>Ga0335081_10000122_pt1 | contig 153373 bp, 153 predicted proteins | sample Lox_Sample_35_FD_206713 | JGI IMG/M metagenome (GOLD analysis project Ga0335081, IMG submission 206713) | Soil microbial communities from Loxahatchee National Wildlife Refuge, Florida, United States - Lox_Sample_3.5 | ecosystem: Environmental > Terrestrial > Soil > Wetlands | place: USA... | reverse complement strand
TCGCGGCGCGCGGGCGCGCCGCCGCGATGAGCGCCGCACGCCAAGCCGCGTTGCGCGCCGCGCTTGTGCATTTCGCCGCGCGCCGCCACGCCGACGCGCAGGCCGCGCTCGAGGCGCTGATCGCGCAGCACGGCGAGGATGCCGAATCGCTCCTGCTGCTCGGGACGCTGCGGCTCGCCGCGGATGCGCCCGCCGCCGCGGCGCTGTTTCGCCGCGCGATCGCGCTCGCGCCGGCGAATGCCTATGCGTGGCACTATCTCGGCAAGGCGGCCGAGCAGCAGGGCGATCTCGCGGACGCGATCACGTGTCTTGCCCGCGCCGCGGCGCTCAACCCGCGTTTCGCGCCGACCCACAACGATCTCGGCGCGCTGCTGCAGCAGACGGGCGAGCGCGCGGCGGCGCTCGCCGCCCTCGACCAGGCGATCGCGATCGATCCCGACTACACGACCGCGCACCATAATCGCGGCATGCTGCTCGCCGAGATGCGGCGGCCCGAGGAGGCGCGCGAGGCCTTCCGCAAGGTGCTGGCGGCGCGCCAGGACTCGGCCGATGCCTGGCACGATGTCGGCGCCGCCCATCTGAGCTTGAGCGAATACGAGCTCGCGGCGGCGGCGTGCCGCCAGGCGCTCGCGCTCGATCCCGGCCATCTCGGCGCCTATGCGACGCTCGCGCAGGCCCTCGGCCACCTGCACCGCGGCGCCGAGGCCGCCGCGGTGCGCGCCGAATGGGCGCGGCGGCAAGGCGTCGTGGTGACGCGCTGCCGCGGCGAGCCGCCGCAGGCGCGCGTGCTTTTGCTCGGCGCCGCCGAGTTCTGCAATGTGCCGACCGGGGATCTGTTCGACCGCGCGCGGTTCGAGACCATCTCGCTCAACCTGACGCCGCCCGCGCAGGCGGATGGAGATCCGGCCCTGCGGCGCGAAACGCTGCCGCCGTTCGACATCGTGTTCAACGCGATCGGCGACGCCGATCGCGGCAGCCCGTTCTTCGCGTGCGCCGCGGATCTTTGCCAAAAGCTCGATCGACCGCTGCTCAACCCGCCGGGCCGCGTCGCCCGCACGCGGCGCGACGCGCTCGCGGCCCTGCTCGACGGCATTCCCGGCATCGTCGTGCCGCGCACCCGCCGCCTCGCGCGCGCCGACATGGCGGCGTTCGCGGCCGCGCAAACGCGGCTCGACCGCGCCTTGCTGGTGCGCCCGGCCGGCTCGCATGGCGGCGACGACCTCGTTCGCATCGAGGATCGCGCCGCGCTTGCCGACTATGCGCAAGAGGTGCCGGCGGACGAATACTATCTCAGCGATTTCTGGGACTATCGCGGCGCCGACGGGTTTTTTCGCAAATACCGGCTGATCTTCGTCGATCGCAAGGTCTTTCCCTATCATCTGGCGATCACCGGCCACTGGCTTGCGCACTACTGGCGCGCCGAAATGGCCGACTGGATGAAACGGGAGGAAGAGCAATTCCTGGCCGATTTCCCTCAGGCATTTCGCGGAACGGCGGCCGACGCCGTAGGCGAGGTCGCGCGCCGGGTCGACCTCGACTACGCGGGAATGGATTGCACGATCCTTCCCGACGGACGCGTGCTCGTGTTCGAGGCGAACGCGACCATGCTGGTGCACTTGCGCGAGTCGCGCGCGCGGTTTGCCTACAAGCACACGCATGTCCCGCGCATCATCGCGGCGGTCGGCGAGATGGTGCTGCGGCGGATCGCCGAGCACCGCCTGGCGCGCTCGGCGTAGCGGTGAACTCGCGCCGGCCAGCAGGAAGCGTGGCAACGGGAGGGGCGTGACCGCGACGCGAGGATCAATTCCCCGCCACTCTGCGACGATCAGAGCGACAGGCCGGTCGCAACGGCCTCGTCGGCGAGGCTTGCGGCGATGATCCGTCCGAACTCGCGCACAAGGTCGACGTCGAGCTTGGGGCCCATCGCGACCAATTCCCGGTAGGCGGTCGCAAACGGCAATGCAGGCTTGTAGGGGCGCTGCTCGATCAGCGCCGAGAACACGTCGGCGACCGTGACGACGCGGGTGAGATCGAAAATCTCCCGGCCGCGAAGGCCGTACGGATAGCCCGAGCCGTCGAGGCGTTCGTGATGTTGGATGACCACCTCGGCCATCTGCGGATCCAGATCCTTCAGCTTGCGCAGGACCTCGAAGCCCAGTAGGGGATGCTGGCGCATGAGCTCCGTCTCGGCGGCATCGAGCGGGCCGGACTTCTCCAGAACCTCGATCGGGATGCGGCCCTTGCCGAGGTCGTGGAGCAGCCCGGCGAGCGCGAGCCTCTGTTGATCAACCGCGGAAAAGCCGAGACCGCGGGCGAAGGCGGCGGCGACGCCGGTGGTCAGCAGGCAGTGCTGGTAGGTCTGGCTGTGATGCATGCGCACCGTCTCGATCCATTGCCTCAAGCCGGTCGACGCGATCTGCGAAACGATGCTCGCTCCGGCGATCTCGACCTGGTCGATGTCGAGCCGGGCGCCGGCAACGACCGAGGCAAACACCCGCTGCAATGCCCGAACACCGACGAAGACGGCTGTCGAGCCTGTATCCACCGCCAGGTCGTCGTCGAGCAGGGCCGCGGTCGCGCCGAGCAGCGCGTCGAGGATCGCCTTCCGATCGATCGGGCGCGGCGCAACCGATGTCGCGCCGAGCGCATATGCCTGCACGGTCTGATACCGATTGCCGCGATCGACGGCGAATATGACCTGGCGGCCACGCGGCCTGCGCTTGAGCCACGCCTTGAGGTTCGCGAAGTGGAATCCCTTGTCGAGATCGACGTCCACCACCACGTGGCCATCCGGCGGAGCCAGGGGAATCTCATGCGCAAGAAGAGTTCGTTTCGACAGATATTCCGGCATGTCGCGCGCGATGCGGTTCGCGCGATCGGTCGACTCGGCCACGATATGAAGATCGTTCATGCTGAGCCCGGATCCCGACGGCGAGGATCGCGGCACAATGTCGCCGAGGGTTTCGCCGCGCACGCCGCTGCATCATGCGGTCGCCCATGCCAGCCGCCCGGCGCATCAGGCAATGGATGCCAGACTGGGCTTAAGATATCGCTAACCCCCGGCACGTGCGTCAGGCCGGTATGGGGGCGCGAACCGGCGCCCGCGGGCGTCACCGCAGAGCCGCTTGTTGGTGGCGCGCTGCCGCGATAGCGTTACCGGCGCGCCATTCGGCCTGATCCGAAAATGACGGCGCCGCGAGGTGACCCATGCTGGAACTGCGCCCAGGCTGCGAGTGCTGCGACAAGGACCTGCCGCCGTCGGCGACCGACGCGATGATCTGCACCTTCGAGTGCACGTTCTGCCGCGACTGCGTCGAGAACCGGCTGCATGGCGTCTGCCCGAACTGCGGCGGCAATTTCGCCCCGCGGCCGATCCGTCCGGCAGCGAAGCTCGCAAGGAATCCGCCGTCGACGCGCCGCGTGTTCAAGCCCGAGGGCTGCGGCGAGCCCATCGGGCCGGGCTAGGGACGGGACCGCGCACGATGAAGACCTACAAGATCGCGGCCATCCCGGGCGACGGGATCGGCACCGAAGTCGTCGCCGCCGGCGTCGACGTGATGAACGCCGTCGCGGCACGCGAAGGCAGCATCGCTTTCAAGTTCGACCATTTCGACTGGGGCGGCGACTATTACAAGAAGCACGGCCGCATGATGCCGGAGAACGGCCGCGACCTGATCCGTCACCACGACGCGATCCTGTTCGGCTCGGCCGGCCATCCCGAGATTCCCGATCACATCACGCTGTGGGGGCTGCGGCTCGCCATCTGCCAGCCGTTCGACCAGTACGCCAATGTGCGGCCGACGCGCATCCTGCCCGGCATCACGTCGCCGCTGCGCCACGTGACGGACAAGCAGCTCGACTGGGTGATCGTGCGCGAGAATTCGGAGGGCGAGTACGCGGGCGTCGGCGGCCGCGTGCACCAGGGCTCGCCGCTCGAGGCCGCAACCGACGTCGCGATGTTCACGCGCGCCGGCGTCGAGCGGGTGATGCGCTTCGCCTTCCGCCTCGCCCGGTCGCGCCCGCGCAAGCTCCTGACCGTCGTCACCAAATCGAACGCGCAGCGGCACGCCATGGTGATGTGGGACGAGATCGCCGGCGAGATCGCGCGCGAATTCCCCGACGTGACCTGGGACAAGATGCTGGTCGATGCCATGACCGTGCGCATGGTGATGCGGCCGCAGTCGATCGACACGGTCGTCGCGACCAACCTGCATGCCGACATCCTGTCCGACCTTGCCGCCGCGCTCGCCGGCTCGCTCGGCATCGCGCCGACCGGCAACATCAATCCGGAGCGCACCTTTCCGTCGATGTTCGAGCCGATCCACGGTTCGGCCTTCGACATCATGGGCAAGGGCATCGCGAACCCGATCGGCACCTTCTGGTCGGCCGTGATGCTGCTCGAGCACCTTGGCGAAGGCGCGGCCGCGAGCCGGCTGATGGGCGCGATCGAACGGGTGACGGCCGACCCGCGCTTCCACACGCCCGACCTCGGCGGACGCGCGCGTACCGCCGATGTGACGGCCGCCGTCATCGACGCCATTCATGGCGCGAACCAGTGAACAACCGAACTGCCTAATACTTGAGATCGGAATCGAACAGGAGCCTGCGCCGGGTGGGCGGAATGTAGATTTCCTGGAAATAGGCGACCCCGCCGTCCGCCGCATACGCGGTCGCCTCGAGCACGAGATGCGGCCGCGTGCGCAGCCCGAGCCCGCGCCAGGCGCGCGCATCGGCCGTCGCGATCGTCTGCATGATGCGCACGATCGGCACGCCGAGCTCGCGCAGCAGCACGAGCTTGAAGTTCGCGGTCTCGATTTGGTCGCGCGGCAGGCGCAGCAGCGCCCGCGCGAGGCGGCCGGGCGCGAAGAACCGGCTGACCACGTCGAATTCGCGGTTGATCGAGAGGCGGCGGTCGATGCGCACGACCTTCGCGTCCGCGCCGAACAGGACCGGCCAGCGCGGGTCGGCGCTCGCCGGCGCGTGGCCGATCAGGCGGGGAAAAACCGGCAGGATCGCGCCGTCGGGGCTGAGAAACCGGCAGTGCCAGGGATCGGCCATCTGCCGGGTGAGCGGCGCGACGAACGTGCCGCGGCCGCGCGCGCGCTCGACCAGGCCGGTCTTCACCAGCTCGCCATAGGCCTTCTGGATCGTGCCGAGGCTGAGCGGGAGCATCTTGGCGAGCTCGGCCTCGGTCGGCAGCCGCGCGCCCGGCTTGCAGTCCCCGCTCGAGATCGTGCCGACGATGACGTCGCGCAGCGCCCGGTATTTCGGCGCGCGGCCCGCCGGAAGCGCGGCGAGGCGCGCCTGGATCATGTCGATCATCACCTATGTCGATCCCGCCGGGCCGGCCCGCATCGCTGCGCTCAATCGCTGAGGTGCACCCCCGTGAGCTTCACGATCTTGGCATATTTCGCCGATTCTTCCCGCATGAAAGCGCGAAACTCGGCCGGCGTATCGCCGACCGGGACGGCCGCCTGCTTCTCGATCACGTCGCGCACCTTGGGATCCTTGAGAATCTCGGCGCAGGCGCTCGCCAATTTGTCGAGCACCGGCTGCGGCGTGCCGGCGCGCGCCAGCAGGCCGAACCAGTTGGTGAAATCGAACGATTCGAGGCCCGGCGTCTCGGCGAGCGCCGGCACGTCGGGGAACGCCGGCGAGCGGTGCTTGCTCGTCACCGCGATCGCCTTGAGCTTGCCGGCCTTGAGAAACGGCACGACCGGCGGCATGCCCGAGATCGTGAGCTTCACCTGGCCCGCGACCGCGTCGGTCACGGCCGGCGCGGCGCCACGGTAGGGCACGTGCACGAGCTTCGTCCCTTCCAGCAGGTTGAAGTACTCGCCCGCCAGATGATGCGAGCTGCCGATGCCGGGCGTGGAGAAGTTCACCGCCCGCGCGCGCGCGAGCTTGATCAGCTCGGCCGGGGTCGCGGCCGGCAGGTCCGGATTGGCGGCGAAGACGAGCGGCGTCCAGGCGAGGAGCGTGATCGGCGCAAGGTCGGCCGCCGGGTCATAGGTCATGTTCTTGAACAGGTTCTGGTTGAGCGCGACCTCGGCGGGCGAGGCGACCAGAAACGTCTGGCTGTCGGCCGGACCCTTGGCGACATATTGCGCGCCGATCATGCCGCTCGCGCCCGGCTTGTTCTCGACGATGAAGCTCTGGCCGAACTTCTCGCCGAGCTTCTGCGCCAGCACGCGCGCCACGATGTCGGTGCCGCCGCCCGCCGCATAGGGCACGACGAGGCGTACCGGCCGCTGCGGCCAGTCCTGCGCGATGGCCGCCGCGGGCGCGAGCAGCAAGCAGAGTCCGAAGGCGAAGATGCGACGCATGGCGGCTCCTCCCCGGCAATTGCGGCCGCGGCTTCGCGCGCCGTCGGGGCAACGCACCGGTTGGACGCGCTTGCCGGAATTTGTCCGGCCAGTTACTATATAGTTTGATACTATACAGTAAGTCGTGTCAATGCGCGCGGCGCCGCAGGGCCGCGCGCTCGGAGAAAAACCCATGCAGGCGCAGAACCTGTTGATCATCATGTCGGATCAGCACAGCCGCGGCCTGATGGGCTGCTACGGCCACCCGTTCGTGCGCACCCCCTGCCTCGACCGCCTGGCGGCGCGCGGCACCCGCTTCACGGCGTGCTGGACGCCCTCCCCGGTGTGCATCCCGGCGCGCGCCGCGTTCGCGACCGGCAAGTACATCCACCAGATCGGCTTCTGGGACAACGCCGACCCCTATGACGGCTCGATCCCGAGCTGGCACCACCGGCTGCGCGCCGCCGGCCATCGCACGGTCTCGATCGGCAAGCTGCATTTCCGCTCCGAGGAGGAGGACAGCGGCTTCTCCGAGACGCTCGTGCCGATGCACGTGGTGGAGAAGAAGGGCGACCTGCTCGGCCTGATCCGCGACGACCTGCCGGTGCGCGGCGCCGCCTACAAGATGGCGCGCATGGCGGGGCCGGGCGAGTCGATGTACACGCAATACGATCGCGACATCGCGGCGCGCGCGCAGGTCTGGCTGCACGAGGAAGCGGCGAAATATCGCGACAAGCCGTGGGTGCTGTTCGTTTCGTTCGTCGCGCCGCACTATCCGCTCACCGCGCCGCCCGAGCACTTCTACCGCTACTACGACGATCCCGCCCTGCCGATGCCGCGCTTCCGCGCGCCCGGCGAGCGGCCGGACCACCCGTTCATCCGCGACTATGCGGCCGCCTTCAACTTCGACGACTATTTCGCCACGCCGAACGACGTGCGCCGCGCGGTCGCGGGCTATTTCGGCCTGTGCGGCTTCATGGACGAGCAGGCCGGCAAGGTGCTCGATGCGCTCGTGGCGACCGGGCACGCGGACGACACGCGCGTCGTCTACACCAGCGACCACGGCGATGCGGTCGGGCAGCGCGGGCTGTGGGGCAAGTCGACGCTCTACGAGGAGACGGTGGGCGTGCCGCTGATCGTTGCGGGCGACGGCATCCCGCGCGGCCGCGTGGTCGACACCGCGTGCAATCTCGTCGACATCTATCCGTTCATCATCGACTGCGTCGGCGAGGCGGGCGCCGGCACGGTCGAAGTGGACCACCCGGGCGTCTCGATCGCGCGGCTCGCCGCCGGCGAGCGCCCCGACCGCACCGTGCTGAGCGAATATCACGGCATGGGCTCGACCACCGGCGCCTTCGCGATCCGGCACGGCCGCTTCAAGTATGTGCACTACGTGAAGTATCGTCCGCAGCTGTTCGATCTCGAGCACGATCCCGACGAGACCAGGGATCTCGCGGGCGATCGCGCCTATGCGACCGAGCTCGCCGCCTGCGAGGCGAAGTTGCGCGCCCTGCTCTCTCCCGAGGATGTCGACGCGCGCGCGAAGAAACGCCAGGCCGAGCAGCTCGCAAGCCACGGCGGCCGCGAGGCCGTCATCGCGCGTGGGGACCTCGGCTTCTCGCCGCCGCCCGGCGTGCGCGCCGATTTCCATTGAACCGCGACGGCGGCGGCTCAGCCGGTCGCGGCTGCATGCCAGATGACGTTGAAGCCCTCGTTCGGCGACGGCGGCGTCACCGCGCGGTTGACCGGATCGAGGAGCGTTTCCGGCACGAAGCCGAAATAGAGCCCGGCGGGCTTCGTCGCGTTGCGCTCGCGCAGGCGCGTTCGGCTCAGGTCGTCGGGCGCATCGATCCAATGCAGCTCATGGCGCGCCTGCGCGGCCTCGAACAGCGAGCGGATCCATTGGCGGCTCTTGACGGTGTTCGCCGGCACGTCGAGCACGACGGGTGTGCCGAGGCGCAGCAGCTCCACCACGTGGGGACCGAGCGCGGCGCGCAGCCGGCGCGCATGCAGCGCGTAATCGTCGAGGGAATTGATATCGGCCTCGAGCCGCACGAGCCACTCGTCTTCGCAGATCAGGACCGCGCCCTGCTCGACCGCGGGCTTGCGTGCGAGCGTCGTCTTGCCCGCCGCGATCTTGCCGCAGACGAAATAGAGGGTTGCGGGTGTCGCCGTCATGTGACCGGCCAAGAGCGATCAAGAGCGATCAAGAGCGATCGACAAGCGCGATCAGGATGCGTGGCGGTCAAAGGCCGCCTCGGCGCTTCCGGCAGAGGCCGGCGCGACGCCGCTTACCGGCGGTGGCCCGCCTTGGCGGCGGCGCGGCGCGGGCGCCCGCCGGCGATCGACTCGATCATCTGCAGCACGGCGGCTCGCATCGACTCGCTGGCGATCTTGTCGAAGGCCTGCAGCAGGCGCAGCGAGTGCGGATGGGTGAGCAATGCCCGCGCCGACTGATCGGGCATCGCCTGGCCGCTGGTCGGCGCGCCTTCGAACAACGTCGGCAGCGGCACGCCGAGCACGCCGGCGATCTGCGTGAGGCGGCTCGCGCCGACGCGGTTCGCGCCCTTCTCGTACTTCTGGATCTGCTGGAAGGTGACGCCGATGCGCTCGCCGAGCTCGGTCTGCGAGAGACCCTTTTGCAGGCGGCAGATCCTGATGTTCTGCCCGACCAGCACGTCGACGGGCTGTGGCGCTCGCTTGGCCATGTCAGTGTTCCCCACAAGAACTCCGCGGTTGTAGGCGCCCCGACCTTCGACAGCGGCTTTAACGCAAATGGCGCGCGAATACAAATAGCAACGCCGAATCATCCACTCCCCGATGCGGGAATGATCGGGTTTGACGGAGCTGGGTCGACCTGCACGGTGTCCGGATGACACTGAATGGCTGCATCGGCGCGCGCGGAACCGCTGCGGTTGTCGATGCGCTGCAAAATTTGCAGCGCCGGTCACTAGTGTCCCGATTCCGACGTTCGTATCACTTTGCAGCACTCTCTGAACGAACGTCGGAATCGAAAGGACACTAGCCACTTTATTGATTCTAGTGCGGCTTTTGGATTTGACGTTCCTATGCGGACTCGCGGCAGAGGGATAGGAACGTCAAATCCGCCGCACTAGAGTCGCTTGATGCCCGCCTGATCGATGATCTTCTTGAACATGTCGATTTCCGCGGTGACGCGCGCCCAGGCGTCCTTGGCGCCCTTGGGGCGCACCAAGAAGCCGGCCTTGTAGAGCTTGTCCTTCATCTGCGGCGTACCCAGCACCTTGAGGGTCTCGCGCTCCATCCACGCGACGTTCTCGGGCGGCGTCTTGGCGGGCGCCATCAGCACGCAGTCGACCGCAAACGCGAAATCCTTGTAGCCGGCCTCCTCCATGGTCGGCACGTCGGGCAGATCCGGCCAGCGCGACTTGGCGCTCACCGCGAGGCAGCGCAGCGTTCCGGCCTTGATGTGCGGCAATGCGGGCGCGAGCGAGCCCGACGAGAGTTGCGCCGTGCCCGCAAGCAGCGAGGCGATCGCGTCGCCGCCCCCCTTGAACACGACGTCGGCAAGCTTCGGCAGGTTTTCGCGGATCTTGAGCAGCTCGAGCTGCAGCTGCGCGGTCGTGCCGATCGGCGGCGTCGCGCAATTGAACTTGTCCGGATTGGCGCGCGCGAGCGCGATGAATTCCTTCATCGTCTTCGCCGGCAGGTCGGACTTCACCACGAACGTGTTCGGCGACGTGGCAAGCTCGCTGACGGCGACGAAGTCCTTGTAGGGATCGAACGGCAGGCTCTTGTAGAGCCCGTAGTTCACCGAGTAGGCATTGGTCGCAAGCAGCAGCGTGTAGCCGTCCGGCTCGGCATGAGCGGCGTAGCCCATCCCGATATTGCCGCCCGCCCCGCCGCGGTTCTCGATGATGAAGGTCTTGCCGGTCGATTGCTCGAGCGCGGCGGTGACCATGCGGCCGACGAGATCGGACGGTCCGCCCGGCGTATTGGCCACCACGATCCGCACGGGACGTTCCGGAAAGGCGGCAAGCGCCGCGCGGACCCCGAGCGTCGCCGGCGCCGCAAGACCGGCGACGAGCGCGCCGACCCCGGTGACGACGCGGCGCCGCGTCGGGCGCGCGCGCGTGCTGGGTTCCTTCATCGTCCTCCCCTCCGTCGCGTTTCACATTTCGTTGTCGACGTCGCGGCGAGGATAGGCGCTCACCATGGGCCGAGCAACGCTGCCCGGCGCCGTTCGCGGCGGAGCGCCGATTTGTCGCGATGACGCGCCGCGGCTGAACCGAAGCGCCGCCGGCGCCGACCAATCAGCGGGCAGGACGCGGGCCAATCCGCGTCCGCGCGGCTGTCCGGACGAAGGTGAATCCATGCGCGCGATCATCGCTGCTTCGCTCGCCGGCGTTGCGCTCGCCGCCGCATGGCTCGCCGCCGACGCCAGCGCGACGACGACCGCCGAGCAGCGCGCGGCCGGCTTCGTGCGGACCGCATGTCTTGCCGCGATCAAGGATCCCGCAGGCCTCGAACGCATGGCCAAGGATCACGACTGGACCCGGCTCGCCAGGCGGTCGACGGACCAGCCGGGCGCGATGACGGTCATCGGCACCTGGGAGGCGAGCCAGGACGGCCAAGTCTATCTCGTAACGGTCGCCACAAGCCGCACGCGTAACGGCAGCCAGAACATCTGCTCGGTCATGTTTCAGAATTCGAGGCTGACGCGTTCCGGCTTCTTTGCCGCGCTCACCGACGGCTGGACCCTTACCCCCCGCTTCGATGTCAAGGATGCGGACTTGCGCGACGAGATGTACTCGGTCGCCAACGTCTGGCCGAACGAGCTGGTGCTGCAGATGTCGTCGACGGGCGACGGCACCGTCATGGGGATTACCCTCCTCGCCGCGCTGTAGGCTGACCCCGCGATCGCGCGACAACGCGTCATCTGGGGCTTTCCCGCGCCTCCGATAAGCTCGCGGCAAGAAACGATGGGAGGCGCGCCATGGCAAGGCTTTGGGCAGCGACCGCGCTGATGCTTGCGCTCCTCGTTCCCGCGGCCGCGGCGGCAGAACCGCAGACCGTCACGGTGCGGCTCGTGCGCAGCATCGGGCAAGTGGCTTACTACATCGCGGTCGCCAAAGGCTATTTCGCGCAGGAAGGCATCAAGATCGACGCGGGCGACACGCGTAGCGCGCTCGACACCATCGGGCCGCTTGCGACCGGCCAGCTCGACGTGAGCATGGGAGCGGCCACCGCCGGCTTCTTCAACGCCGCGCACCAGGGCTTCGACCTCCGCGTCGTCGCCGCGATGGGCATTCAGGGGCCCCTGATGTCGACGCAGCCGCTGGTGCGCAAAGCCCTGTGGGATGCCGGCACCATCCGCAGCGGCAAGGACTTGCGCGGCCACAAGTTCGCCGTCAACGCGCCGGGCGACATCACCGAATACTTCCTGACGCTGATCGCCGAGAAATACGGAATGACGCTGAAGAACATCGACGTGACGCCACTCGGCTTCGCGCAGCAGCTCGCGGCATTCCGCAACGGCGCGATCGATGCCGGCTTCCTGCCGGAGCCGCTCGCCAGCACGGCGCGTCTCGCCGGTGCTGTCGCGCTCGACGCGCCCGACGCCGGAATCGGCGAAGGGACGATCACGACCTTCATGTTCGCCTCGACGAAGTTCATGCACGACCGGCATGACGTCGCGCTCGGCTTCATGCGCGCAATGTTGCGCGGCGCGCGCGACGCGCAAGGGCCCTATCTCAAGGATCCCGCGATCGCCGCCTCGATCGCCAAGCAGACGGGGATCAAGCTCGAGGCGATCGAGCGCAGCGTCCCCTATGCGATCGATCCCGATCTCGACATCGCCAAGTTCGTCGCGGGCCTCAAGCGCCAGGAGGCGGTGCACCGGTCCAATGGGCGGCTCAACTACGCGGGCGAGCTCGATTTCGCGAACGTGGTCGACGCCAGCCTCGTGCACGAGGCCGCGGCGAGCCTCAAGGTCGCGAACTGAGCTGCGCCGGGCCGGGCGAGATATGCGCTAACGCAGCCACAGCCAGCCGAGCGTGAGAATTCCGGCCACGCCGCAATAGTAGCCGAACGGATCGAGCGCATCGAACTCATGCTTGCGAAAGTAGCGCATGAGGAACGCGATGCTTGCGTAAGCGGTCACCGCCGCGACGATGCCGGCGACGATCGAGGCGGTGTGCAGGCTCGCGCCGGAATGCAGCACCTTTGGCGCCTCGAGCACGGTTGCGCCGGCGATGATCGGCGTCGCCAGCAGGAACGTGAAGCGGGCGGCCGCCTCGTGCGTGAGCCCGACCGCCAGCCCGGCGACCAGCGTCGCGCCCGAGCGCGACAGGCCAGGAATGAAGGCGAGGCATTGGGCAAGCCCGATGCCGATCGCCGCCCGCCAGCCCAGCCCGTCGAGCGGGCGCGAGCCGCGGCTCTTGAGCCGCTCGCCGGCGAACAGGAGCAGGCCGTTGACGATGAGGAACGTCGCCGCGAGGATCGGCGACGCGAAGGCCGCCCGCACCAGCTTTTCCAGCAAGAAGCCGACCACCACCGCCGGAACGGTCGCGAGGCACACGAGCGCGAAGAGCCGCCGCTCGCCGGCCCCGCGCGGGTCGCGGAAGGCGAGCACGCCCGCGGCAAAGCCGAGCCAGTCGCGCCAGAAATAGACGAGCAGCGCGACCGCGGTGCCGAAATGCATCACGACGAGAAAGGGCAGGAACTCGGGCGAGCGCAGATCGACGTTCATGTTCAGCACTGCCGGCACGATCACGGCGTGACCGAGGCTGCTGATCGGGAACAACTCGGTGACGCCCTGCAGGATCGCCAGTCCGATCGCCGCCAGAATATCCATGCGTCGTCCTTCTCTGTCGCACTGCCTTGAATTTGGGCAAAGATCGCGCCGCCGCCGGAGAGGAATTAGCTCACGCGGCTCACGGATTCCAGCGATCGAAGTCGACCACGGCATTGCCGCTCTCGCGGTTGAAGCGCATGGCCTGCAGCCGCATGATCTCGATCGACTGCTCGTCGCCGCGCGGACATTGCACGGCGCCGTGGCGCACGCCGGCGCGCGCGAGCGCGCCCGCGAATTCGTCCTGCAGGCGCTCCATCGATTTCGTGGTGGGAAACGCGGTCGACATGTAGACCTTGTGCTCCGCCCGCTGCGGCGCCAGGCAATAGCGCCAGTCTGCGGCGCGCGCCTGTCCGGCGGCAAGGGCGAGGAGGACGCTCGCGGCCGCAATGATCGGGCGCGCCGATACGGCGATACGGAAGCATCGCGAATCAATCGATGAGCGCATGCTTGGCGCCGATCCCGTTCCTGACCTGCCGAACCGCCCCCGCTGGCGCACGCAGTATGCCGTGAGTCGCGACCGCGGGCGATAGACCATGGGACGTGCCGTGGGACGATGCGCGAGCTGCTCCCGCCGGGAGTGCGATGCGCGCCCGCCGAATGCTGGCTGCGCGCCACACGCGCGGCAGAAATGACCACAAATGCCAGTGATCGCTTCGCGACGCCGCTCAGCTGCCGCGCTTCCCGGACCGGCGTTTCACCGGCGGTTCGCGGACCGCTTGGCACGTCAAGCAAGGTTGAATATCCTGGTGCGACCGGCGCCGTCCGTTTGGCGCCGACGAGTTCGTTACCGATGTGGGGAACAATGATGGCACGCAGATTCGGCAAGGCATGGCTCGTCGCCGTGGCGACGGCGATCGCGACGTGGTGTGCGACCGGCGCCGCGAGCGCGACCGGCTATGACGACATCCTCGGCAACTGGTGCAGCACGACGGCGCGGCTCGAATTCTCCCGCGCCACCATGGGCGTGTTTCTGTTTTCCGACCGGTCGCACCTCAGTCGGCCGATTTCGACCTACGAATTCCACGACAACTACGTCATCGTGCGATGGTACCTGGACGGAAAGCTGACCAGCAGCACCTTCGGCGAGTTCACGTCCGACGGCCGCACCATGTTCCTGCAGCCGGGCGACGAGGTCCCGCGCCGGGAATATCATCGCTGCTAGCGCCTATCCCGGCGAAAGCCTGCGCCGACTCGGGATGGACCCGCGCTTGCGCAGCGGTGGTTGCGCGAACGACAGAATCGCTATTCGAAACGCACGCCGAGCTGGCGCGCATTGCGCCAGACGACGCGGCACTGGCGCGAGGCCTCGCCGCTGTCGAACACGAGCTGGAACGTGTTCGGCACGCTTTCCGCATCGTCGAGACGCAGGCAAGCGCCGGTGGCGGACAGGTTGCGCACCCCGCAATGGAGCGTGGCGCGCGCGCTGCCCGCGCCGATGCGCGCCGCCTTGTAGGTGCTCTCGCGCGGTGCCCTGCGTTGATCGGCCATGCTTCCCTCGTGGCGGCGACCCATACCACAAAGTGATTACCGGGAGGTAAGAAGGTCCGGTTCCATGCGGGCGCCGCGAATCGCCCGGGACCGACGATGCGCCGGCGCAGCCGCCGCCCGGGCGGTGTCAATAAACTTGTAATGGCTGGTGCGTATGGTGGCGCGTGGAGGCGACCCCCGTTCTTTCCGGCTCCCGGATGCCGACAATGGAAGATCGTCGCGAATCTGGCCGCCTGCGGATGCTCAAATCCGGCAGGATTGTGCTGGGCAAGGCGTCCGTGCCTTGCACGGTGCGCAACCTCTCGCAAAGCGGCGCCTGCCTGCAGGTGCAATCGACCTACGGCCTGCCCTCCGCCTTCGAGTTCATCCTCGACGACAAGCCGCCGCGCCCGTGCAAGGTCGTCTGGCTCGACGCCACCACCGTGCGGGTGCAGTTCCAGTAGAGCGGTCCGCGCCTGTTCGACGGCCGGGGGCTCAATCACATCACGCAGAAGCAGAATAAACGACGCGTTTACCTTAGGGCGAATAGGTAAAACCCCTTAAGCGCGCTTAAACTGCTGCCGCTCATTGTCCCTCGCGACGCGCGCGAGACCCGTCTGATGCCACCTGTGGTCGGAACCAGCGAGACGCCCGCCCGGGAACGCGGACCAGGATCGCGGCGGTGGAATCTCGCCTTCAATCTCATCACCATCGGCTTTTGCATCATCTGTGCCTTGTTCTCGCTCGACGTGCGGCGCAGCGCCTGGGAGCAGGCGCGGGTCTCCGCCGCCAATCTCTCCGCCGCGATCCGCAGCGACATCGAGCGCAACATCGAGCTCTACGACCTCTCGCTGCAGGCGGTGGTCGACAATTTCCGCAAGCCCGGCCTCGATGAGCTCAGCCCGGAATTCCGCCGGCTCGTGCTGTTCGACCGCGCCGCCACCGCGAAGTATCTCGGCTCGATCCGCGTGCTCGACCAGCACGGCGCGGTCGTGCTCGATTCGCACGCGATCGATCCGCCCGCGCGCAACTACGCCGACCACGACTTTTTCGCGGCGCACCGGCGCAATCCCGATCCCGGCCTCACCATCAGCGGCCCCGACCTCGACGATCGCGGCGATGAGGTCATCGGCATCAGCCGGCGCCTCGCGCACGCCGACGGCAGCTTTGCGGGGGTCGTCGTCGGCACGCTGCGGCTCGCCTATTTCGAGGATCTCTTCCGCAAGCTCAATCTCGGGCCGGGCAGCACCATCGCGCTCGTGCGCACCGATGGCACCATGCTGGCGCGCCGGCCGATCGAGCGCGACACGGTCGGCCGCAACATCTCGGGCACCGCATTGTTCAAGCACTATGGCCCCGCCTCGCGCAGCGGGACGTTCGAGGCGAAAGTCGCGCATGACGGGGTCGATCGCTTCTTCACCTATACGCAGATCGGCGACCTGCCGCTGCTGCTGAGCGTCGGCCTGTCGACCCGCGCGATCGATGCCGCCTGGCGGCGCGACTCCGGCATCCTCGGCCTCGTCGCCGCGCTGCTCGTCATCGCCGCCGCCTTCCTCAAGCAGCGCCTGCGCGGGGAACTCGAACGGCGGCTGCGGGCCGAGGAGGCGCTGGCACGCCAGGCGCGCACCGACAGTCTCACGCGGCTGCCCAACCGCCGCCACTTCGACGAGACCTTCGCGCGCGAATGGCGGCGCGCGCTGCGCATGCGCACGCCGCTCGGCCTGTTGATGATCGATGCCGATCACTTCAAGTCGTACAACGATCGCTTCGGCCACCAGGCGGGCGACGAGCTGCTCGCGGCGCTCGCGCAGGTGATCGCCGGCACGACCCAGCGGGCGAGCGATTTCGCCGCACGCTATGGCGGCGAGGAATTCGTCGTCCTGCTCGCCGGCGCGGACGCGCCCGATGCCGTGAAGCTCGCCGAGCGCATCTGCCGCGGGATCGCCGCGATGATCGAGACGCCGAGCGCCGGCATCCTCGACCGCATGACCGTGAGCATCGGCGTCGCCTGCATCACGCCGGACGCGCGCGCGATCCATCAGGATCTGCTCGGCGCCGCCGACCGCGCGCTGTTCGCGGCGAAGCAGGGCGGGCGCAATCGCGTGGTCGCGGCCGCCCCGATCGTCGGCGCCAAACCGCGGCTCGTCGCCTGAATCGCAGCCGCGCGGCGCTGCCGGCCACGCGTGTCGCCCGCGCAGCCAGAGCACTGGTGAGCGCGCGCAAGCGCGTGACCCACATCACATAAATGACGAATCCGCGCGCTAATAGACCCTCGGCGATTGTGTCTCGCCGCGCGAATGCTAGTGTCGCGCGCGACCGATGCACGGTCGCGATGATGCAGACGTCCCACAGCGAGGAGCTACAGAATGACGAGGACATTGCTCTTGGCGACGACATTGGCGCTCGGTTTCGCCGGTGCCGCCATCGCCGGAATGCCGCTGCAGCAGCAGAGCAAGCCCGACAGCTTGGTGACCCCGGTCGCCGAAGGCTGCGGCGCCGGATGGTGGCGCGGGCCGGGCGGCAAGTGCCATCCGATGTTCAATGGCAGGGCTTGTCCTCCGGGATATCACCTCGGACCCGAGCGCAAGCGCTGCTGGCCGAACTGATCGCAGCCAGCCCACGACCTGAGGTTCGGCGGCCGGATCGTCACGATCCGACCGCCGTCATTTAGGCCGCCGCGGCGGCGAGAACAGATAGTGAACTCTTAACCGATTTCCGCTACGCTCCGCTCCCCCCGATTCGTCGGGGATTCGCAACGGCGAGGAGACGGGAGAGGAGAAATGCGTGCCAATTCAGTTGATTGCCGGGAGATCGTGCGGCTGTCCGAGCATACCGACGAGCTCGCCCGGCTGCGCGAATGCGGCGATGACGAGCGGATCGACCAGGCGTTCAACGCGGTGTGCAAGCGCATCTGGGGCTACACGCTCGACGACTTCGACGACGAGAGCCTGAGCGCCAAGGACCACGCCTTTCTCGACCGGCTGACCTGGAAGCGCGCGGCCGCCTTCGCGCTTGCGCACGGCTACGACCTCGTCGACCGGGCAACCGGCGACATGGTGCCCGACTGGTGGGGTTTCGCCTGGATGATCGTGGCCGAGCAGCGCGGGCTGCTCACGCCCGAGGGGCGCGACGCGACGTGGCGGCGCTACGCGGCGCGGCTCAGGGCGAAGCAACCGAAGATCGCCGGCGTGGTCTGGCGCGCGTGACGCGGCGATGCCGTCAATGCGCCGCATTGCTGCGCCGTAAGCTGTCGCCGTAAGCGAGACAAACGCCTCGTCCGGCGTCATAATGCGATGCCGGCAGGTGCTTTACGCTGCGATCGCATCCAGGACAGTGGGGTTGAGTGATGCGAAACTTCGTCATCGCGTGGTTCATTCTCGCCGTCGTCGTCGCGGTCCTCGCCCAGCAGACCTCCGGGTACGACCTCACGCAGCTTCCCGCGCTGTTTCTCGTGCAGCCGCCCATTCGCCAATTCACGCTGGTCCTGGTCGGATTCCTGGCGATCTGGCTGTTCGCCTCGGCGGTGTGGCAGGCCGACAAGCTGGCGATCCAGAACCGGCAGATGAAGGAATTGCAGGACCGCCTCGACGGGGTGCGTCACACCGCGCTGGTGACGCACGAGCGCCAGCGCGAGCTCGATGCCGGCGTGCAGACCGTCCTCGGCAGCGACCCCGAGGAAACGCTGCTGTCGCTGCACAAGCGCCTGGACGAGGCCGAGCGGCGGACCGCGCAGCAGCAGAGCCGCAACGAGGCGGCCGATCTCGCCGAACAGGTGGCGGAGATCCAGCGGCGCCAGAAGGAGCTGCGCGCGCAGCTCGGGCAGGTCGTCGACAAGCGGCGGGCGAGCGAGCCGATCTTCGGCGAGCTGAAGGAGCGCCAGCGCGACATCGACCGCATGCTCGCCGCGCTCGAGAGCGACGACAGGGGCGGCACGCTGGGCGAGCGGCTCAACGAGGCGAGCGCGTCGACGCTGACGGCGCAGACGCGGTTGAACGCCGTGCAGGACGGTCTCGTCGCCTTGAGCCGGCTGAGGGACACGCTGGCGAAATGCCTTGGCGATCTTCCGCCGCTCGAGCATGCCGAAAGCGGCGTCGAGGCGACGATCGGCCAGGCGCGCGGCTTGCGCGACCAGCTCGACAAGCGGCTCGCCGCGCTCGAGGTGACCGGCGATGAGCGGCTCGCGACGCGCCTCGAGGCGCTGGCGAAGCACAAGCGCGACGCCGAGCAGCGGATGGCCGCGCTCAATGAATCGCTCGCGACCGCCGCGGCGATCCGCCGGGACTTCATCGCTCTCAAGGAGCAGCAGGCGCAGGTCGAAGCCTCGCTCGCCGCGGCCGAGACCGACAGCCAGGGCCGCAACATCGCCGACCGCGTCAACGAGGTTCACGCCTTCATGACGCAGGCGCAGGCCCGCGTGGCGAGCTTGCAGGACGCGCTCGCGCGCATCGGCGCCATCAAGGGAGGGCTGCTCGCCTGCGAGGCGGGTCTCGTCCCCCTGCAGGACCCCGACGGCGGGATCGAGTTCGCCCTGGGCGAGGTCCGCTCGTTGCGCGACCGCTTGAGCTCCGCCCTCGCACGGCTCGAAAGCGACGGCGACAACACGCTTGTCACGCATGTCGGCAGCCTGCAGCAGCACAAGCAGGATTCCGAGCAGCGCGTCGCCGCGCTGCAGGCGACCTTCGCCGAGCTGGAGAGCATGCGCGCGCAGATCGGCGCGCTGTTCGCGGGCCTCAACGCCGCATTGAACGGCCACGCCGCGCCGCCGGACGGCAAATAGAGCGGATTCCGTTGCTGCGGAATCGGAATACGCTCTATCCTTTCTTATTCGGCGCAGTTCTTGTCGGCGAGCCGGCGTCCACCCCGCATCAAGTGCGGGGCAGGCTTTCGCCGGAACATGCGCCAGCTATTTGCCGGCGTTGCCGAGGCTGGTCGACACGTTGGTGAAGAGCCCCTTGACGCTCGTGCCGATCGAATTGACGCTCGCCACGATCACGACCGAAACGCCGACCGCGATGATCGCGTATTCGATCGCGGTCGCGGCCTCCTCGTCGTGCCAGAAACGCAGCAGGATCGACATGCAATTCTCCGCGTTGGTGCGTAGGCAGATTCCCCTGCGCGGCTGAAGCCGTCATCAACAGCACCGTTCGGATTTTGCGAAAATGCGAACAGAATCCGGGCACGCCGCTTCGCGGCCGATCTCGCGCCGCGCGGATCAGCCGTCGGCGGGCAAATCCCAGCGCATGAACACGCGGTCGAACCCATCTTCGCTCGCGCGGCGCGTCTCGACAAAGCCGATCCGGGCGTATATCGCGAGATTCTCGCGCATCGCCGCGTTGGTATAGAGCCGGATCGCGCCGAGCCCGTGCTGGCGGGTCGCACGCACGGCGCAAGCGATGAGCATCCGCCCGAGCCCGCGGCCCTGGTGGGCCGGATCGACCGCGATATTATCGATGTAATAGGCGTCGCACTCGGCCCACGCCACCATGTAGCCCGCGACCGTGCCGTCCGCTTCGACCACGATCACGCGTGCGGCCGCGATCTGCCCCGCGAAGTCCGCTCCCATCGGCATCGGCTCGCGCCCGATGCGCGGCACGTATTTCTGATAGGCGGCACGCGCGATCTCGCGCAGGCGCGCCGCATCCGCGGGCGCGGCCGCGCGCAGATGCGCCACCGCGCCGGGCCCGCTCACATCGCGTGCCGCGGCGCGGTGTCGAGCAGCTCGCGCAGCTGCTGGCTGTAGAACCTGGCGTTGCCGGTGGTGAGGTGGCCCATGGTGTCGGGGCTCGCCGGGATGAGATAGAGCCTGCCGTTCTTGACCCGCTTCATTGCTGCCGCCGTGACCCCGGTCTCCGGCGGATTGCGCTCGTCGTCGGCCGAGTTGATCGCCAGCACCGTCGCCTTGATCTTCTCCAGGTCGGGCGCCGGATCGTAGTCGGCGGAGGAATCCCAGGCCCAGATGAAGTCGTTGGCGTCCGCCGGCATCGGCGCCGCAAGCCGCGCGTCGACCAGCTTGTCGGCAAGCGCGCGCGTCGGCGCGAGCTTCTGATAGTGCTGCGTGCCGCCCGCGGTCGCGATGCCGAAGAAGACGCTGGCGATCTTCAGGTAGCGCGGCTGCGTCGTATAGTTCCCGTTGTCGTAGCCCGGATCGCTGCGGATCGCCTCGAGCATCATCCGCCGCAGCATCCAGTTGCGGCTCGCCATCGCGGTCGGCTGCGAGGCCATCGGCACCAGCGCGTCCATGTAGTCCGGATAGCGCTCGCCCCACAGCCAGACATGCATGCCGCCCATGGAATTGCCGATGATCAGCCGCACATGGCGGATGCCGAGCCCTTCGGTGAGCAGCCGGTGCTGCGCGTCGACCATGTCGGCGTAGTCGTAGTGCGGGAATTTCGCCTTGAGGCGGTCCGACGGCTTGGCGCTGCCGCCATGGCCGAGCGCGTCCGGGATGATGATGTAGTGCTTGGCGGCGTCGAACGGCTGGCCGGGGCCGAACAGCTCGCCGGCGAAACCGCGCGTGAGCATGTTCCGCGCCGAGCCGCCCGAGCCGTGCAGCACGACGATCGGAATTCCGCTCGGCGCGCCGATCGTCGTGTAGTGCAGCTTGAGCTCGGCAAACGTCTCGCCGGTATGGAACTTGAAGTCGTGCGCGACCCAGTCGCCCTGCTTCGGCGCCGGATAGTCGGCGGCCGACGCCGGCATGGTCATCAGCGCCAGCGCCAATGCGCCGATTGCCCTGCGGATCGTCATGTGCCCTCCCCGGGTGCCGATTGATCGCGTCGCCACGGACGCGAAATCGTACACGCCGGGGCGGGCACGCGAAAGATCAGTGCGGCGCCCGGCCAGTCAGGATAGCCAGGTATCCGTCCCGCTAACCCTTGCAGCCGCATGCGTCGCCTGCCACGCGTCGTATCGGCTACGGCGACAGACGTTCGACTGCGACAACAATGTTCACGCTGCGCGAGGCCATCCTTTGATCTGCCTCAAAGCCGGCCAACCCCTGAATGTTATTCGGGGCGCGTTTGCATCGGATTGCGATGTCGAACCGCATGACCGACCCGGACTTGCCCGGGCGCGATGGTGGGGCGGATGAAGGCCGATCCGCGCATTGAAGGCGGCTCACGAGTTGCCCCGCCTGTGAGGGAATCGCCATGAAGCAGGTCAATCCCGTCAAGGCGGGGGTCGCGCTCGCCACACTGGGTGCCGTTTGGCACTTGGGCCGCATCGTCCTGGTGGAGCTCGGGCGCGCGGAGCCCCATGTGCTCGGATCGCTGACATTTCCGCAGACGGCGGCCGTCATTCTCGGCGGCACCGTCGCGACAGCGTTCCTGCTCGGCTTCGGTCTCAGTCATTCGTGGAACCGGTGGGCGGTCACGCCACGACGCGCCGTCTGGTTCGTTGCTGCCGTCGCGGCAATCGTCGGCGCGGCCGTGTTTGGGATCAGAACGGCGGCCCAACCGGTCAGCGTGCGGATCGCCCAGATCGAGGCCGACGTTCCGGTTCAGGTCTTCGGCCTCGGCACCGTCGAGGCGCGCGTCCAGTCGAAAATCGGCTTCAAGGTCGCCGGCGTCCTGGTCGATCTTCGCGCCGATGTCGGCGACCGCGTCGCCAAGGGCGCGGTCCTTGCCCGCCTCGACGATCGCGAGCAGACCGCACAGCTCGCCAGGGCCAAGGCGACCGTGGAGCAGACCGAGGCCAGTCTTGAACGGGCGAATGCGAGCGTCGAAAAGGCGCAGGCGACCTACGCCAATCTCTCGAGAATAAGCGAGCGTCAGCAGAAGCTGATCCAAAGCGCCGCTGCCTCGATCGAGACGGCTGAGACGGCCAAGACGGCGCAAGACGCCGCGCTTGCCGATGTGAACCTGGCGAAAAGCGACGTCCTGGTTGCCAAGGCCAATATCAGCGACGCCAAAGCTCAGCGGCAACTGCAGTCGACCACGTTGGATTTCTTCACCCTCGCGGCGCCCTATGACGCAATGGTGACCGCACGTCTCAAGGAGCTCGGTTCCGCGCTCGCCGCAAGCGAGCCGGTGTTCACCCTGATTGATCCGAAATCGGTCTGGGTGCTCGCCTATATCGACGAGAGCAGGGCCGGCGAGATCGCGGTCGGCGAGCCGGTCGAGATCGTGCTGCGGTCGCAGCCGAACCTCCGCCTCGCCGGCCACGTGGCGCGCATCGAGCCGGAAAGCGACCGCGTCAACGAAGAGCGCAGGATCGAGGTCGCATTCGACCGGATACCGGAAAATTTCAACCTGGGCGAACAAGCCGAGGTCTACATCACGACCGTGCATCTTGCGCGGGCGCTGCTCGTCCCCGAGGCCGCGATCGACGATCTCGCAAAGAATTCCGGAATCGTGTGGACCGTGGAGGACGGGCAACTGCAGCGCCGCCAGGTCGCGCTCGGCCACCGCCTGCTCGACGGGCGCTACGAGGTCGTCGGCGGCCTGCCGGCGAAGAGCGCTCCGGTCGTCCAGCTCACCAGCGGGCTGCGCGTCGGCCGCGCCGTCACGATCGAGACCCGGCAGCGGCCATGAACTTCGCCTACCGCGACATCAGGCACAATCTGCTGCGCTTTGTGCTGACGACGTTCGGCTTGAGCCTGCTGCTCGGCATTGTCATCGTGATCACCGGCGTCTATCGCGGCCTGATCGACGACGCGCTGCGCCAGGCACGCGCCGCCAATGCCGATCTCTGGGTGGTCGAGGCCGGGACCAACGGCCCCTTCGCCGAGGCGTCGCGCATTCCGGGCGACACCCGCGACCTGGTTGCGCGCGTCTATGGCGTCGAGCGCGCCGGCGCCGTCACCTACCAGACCGTGCAGACCTCGCTCAAAGGCGCGCCGCTGCGGTTCTTTCTCATCGGCTATGAGCTCGGCCGGCCCGGCGGCCCGCACGCGCTCAGCGCCGGGCGCGAGATCATGCGCAGCCACTACGAGATGGTCGCCGACCGGACCGCCGGACTTGCGCTCGGCCAGGAAGTGCCGCTCGGCACGCACGGCCACAAGTTCACCGTTGTCGGCTTGATGCGGAACGAGGTGACCTCGTCGGGCGATGCGGTCGCCTACATCACGCTGCGCGACGCGCAGGATCTGCAATTCGAGCTTGCTCCGCCGGCCGAGCGGCGCGAGGTTGCGCGCGGCGGCGGGCTGGAGACCACCGTCCAGATCAATGCGGTCATCGCCAAGGTTTCGCCCTACGTGCCGGTCAGCGAGGTGGCCGCGGCGCTCGCCCGCTGGAAACATCTCACGACGCTCACCCAGGCGCAGCAGGAATCGCTGCTGACCAAGGACGTGATCGAGAAATCGCGCAAGCAGCAGCTGATGATCCTGGTGCTGCTGGTGATCGTGTCGGCGGTGATCATCGCGCTGATCATCTATACGCTCACCATGGACAAGCTCCGCTCGATCGCGACGCTCAAGTTCGTCGGGGCGCCGGATCGCACCATCGTCGGGATGATCGTGCAGCAGGCGCTTGCCATGGGACTTGTCAGCTTCGCGATCGGGCTTGCGCTCGTCCTCGGCTTCCAGGGACATTTCCCACGGCGAATCGTCGTCTTGCCGGACGATGTGGCCGTCGTCTTCGCCATCACGGTCGCGGTGTGTCTCGCCGCCAGCAGCCTCGGCGTACGGCTCGCGCTCAAGGTCGATCCGGCCGTGGCGCTCTCGACCTCGGGGTGACGCCATGAGCGAGGCAGGCAAAAAATCGGTCGTGCGGGTCGAGCGCCTCTCCAAGCATTTCGGCGCCGGCGAGGCGCGCGTCGATGCGCTGCGCGACATCGACATGGATGTCTTTCCCGGCGAGGTCGTCGGGCTCATGGGGCCGAGCGGCTCGGGCAAGACGACGTTGCTCAACTGCATCGCCTGCATTCTCGAGCCGAGCTGCGGGCGGCTGACGCTCGACGGCGAGGTCGTCTACGACGAGCGCTGGCTGCGGGCCGACCTGCGCCGGCTGCGGCTCGACAAGGTCGGCTTCATCTTTCAGTATCCCAATCTGCTGCCGTTCCTCGACGCGACCGACAACGTGGCCGCCGTGCTCCATCTCGCCGGGTTTGGCGCTGCGGCGGCCCGCGCGCGGGCGATCGACCTGCTCAACTATCTCGAGGTCGGCCATCGCCGGCGCGCGATGCCGGCGCAACTCTCGGGCGGCGAGGCACAGCGCGTCGCGATCGCCCGCGCCTTGGCCAACCGGCCCCGCATCATTCTCGCCGACGAGCCGACCGCGCCGCTCGACTCCCAGCGCGCCCGCATCGTGATGGACCTGTTGCGCAAGATCGCGATCGACCAGAGCGCCGCGATCATCTGCGTCACGCACGACGAAATGATCCTCGATCGTTTCGACCATATCTTCCGGCTGCGCGACGGCCGGCTTGAATCGGAGAACGCCGGCGAGCGCCGAGAGACCGTGCCTGCCGGGCCGTAGGCGAGCGCCGCTGCCGTCAACCTGCGCTGGCGGACCGAGCCGGGGTCTCGCCGCTGCAGTTCTTTGGCCGCGCGTGGGCGGCCGGCATGAATAGCGTGGATAGATGAGACTCTGCTTGCGAATTCCGCCGGCAGGCGCGATGCTGACGCGAGACAGGGACGGAGGTTGCAGCCCTGCTCGGGACTTGACGCTGCGCATCGACCGGTCGAGTGCACGACCGCGGCGCTCGTCCCCGCCGGCGAGTTCGTCCGGGTCAGGACAGGCTTCGCGAGGCGGCGACGGCAGAAGGCAGAGCGGCAGAACAAAGCCATTCGGCGAAATGCAAGTGATATCAATGCTGCCTACCGATGGTGATCCGCCAGCGCGGCCGGCGCCGCTCCGCGGGTCAGACGCTGGGGCCGCCGAACAAAACAAAGCCAATCGATTGTTCCCATTGCTGAGCGCATTGTTTTCTCCATTGTTTTTTGCATTGTTTGCCATTGTTTTTGCGCCGGCTGTTTTTTCGCCGCCGCGTCAAGGCCTTGCATTGTAAATGGCGTCGAATTTCCATTGTAAATCGATTGTATTTTGTTCGGAGCCAAATCCGCCGGCGCGAGGAGGTCCAAGACTCGCGTGTGAAGGGAGCGCCCGCGGGCCGGTCGTCGTGCACGAGCGAAATAGCAATGCACTCCCATAGCCTGAGCCTATGACGCGAGTCGTTTCGCATTGCTTTCAAGAGCACGACCGATCGATCATATAGCCTCTTGCTATGGGCGGCCCTCGTCGCGTCGGTGCAAGGCGCAGATTTTTTTGCGCACAGAATTCAATTGTCGTGCGTCCGCGCACGACGTGCACTACGATCCATGTCATTGCGTGCGGCAATCGTCACTGGAGCTCAGCATGAAGAATTCGTGGCTACGATTTTACGCGATGCTCGCGCTCGTCGGCGTCGCGCTGCCGGGCGTCACCGCCGCATACGCCGCCGAGCCGACCACGCTGACGATCTTCGCGGCCGGCACGCTGGCGGTGCCGTTCCGCCGGGTCGCTGCGCTGTTCGAGAAGAAATATCCGGGCGTGACCGTGCAGGCGCAGTTCGGCGGCAGCGTGAAGATGGCGAAGCAGATCACCGACCTGCACCAGGACGCCGATCTGCTCGCGGTCGCGGACTACAGCGTCATTCCGAAATACATGTTCGCCAATCCGGCGCACGCGGCGTGGTACGTCGGCATCGCGCGCAACGCGGTCACGTTCGTCTACACCGACAAGAGCAAGTACGCGAACGAGATCAATGCCGACAACTGGTACAAGGTGCTCGCGCGCAAGGGCGTCGAGGTCGGCCGCTCCGATCCCGACACCGACCCGTCCGGCTATCAGACGGTGCAGATGCTCGGACTTGCCGAGACGTACTACAAGCAGCCGGGTCTCGCGCAAAGCGTGCTCGCCAATGCGCCGCTCGCCAACATGCGCGATACCGAGACGTCGCTGATCTCCGCGCTGCAGCTCGGACAGATCGACTATTTGGCGATCTACCGCTCCGACGCGCTGCAGCACCACCTCAAGTTCCTCGATCTGCCGGCCGCCATCAACCTCAGCGATCCGGCGCAGTCGGCCGCCTACCGCAAAGGCGTCGCGCATACCAAGAACGGCGACCTCGCCGGCCGGCCGATCGTCTATGCGATCACCATCGTCAACGGCAGCACGCACGCGGACCTCGCCGCGAAATACGTCGCGCTGCTGCTCGGGCCGGAAGGACAGGCGGTGATGAAGCAGAACGGCTTCGGCGAGTTCAGCCCGGCCTATGCGGTGAACCCGGGCGCTATGCCGGCCGAATTGAGGAAACTGGTGCAACCGTGGCCCGGATCGTAGCGAGCGCGCACCGACCCGGCTCGCGCCTATGCACGGCAGCTTGAACCGAGCCGGGTGGCGGCGCGCGGCACCGAGCCTGCCGCTCGGGCTCTATCTCGTGTGCTGGTTCATCGGCAGCCTGCTGGTCGCCTTTCTGGTGATCCCGCTGATCGCGCTCGTGCTCTCGCAGGCGGGCGCGAGCCTTGCCGAGGTCGCGCGCATGGCCGACGTGCGCGACGCCATCGCGCTCAGCCTCGAGGGCGCCGCGCTCTCCGCCGCGTTCGCCGCCCTTGCCGGCATCCCCCTCGCCTACGCGCTCGCGCGCACGACCTTCCTCGGCAAGCCCGTGGTCGCCGCGCTGGTCGACCTGCCGCTCGCGGTGCCGCACACGGTCGCCGGCATCGCGCTGCTCATGGTGTTCGGCCGCCAGGGCGCGCTCGGCGCGCCGCTGCAGTCGCTGGTCGGCTTGCGATTCTGGGGCACGCTCGCCGGCATCGTCGTCGCCATGCTGTTCGTCTCCGCGCCCTACACCGTGAATGCCGCCCGCGTCGGCTTCGAGGCGATCGACCCGCGGCTGGAGAAGATCGCCCGCACGCTCGGCCTCGGGCCGTGGCGCACGTTCTGGCGCATCACGCTGCCGCTCGCCCGGCGCAGCATCATGACCGGGGTGACGCTCACCTTCGCGCGCTCGATCAGCGAGTTCGGCGCGGTGGTGATCCTGGTCTACTATCCGATGACCGCGCCGGTGAAGATCTACGAGCTGTTCCTGCGCTTCGGGGTCGAACAGGCCGCGACCGCCGCCGTTCTCCTGCTCGCGGTGTCGCTCGCCTTGTTCCTGCTCTTGCGCACCCTCGCGGGCGGCGCCGCGCCGCGGGAAAACCGATGACGCCCGCCGTCGCGGTCGAGGCGTTGACTGTCACGCTCGGCGCCTTCCGTCTCGGCCCGCTCGACCTTGCGCTGGCGCCGGGCGAGCTCCTCGTCATCCTCGGGCCGAACGGCGCCGGCAAGTCGGTCACGCTCGAGGCGATCGCCGGCTTCCACCGGCCCGATGCCGGACGCGTGCTGCTCGGCGGCCGCGACGTGACGAGGCTGCCGCCGGAGCGCCGCCATGTCGGCCTCGTGGTGCAGAACTTCGGGCTCTTCCCGCACCTCACGGTCGCGCAGAACGTCGCGCTCGCGCGCCGGCCGGCGAATTCCGCGTCGGCGCCGCCGACCGGGCTGCCGCCGCCCGGCGACACGGCCGCGTGGCTCGACTATTTCGGCGTCGCGCGGCTTGCCGATCGCACGCCGCAGGATTTGAGTCCGGGCGAGAAGCAGCGCGTCGCCCTCGCGCGCACGCTCGCGGCGGCGCCGGCGCTTTTCCTCTTCGACGAGCCCTTCTCGGCGCTCGACACCCCGACGCGCGACCAGCTGTGCGAGGAGCTGCTCGCGTTCCTGCGCGCGCTTGCGCTGCCGGCGATCTTCGTCACGCACGACTGCAACGACGCGCTGCGGCTCGCCGACCGCATCGTCGTGCTGCGCGCGGGCGCGCTGGTGCAGAACGCAGCGGCGGCGGAGGTTTTCCGCAAGCCCGCCAACTCGTTCGTCGCGCGCTTCCTCGGCGTCGAGAATATTCTGGATGCGCGGATGATCGGGATGTCGGACGGGCTGGCAATGCTTGCGGTCGGCGACCGGACGCTGCGCGCCGCGACGTCCGGGCCGGCGCCCGGCGGTGCGGTGCGGCTCGCGGTCAGGGCCGAAGACGTCGCGATCGTTCCGCCCTCCGACAATGGCCCGCTCGCGGCCGGCGGCAATCGGCTCGCCGGCAAGATCACGAGCGTGCGGCCGCTCGGCCCGCTCGTCACCGTCGCGATCGATTGCGGCTTCCTGCTCACGGCCTGCCTGCTCGCGCGCGAGGCGCGCGCGATGCAGATCGGCGTCGGCGGCGCGATCGGCGCCCGCATCGCGGCCGATGCCATCCACGTCATGCCTGACTGAGGTCGCGCGCGCCGCTTTTGGCAAAACCTGCCTGCCGCCAGGTCCCGACGCGGCGACTACGACTAAAATCCGAGCGATTTTTTAGAAGATTCTAACGCTGACATTTTGCCAGTGGGCAATCCCTGGGCGCGACAATGGCCCCGCTCGATGGGGAGGCGCACGAGGGCTCCCAAATGGTGCGCACGGCAGCGGTGGCGCTGGTCGTTCTTGCCTGTTGCGATTTTGTCGCGTTCGGCGGCCAGTACACGGCGGACATGTTGCAGGTGCTGGCCGCGATCGAACATTCGTTCGTCTAGTCGTCTAGACGGATCGTCTCGCCGGGTACGGCGGCGTCGCGACACCGCCAAGCTGCGGTTGGCTTGCGCGGCGATCGGGCCGGCGATATTTTTTTGCCGCTGGCGCGACCGCCAGGCGGATCTGGGGGTCGCGCGCCCGAAACGGCGGGGATGGTCATGCGACACGACACGACGCCAGCCTGGAGACTTGCCTTCGTCACGCTCGCGGCGCTCGCCTTCGGCACCGTCGCGGCCGCCGCGCAGGACACCGAGACCTGCCGCGGCCACACCGGCGACATGATCGCCGCCTGCACCCGCGTCATCACGTCGCCGAGCTCCACGCGCGAGCAGGTCGGCGACGCGTACATCAACCGCGGCCAGCACTACTACGAGATCAAGGAATACGACCGCGCGATCGAGGACTTCGACCGCGCGATCCCGCTCAAGCCGCGCTGGGTGGAGATGGCCTACGGCAATCGCGGCAACGCCTATTATGCCAAGGGCGAGGACGACAAGGCGATCGACAGCTACGACCGGGCGATCGCGATCGACAAGAACTACAGTTCCGCCCTGACGGCGCGCGGCCTCTTGTACGAGAAGGCCGGCGCGATCGAGCGGGCGAAGGCCGACTTCGAGGCCGCGCTCGCCTCGCACTCGACCTTCGCGGACGACCAGTGGGCGCATGATACGGCGCGCAGGCATCTCGACGCGCTGGCTTCGAAATAGGCGCGCGCGATCTTGGCCGCGCGCCGCGACCGGTCCGCATTCTGGGGATGGCTGGTCCTCGGGCTGATCCGCCCGGCAACTATTTCGTGCTCGGCGACAACCGCGACAATTCGCTCGACAGCCGGATGCCGACCGAGTTCGGATTTGTCCCGGCGGAAAACCTGATCGGGCGGGTCGTGATGATCGTCTACTCGGTCGGGAGCGACGGCGTGCCGCGCACCGATCGCATCGGCCTCGAGCCGAAATGATGCCACACGCGCCGGATTGCCGGCGGCCGCCGTAAACGCTCATTCCTCTGCCGCGAGCCGCCGTTTCACGCCCCATTCGCCGAGCACGCCTTCGATCGCATCGGCCACGAAGTAGCGTGCGCTGTCCTGGTCGTAACCTTGCGTCAACAGCTCGTCGTAGTCCGTGAAGGCGTGCCGCACATAGGCGACGAGCGACAGCCAGGCGGCCGTCTCGGGCGCGCTCGACTTGAGGCCGCGGCTGTCGAGCGCATGGTCGACCACGGCGCCGAACTCGTGCGGCGGGATGCGCGGCGCGAGGCGGCGCAGCGCGGCTTCGACTTCGCTTCGCTTGGGCACCGGCGGACCCGAGGGCAGGACGGCGCAATCGAGCACGAGAGGCCGCGCCGGCGCAAGGCGGCGCCCGTGGCGCGCCGCCTCCCTTGCGGACGGCGCGGAAACGCGCGAGGTTCGCGCCCATTGGGGTTCGCGGGAGGAACTCCGGTCTAGGGAGGTTTTCGTGTCCTCACTGCGCGCGGCATATGGCGCCATCGCGAGCGCTCTTCTCATGGCAACTCTTGTTGCGACGACGGCAGCGTCCGGCGCCGAGCCCTACCCCACCCGCGCCATCAGGGTGATCAGCCCGTTTCCGGCCGGCAGCGCCGCCGATACGGTCGCCCGCGTCGTGCTCAACCAGGTCTCGCAGCAGGTCGGGCAGCCGATGGTGATCGAGACGCGGCCGGGCGCCGGCGGCGCCAGCGGCTTTGCGACCGCCGCCAAGGCCGACCCCGACGGCTACACGGCGGTGGTCAGCTCGTCGTCGATGGGCTCCGAGTTGGTCCTGCACCGCAAGCTGCCCTATGACCCGGTGCATGACTTCGCGTCGGTCGCCCTGTTCGGGACGCAGCCGAACATCCTGGTGGTCAATTCCCAGAGCGGATGGAAGTCGGTGGCGGATCTGGTCGCCGCCGCCAAGGCGAAGCCCGGAGCTCTGACCTTTGCGTCGGCCGGGATCGGGTCCGGCTCGCACATGGCGGCCGAGCGCCTGCGGCTCGCGGCGAACATCGACGTGCGCCACGTGCCGTTTCGCGAAGGCGGCCTCACCGAGGTGATGGCGGGCCGCATCGATTTCTATTTCATTCCGCTCGCGGCGGCCGCCGCCGCGCTCGGCAGCGACAAGCTCACGGTGCTCGCGGTCAGCACCCTCAAGCGGGTGCCGCGGTTGCCGAACGTGCCCTCCATCGCCGAAGCCGGGTACCCGAAGGCGGAATACGTGTTCTGGAACGGGCTGTCGCTTCCCGTGAAGACGCCGCGCGCGATCGTCGATGCGCTGCACGACCAGATCGAAAAAGCGCTGCAGGACGCGGGCGTGAAGGAAAAGCTCGCCAAGCTCGGCGTGCAGCCCGACCTGATGAGCGTCGACCAGTTCGACAAGTTCGCCAAAGCCGATTTCGCCGCCACGGTACAGCTGGCCAAGGACGCGCATATCGAACCGGGGGATTAATTGCCTGAGCATGATCTTTTCCGAAAACCGGTGTCCACTTTTCGGGATCATGCTCTAATTGCCTGAGCATGATCTTTTCCGAAAACCGGTGTCCACTTTTCGGGATCATGCTCTAATTGCTTGAGCATGATCTTTTCCGAAAACCGGTGTCCACTTTTCGGGATCATGCTCTAATTGCTTGAGCATGATCTTTTCCGAAAACCGGTGTCCACTTTTCGGGATCATGCTCTGAGCCGCGGCGCGCGGCTCGCCAGGGTCAGAATGACCAGCCCCAGAAGGTCGGCGGGCGGTAGGGGCGAATATGCGCGACGTCGTTGCGCTCGCCCCAATCGAATCCGTTGTCGGCACCGGGACCGAACCTGATGTCCTGCTCGGTCACGTCGACCAGGTAGGCGCCGCGACGCCGATCGTAGTGCAACGTTTCCCAGGCGAGCGGGAACCGGCGCTCGCCGATCCCGGGGAAGCCGGTGACCTTGATCACCGCATAGGCCACCTGGCCGCTGACCTTGTTGACCATGAGCCGCTCGATGGTCCCGATCTGCGTGCCGTCCGGGCCGCACACCAGGGTTCCCTCGATCCGGTCGCTCGCGATCAATCGATGCGCCGCACGCCCGGGCACCTTGGAAGGCATGAGATCCTCCAAATCATGCGGCCAATACCCACGAATGCGTGCGTGCAACAATTCGTTCCCGCGCGCTGCCGTCCGGGGGTCGCGCAGCTTGCGTATGGATCACAAAGCGTAAATCGACCAGGCGCTCGCGCAGGCCGCCGGAACTCGAATCGCGAACAAACAGTCAAGGGACAGTGAAGAGCCGGCGCAGCGTTTCGCTTTCGCCGCGACGAGCCGCCGCGGCTAGAAGCGTTCGTTCCGGTGCGCCATGACGCCGGCGCCTGCCCCTCTCGCCGATCGCTTGCGACGCTTAAAGCGAGCGCGCGGTCGCCGACAAATCAGCAGAAGGTGCGGCAGACGCGCCGGCCGATGAAGAACTCGTGATAGCATTTGCGATAGCAAAGCATGGAACTTTGCGCAAGGCGGGCCGCCGTCGCTTTTTCCTTTCAGGCGCACCCTGCGTGCAGGTAGATTGAATCGGGGCTTGGGGGACCACCGCAATGATTCTGCCCGCACTGACGGCGCTGCCGCTGTTGATCCTGACGGCGGGCACGCCCGATATCGACCTCGGACGAACCGCCGCGCATCTTTCGGGCCATCAGCGCACCGCGGCCGTGCAGCCCTTCATTACCCGCGCGACCGAGTGCGTGGCCCGCGCGGTCGCATCGGATCCGCGCTCGTCCGACGCGAGCAAGCTCGGCGACCTGATCGTCGACTCGATGCCAACCTGCGTCGACCTCATGCGCGCGATGATCGCGACCTATGATCGCTATTTCGGCGACGGCAGCGGCGAGGCTTTCTTCTCCGGCCCCTATCTCGACGTGCTGCCCGCCGCGATCGACAAGTGGGTGGCGGAGCGCAAGCGCTAGCGCAAGTCCCGGCATGCATCTAGCGCGGCAGAGGCGGATCGCCGCAATAGAGCCGATAGAGCTGATAGAGCTGGTCGCCGAGGACTGCCTTGGTGATGACGACGCCGACACGATTGCGCGCCGATGCATCGTCGAATGCAGGCGCCGTGCCTTCCGGCAGCGATTGGGGGTTCCCTTCGTGCAACCGGTCGATCAAGCTACGCCATTCCTTTTCCTCAGCCGGACCGGCCATGCTTGCGTCCTCTCGTAGCTAAACGACCGCGGCCACGCCGCCGTTCCGCCGCCGCGCGACCCGATTCCTGGCTTTTTGCGGGCAAGGAGGCGGGAAAACGGGCGATCCCGTCGACCGCCCCTTAACGATCCAAGAAAATCGACCGGCATCATGGAACCATCGGCATCCACGCGCGTTCCATCGTCCTGAACCGGGGCGGGCGCCGGCGCCCGCACCCACCCGACACGGGATGAAACCCGCTGCGGAGGGGGAAGACGAGTTGATGCACGGGATTAGCGCCATGCTTGGCTGGCCCGCTCCGCGGAATGCCGGCCCATGCGCGTTTTTCGAGATTTCCTCGCGATTTGCACCCTATGCGCCGCGACTGCGGACGCCCACGGCCTGGGCGGTCCGGCTTGCGCGGAGGAGAGCCTCATGCAGCCGACCAGCGAGATGCTTCCGGACGTAGCCGCCCACAACGGTGCGGCTCCGGCAGGCACGGCCCCCATCCCGGCGAACGGAACCGCGAACGGCTCGGTCGCCTTCGACCCGCACGAGCTGCTGCATGCGCTGCAGGCGATGCAGATCGGCGACTTCTCGGTGCGCATGGCGGGCGACCGCACCGGCATCGAGGGCAAGATCGCCGACACCTTCAACGCCATCGTCTCCGCCAACCAGCGCATGGCGCAGCAGCTCGAGCGCGTCGGCGAGCTGGTCGGCCGCGAGGGCAAGGCGCGCCACCGCGTGCGCTTCGGCCTCTCCGACGGCGCCTGGGGCGAGATGGAAAGCTCGGTCAATACGCTGATCGACGACCTGATCTGGCCGACCCGCGAGGTGACGCGAGCGGTCGCGGCGGTGGCGCAAGGCGACCTGCTGCAGACCGTGCGCCTCGACGTCGACGGCCGCCCGCTGCAGGGCGAGTTCCTGCAGGCCGCGACCATCGTCAACACCATGATCAAGCAGCTCGGCGTGTTCACCTCGGAGGTGACGCGCGTCGCCCGCGAGGTCGGCACCGAAGGCAAGCTCGGCGGCCAGGCGCAGGTGCCGGAAGTCACCGGCGTGTGGAAGGACCTGACCGAGAGCGTCAACTCGATGGCCTCGAACCTCACGGCGCAGGTGCGCAACATTGCCGACGTGACGATCGCGGTCGCCAACGGCGACCTGTCGAAGAAGATCACGGTCGACGTGCGCGGCGAGATCCTCCAGCTCAAGGAAGCCATCAACACGATGGTCGACCAGCTGCGCTCGTTCGCGTCGGAAGTGACCCGCGTCGCCCGCGAGGTCGGCACCGACGGCAAGCTCGGCGGCCAGGCCAACGTGCCGGGCGTCGCCGGCACCTGGAAGGACCTGACCGACTCGGTCAACGCCATGTGCGGCAACCTCACCGACCAGGTGCGCAACATCGCGCATGTGACGACCGCCGTCGCGCGCGGCGACCTGTCGCGCAAGATCACGGTCGACGTGCGCGGCGAGATCCTCGAGCTCAAGGACACCATCAACACCATGGTGGACCAGCTCAATGCCTTTGCGTCGGAAGTGACTCGCGTCGCCCGCGAGGTCGGCACCGACGGCAAGCTCGGCGGCCAGGCAAAGGTGCCGGGCGTCGCCGGCACCTGGAAGGACCTGACCGACAGCGTCAACTTCATGGCGTCGAACCTCACGGCGCAGGTGCGAAATATTGCCGACGTCGCCACCGCGATCGCCGGCGGCGACCTGTCGAAGAAGATCACCGTGACGGTGTCGGGCGAGATCCTGCAGCTCAAGGAGACCATCAACACGATGGTCGACCGGCTCAACGCGTTTGCGGGCGAGGTCACCCGCGTCGCGCGCGAGGTCGGCACCGAGGGCCGGCTCGGCGGCCAGGCCAACGTGTCGGGCGTCGCCGGCACCTGGAAGGACCTGACCGACTCGGTCAACTCCATGGCCTCGAACCTCACGGCGCAGGTGCGCAACATTGCCGAGGTGTCGACCGCGATCGCGAGCGGCGACCTGTCGAAGAAGATCACCGTCGACGTGCGCGGCGAGATTCTCGAGCTCAAGGACACCATCAACACCATGGTCGACCAGCTCAACGCCTTCGCGGGCGAGGTCACCCGCGTCGCGCGCGAGGTCGGCACCGAAGGCAAGCTCGGCGGCCAGGCGCAGGTGCGCGGCGTCGCGGGCACCTGGAAGGACCTGACCGACAACGTCAACTCGATGGCCTCGAACCTCACCGGCCAGGTGCGCAACATTGCCGAAGTCGCCACCGCGGTGGCGCAGGGGGATCTGTCGAAGAAGGTGACCGTGAACGTGTCGGGCGAAATCCTCCAGCTCAAGGAGACGCTCAACACCATGGTCGACCAGCTCAACGCCTTTGCGGCCGAGGTGACGCGCGTCGCGCGCGAGGTCGGCACCGAAGGCAAGCTCGGCGGCCAGGCCGAGGTGCCGGGCGTCGCCGGCACCTGGAAGGACCTCACCGACTCGGTCAACTCCATGGCCGGCAACCTCACGGCGCAGGTGCGCAACATCGCCGAGGTCGCCACCGCGGTCGCGGGCGGCGATCTCTCGCGCAAGATCACGGTCGACGTGCGCGGCGAGATCCTGCAGCTCAAGGAAACGCTCAACACCATGGTCGACCAGCTCAACCGCTTCGCCGGCGAGGTGACGCGGGTGGCGCGCGAGGTCGGCACCGAAGGCCGCCTCGGCGGCCAGGCCAACGTGCCGGGCGTCGCCGGCACCTGGAAGGACCTGACCGACAGCGTGAACTTCATGGCCGGCAACCTCACGGCGCAGGTGCGCAACATCGCCGAGGTGACCACGGCCGTGGCGCGCGGCGATCTCTCGCGCAAGATCACGGTCGACGTGAAGGGCGAGATTCTCGAGCTGAAGAACACCATCAACACCATGGTGGACCAGCTCAACGCCTTCGCCGGCGAGGTGACGCGCGTCGCGCGCGAGGTCGGCACCGAGGGCAAGCTCGGCGGCCAGGCGCAGGTGCCGGGCGTCGCCGGCACCTGGAAGGACCTCACCGACAACGTCAACTTCATGGCCTCGAACCTGACCGCGCAGGTGCGCAACATCGCCGAGGTCGCGACCGCGATCGCGAGCGGGGACCTGTCGAAGAAGATCACCGTCGACGTGCGCGGCGAGATCCTGCTGCTCAAGGACACGCTCAACACCATGGTCGAGCAGCTGCGCTCGTTCGCCGCCGAGGTGACGCGCGTCGCGCGCGAGGTCGGCACCGACGGGCGGCTCGGCGGCCAGGCCAACGTGCCGGGCGTCGCCGGCACCTGGAAGGATCTGACCGACAACGTCAACCTGCTCGCCGCGAACCTCACCACCCAGGTGCGCAACATCGCCGAGGTGACCACGGCCGTCGCGCGCGGCGACCTGTCGCGCAAGATCACGGTCGACGTGAAGGGCGAAATCCTCGAGCTGAAGAACACCATCAACACGATGGTCGATCAGCTCAATGGCTTCGCGTCGGAAGTCACCCGCGTCGCCCGCGAGGTCGGCACCGAGGGCAAGCTCGGCGGCCAGGCCAACGTGCCGGGCGTCGCGGGCACCTGGAAGGATCTGACCGACACCGTCAACGTCATGGCCGCGAACCTCACCGAGCAGGTGCGCGGCATCGTCAAGGTGGTGACCGCCGTCGCCAACGGCGACCTCGACCAGAAGCTGACCGTGCAGTCGAAGGGCGAGGTCGCGGCGCTCGCCGAGACCATCAACGCCATGACCGGCACGCTCGCGACCTTCGCCGACCAGGTGACCACCGTGGCGCGCGAGGTCGGCGTCGAAGGACGTCTCGGCGGCCAGGCGAACGTGCCGGGCGCGGCCGGCACGTGGAAGGACCTCACCGGCAACGTCAACCTGCTGGCGCAGAACCTCACCACCCAGGTGCGCAACATCGCCGAGGTCGCAACCGCCGTGACCAAGGGCGACCTCACCCGCTCGATCCAGGTCGATGCGCGCGGCGAGGTGGCCGAGCTCAAAGACAACATCAACACGATGATCGACAACCTGCGCCTCACCACCGAGCGCAACACCGAGCAGGACTGGCTCAAGACCAACCTCGCCCGCTTCACCAACATGCTGCAGGGCCAGCGCGACCTCACCACCGTCGGCCGCCTGCTGCTCACCGAGCTCACCCCGCTGGTCAGCGCCCAGCTCGGCGTCATCTACCAGGTGGAAAGCGACGACTCGCCGGCGATGCGGCTGCTCTCCGCCTACGCGGATGACGGCCTCAACGGCCACCCCGAGCGCATCCGCATCGGCCAGGGCTTGATCGGCCAGTGCGCCGCCGACAAGCGGCGCCTGCTGATCACCGAGATGCCGGCGCACGCCGTGCCGATCGGCTCGGCCCTGTTCAAGGCGGTGCCGAAGAACGTCATCGTGCTGCCGGTGCTCTTTGAAAATCAGGTCAAGGCCGTGATCGAGCTCGCCTCGGTGGCGGCCTTCACCACCCTGCAGGTCACGTTCCTCGAGCAGCTCACCGCTTCGATCGGCATCGTGCTCAACTCGATCGAAGCGACGATGCAGACCGAGGGCCTGCTCAAGCAGTCGCAGCAGCTCGCCGGCGAATTGCAGACGCAGCAGCGCGAGCTGCAGACCACCAACGAGCAGCTCGAGCAGAAGGCGCAGCAGCTCGCCGAGAAGAACCAGGAAATCGAGCAGGCGCGCCGCGCGCTCGAGGAAAAGGCCTCCGAGCTTGCGCTCACCTCGAAGTACAAGTCGGAATTCCTCGCCAACATGTCGCACGAGCTGCGCACGCCGCTCAACTCGATCCTCATCCTCGGCCAGCAGCTCGCCGAGAACCCGGACGGCAACCTCTCCACCAAGCAGGTCGACTTCGCCCGCACCATCCACGGCGCCGGCACCGACCTCCTCAACCTGATCAGCGACATTCTCGACCTGTCGAAGATCGAGTCCGGCACCGTCACGGTCGACGCCGAGGAGGTCTTCCTCACCAACCTCGTCGACGCGATCGGCCGGCCGTTCCGGCACGAGGCCGACACGCGCGATCTGTCCTTCGACGTCGCGATCGACCCGCATCTCGGCCGCAGCATCGTGACCGACTCCAAGCGCCTGCAGCAGGTGCTCAAGAACCTGCTGTCGAACGCCTTCAAGTTCACCGAGCGCGGCGGCGTTCGGTTGACCGTCAGCGCCGCGGTGGGCGGCTGGACGCCGGATCATCCGGTGCTCAGCCAGTCGGGCGGCGTCGTCGCGTTCGAGGTCGCCGATAGCGGCATCGGCATTCCGCTGGAGAAGCAGAAGATCATCTTCGAGGCGTTCCAGCAGGCGGACGCATCGACCAGCCGCAAATACGGCGGCACCGGCCTCGGCCTCGCCATCAGCCGCGAGCTGTCCAACCTGCTCGGCGGCGAAATCCAGCTGCGCAGCACGCCCGGGCGCGGCAGCACCTTCACGCTCTATCTGCCGACCAAGTACGTCGGCCCGGCCGCCGCCGGCCACGCCGCGACCCAGGAGACGGCGACGCAGCGCAGCGCGCAGGCGCCGGCGATCCTGCCGCCGATCGTCGGCGACCGCGTGGTCGAGCCGATCCCGGACGACCGGCAGGAGATCGAGCCCGGCGACACCATCCTGCTGATCGTCGAGGACGATCCGCACTACGCGCGGGTGATCATGGACCTCGCCCGCGACAAGGGCTTCAAGGTGCTGGTGGCGGTGCGCGGCGCCGAGGCGCTCGACCTCGCCAAGCAGTTCCAGCCGACCGCCGTGTCGCTCGACGTCTTCCTGCCCGACATGCTCGGCTGGACGGTGCTGAGCCAGCTCAAGCAGAATCCGCTCACGCGCCACATCCCGGTGCAGATCATCACGCTCGACGAGGACCGCCAGCACGCGCTCGCGCGCGGCGCCTTCTCGTTCGTCACCAAGCCGACCACCGCCGCGGGCGTCGAGGCGGCGCTCGCCCGCATCAAGGAGTACGCGCAGCCGCGCCGCAAGCGGCTCCTGGTGGTCGAGGACAACGAGGCCGAGCAGATGGGCATCCGCGAGCTGCTCGGCTACGACGACATCGACATCGAGACGGTCGCGACCGGCGCCGACGCGCTCGCCAGGCTGCGCGCCGAGCCGTGCGACTGCGTGGTGCTCGACCTGCGGCTGCCCGACATGACCGGCTTCGACGTGCTCGAGCAGATCCGCAACGACGCTTCGCTTGCGGACGTGCCGGTCGTCGTGTTCACCGGCCGCGAGCTTTCCGCCGAGGAGGACGCGCAGCTGCACACCATGGCGCGCAGCATCGTGGTGAAGGGGGTCGAATCCCCCGAGCGCCTGCTCGACGAGACCGCCCTCTTCCTGCACCGCATCGTCACCGACCTGCCGGCCGAGAAGCAGCGCATGCTCGAGCGCCTCACCAGCTCGGACGAGGATCTGCTCGGCAAGGTCGCGCTGCTGGTCGACGACGACGCGCGCAACATCTTCGCGCTGTCCAGCGTGCTGGAGCGGCGCGGCATGCGGGTGCGCACCGCGACCACCGGCCGCGAGGCGATCGAGCTGATCGAATCGACGCCCGACCTCGCGATCGTCCTCATGGACATCATGATGCCGGAGATGGACGGCTACCAGACGATCGGCGCCATTCGCGCAAAGCCATCGCTGCGCCGCCTGCCGATCATCGCGCTCACCGCCAAGGCGATGAAGGGCGACCGGGAGAAATGCCTCGAAGCCGGCGCCTCCGACTACCTCGCCAAGCCGGTCAACACCGAACAGCTCCTGTCCGCGCTGCGGATGTGGCTGCACCGCTGAACCGGAGAACCCCCGATGGACCCCGGCGGCCGCGTCAACATTCTGCTGGTCGACGACCAGCCGGCCAAGCTGATGAGCTACGAGGTCATTTTGCAGGATCTCGGCGAGAACCTGCTCAAGGCGACGTCGGGCCGCGAGGCGCTGGAATTTCTGCTCAAGACCGAGATTGCGATCGTCCTCGTCGACGTGTGCATGCCCGATCTCGACGGCTTCCAGCTCGCCGCCATGATCCGCGACCATCCGCGCTTCCAGAAGACGGCCATCATCTTCATCTCGGCCGTGCTCATGAGCGACATGGACCGTCTGCGCGGCTACGAGATGGGCGCCGTCGACTACGTGCCGGTGCCGGTGATCCCCGAGGTGCTGCGCGCCAAGGTCAAGATCTTCGCCGAGCTCTATCGCAAGACGCGCCAGCTCGAGCGGCTCAACGCCGAGCTGGAAGATCGGGTCAGCCAGCGCACCGCCGAGCTTGCCGCCTCGACGGCGCGGCTGACCGAAAGCGAGCAGCGGCGCAGCCTCGCGCTGCTCGCCGGGCAGATGGGCTCGTGGGACTGGGACCGCGTCAACGGCGACTGCCTGTGGGACGAGGGCCAATACCGGATTTTCGGCGTCGACCCCGCGACCTTCGTGGTCAATGCCGAGAGCGTGCAGGAGCTCATTCCGCACGATTGGCCGCGGCTGACGGCCGCGATGGAGCTGATCCTCACCGAGCGCAAGCCGCAGCAGGCCGAATTCCGCGTCCGCCGCCCCGACGGCGCGATCCGCTGGTGCCTCGGCACGGCGGCGCCGAGCATGGACGCCTCCGGCCGCATCGTCCGCCTGAGCGGGGTGACGGTGGACATCACCGAGCGCAGGGAATCGGAAGAGCGCCAAGCGCTGCTCGCGCGCGAGGTCGACCATCGCGCCAAGAACGCGCTCGCCATCGTGCAGTCGATCGTGCGCCTCACCCGCGCCGACAGCATCGCGACCTACGTGGCGGCGGTCGAAGGCCGCATCACGGCGCTGTCGCGCGCGCACACGGTGCTCTCGCATTCGCGCTGGCAGGGCGCCGACCTCACGGGCCTCGTCGAGGAGGAGCTTGCCCCCTATCGCAGCGACCGCCGCGACCGCATCGCGATGAGCGGACCGCCGGTCTCGCTGCAGCCCGCCTCGGCGCAGACGCTCACCCTTGCGCTGCATGAGCTCGCCACCAATGCGGTGAAGTACGGCGCGCTGTCATCGGCGGCGGGCCGTCTCAAGGTGAGCTGGGAGCTCAAGCCGAGCACGCTGGTGCTGCGCTGGGAGGAGTCCGGCGGGCCGCGGGCGCGCAAGCCGGCCAAGCTCGGCTTCGGCACCCGCATCATCGTGGCGAGCGTCGAGGGCCAGCTCGGCGGCCAAGCCAAGTTCCAGTGGGGCGACGGCGGGCTGCATTGCGTGCTGACGATTCCGCGCGGCGAGAAGATCGGGCAGCCGGCGCTCGCCATGAGCGAGACCGGAGCCGACGATAAGCCGCGCGGCGCGCAAACCGACCCGCTGGTCGTGAACGGCAACCGCGTTCTCGTGGTCGAGGACGAGGCCCTGGTTGCCATGGTGGTCAGCGACGCCTTGACGGAGCTCGGCTACCAAGTGGTCGGCCCGTTCAGCCGGCCGCCCGACGCGCTCGCGGCGGTGAACAACGGCCCGGTCGGCGCGGCCGTGCTCGACATCAATCTTGCCGGCACCCTGGTCTATCCGATCGCCGACGAGCTCATCGCGCGCGGCGTGCCCTTCATCTTCGTCACCGGCTACGGCATCGAGAGCGTGGAAAAGCGTTTCGCTCATGTTCCGGTGCTGCCGAAGCCGATCGAGCGCGAGACCCTGCAGCGCATCTTCGTCAACGGCCGCAACGGCGCCTCGGAACCGCACCAGCCGAACGGCGCGCGGTCGGACAAGGACGCGGCGCACGCCGCGACTGCCTGACCCAAGCAACCAGAAACGCCTGCGCCAGCCGGATGTCTCCGGCTGGCGCATCGGTTCTTTGCCGAGGATACGGCGGCTAGCGACGCCGCGGGCGCACCACATGCGGCTGGACGTGCGGCCGCACGACCACCGGCCGGTGCGGCCGCAAGTGGGTGACGTGTGGCTCGCGACGCGGCAGACGTATCCGCGGCGGCAGCCAATGACGTCGCACGGGCACCAGGGTCGCGGGCGGCTGGCACGTGCCGTTCACCAGGGTTTGGTTGGGCGGACACGTCGTCGGAGGCGGCGGCGGCACGCAGCGGCCGTCGCGCACGTAGCGGCGATCGCAGCACACCCCGTTCGGCAGCCGGATCTGTCCGGGCGGGCAGCCGCACTGACCGCTACGGATCTGCTCCGGCGTGCAGCACTGGCCGTTCGGCTGGCGGATCGTGTCAGGCGGGCAGCACTGACCGTTGCGGATCTGCTCCGGCGTGCAGCACCTGCCGTCGCGGAACTCCCGCAGCGGGCAGCACTGGCCGTCCGGCAAGCGGATCGTGTCGGGCGGGCAGCACTGACCGTTGCGGATCTGCTCCGGCGTGCAGCACCTGCCGTCGTGGATCTCCCGCCGCGGGCAGCACTCGCCGTTCGGCAGCCGGATCGTGTCGGGCGGGCAGCCGCAGCGGCCGTGCCGCACGAAGCGGCGCTCGCAGCACTCGCCGTTCGGCAAGCGGATTTCGCCGCGCTTGCAGAAGCCGACCGGCACGATCAGCGAGGGAGCCGGGAACACCGGCACGAAGGCCTGGCCGCAGACGCGCCAGATCGCGATGTCGCCCATGTGGCCGCGCGCGGCCGGATCGGCGAACTGGTCGTCGTAGTCGACGAAGTAGGTCGCGAGCGGCGGCACGTTGGCGGGCCGCACCGCTCCGATCGCGTTGCCCTGCAGGCCGTTCACGATCGCGGGGCCACCGGCCGCGAGCTGTGCGGCAAGCGCCTGGTCGTTGGTGACGCGCAGCTCCTCGCCCGTGCTCCACAGGAAGCCACCGCAGGCGGAGCGGTCGATCGTGCCGTTCGGCGTATAGCTGTAGCCGATGGCGACGCCACCGTTGTCGTTTCGCATATCGAGCGGGAAGCCGATCGCGTATTCGTCGGGCACCGGCTGCCACGACGGGCCCGGCGCCGCCTGCGCCGCATTCGCGGGCTGCGGCTGGTCGCCCGGCCCCGGCGGCGGTTGCTGATCGGCCTGCGCGGGCGTGACCTGCTGATAGTGCAGCACGCGGCCGACGCCCTCCCGGGCGAGCGCATTGAAGTCGTAGGCGCCGGTCGAACCCGGCCGCTCGGCGAGCAGCATGCCGCCCTGATCGTCGAACGCGATCTTGGAGATCTCGCTCTCGCCGTCCCACGGCTGCACCTGCAGCTCGACGCGCGCATCGGTGCCGAACCCATTGGGCCCGATCGCGACCGACCACACCTGCTCGTCCGCCGTCGCGTAGTAGAGCCGCCCGGCGTGCGCCGCGAGGCCGAAGATGCGGCGCTCGGGCGCCGCATAGCCCCAGGTCGCGGGATCGTCGGTCTTGAACGTCGGCTTGGCGATGTCGAGACGGCCGGCCGCATCATACGGGACCGGCGGCAAGCCGGCAGCGGTACGCCCATCGACGCCGTGATCGAAGCGGCCGCGCTCGTTGCCGCTGAGATCGAAGGCGTGGATCATGCCGGTGCCGCGGTCGGCGACGAACAGCATGTGCGAGCCGGGATCGAATGTCATCCCGCCGAGCGCGGCGCCCGAATTGGGCACGCCGTCGAGCGTGACGTTGGCGAACAGCTTGACCTCGCCGCTCACGCCATCGATGCGCCAGATCGAGCCCGGTCCGCCGTTCGCATTCGCGGGGCCGAACAGGCCGGGCATGAATTGCGCATTCGGGCTCCCCTGCTTGGCGCGCACCGGGCCGCCGCCGGGTCCCGGCGCGATGATCGGCAGCCCATAGGCGGACGTCGCCGCCACGTAGATGTTCGGCGGCGTCGCGTCATCGAGCGTGACCGCAAAAACCTGGCCGATCTGCGCCGCGGTCGCGGTGAACGGCTTCGGTGCATTGATGACCTGCGCCTGCGGCGGCGCGCCCGGCGACTGCAGATCGACGATGCGGGCGGATGGACCCGACAGATCGATTTCCATCAGATCCGCAGGATCGGTACCGGCGGGCGGCGCCGCCGGCGCCTTCACACCGGAAAATCCCGTCACCACGGCATTGCCGGGCGCGAGAATTCCGTTGGCGCCTTGCGCGGACGCGGCGTCGATCGTCGTGACGCTCGCGACGAGGAACATGGCAATTGCCAGCGCAGATGCGACCGGCCGGCGCGGGCAAGGACGGGGAGATGTAGGGGGATGCGATCTCAACGCAGAGAAAATGGCGAGTGACGCTCGTGGCATCGGGAGCCTCCTGTCGAACGAGCAGATCGATGTTCGGTCGTTAGTCGGAGACGGACGCGGGGACGTTCATCCGCCCAATAAGCCAATGATCCTGGATCGGCCTGCCGCTCGATGACATTGATCCAGATCAAGGCGCGAACGCGTGGCAGTATGCTGGCGACTTTGCCGGTGGCCCTCGATGCACCGGTAGATTATTGCCGCAGCACCGGTTTTTGCCTCGTCGTGGCAATATCAGCCGCACAGGACGACGCCTCTTTCCGCGCAGGCACGGCGCGTCAGCCATCCCCGCCTTTGCGGGAACAGGCTTCGCGTGCGCGGTTACCGAAGTGCCGTGCGGCGTGCCCACCCCACCGTCTGCGACGTCACGCCGCGACGAACTTGTAGCCGTCGCCCCACCGCCGCACGCGCCCGGTCGACGGCGCCGGGAAATGCGACGGGCACACCAGCGTATCCTCCTCGCACAGGTGGTCGAACGTCTTGCGCCGCGTCACGCCCGCCTGCTTGGAGTCGTAGTCGACCCGCATGCCGAGCTCGGGATACTTGCCCTGCAGCGGCGAATGAATCATGTCGCCGGTGATGAAGGCGTCGCGGCCGGGGCGCCCGACCAGCACCGAGAAATGGTCGATGGTGTGCCCCGGCGTCGGCACGAACCGCAGCGCCTCGTTGAGCGAGAAATCGCTTTTCACAATGTGCGCACGGTTCGCCGCGACGATCGGCAGCACCGAGTCGGTGATCCACGGGCAGGCCGCCGGATCGTCCTTCTCGCGCTGCGTCCAATAGGCGAGCTCGCGGTCGGCCATCACGTACTTCGCCTTGGGAAAGGTCGGCACCCAGCGGCCGTTCTCGAGCCGCGTGTTCCAGCCCACGTGATCGCCGTGCAGATGCGTGCACATCACGTAGTCGATGTCGCCGACCGTCAGCCCCGTCGCGGCGAGGCTCTTGTTGAAACGGTCGCTGTCGAGCATGTTCCAGAACGGCCGCGTCGGCCGCGGTTTGTGATTGCCGACGCAGGAATCGATCAGGATATTGTGGTGCGGCGTCTTGATCACGAAGCTCTGGATGCACAGCACCAGCCCGTTGTTCGCGGGATCGAGGAAGGTCGGCTCCATCCACGAGCGATTTTCGTCGAGCAGCTCCTTGGTCAGCGTCGGAAAGAATTCCATCACGTTGAACCAGTTGCCCTGCTGCTCGATGACGGGGTGAATGGTGATATCCTGCAAGTCGATCGTCATGGTGGCGTTCCCCGCGGGCTTGTCTCTTGGTGCCGGATCTTGGTGCCGGCATCAGGCTCGCGATGTTAGCGGGTTCGCGCGGTGCCGCCTAGCAGGCGGCCCATTGCGGCCCGTTGCCGCCCATTCGAACCGAACCATCGGCCAGGCAGACTAACCAGTGGCGGTCTCGATCCGCGCGGCGGTTTCGACATGCTGGAATTCATTTCCGATTTCGTCGAGCTGATGCCGACGATCATCGTCGGCTTTGTGGTTGGGCTCGTCGCGCATGAGGCCGGGCACTGCGCCTGTGCGGCGCTCGCGTCGATGCCGATCAAGAAAATCAGGATCGGCGTCGGTCCGGTGCTGATGCGCGCCCGGCTCGGCAAGGTCGAGCTCGCGCTGCATGCGCTGCCGATCGGCGGGCTGGTGCAGGTCGAGATCAACCGCACGACCACGCGGCTGCGTCTTGCCGTGTTCGTGCTCGGCGGCATTTTGGCGAACGTCGCACTGCTCGGCCTCGCGGCCTGGCGGGGGGCCTCGGACGCGGCGGCCGCGCCGGATCCCGCGACCGCGGGCTTCGCCATCGGGCAATTCGGTCTCCTCGCCTGCAGCGTCGTCCCGCTATGGAACCGCCGCAACGGCCTGCGCTTCCCCAACGACGCGATGCAGCTCATCCTGCTGCTGCGCGGCCGCCACCGCATCGACGCCCATCGCGATTACGGCCAGCTGCTGGCGCATTATGCGGACGGACGGGCGCCGCGCGCGACCGATGCATCGCGCGTTCTGCGCGAGCAAATGGCCCGCGGCGGGCTGCAGGCCGACGCGAGCACCCGGCGCGACATCGTCGACACGCTGCGGCGCGAGCTCGCCAAGGACGACATGTCGGTCGAGGAGCGGCGGCTGATCATCGATACGCTGGTCACGATGGCGTTGATCTCGCGCGACCCGGTCTTCTACGCCGACCTCGATGACTGGTCGCGCCAGGCGGCCGAGCTTGCGGGCGCCTCGGCCACCAACATCCGCGGCGTCGTGCTCGTCGAGCTTGGCGAGTTCGCGGCCGGCAAGGCTCTGCTCGGCGAGATCGCCAAGCCGGACTTTGCCACCTGCGACCCCTTCGACATGTCCAACCGCATCGTCACGCAGGCGTTCATCGCCCGCGCCGAAGGCGGGCTGGGCGATCCGGTCGGCGGACGCCGGCGCCTCGACCGCGCGCGGCAGGCGATCCGCGCCAATGCGATCTACGAGGTGCTGCGGCCGCTGGTCGATCGCATCGACGGCGAGTTGATCGCCGGGCGTTACGCCTATCCGGCGCCGCCTCGCGCGGATGTGCGCTAGGTCGCGGCGCTGCTCGAGCGGCTCGACGATTTCGGCCCTCGACAAATCCGGCCGTTCCTGGCAAACCGCGCGTCGATTCAACGCATGTCCGTCCAGGCTGGCGCGCGCCGGGCCGCGCCTCCTCCGCAAAGGGCACCGCAGATGAACACCCTCGTTCAAGAGCAGTTCGGCCGCAATGCTGCCGGCTACCTCACGAGCAAGCCGCACGCGCAGGGCAAGAGCCTCGACCGGCTGGTCGCGCTGACCAGGCCGCAGTCCGACTGGCGCGTGCTCGATGTGGCGACCGGCGGCGGCCACGTCGCCTATGCGTTCGCGCCGCACGTGGCGCGCGTGTGGGCAACCGACATCACCGCCGAGATGATCGACCTCGTGCGCCGCGAAGCTGCGAAAAAGGGCTTCGCCAATATCCGCACCGCCTTTGCCAAGGCCGAGGCGCTCTCCTTCGACGACGCGAGCTTCGATCTCGTCACCTGCCGCATCGCGCCGCACCACTTCGACAGCATCCCGGCCTTCGTCGCCGAGGTGCATCGCGTGCTCAAGCCGGGCGGCCTGTTCGGCCTGGTCGACAACGTGGTCGTGCCCGGCAGCGTCGGCGACTTCGTCAACGCCTTCGAGCGCTTCCGCGACCCGAGCCACCTGCGCGCCTGGACCATGCAGGAATGGCGCGACGCGCTCGCGCAGCAGGGCTTCGCCATCGCGCACGAGGAAGAGCTCGACAAGATCATGGAATTCGCGCCATGGGCGGCGCGCCACGACGCCACCATGCAGGCCTTCCTGCGCGCCATGCTGGCGCGCGCCGATGCCGACGCCAGGGCCTCGCTCGATCCGCAAGGAAGCGGCGACGCGCTGACGTTCCGGCTGCGCGAAGGGCTGTTCATCGCGCGCAAGGGCTGACGGCGGCGCAACTTCCGCGGCCGGACGGCCGTCGCTTGCTGGTCCACTTGCTGGAAAGCCGCGCGGCGCGCACGCCGCCGTGGCCTCGAGCATGATCCCGAAAAATGGTCACCGGTTTTCGGAAATGATCATGCTCAAACAATAATCTAAAGCATGATGACGATCACGCTTTAGTGCCTGTTCTTGCTGTCGTTGTCGGCCGGTCGCACTGTCGCCCATGGATCGACCTTGGCGGCCGGCCCTCGGTCGCCGCGCGTTGCGGCCCGATAGGCCTTGTCGATCTCTTCGTCTTCTTTCTTCTGCTGCTCGCTGCGGGCCGTGAGCGCCTTGCTTTCCTCCGCCAGCGCGGTTTGCGCCAGCGTGGCGAAGAATCCGAGTGCGATGATGGCCGTCGCTAACGCACGCATGGGTGCCTCATTGCCAGTGAGCGGTGCGGGGGCAGTCTCGTACCATATATTCCGCGTAAAGGCGACAATGTGGCAACCGCGATCGGGGATATCGCGCTTGACCGGCTCCCGCGCCGTGGAAAAATGCCGGCAAAGCGCGGGGGTGCGGCGAGCGGCCGCGTATCCGCGATCGTTCCGCGCGGGAGGACACGCATGACCGACCGTTTGGCCGGCGCAGCCCGAGGTCGGCCCATACGCGTTCCCATACGCGTTCCCCTGCGCGTTCCCATGCGCCTGTTCGGCGCCCTGGCGGCCGCCGCGCTCGCCGCAGCCGGCGCAATGTCCGCCGCCGGCGAGCCGCGCTATCCCGACCGCCCCGTGATGCTCATCGTCCCCTATGGGCCGGGCGGCGTCGCCGACACCGGGATGCGTATCCTGGCCGACAAGCTCAGCGGCGAGCTCGGGCAGCAATTCGTGGTCGATAACCGGCCCGGCGCCGGCGGCATCATCGCCGCCAAGGCCGGCTCGTCCGCGGCGGCGGACGGCTACACCCTGCTGATGACCGGCAACAACAACGCGATCAGCGCGGCGCTGTTCAAGGCCCTCCCCTACAATATCCTCACCGACTTCGCGTCGGTCTCGACCGTCTCGTTCTTCGACCTGCTGCTGGTGACGCGCGCGGGCTCGCCGCTCAAATCTGTCGCCGACGTGGTTGCGGCGGCGCGCGCCAATCCGGGCAAGCTCAACATCGGCACGATCAATCCGGGCAGCACGCAGAACCTCGCGGCCGAGCTGTTTCGCTCGGCCGCCGGCATCAAGGTCACGATCGTGCCGTTCCGCACCTCGCCCGACATGGCGGGCGCGATCCTGCGCGGCGATGTCGACGCCGCCTTCGAGTTCTACGCCGCCCTGCACGGCATGATCGCCGACAACAAGGTGCGGGTGCTCGCCTCCACCGGATCGACGCGCAGCGCCTATCTGCCGGACGTGCCCACCATCGCGGAAGGCGGGATTCGCGGCTACGACGTCTTGAGCTGGAACGGCATCTCGGTGCCGGCCGCGACGCCGCAGCCGGTGATCGCGACGCTCGCGCGCGCCATCAAAGCCGTGCTGCCGCTCCCCGACGTGCAGGCGAAGGCAAAAAGCCTCGGCATGGCGATGCGCGCCGGCACGCCGGAGGAAATGACCGCGCGATTGCGCGCCGACATCGCCAAATGGTCGGCGGTGATCGAGAAAGCCGGCATCGCCAGGCGCGATTGAGGCGCGGCCGCTCGCCTCGATATGGGTCGACGGCGGCGGGCTTGAGCGGTTCGATCGTGATGTGCGCAACCGTGAGGATCGGTTTCCGATGCGCTTCGCGCTGCTGCAGCTCGGCGAAGACTTTCTCAGCACGATCGTCTTCCTGGTCGTCTATCTGGCGAGCGGTCAATTGCTCCTCGCGGTCGGCCTCGCCCTCGCGATCAGCATCGCGCAGTTCGCGATCGCCAGGGCACGCGGGCGGGCGGTCGATGTGATGCAGTGGCTGAGCCTCGTGCTGGACGTCTGGGCCTGGTTCATCTCCGTCGGTGTGCTCGGCGCGCAAATCGTCGCGCTGGCGGTGCAGTTCGTCGTCTTTCGCATCTATGTCCGCCGGCGCTTGCGCGCGGCGGCGCGTTGAACGAGGCGCGGCCGCGCGATTTGATTCAGCGCAAGGCACACGCGGCGTTGCGCGCTAGCGTGCCTCCCGCCGCGGACCGGGAGCGCGCAGATGAGCGATGCCTACGACGTCATCGTGATCGGCGGAGGCCTCGGCGGGCTCACCGCGGCGGCGCTGCTCGCCCGCGCCGGGCGCAAGACCTTGCTGATCGAACGCCACCTCACGGTCGGCGGCGCCGCGTCGACCTACCGGGTCGGCGACCTCACGGTCGAGGGATCGCTGCATGCGACGAGCGATCCGCACGACCCGCGCGATCCCAAGCACGGCGTGCTGGCGCGGCTCGGCGTGCTCGACGCGGTCGAGTGGGTGCCGACCGGCGACTTCTACGAGGTGCGCGGCCGCCCGCTCGGCGAACCCTTCGTGCTGCCCGACGGCTTTGCGGCGGCGCGGCAAGCGCTGAACGCGCGCTTTCCTTCCGCCACCGCCGGCATCGGCGCGGTGCTCGGCGACATGGAGCGCATCGCGGCCGTGGTCGGCATTCTGAGCCAGGGGCGCGCGGCCTTGCGCAATCCGCGCGACGCCATCGCGGTGCTGGCGCGGCTGCCGCCGCTGGTGACCGGCTGGCGGCGCTCGCTCGGCGACCGGCTGCGCCGCGCATTCGGCGACGACGAAGCGGTGAAATTCGCGCTCGCCGCCAACCTCGGCTACTACCATGACGACCCGGAAACCCTGTGGTGGATCTTTTTCGCGCTCGCCCAGGGCAGCTACCTCGCGTCGGGCGGCCGCTATATTCGCGGCGGCTCGCATCGCCTGAGCGAGGTGATCGCGCGCGCGTTCACGGCGGCCGGCGGCGAGCTCCTGCTCGGCCGCAGCGTCAACGAAATCCTCATCGACGCGCACGGCCGCACCTGCGGGGTCGCGCATGCATCGGGCGAAGGCCGCGAGCGCCGCGAGCGCGGCGAGGCGCGCGCCCGCGTCGTCATCGGCAATGCGGCTCCCGCCGCGCTCGCCGACATGCTGCCGGCGCCGGCGCGCGAACGCTTCACGGCTCGCTACGGGCAACGCGCGCTCTCGATCGCGCTGTTCGCCCTGACGCTCGGCCTCGCGGTGCGCCCCTGCGAGCTCGGTCTGCGGCACTATTCCACGTTTCTGCTGCCGAGCTGGATGCGGCGGCTTGCCGATTTCGGCCGCGCCAGCGCGTTGATGGCGCAGGCGCCGGGCAATGCCATGCCGCCGTTCGCCGTGGTCGACTATGCGGCGATCGACAGCGGCCTCGGCGGGCCGCCCTATCCGGTCTCCGTCGTCGGCGCCGACCGCGTCGCCAACTGGGCCGGGCTCGACGGGCCGGCCTTCGACTCGAAGCGCGACCGCTGGCGCGACGCGATCATCGCGGCGATCGACCGCGAATTTCCCGGCTTCGCCGCCAAGGTCGTCGCCTCGGTGTTCAGCCCCGCGAGCGCGATGAGCCGCTATCTCAACGCGCCGGCCGGCGCGATCTACGGCTTCGCTCCGCTGCCGCCCGCGGGCGCGATCTGGAAGGGCCCGCCGAACTCGCCGCGCACGCCGATCGACGGGCTCTACCTCGCATCGTCCTATGCGGGCAGCGGCGGGTTCACGGGCGCGATCATTTCCGCCGCGCAGGCCGCCGAGCAGGTGCTGTCCGCCTAGCCGCGCGAGGGGCTTGCGCGGCGCCCGCGTCCACGGCATGGCTTGAGCAGCCGTCGGCCAAAGTGCTGTCGGCCGGGACGGAAAACGCTCAAACGAGGCAATGCAGGCGATGTTCAGGAATCTGCTTTCCGCGACCTGTGGCGCGGCGATGACCTTGGCGCTCGTTCACGCCGCCCAGGCGGCCGACGATCTCGACGCGCGATTGCAGACCTGCAATGCGTGCCACGGCGCCGACGGCAAGCCGATCAGCACCGCCATTCCGATCATCTGGGGCCAGCAGACGGCGTATCTGGTCAAGCAGATCCACGACTACCGCGCGAAGGATCGCGACAATGCGGTGATGACGCCGCTCGCCGCGACCATCAAGCAGGAGGAGACCCGCAAGGCCGCTTCCTACTTCGCGGCAAAGAGCTGGCCGGCCGGGCACGCGGCGGCCGCCGCCCAGGAGCCGAACGGCATGACGGTCTGCAAGGCCTGCCACCAGCCGAATTTCGAGGGCGGCCTGCCGGCGCCGCGCCTCGCGGGTCAGAGCTACGAATACCTCATCGCCAGCATGAACAGCTTCGCCGACGAGACGCGCACCAACAGCGCCGACATGGTGCGGCTGATGAAGATGCTGACGCCCGCCGATCGCGACGCGATGGCGCATTATCTCGCGGGGCTGTAGGGTGGGCAAAATCGCCTGACGGGCCTCGACGCGTGGGCGCGGCGCTTCGGCGATTTTGCCCACGCGGAAGGGCCGTGCCTCGCGCCGTGCCCACCCTACGAACTTCCCCAGCCGCTATCCTCGCGACCGTCCCGTGGCGACGCGGCATCCGCATTCGGCCACGCAACACGAGGAACCTCCCTCATGCCGACCAGCGTCTTCGACTCACTTCTGCTCGGCCACGTGTGGGGCACCGACGAGCTGCGCGCGATCTTTTCCGACGAGACGCGCGTGCAGAAATGGTTCGACTACGAGGCGGCGCTGGCGGTCGCGCAGGCCGAGCTCGGCATCATCCCGCAGGCCGCCGCGCAGGAAATCGCCGCCAAGGCCTGCGTCGGCAATGTCGACCTCGCGGCGATCGGCGCCGAGATCCGCCGCATCAAGCATCCGCTGGTGCCGGCGCTGCGCGCGCTGCAGGCCGCGTGTGCGCAGGGTCATGGCGAATTTCTCCATTTCGGGCCGACCACCCAGGACGTGCTCGACACCGGCATGGTGCTGCAGCTCAAGGACGCGCACGCGCTGATCGCGCGCGACCTCCAGGCGGTCGGCCGGGCGCTCTATGCTCTCGCCGGGACCCACCGTGCGACGCCGATGGCCGGCCGCACCCACGGCGTGCAGGCGCTGCCCATCACGTTCGGCCACAAATGCGCGATCTGGCTCGCCGAGGCGGGGCGCAACTTTGCCCGGCTGGACGCGGCGGCGAAACGCACCTTCGTCGGCGGCATGACGGGCGCGGTCGGCACCCAGGCCTCGTTCGGCCCGCGTGCCTTCGAGCTCGACGCGCTGCTGATGGCGCGGCTCGGGCTCGGCGTCGCCGAGATCGGCTGGCAGACCGCGCGCGACCGGCTCGCCGATTACGCGAACGCGCTCGGCCTGATCGGCGGCGGGCTCGCCAAGATCGCGCACGAGATCATCATCCTCAGCCACAACGAGATCGACGAGATCGCCGAGCCCTTCGCGCACGGCAAGGTCGGCTCCTCGACCATGCCGCACAAGCGCAACCCGGTGATCTGCGAGGGCGTGGTCGCGGTCGGCCGCGCGCTGCGCGGCTCGGTCGCGCTGATGCAGGAGGCGATGATGGTCGAGCACGAGCGCGATGCCACGGCGTGGCGGCTCGAATGGAAGGCGCTGCCGGAATGCTGCCTGATGACCGGCGCGATGCTGGCGCAGATGAAGCACGTGCTCGTCGGCATCGAGGTGCATGCCGAGAAGATGCGGAAAAATCTCGACACGCTCGGCGGCTTCCTGATGTCCGAGCGCGTGATGTTCGCGCTCGGCGACATCGTCGGCAAGCAGAGCGCGCATGAGCTCGTCTACGAGATCGCGATGCGCGGCATCGAGCACGGCATGACGTTCGAGCAGGCGCTGATGGCCGACCCGCAGGTCAAGGCCGCGCTCGGGCGCGACGAGCTGCGTGCCCTGCTCGATCCGACGACCTATGTGGGCCTGGCGCCGCAGATCGTCGAACGCGTGCTGGCGGAGACGAAGGCGGCGGGCTGGATGGAACCCTGAAGGCTCGGTCGCCCCTGTCCTAACTCATTTATTCCAATTATGAATTCGGCCTAGGTTCGTTTCGCCAAATCGTTACCGGTATGCAAACACCGGCAAGCGGCCCAAGGAAGCCGGGGGAGCGACCCCCGGCTCCTCCGCCTAACAATGGACGGGCTGCTTGACCGCACTTGCGGGGAGCGACCCCGTGCATCAAGGATCGACCACGTCCGAGGTTAGACTTACCCGCGGATGAACCTGGGCAGTGCAACTATAACATCAAATCCGGTGCGGCCGCTACATGGGAGACGAGATTTGAACAGGATAGGCACCGCCGAGAATCTCACCGCTTGATCTGCAGGTGGAATGCCGCCACGACCTTGCTGTAGCGGTCGAGATCCTCCTGCATGAACTTGGCATAGGCCGCGGTGCCGTTCTCGGCCATGTGGATGCCGAGCGTCTTCATCCGCTCGGCCATGGCGGGCTCGCGCAGGATGCTTGCGACCGCATGCTGGAGCCGCGCCACGATCGGCGCCGGCACGCCGGCCGACGACTGCAGGCCCAGCATGGTGGCGACGGCGAAATCCTTGTAGCCCTCCTCGGCGCAGGTCGGCACGTCGGGCAGCGACACGTCGCGCTCGCGCACGCTGAGGCAGAGCGCGCGCAGCTTGCCGGCGCGGATCAGGGCGAGCACATTGGCGATGCCCGACCAGCCGGCATCGACCTCGCCGGTCAAGAGCGCGTTCACGAGGCCGGTGCCGCCGCGATAGGGCACGTGCAGCAACTGGATGCCGGCCTGCTGCGCGAAGATCACCATGGTGAGCTGATGGATCGAGCCGATGCCGGCGGAGCCGAAGCTCATGCGGTTCGGCTGCGTTTTCGCCAGCGCGACGAATTCGGCGAGCGTCCTTGCCGGCAGCGACGGCTTGATCACCAGCACGGTCGGCAGCGTCGCCAGCGCCGTGATCGGCGTGAAGTCCTTGAGCCGGTATTTCACCGCCGGGTTCATCGCGATGTTGATCGCGAGCGCGCCCGAATCGTTGAGCGAGAGCGTGTAGCCGTCGGCCGGCGCCGCCGCGGTCTGGTTCGCGGCGATCACGCCGCCGACGCCGGGCACGTCCTCGACCACGAACGGATTGCCGAGCATCTCGGTGAGCCGCACCGAGATGAGCCGCGCGACCACGTCCGGATTGCCGCCCGCCGCCGACGCCGCGATCAGGCGGACCGGATGGTTGGGATAGTCGTCGGCGGCGATGGCGTGCGAGGCGGCGAGCAAGAACGCCGCCGCTGCGATTTTCGCGATGATCCTGATTTGCATTTCGCTCCCCTCGCCTTTTTTCAACATCGAGCACTGCGCTCGCGCTCCCTCTCCCCCTTCAGGGGGAGAGAGTCGGGGTGAGGGGGTCTCTCCGCGAGTCGCTACGTCGGAGTTTGTGGAGGCGCCCCCTCATCCCGACCTTCTCCCTCTAAAGGGGGAGAAGGAGCGCAGGCATCGTGCTCACCTCACGTATCGCCCCACACCTCGCGCGCGAGATCGCACACCAGCTCGAGCTTCTTCGTCTGCGCCTCGGGCGCGATCGGGTTGCCGGTATCGACGCTGGCGAAGCCGCATTGCGGGCTCACGGCGAGGCGATCCAGCGCGACGAATCTCGCCGCCTCGTCGAGCCGGCGGCGCAGCGCGGCCTTGCTCTCAAGCTCGGGCACCTTGGTCGAGACGAGGCCGAGCGCGATCGACTTCTCCTTCGGCACGAAGCGCAGCGGCGTGAAGCTGCCGGCGCGCGGCGTGTCGTATTCGAGGAAATAGAAGCGGATGTCGAGCGCGTTGAACAGCCGCTCGGCGACCTCCTCGTAGCCGCCCTCCGCATGCCAATGGCCGCCGCGGTTGCCGCGGCACAGATGCATGCCGATCGCAAGCTCGGCCGGCGCCGCGCGCAGCACCCGGTTGGTGACCGCGATATAGGTGTCGATCAGCCGGCTCCAGTGATCGCCGCGCGCCGCCAGCGCCGCCTGCACGTCGGGATCGCCGAACTTGGCGAAGGCCGTCTCGTCGATCTGCACGTAGCGGCAGCCGGCATCGACGAGCGCGCGCAGCTCGCGCGTGAACGCCTCGACGGTGTCCGACCAGAAGCTATCCACGTCCGTGTAGGCGCCGGCGAGCACCGCCTTGTCGCCGCCGCGGAAATGCAGCGCACAGGGCCCGGGAATCGTGATCTTCGGCGCCCGGTCGGCATTCGTCTTGAGGAACGCCACGTCGGGCGCATTGATCGGATGCGTCCATTGCACGCGGCTGCCGATCATGGCGACCGGCTGCGCGCCGCGCCCGCCTGCGCCATCGGCGCCCTTCGCCGCGGCGCCGTCGATGGTGTCGATCGCGAGCCTGCCGAGCTCGCCGTAGAAGAAGCCGTGATAGGAGCGGCGGCGGAACTCGCCGTCGGTGACGAACTTGAAGCCGAGCCGCCGCTGCAGCGCGATGGCGCCGCGGATCGCTGCATCCTCCGCCGCGGTGAGCGCCGCCTGGTCGATCTCGCGGCGTGCGAAGCGGGCGCGCGCACGCAGCAATTCCGCCGGCCGCAGCAGGCTGCCGATGTGCTCGGCGCGAAACGGCGGCGCCGCGACGGGCTTCGCGGCGGCGGCTTGGGCATGGACGTTCACGGGCATGACCGCTCAGGGACGCTCGCGCGCGAACCACGGGTCGCGGATGAGCTCGAAGCGGATGTTCGGATCGGGATCCGAGCCGAGGTAGTACCCCTGCCGGTAGATCGGCCCCGTCCCGTTGACGCTGCCCGAATTGTACGGATGACCGTAATAGCGCTGGTAGCCGCGCGCTACCGCGGCGGCCGCATGGCGACGCGCGTGGTGGCGCGCGGCCGCGAGCGCCGGCGATGCGGCGAGCGCGGACAACATGACGGCAGCGATCCCCAGGGTAAGGCGTCTCATCTGTGCCTCCACGGCCGTGCCGGGTCGCCCGGACCGGGCGCGCCGCGCCGATATCCGGGAAACCATCGGATCACAACCCGCTCACCACGTCGACGACGAATTCCCGTCACATCCACTTTCCGGCCATGCTATACGTCGCACGCCTGTCGCTCGGTGGAACCGGCTCCGTCCGGAGGCCCGAGCGCGCGAGGGATATCGTCATGGCAGACGAGGACGCACCCGCAACGCGGGGTGCCAACGGGAGAGCCCCGGTCATCGTCGCGATGGGCGCCTCCGCCGGGGGCGTCGAGGCGCTACAGAATTTCTTCACCGCGCTTCCGCCGACCGCCGGCGCAGCGTTCATCGTGGTCCTGCATCTCGATCCGCAGCACCACAGCGAGCTGCCCGCGATCGTCGCGGCACGCACATCGATGCCGGTCGTTCAGGTCAAGGGCCGAACGCCCCTGGAGGCCAACCGCGTCTACGTGATCCCTCCCGATCGCCGCCTGCAGGTCGTCGATCACGACCTCGTGGCGACCGAGTTCGACGAGCCGCGCGGGCACCGGCTGCCGATCGACTATCTCTTTCGCTCGGTCGCCGAGCGGCTGGGCGACGGGTTCGCCGTCATTCTCAGCGGCGCCGGCTCGGATGGCGCGCTCGGCGTGCGCGCCGTCAAGGAAGCCGGCGGCATCATCCTGGTCCAGGAACCGGGCGAAGCCGACTACGCGTCGATGCCGCGCAGCGCGATCGAGACCGGCGTGGTCGATTTCGTGCTGCCGGTGCGCGAGCTCGCCAAGCGACTGGCCGATCTCATCCGCATCAGGGAAACCGTGGGGCCGCCGGAGATCGGCGATCTCGACGAGGAGGCGCTGCGCCGCGTCATCACGCATCTCCGCGACCGCACCGGGCACGACTTCGCCAAGTACAAGCGCTCGACGGTGGTTCGGCGGATTGCCCGCCGCATGCAGGTCAACCGCATTGGCGTGCTGAGCGACTATTACGACCTGATGCGCGAGAATATGGACGAGGTGCGGGCGCTGCTCAGCGACCTGTTGATCTCGGTCACCAGCTTTTTCCGCGACAAGGACGCCTTCGAGGTCTTTGCCCGGCTGTTGCCCGACATTTTCAAGGGCAAGCGGGTGGGCCAGCAGCTCCGCGTGTGGGTGGCGGGCTGCGCCACCGGCGAGGAAGCGTATTCGATCGGGATGCTCCTGCTCGAGGAGGCGGCGCGGCACGACGAGCGCCCGCATATCCAGATCTTCGGCACCGATCTCGACGTGCGCGCATTGGCGGCGGCGCGCGACGGACGCTACCCGGCGGCGATCGAGGCCGACGTCAGCGAAGCGCGCCTCGGCCGCTATTTCTCGCATGAGGGCGACTACTACCGGGTCCGCGAGGAATTGCGCGACATCGCGCTGTTTGCGCTGCACGACCTCTTGAAGGATCCGCCGTTTTCCCACGTCGACATCGTCGCCTGCCGCAACGTGATGATCTATCTCGACCGCGAATTGCAGGAGCAGGTCTGCATCACCTTCCGCTATGCGCTCAACCCGGGCGGGCTCCTGTTTCTCGGCGCCGCCGAGACGGCCGATTTCCCGCCGGGGTATTTCCGCAGCCTCGATCGCCACGCCCGCATCTATCAAACGACGCTGGCGGTGGGCGCCAGGGCGCCGTTGCTGCCGCGCCTGCTCGGGCCGGTGCGGGTGCGCGAGCAGATGCTGCCGCCGATTCCGCAGAATATCGGTCCGACCGCCGCCTTGAGCGAGGCTTCCGCGCACCGCCGCGCCATCGAGTTGATCGCGCCGCCCAGCGTCCTCATCGACGACACGTATCGCGTGCTCCACCTGTCCGACAATGCCGGCCGCTACCTGCTGCCCTCGGGCGGCCCGTTGAGCGCCGACGTGGCCGAACTGGTGCGGCCCGAGTTGCGTTTCGAGATGCGCTCGGCGCTCAGTCGCGCCTTCGACCAGCGCCGGCCGACGCTGAGCCTGCCGGTCCGGCTGTCGCTCGACGGCGAAATCCATCCCGTGCAGATCCAGGTCAAGCCGCTGCAGGAAGGCGGCGAATGGCGCCGCGCGGTAGCCATCTTCATCGAGGGCGACGCGGTCGACGCAATGGCGACGAGCGGACAACAGGTCACGGACGAGACGGTACGCCGGCTGAAGGAGGAGCTGGAAATCACCCAGCAGCGGCTGCGGACGATGCGCGAGGAATCGGACGCCGCCAACGAGGAGCTGCGCGCCTCGAACGAGGAGCTGCAATCGATCAACGAGGAATACCGTTCGACCTCGGAAGAGCTGGAAACCAGCAAGGAGGAGCTGCAGTCGATCAACGAGGAGCTGCAGACCGTCAACAGCGAGCTGAAATCGAAGCTCGAGCTGATCTCGCGCGCGAACAGCGACCTGCAGAACCTGCTGGCGGCGACCGATTACGGCACGCTTTTCCTCGACTCCGGGCTCACCATCAAGCGCTTCACCGACCAGGTGAAGGATCTGTTCAGCATCACGACGAGCGACGAGGGCCGACCGATCTCCGATTTTACCCATCAGCTCGAATACGACGATCTCACCAAGGATGCGCGCGCGGTCATCGCCAGTCTCACGCCCATCCGCCGCGAGGTTCGCAGCCGGCAGGGCCGCTGGTACGACCTGCGCATGCGTCCTTACCGCACGTTCGAAGACAAGATCGACGGCGTGGTGATCACCTTCGTCGACGTGACCGAGCGCAAGCTGATGGAGGAGCGTCTGCAAATGCTGGTCGACGCCGCCAAGCTACGGGCCACGTGAGTTGAAGGCCGCACGCGAGTACCGCATGCCTCGGCAAGAACCTCGCCTTGACCCGGGGTAACCGGCTGCGGCCGCGGCCCGGCGAACCGCGCTCCCAAATCCGCCGGCAGGGAGGTGCCCCGCTCGTCGTTGCCGGCGGGACGCGCATTTTGCCAACGGAAATGGCGGCAGCATCACTCGCGCGTTGGTAGACGTGCGGAACGAACAGTGATAACGGGTGGCATCGAGGAAACTGGCATCATCCGCAATGGATCGCTTCGTCGCACTGGCGAACGTCAGATATTTGAGCCGTCGGCTCAGAACCGAGATTGATTCGGCCGAGCGTCGGCATCTGCAGAAGCTGTTGCTGGAGGAAGAGGACAGGCTTGGACGCGATGCGGCGCTGATCGCCGAGATGGAGCGGGCGATCGCCGGGTTCGACGCGCTCATCAAGACGCAAACCGCGCTGGTTGCCGCATTCGAGCGGGACGGAAGCGATAGCCTCGCGCGGGCGAGGGATTTGCTCGACGGCCTCATCCAGAGCCAGGCCTTGCATATAGAGTATTACCGGCAGATCGCCGGAAAGATCAGAGCAAGGCACGCGTAAGGCGCCGCCTCCCGGCTTTTTCCGGGCGGGAGCGGAACACGCTCCATTCTTCGCTGACGCGGAATTTCGCCGGCATCGAGTGACTGATTCGCGACCGTGCCGGATCGGTTCGACCAATGATGCGCGAGAGGCCATCGAGGAATAGTCGCCGGCACGATCGCCGGCGCCATCCTGCGGCCGCTGATCCGGCGCGCGACGCAGCTCGGTTGCGCGCGGAAGAAATCTCAGCGGCCGGCGCCCGGCCACATGGCGGAGATCAGGGTGTGCGCCCGCCGCGCGGCCTCGGCTCGACCGGATTGGCCGCGGCGCTCGGCGATGGTCGCGACCTTGATCGCATAGGCCGCCGCGAAAGCGCTGACCGCATTGGTGAGCAGCAGGAAAATCACGGTGGTCTCGAGGAAGGTGATCATCTGGTCGCGCAGCATTGCGGCCTCCGGGGTCTGCTTGTCGATTCGCGAGCCTGCGCGTCTTGAATAACCGCCGCGGCGGCGGAGGAAAATTCCGATAATCCACCTAAGGAGTTTCCCGGATGCGCGCCGCAATCGCCGCCTCACCGGCTTCCGGATTGGCGCAAATTCACTAACATCCGCCCGGGTTCACGGCCGCCGGGCCGCCGAGCGACGGTGAGGACTGGCGGGCCACGATCAGGAGATGCCATGACGCCGGTTTCGCGCGGATCCCCAGGTATCGCAGCGCGGGTCACCATCCGCGAGCACCGCATTCCGAGCGCCGACAGCAAGCCCTACATCGCGACGCAGGGCCCGGACGGCCGGCTCTGGTTCTGCGAAAGCGGCGCCGGCAAGATCGGCGCCTTCGACGCCGACCGCGGCGCCTTCACGGAGTTCGCGCTGCCGAACCCGGATGCGACCCCGATCGGCATCATCGCGGGCGGCGACGCCAACCTGTGGTTCGCGCAGAAGCGCGCGAACAGGATCGGCCGCATCACGCCGGGCGGCGAGATCACGGAGTTCGCGCTGCCGACGCCGAACGCGGGGCCGGACGGGATCGCGCTCGGCCCGGACGGCAACGTGTGGTTCTCGCAGACCGAGGTGAGCCGCATCGGCCGCATCACGCCGGACGGGCGCATCACGGAGTTCGCCGACGGCATCACGCCGGGCGCCAAGCCGCTCTCGCTCGTGGTGCGCGACGGCGCGCTGTGGTTCAGCGAGGCCGCCGGCAACCGCATCGGCCGCATCAGCACGGACGGCGCGGTGAGCGAATTCCCGATCCCGAGCCATGACAGCCAGCCGCGCGCCATGGCGACCCATCCGGACGGCAGCATCTGGTTCGTCGAGACCTCGACCAATGCGCTCGGCCGCATCGACCGCGCCGGCAACATCACCGAGCACCCGGTGCCGACGCCGAACGCCTCGCTGCGCGGCGTCGCGGTCGGCGCCGACGGCGACCTCTGGTACACGGCGAACTTCGCCAACAAGATCGGCCGCATGGCGCCGGACGGCACGGTGCGCGGCGAATACGACATCCCGACGCCCGCCAGCGGCGCGCGCTGCATCACGGCCTTCGCGGATGGACGGCTTTTTTTCACCCAATACGACGCGGGCTCGATCGGCGAGGTCGTGCTGGGCGGCTGACCGGACAACAAACAAAGCCAAACCCGTGCGCGTTGCCCGATGCGTTGCGAGCGGGCGGCTTTCTTTGTAGCGTCATGTTTCAGCGATACGGGGGTGCCAATGCGCAAGGCAACCATGTGCGCGCTTGCGGCCGCGCTGTTGATCGCCGCGACGCCATTGCGGTTTTCCGCCGCGAGCGCGCAGAGCGCCGACGAGTGGAACTGCCGCGGCGATACCCGCGATCTCGATGCGCAGATCGAAGGCTGCACGCGGGCGATCCGCTCGGGAAAATACCGCGGCAAGGACCTCGCCTGGGCCTACACCAATCGCGGCAGCGTCTACGACTACAAGAAGGATTTCGACCACGCCATCGCCGACCTCACCGAGGCGATCCGCCTCGATCCCGCCGCCGTGGTCGCCTACCAGGATCGCGCCGCGAGCTGGCGCAACATGGGCAGGTTCGACCGCGCGATCGACGACCTCGACCAGGCGGTGCGGCTCGACCCCCATGACGCGCGCACCTTGATGAGCCGCGGCATCGTCTATTTCAAGGTCGGCGCGGCCGCGCGCGCGATCGCCGACTTCGATGCATCGCTCAAGATCGATCCGAAGTTCGCCCCCGCGCTCTACGGCCGCGGCGTCGCCAAGCTCAAGGAAGGCGACGCCGACGGCGGCCATGCCGACATCGACGCCGCGAAGGCCATTCAATCGACCATTGACGACGTGTTCGTGACTTATTTCGGCATCGCGCCGCCATAAGGGGCCCTTCCCCCCGCGCCGATCGCCGCGTAGGTTCGCCCGCCCGCAACGAACGCGGCAACGACCGCCTGAGAGGAAACCCATGAAACGACTGCTTCTGGCCGCGACGATCGCGGCTGGCTTCATCCATGGCTCCACGGCGGCCGCCGACGCGCAGGCTTATCCGACCCGGCCGGTCACGATCGTGGTGCCGTTCGCGGCGGGCGGGCCGACCGACACGATCGCCCGCATCGTCGGGCAGGCGATGGGCGTGAAGCTCGGCCAGACGGTGCTGATCGAGAACGTGACCGGCGCGGCCGGATCGATCGGCGTCGGCCGCGTCGCCCGCGCCGCGCCCGACGGCTACACCATCGGCATCGGCCACTGGAGCACGCATGTGGTGAACGCCGCGGTCTATCCGCTGCAATACGACGTGCTCAAGGATTTCGCCCCGATCTCGCTGATCGCCAACAACCCGCAGCTCATCGTCAGCAAGAACGCGGTGCCGGCGACGAACCTGAAGGAGCTGATCGCCTGGGTGAAGGCGAACCAGAACAAGGTCACCCAGGGCACCGCCGGAGCGGGGAGCGCCTCGCATATCGGCGGCATCTTCTTCCAGCAGATGACCGGCACCAAGTTCCAGTTCGTGCCCTACCGCGGCACGGGCCCGGTGATGCAGGATCTGCTCGCCGGCAACATCGATCTCACCTTCGATCAGGCGGCGAATTCGCTGCCGCAGGTGCGCGCCGGCCAGATCCGGGCCTATGCGGTCACCGCCAAGACGCGCCTTGCGGCCGCGCCCGACATCCCGACGGTCGACGAAGCGGGCCTGCCCGGATTTTACATTTCGGTGTGGCACGGGCTGTGGGCGCCGAAAGGCACGCCGAAGGAGATCATCGCCAAGCTGGTCGACGCCGTGCATGCGGCGCTCGCGGATGCGAACGTGCGCAAACGGCTCGCCGACCTCGGCCAGGACATTCCGCCGCCCGACCAGCAGACGCCCGAGGCGCTCTACGCCCAGCACAAGGCCGAGCTGGAAAAGTGGCTGCCGATCATCAAGGCGGCGAACATCAAGCTCAACTGAGGTTCAGCCCCGGCTGCGCCACGCGCCGCGCGCCTGCCCGTAGAGATCGACGGTCGAATGCCGCAAAAGCGCCGAAAGCGGGGCGCAGGCGAGGCGGGGCTCCGGCTTGGGCGAACAATGAAACGAGGCGACGATGAGGACACTGCAGGTTGTTGCGCTATCGATGCTGGCGGGCGCCGCGCTCGGCGGCGGGGCGATCCAGACGCTGCACGCGCAGGCGAAGCCGCCGGTGTATTTCGTCGCCGAGATCAGCGAGGTCACCGACCCGGTCGGCTGGAGCGCGCTCGGCAACCGGACCAACGCAGTCGCGGCGCAGCTGTTCAAGGACTTCGGCGGGCAATACGTGGCCCGCACCGACCACATCACGCCGCTCGACGGCCAGGCGCCGAAGCGCCTGATCGTGGTGCGCTTCGACAGCGCCGCGCAGGCGCAGGGCTGGTACAATTCGCCGACCCAGAAGAAGGTCAACGAGATCCGGCAAAAGACCACGAAGTCGTACGCCTTCCTGGTGGAAGGCCTGTAAATCCGCCGATCGCGTGATTGTGCTCCTGTCGCAGCCGGGATAGATCATCGCCCGCCTCGTGGAGCGCCCCCCATGTCGACCGACGCCCTCCCCGCAGCGGCCGAGCCCGCGCGCCTGACCGCCGCGCTACGCAGCGCCGGCGCGCTCGGCCGCGGGCACGTGCGCGATGTCGCGGTCGAGAGCGCGCGCAACACCATCCTGTCGCGCATCATCCGGCTGCGCCTCTCATATGAGGGCGATGCGGCCGGCGCGCCGCGCTCGCTCATCTTCAAGACCGGGCTGCCCGAGCGCCTCAACGCCGAATGGCGCGGCGGCCGCGACGAGGTCGCCTTCTATCAAAGGATCGCCGGCGCCATGGCGGCGCCGCTCACGCCGCGCTGCTTCGACGCCGCGTGGGACGGCGAAACCAACGCCTGGCACCTCCTGCTCGAGGATCTGACCGACACCCATCAGGTCGCGACCGAGTGGCCGATCCCGCCGATGGTCGCCGACAGCAGGAGGATGATCGCCGCGCTTGCGCGCTTCCATGCCGCCTGGTGGGACGACCCGCGCCTCGGCGTCAGCATCGGCACCTGGCAAGACCCGGGCGAGGCGCAGCTCAAGGCCTTTGCCGACAAATTCGCGCAGTTCGCCGATCGCCTGGGCGACCGCATGTCGCCCGAGCGCCGAGAGACGTATGAGCAATTGATCGCCGCGGGGCCGCGGTTGAACGCGCGCTACCGCACGCACCGCAACATGACGATCCTGCACGGCGACGCGCACATCTGGAACGTCTTCGTGCCGCGCGATGAGGCGAGCGATGACGTGCGCTACTTCGACTGGGACAGCTGGCGCCTCGATGTGGCGACCGACGATCTCGCCTACATGATGGCGCTGCACTGGTACCCGGAGCATCGGCGCCGCTGCGAGCGGGCGCTGCTCGATCGCTATCACACCGAGCTTCTGGCGCACGGCGTCGCCGGCTACGACCGGCGCGCGCTCGACGACGACTATCGCCTGTCGGTGCTGTGGCAGATGACGACGCCGGTGTGGCAGGCCGCGATCAAGATTCCGCCCTGGGTGTGGTGGCCGCACCTCGAGCGCATCTTCGCGGCGATCGACGATCTCGGCTGTCGCGAGCTGCTCGCCGGATGACGGAGGTTCGTAGCCCGGATGGAGCGAAGCGTAATCCGGGTGCTGGGCGGCCTCGCGGAAGGCAGCCCCGGATTTTGCTTCCGCCTACGCGCTCCGCGCCTTGGCGGACTCACACCCGTCCGTAGCCCGCGCAGCGAGCGAAGGCGGGTCGCTCCATCCGCGCTACGCCGCTACGCATCGCGTTTCAGAAGAAGCCGAGCGACTCGCACCCCGTTCCGGCCGCAAAGCTCGCCTTGACCTTGCGCGCCGGGATGTCGACCACGTGCACCGACCCGTCGCCCTGGCAGGCGACGAAGAGCTCGTCGCCGCGAAACACCATGTCCATCGGCTGGCTGCCCACCTTGATCGCGGCCTGCTCGTGGAACGAGGGATCGATCAGGCTCACGGTGTCGCTCTTGATGCTGGTGACGCCGAGCAGGCTGAAATCGGGGCTGTAGCGCGCGATCTGCGCCGCCTCCGGCACGCCGGCGAGCCGCACGGTGTCGCGCACGGTTTCGCTCTTGATGTCGATCAGAAACAGCGTCGGCTCGACGTCGTCGACCGCGACCACGGTGCGGTCGTCGGCCGAGAGCGCGATGCCGGCGAGCGGGCGCGGGGTCGCGATCTTGCGCAGCAGCTTGCGGCCGGGAAGGTCGATCACCGAGACGGTCGCGTCCTCCTCGTTCTCGGTGTAGAGGCGCGCGCCGTCCGACGCGATGATCAGGCGGTGGCCGTTGGTCGAGCCCGACGGGATGGTCTCGACCACCGTGTGGGTCGCCGGGTCGATCACGGCCACCACGGCGCTGTTCTCGCACGTGATGTAGACGAGGCCGTCCGGCCCGCGGCGCAGCGTGTGCGGCGCGATATAGGGGCGCAGATCGATGTCGCCCACATGCGCGCGCTTGTCGAGGTCGATGATCGCGATGAGGTGGCCGGGATTGGGATTGCGGCCGTGGATGCCGTCGCCGAAGATCGGCACGTAGGCGATGCCGCGCTCGGGCATCACCAGGAGCTCATGCACGGTGCGGGGAAAGCCGTCGATCACGACCTCGGTCTTGAACGTGCCGGGGTCGAGAAACAGGACCTTCCCGCCCATCTTGTCGACCGCGATCATCCCGTGCGTATTGTCGGTCTTGGCCATTCCGGCATATCCTCGTGCGTTGGCGCATGTCCTTCTCGGCGAACCGGTGACCACCCCGAATAAGGTCCGGGGCAGGCTTTCGCCGGGACATGCGCTGAGGCAGCGGATTTAAGCGCAGACGGCGCGCAGGCGCCAGTCCGCGCCAAACGGGGGGGCAATGCTGCAAAATCTTTGGCAGTTTCTGGTCGGCGTCGCGATCTGCGTGGTCGGCCTCATCATCCTTTACCTCGACTTGAGCACGAGCGCCAACACGGTCGCCGACACCGGCAACTATTTCTTCGAGCTGGGACTCGCGCTCGCGCTCGGCGGCGGAATATGGGCCGTCATGCAGGTCAAGCAAGCGCTCGGGCTCGCCAAGCCGGAGCAATCCGGCGAAAACCCGCCGAAGACCTGATGCGGGCTACCGGCCCTCAGCTCAGGAACTCGACCTTGCCGTCGTCGAGGTCGTAGCGCGCGGCGAGCACCTTGACCTTGCTCGCCTTGACGAGATGGGAAACGATCTCGCTCTTGCCGACCTTGGCGGCGGTGCGCCTGGCGTTCTCGCGCACCGCGTTGTCGACGAAATCGCCCGGCTTCTTGTAGACCGCCCGCGCGGCCGGCACGATGACGCTGACGAGGGCGCCGATCGCGCCGGGAAACCTGGTGTGCTTCTCCACCACCTCGCAGGCGGCCGCGACCGCGCCGCAGCGCTCATGGCCCATGACGACGATGAGCGGAACGCCGAGATGCTCGGCGCCGTACTCGATCGTCCCCATGGTCGCGGTGTCGGCCGTGTTGCCGGCGGTGCGGGCGACGAACAGCTCGCCGAGCCCGAGACCGCCGAACAGGAGCTCGGGCGGAACGCGGCTGTCCGAGCACGTGATGATGCTCGCCCACGGCGTCTGCCCCTTGGCGACCTGCTCGCGCTGCTTGGCGAGGTCGACGGCGCAGAGCTGCGGCGCGCTCACGTATTTGGCGTTGCCGGCCTTGAGCCGCGCGATCGCCTCGTCGGGCGTGACGCTGGTGGTCGCGCCCGCCGCCAAGGCGGGGCGCGCGCCGATCAGGCCCGCGGCCGCGATCCCGGCGCCCGTGAGCGCGAGAAACCGGCGGCGGTCCGGCGAAAATCCGTTGCATGCAATGCACATCGCGAGGCCCCCTTCTGATTCGACATCCGTCGCCGACAATACCTCTTGCGCGTCGCCCGGGCGATATGCGGCGGCGCTGTCCCCGGATTTCGGCGCTTTCGCGCCTCCATCCGGGCTACCTGATGCCGGCGCGCAGGAAGCTCTGGATGAAGGCGCGCTGAAAGACCAGGAACGCGACCATCAGCGGCGCCGACGTCATCAGCGCGGCGGCGCAGATCACCGACCAGTCGACGCCCTGGTCGACCGAGGCGAACACCTGCAGCCCGACCGTAAGCGGCCGCCTCTCCACCGAATTGGTGACGATCAGCGGCCAGAGAAAATTGTTCCAGTGGTAGCTCACCGACACGAGCCCGTAGGCGACGTAGACCGGGCGCGCGAGCGGCAGGTAGACGCGGGCGATCGTCTGCAGCGTATTCGCGCCTTCGAGGCGCGCAGCGTCGTCGAGCTCCTGCGGGATGGTCTTGAATGCCTGGCGCAGCAGGAAGATGCCGAACGCCGAGGCGACATAGGGCAGGCCGACGCCGGTCAGCGTGTCGATCAGGCCGAGCGTCTGCAGCGTGCGGTAGTTTTCCAGGATCAGCACGTCGGGCGTGACCATGAGCTGCACGAGAATCAGCGCAAACAAAATGTCGGCGCCGCGGAACTTCCTGCGCGCGAGGCCGAAGGCCGCAAGCGTGCAGATGACGAACTGCGCCGCCATGATGCCGAGCACGAGCAGGACCGTGTTGACGAAATAGCGCGCGAACGGCGCCGCATCCCAGGCGCGGGCGAAGTTCGCGAACGTCAGCGGCGCCGCGAGATCGAAATGCGCCGCGTCGGCGGCGGGATGGAACGCCGCCCACAGCGCATAGAGGAGCGGCAGGCCCCACAGGAGGCCGAACAGCCAGGCCGCGAGGCTCGCGAGCGGCGAGAGCCGCGCGGTCGTGCGGGGCGCGCTCATCGATAATGTATCCGCCGGTCGAGCAGGAAGAACTGCGCCAGCGCGACGCTCGCGAGCGCGACCAGCAGCACGGTCGACAGCGCCGCCGCGTAGCCCGAATCCCAGAAGCTGAACGCGACCTGGTAGATGTAGAACAGGAGCAGCGTGGTCGCGTTGTTCGGATCGCCGCCGGTCATGGCGATCACCTGGTCGACCACGCGAAAGGCGTTGATCAGCGCGTTGATGGCGACGAACAGCGTGGTCGGCATCACCATCGGCCAGGTGATGCGGCGGAAGACCTGCCAGCGGCTCGCGTTCTCCAGCCGCGCCGCCTCGTAGAGATCGGGCGGCACCTGCTGCAGGGCGGCGAGGAAGAAGATCATGAAGAAGCCCGCCTCCTTCCACACCGTCACCGCCATCAGCGCCGGCAGCGCGGTTGCGGGGTCGCCGAGGAAGTTGACGCTGGCAAATCCGAGCGCGCGGATCGCCTGGTTGATGAGGCCGTAATCGGGCGTATAGAAAAAAAGCCAGATGTTGGCGGCGGCGACCATCGGCAGGATGGTCGGCGTGAAGAAGGCGAGCCGCAGCGCGGCGCGGCCGGCGATGCGGCCGTTGACCCAGAGCGCCATGGCGAGCGCAATCGCGATCGCGAGCGGCACGGTGATCAGCGCATAGACGAGGTTGTTCTCGATCGCGCGGGCGAAGATCGGGTCGGCCAGCATCGCGGCGTACTGGTCGAGACCGACGAACGGCGCCGCATGATGGCCGCGCGGCGTCGCGAAGAAGCTGTCGATGATGGTCTTGACCGCCGGCACATGCGTGAAGGTCGCGAGCAGCACCACCGCCGGCAGCGCCAGCAGCCAGCCCTGGACGTGCGGGTTGAGGTGGCGCGGCATGCGCGTCACTCACTCCACGTCATTGCGAGGCGTGCGAAGCACGCCGAAGCAATCTCGCGCCACGGACGCATGAGCAAGCGGAGCGAGATTGCTTCGCTTCGCTCGCAATGACGCGGGGCTCAATGCTGATACCGCGTCAATATCCGCGTCGCCTCCGCCTGTGCGGCTTCGAGCGCCGCCTTCGGCGGCTTCGCGCCGGTGAGCACCGCCTGCAGCGCGTCGTTGAGCGCCTTGGTGACGCGCTGGTTGTCGTGGGTCGAGAGCTCGGCGACCGCGTCCTTGAGCTGGTCGCGCGCGACCGCGGCGGCCGGGAAGCCGGCGACGTATTTCTTCATCGCCGGCGTGTCCCAGGCGTCGGGCCGCGTCGCCACGTAGCCGGTGGCGATGCCCCAGTCGGCGGCAAGCTCCGGCGTCGTCAGGAAGCGCGCGAACTCGACCGCCGCGGCCTGCTTCGCCTTGTCGGTGCCCTTGAACAGATAGATGTTGCCGCCGCCGGTCGGCGAGCCGCCGCGCACGCGCGACGGCATCGGCGCGACGCCGAAGGAAAACTTGGCGTTGGCGCGCACGTTGGTGAGGTTGCCGGTCGTGGTCCACATGATCGCGGTCTTCACCGCGAAGAAATCGTTCGGCGTCGTGCCCCAGTCGATGATGCCCTTCGGCATCACGCCGTCCTTCTGGCCGAGATCGGCGAAGAACTGCGCGGCGGCGATCACCTTGGGATCGTCATAGGCGACCTTGGTGCCGTCGCGGTTGGCGAGGATCGCGCCGTTCTGCGTGGTCAGCGCCTGAAACAGCCAATAGGGAAAGCCGGAGGAGGGAATCTCGATGCCCCATTGCGTCACCTGGCCGCCGCCGTCGCGCTTCGTCAGCTTCTTGCCGAACGCAACCAGCTCGTCCCAGGTGCCCGGCGCCTTGTCGGGATCGAGGCCGGCCGCCTTGAACGCGTCCTTGTTCCAGTACTGCACGATGGTCGAGCGCTGGAACGGAATGCCCCAGGTCTTGTCGCCGGTCTGGCTGTTCTCCATGAAGGCCGGATAGAACGCCTTGATCCACGCCTTGTCCTGCGGCGAGGTCGCCACCGCGTCCCACGGCACGATCAGGTCGTTGTCGATCAGCGTGAACATGTCGGTCGAGAGCAGCACCGCGACGTCGGGCGCGTTGCCGGCCTTGGCCGCCGTCATCGCCTTGACGATCGAGTCCTGGTAGCTGCCGGTGTAGACCGGCTTCACGGTGATGTCGGGATGGCTCTTGTGGAATTCCTCGGCGTAGCGGTCGATGATCTTGGTGATCGGCCCGCCCACCGCGATCGGATAGTAGAACGTGATCTCGGTGGCGAAAGCCGGTGCGCCCGCGAGCGTCAACGCGAGCGACGCTGCGGCCGTGACGAAGCCCCATCGAATCATGCGACAACTCTCCCCTGTTCGGTTGCGTGAAGGCGGGCCGGCGCCGCGGCGCTGGCGTCGAGCGAAATGCGTCTGCGGCTCGCGGCATCGAAGAGGTGTGCGGCCGCCGTTTCCCAGGCGAGACCGACCGTGGCGCCGACCGCCGGCGCGGCGCCGCCGCGCGTGCGGGCAAGGATCGACCTGTCGCCGACCGCGCAGGCGACCAGCGCCTCGCCGCCGAGATATTCCACGCCCGTGACCTCGCCGCGCAGCCGGCCCTGCCCGCTCGCATCGAGCGCGACATCCTCGGGCCGCAGGCCGAGCACGCGTCCGCGCCCCGGCCCGGCGAGCACCGCAGGCCCGCCCGTGCCGGCAATCACGGCGCCGTTCGGCCCGTCGTCGAGATCGACCAGGCTCATCGGCGCGCCGCCGATGAAGCGCGCGGCGAACAGCGTCGCGGGACGCTCGTAGAGATCGGCCGGCGTGCCGTTCTGCTCGATGCGGCCGGCGTTGAGCAGGATCACGCGGTCCGCCATGCTCATCGCCTCGGTCTGGTCGTGCGTCACGTAGATCATGGTGATGCCGAGGCGCTGCTGCAGCGCGCGGATGTCGCGGCGCAGATCCTGGCGCAGTTGCGTGTCGAGGTTCGACAGCGGCTCGTCGAGCAGGCAGATGGGCGCCTGCGCGATCAGCGCGCGGCCGAGCGCGACGCGCTGCTGCTGGCCGCCGGAGAGTTGCGCCGGCTTGCGGCGCATGAGCTTCTCCAGCCCGAGCAGCGCCGCGACCTTGTCGAGCCGCTGCGCCATCTCGGCCTTCGCGGTGCCGCGCACCGAGAGGCCGAACGTGATGTTGTCGGCGACCGTGAGGTGGGGAAACAGCGCGTAGGACTGAAACACCATGGCGACGCCGCGCGCCCACCCGGCAAGGCCGGCGACATCGCGTCCGCCGATCTCGATCGTGCCGGCGCTCGGCGCATCGAGCCCGGCGATCATGCGCAGGATCGTCGACTTGCCGCAGCCGGACGGCCCGAGCAGCACCGCAAGCTCGCCCTTTTCCACCCGGAAGGAGACATCCGCGACCGCCGCCGTTGCGCCCCAGCGCTTGGTGACCGATTGGACAACGACGCTGGTCACGGCTCGAATCCGTCGGCGCTGCAATCACCGCGGCGGCTGCGATAACAACCCATTGTGAAGGTCATGCGACGGTCGGGGCCCGGCTTGTGTGCGACCCATCATGGGAAACAATGACGCAAACCGATGGAGCCGGCAACCGCGCGCGGACTTGCCGTTCGAGCTCAATTGCCGTGCGGCTTGGTCGCCCGCAACAGCCGCCAACGGTGGAAGAAGACGATCCTGCCCGCTTCGATTGCGAGGCCCATCCCGGCGGAGCGGCCGGCCTGCGCCAGCTCGCGCACCACCGTGCGCAGCGGCGCGACGCGCGCCGTGTCGTTGGCGATCGCGGCCCATTCGTCGAACTCGCGCGGCATGTCCCAGGTGTCGTGCGCGACAAGGCTGAACCCCGCGCCGGCAACGCTCGCGTCGAGCTCCGAGGCCGGCAGCATGCGCACGTGCGAGGGATCGCGCAGCCGCTCGATCGCGTTGTGCAGGTCGCACTCCGCCGGGTCTTCCGACGACACCACGTCGACGACGACGGCGGCGCCGCCCGGCCGCAGCACGCGAAACATCTCGGCGAGCGCGCGCTGCGGATCGGCGAAGTGATGGATCGCGAGCCGGGTGACGGCGCCGTCGAACCGCGCGTCGGCGAAGGGGAGATTTTCCGCATCGCCGCGCTCGAACGCGACGTTCGCGAGCCCCGCCTTGGCGCAGCGGGCGCGTGCCTTGTCGAGCATCGCGGCGGTCGCGTCGAATGCCGTGACCGAGGCGGCGCCCGGCGCGATCGCGGCGGTGACGACGCCGGGGCCGCAGGCGACGTCGATGAGGTGGCCGCGCTGCGCATCGCCGAGCGCGGCGCGGAAACGCGCCGCGACCCGATCGTCGCTCTGCTGCGCCCAGGCGTCGAACGTCTGCGCCTGACGGGCGAATTCGTCGGTGACGGTCTTGAGGTGGTCCATTGGCCTTGCTCCGTTCGCTGATGACACTACTACGCTTGCCATCACTCGGGCGGAAACGTCGCTTCGGCGCTCGCCGAACCGAGCGTGTTGCCGGCGCGATCGAGCGCGCGCACGGTCCATTGGTAGACGTGATGCGCGCCGGCGGGCGGACACGGTCCCTTGAAGGTGAAAGCGCCGGCCGCGATCGCGTTTCCTCCCGCATAGGCCACGGTGCCGCCGCCATGCGGATAGCCTGGCACCTGCCGATCGATCATGCGGAAGGCGAGCCGCGCGGTTCCGTTCGGCACGTCGGCAAGCGCAAAGGCGGGCGAGCGCGGGCTGCAGGCCGCAAAGCCCGCCCAGGAGAATTTCAATGAGAATTTCAGCGACATCGCCGATGCGGCGGATGGCCATGCGGCGAGCGCGCCGAGGAGCGTCGCGGATGCAAGCAGGCGGGCGACCACGGCAGCCTCCATTGACGTTGCGACTTTTGCGGAACGCAGCCGCGCGACCTTGCGTTGCGACCATGTCGGCAACGCGCCGCAGCCCCGACCGCGGAACGAGACGATACGCCGCAGCCGCCGTCTTGTCCGAGTATTGAGGTGATGGTACAACCTGAACGCGTCAAGGCGCGCGAGTTATCCGGGACTGCAGTCATGTTTTCCAACCCCACGCCGGCGCCATGGCCCATCAGAATTTGCAACGGCGCGACTGGCGGCCGCGCTGCAGTGACTGGCGCAGCGTGTGTGGCGAGCCGGCGGCCCAAGACGCGCACCCCCGCGGGCTGCGCCTTGCGGACGAACGTGCGCCGATGTTCGCGCAATAGGACGCCTCTTTCGAATTGTATCAATCGGTGGTAGCGTTAACCAAAGTCGCGAGAGGCCTCATAGCTTAGGGCTATGCAAAAAAGACTGGGAGCCCTGCATTTGAATCGTGGCGTCCGCGTTTCAGTCGCGCCGCATGCTGGAACTCCCGCAGGCGACGCTAGCGCCTGAGCGTGTGGGGTGCGCGAACGTGCTGGGTGGAACCGGATGGCGGTAAGGCAAGGTGTCGGTGAAGGATCAGTAGAGCGGACCCAGCAATCGCCGAAGTCGCACGGCTTCGAGCGCCGCGGCAAGCGCGCTGTGCGTGGCGCAGCGGATGCGATCGTCGATGCCATCCGGGCGCCGCTGGTCGTGCTCGACCCGCGCCGGCGCGTCGTCTCGGCCAACAAGGCGTTCTATCGCACTTTCGACAGCGACCCCGACGCCATGGTCGGCCGCCCGCTGTCGGCAACCGCGGCGCGGCCGCTCGATACGCCGTCGCTGCGCGCCATGGTGGATCGGGTTGCGGGCACGCGCGAGACGGTCGACGGCTGCGAGCTCACGGTCGGGCTGCCGGACGGCGGCGCGCGCACTTTCGCGGCCACGGCGAGCCGCGTGGAGGGCCAAGCCGCCAATGTCCTCGTCGCGTTGCAGGACGTCGGCGACATCCGCGGCACCGAGCGCACCCTGATCGAAGCCGAGGAGGCCCTGGATCGCGCCGATCTCGCCAAATCGCGCTTCCTCGTCGCCGCGAGCCACGACCTGCGCCAGCCGCTGCAGACGCTGAGCCTGCTGCACGGAACCCTGCGCCAGCGCCTCGCCGACAAGGAAGCGCTGGCGGCGCTCACCGCGGCGGAACGCACCTGCGAGTCGATGAAGAGCATCGTGCGCATGATGCTCGATCTCGACCAGCTCGAGCGCGGCGCCATCCGCGCCAACGTCAGCGAGTTTCCGCCATACGAGATTTTCGATCGCCTCGATGACGAGTTCGCCGCGCTTGCCGCGGCCAAGGGCCTCGACTGGCGGCGTGTCGATTGCGGCCGCTTCATCCGCAGCGACCGGGCGCTGCTCGAGAACATGATCCGCAATCTCCTGTCGAACGCCGTGCGCTACACCGACCGCGGCCGCATCCTGCTCGGCTGCCGGCGGCGCGGCGAGCGGCTGCGCATCGAGGTGTGGGACACCGGCATCGGCATCGCCGCGACGCGGATGCCGCGGATATTCGAGCAGTACCAGGGTGCAACCGACGCGGCGGAGCGCGGCGGGCTCGGCCTCGGCCTTGCCATCGTGCAGAGTTTCGCCGCCCTGCTCGGCCACGCGATCGACGTTCGCTCGCGCGTCGGCAAGGGCTCGGTCTTTGCGATCGAGGTGCCGCTCGTCGCGCGCGCGGGGGCGCGCCGCGCGGTGCGCACAGCGGCGCGGCATCGCGCGTGCGCCGGACTGAGCGCCAACGTCCTCGTGATCGAGAGCGACCCGGCGCTGCGCGCGTCGATCGAGACGCTGCTGAGCGCGCACGGACACCACGTCGCGACCGCCGCCAACAGCGCCGGCGCCCGCGCCGCGTTGGCGGGCGACCCGCGGCCCGATCTCGTCATCTCCAACTACGACCTGATGAGCGACATGAACGGCGTGCAGAACGTCGCCATGGTGCGCGCGATCCTCGGGCCGCTACCGGCGATCATCCTCACCGCCGATCTGCGCGAGGAAACCATGCGCGACATCGCGCGCAACGGCTGCATCGCCCTGGCCAAGCCCACCAACCCGCATGAGCTTTCGGGTCTGGTGCAGCAGCTGCTCAACGGCCCGGTTCCGGCCGCGCCGCCCGTGGCCGCGCCGCCGATCGCCCCTGGGGCGAAGACCGCGCCGCTACCGCATTCGATCGAGCACGACGGCCGCCCGACCATCGCGATCGTCGACGACGACCGCGACATGCGCGCCGCGATCCAGCTTTTGCTCGGCAGGGCGGGCTATCGGGTGCGCAACTTCGCCGACGCGCAGGCATTTCTCGATGGCCATCGTGCCGGCGATGCCGGCTGCCTGATCGCGGACGTGCGCATGCCGGGCATGAGCGGGCTCGAAATGCTCGCCCGCCTCGCGGCGGTCGGCGACATGGTGCCGACGATCATCATCAGCGGCCAGGCCGATATCGGCATGGCGGTCGAGGCGATGCGGGCCGGCGCCGTCGACTTCATCGAAAAGCCCGTCGTCCCCGAAGTGCTGCTTGCCGCCGCCGACCGCGCGGTGCGGCGGGCGGCGAGCCCCGCCGAGCATTCGGCCGCGCGCGCCGCGGCCGCGATGCGCCTTGCCGCGCTCACGCGGCGCGAGCGCGACGTGATGGCGCTGATCGTCGCGGGCCTCGCCAACAAGGAGGTCGCGGGCCGGCTCGGCATAAATCGGCGCACCGTCGAGGCGCACCGCGCCACCATCATGAAGAAGATGGGCGCGCGCTCGCTGTCCGATCTCGTGCGCTTCGAGATCGCGGCGCGCGCCGCGGGGTAGCGGCGCCGCAGCGAGCCGATCGCGCGGCGCGGCGGCGCTTAGCACAGATTGCCTATGTTGATTTTTACGTGTGATCGCGCGAGCCCTCGCGGCGATTTCCTGACGCACCAGCGCGTCCTTAACGTTTTGTAAATGCCCGTGGGCAAACATGCCAGGTATTCCGGAATTGGCAGTCCGCCCGGCCGAAATTCAAGAACAACCGGATCGCCGGGCGCGCCGTCACGACCGTCGCGGGGACTCAAGGAGAACCGATCATGCGCCACCGTTCGCTCAAGGCCTATTCCGTCGCGCTCGTCGCCATGCTCGCGGCCGCCGCATCGGCGCGCGCCGAGGACGGCGTTTCGGCCGACAAGATCCTGTTCGGCCAGGCCGCGCCGCTCGCCGGACCGGCGGCGGCGCTCGGCCGTGGCATGCAGGCCGGCATCAACGCGGCGTTTGCGGAAGTGAACAAGGCGGGCGGCATCAAGGGCCGCAAGCTCGAGCTCAAGAGCGTCGACGACGGCTACGAGCCGACCAAGTCGATCGAGGTGGTGAAGAAGCTGATCGACGAGGACAAGGTTTTCGCGCTGGCAGGCCCTGTCGGCACCCCGACGGCGGCCGCCACGCTCCCGATTGCGACTGCGGCCGGCGTGCCCTTCATCGGCGCGTTCACGGGCGCCGAGATGCTGCGCAGCCCGTACAAGCCGCTCGTCGTCAACGTGCGCGCGAGCTATTTCGAGGAAACCGAGGCCATGGTCGAGCATCTCACCAAGGATCTCGGCGCGACCAAGATCGCCATCATGTACCAGGACGACGCTTACGGCCAGGCCGGGCTCGCCGGCGTCAAGAAGGCGCTCGACAAGCGCAAGATGACGCTCGCGGCCGAGGGCACCTACGAGCGCAACACCGTCGCGGTCAAAGGCGCGCTGCTCGCGATCATGAAGGCGCATCCCGACGCCGTCATCATGATCGCGGCCTACAAGCCGGCGGCCGAGTTCATCAAGCTCGCGCGGCAGATCAAGCTCAACGCGACCTTCGTCAACATCTCGTTCGTCGGCTCCGACGCGCTCGCGCAGGAGCTCGCCGGCCAGGGCGCCGGCACGGTCATCACCCAGGTGGTGCCCTTCCCGCTCGACACCGCGCTCCCGGTGGTCGCGCAGTATCAGGCGGCGCTCAAGGCAAGCGCGCCGGCGGAAAAGCCCGGCTTCGTCTCGCTCGAAGGCTATCTGGTCGGCCGCGCCATCGCGGCGATTCTCGGCAAGATCAACGGCGAGCCGACCCGCAAGGCCTTCGTCGAGGCGGTGCAGCAGAGCGGCGGCTTCGACCTCGGCGGCTTCAAGCTGACCTACGGCCCGGACAACAACCGCGGCTCGAATGCGGTCTATCTCACGGTGATCCAGGCCGACGGCAGCTTCAAGCCGGTGACCGCGCTGGAGAAGCCGAAGAGCTGATCCGAGCACCCTCCCGGTCCACGCACGCAGCGTATCGCCATGGCTCCTGTAGAGAAAAGTGCGCCGTCGAAATCGAAGCCTTCGCGTTTCGGCCTGCGCGGCCGCCTGTTCGCGGCCTTCGGCGCCGTCGCGGTCACGACCGTGCTGGCGAGCGGCACCGCGCTCCTGTCCTATGACCGGCTCGGGCAATCGCTGCAGGTCGTCACCGGCACGAGCGTGCCGCGGCTCACCCACGCAGCCGACATCGCGCAGGCGGCCGACGAGGTGGTCGCCGCCGCCCAGTCGCTGCTCGCCGCGAGCAACGAGGTCGAGCGCGCGACCGCGCTCGATGCGATCGAAAAGGCGCGCTTCCACCTCGAGCACGTCGCGAACGAGCTCACCGGCGCGAACGTCGACGCGCTCAAGCAGACCATCGGCCGCATGTCCGACAATCTCGACCGGCTCTCGCGCGCCGTGGCCGATCGCCAGGCGATCGCCGGCCAGCGCATGAGCCTGGTTGCGGCGCTGCGCGACGTGCATCACGCGCTCTCCGAAAAGCTCGGGCCGATGGCGGACGACGCCGCCTTCACGCTCACGGTCGGGCTGGGGTCCGCTGCCGACAAGGGCGACCTCGACACCGTCAAGCAGACGCTCGGCGGGCTCGCCGACAAGGATCTCGTCGCACTGCAGGCGATCCTCACCCTGCGCGCCGAGGCGAACCTCGTGCTCGGCATCCTGGTCGAGGCCGCGGACCTGCGCTCCGCCGACCTGATGCCGCCCGTCAAGGACCGCTTCGTCGCGGCGGCGGGCCATCTCGACAAGGCGTCGGCCGATCTGAAGGACCCGGCGATCAGCAAGCTCGCGGCCGAGCTCGCGAGCTTCGGGCGGCGCAAGGGCAACCTGTTCGAGCTCAAGGACGAGGAATTCGCCGGCGCGGTCGCCGGCGCGAAGGTCGTCGCCGAGAACCGCGCGCTCGCGGGCGAGCTGCAGAAAGAGGTCACCGCCCTGCGCGCGCGCAGCGAGGCGTCGGCCGCCGAGGCGGCGCAGACCTCGAACGGCGAGATCGGCCGCGGCCGCATCATCCTCATCGGGCTCGCGCTCGCGAGCCTCGCCACCGCCTTCGGGCTCGGCTGGTTCTACATCGGCCGCGGCGTCGCGCGGCGGCTGTCGCGGCTGCGCCAGAGCATGACCTGCATCGCCTCTGGCGACCTCGACGCCGAGATCCCGACGAGCGGCAGCGACGAGATCGCCGACATGGCCTCGGCGCTGAGCGTGCTGCGCGAGGCGCGGCGCGATGCGCTGCGCAGCGACGAGCAGACGGCGGCGGAGCGCACCCGCATGGCGCAGGAGCGCCGAAAGGAGCTGCTCACGCTGGCGGACGGCCTCGAGAGCGAGGTCAAGGCGGTGGTCGAGCTCGTCACCGGGTCGGCCGAGAAGATGCACGACACGGCAAAGGCCATGGCGGAAGTCGCCTCGGGCGCGAACGTCGAGGCGGGCTCGGCTGCATCCGCCTCGCAGCAGGCCTCGGACGGCGTGCACTCGGTCGCCTCGGCCGCCGAGGAGCTTTCCGCCTCGATCGGCGAGATCGGCCGCAAGGTCGGCGAGTCGGCCGCGGTCGCGTCGAGCGCCGTGCAGGAGGCCGAGACGACGCGCGCCACCATGCGCGGGCTCGCCGACGCGGCGGCCAAGATCGGCGACGTGCTCAAGATGATCCAGGCGGTCGCCGGCCAGACCAACCTGCTCGCGCTCAACGCGACGATCGAGGCGGCGCGCGCCGGCGAGGCCGGCAAGGGCTTTGCGGTGGTCGCCCAGGAGGTCAAGACGCTCGCCGCGCAGACCGCAACCGCGACCGAGGAGATTTCCGGCCAGATCAAGTCGATCCAGGACGCGACGCACGATGCGGTCGCGGCGATCGAGCATATCGGCGCGACGATCGCGCGCATCAACGAGATCGCGACCGCGGTCGCCTCCGCGGTCGAGCAGCAGGACGCAACCACGCGCGAAATGGCGCAGAACGTGCACCAGGTCGCGCAGAGCACCAACGTGGTGAGCGAGAAGGTCACCGGCCTCGCCGGCGCGGCCGGCGAGACCGGCCAGTCGGCGCAGATGGTGCGCGACCATGCGGGCGAGCTCGCGCGCCAGGTCGAATCGCTGCGCGGGCAGGTCGACCAGTTCCTCGGCCGGATACGGGCGGCGTAAGCGAGCGAAGCCCTGTAGCCCGGATGGAGCGGAGCGAAATGCGGGGTTGGGGCTCCGGCATTGCGGCGCTTCGCGCCTTCATGCGAGCGACAGGCTAGTGTCCCGATTCCGACGTTCGTATCACTTTGCGGCACTCTCTTTACGAACGTCGGAATCGAAAGGACACTAGCCACTTTATTGATTCTAGTGCGGCTTTTGGATTTGACGTTCCTATGCGGACTCGCGGCAGAGTGATAGGAACGTCAAATCCGCCGCACTAGACGCGACTATTCATATTGCATTATCTGCGAAATTCGTATTGCATAGCTTGCCCGTGTGAACAGCGTCGCCATGAACCATCCGTCGCATCCCCCGTCGCACCCGCCGCTCGAGGCGCCGCACCAGCGGCTGCGCTTCGCGCGCGAGCAGGCGGGCTTTGCGCGCGCGAGCGATGCCGCCCGCGCCATGGGGATCGGCGAGCCGACCTATCTCGGCCACGAAAACGGCAGCCGCGGCCTGAGCCGCGCCGCGGCGCGTTACGCGCGCTTCTTCCGCGTGTCGCTCGACTGGCTGATCGGCGGCCAGGGCGAGCTCGGGCTCGCGGGCGGCGAGGCGGGCCCTGCGGGCGGGCTGCGGGCGGGCGCCTCCCCCTTCCCGCCGCGCAACGCCGAGGTCGGCGGGCCGGCGCGCTTCGGCGCCACCATCCCGGCCTACGGCCAGGCGGTGGGCGGCAAGGACGGCGAGTTCATCCTCAACGGCAACCGCATCATCGACATCCTCGCGCCGCCCTCGCTCGCGGGCGTGCCCGACGCCTACGCGGTCTACGTGGTCGGCGACTCGATGGAGCCGCGCTATTTCGCGGGCGAAGCCGTGTTCGTCAATCCGCGCCTGCCGGTGCGGCGCGGCCATTTCGTGGTGGCGCAGGTCGCCGTGCAGGACGGCGAGCCGCCGCACGCCTACATCAAGCGCTTCGTGGCGCGCGAGGCGCGCCTCTTGCGGCTCGAGCAGTTCAATCCGAGGAAGACGCTGGAATTCCCCTTGAGCCGGGTGATCTCGGTGCACCGCATCATCATGGGCGGGGACGGGTAGCGCCGGCGGCCGGCGCGCGATTGACGTCAACGGCATCTTGTCACGAGCTTGCGGCGCCGCACTCCGCTTTGCCGTTCCGTCCGGCCTGCTCCGCCGCTCGCGCGACCTCGCGCACCGCCGACGGCGTCGCGCCGTAATGGCGGCGAAACACGCGATTGAAATAGGAAAGATCTCCGAAGCCGCACGCGAACGCGATGGCGCTGATCGTCTCCCCGGCGCTGCGCGGATCGCCGAGCATGCGGCGGGCGCGCGCCAGGCGCTGCTGCAGCACGAATTCGGAAAACGTCGTGCCCTCGCCTTCGAACAGCTTGCGCACGTAGCGCGGCGTGACGCGATGGCGCTCGGCCAGCGCCACCATGGTGAGGTCGCGCGAACAGGCATTCTCGACGATGTCCGCCTTGATGGCGCGCAGCCGCGCGGCGCCGGGACGGCGCGAGCGGTCGCTATCGGTGCCGCCGCGCGCGGCGAGCAGCACCAGCGCGACGATCTCATGCACATGCGCGACCGCGAGATTGAGCGTCTCGGGGCGATCGAGCCCGGCGGAATCGAGCAGCACGTCGACGTAGCGCAGCAGCATCGACAGCGGCTCGGGCGCCGCGATCGCCGTGACCAGGATCGCGTCGACGTCGCCGATGGTCGGCGCCAGCGCCAGCGGCGGCACGCGCAGGTCGATCCAGCGCGACTGCGGCGCGCAATCGCTCGTCGCCGCGTCGCGGCAGCGCGTCAGCGCGATGTCGCCGGTCTGCAGCACGGTCTCGCGCGCGCCTTGCCGCAGCATCAGGCGACCCTCGACCGCGACCGTGAAGATGAAGTCGTCGGCGTCGCGCGCTGCCGGTGCGCGCGCGATGCGCACGCCCGAGGCGGCCGCACTCGCGAGCGCGAGGCCGGGCAGCTTGCGCAAGGCGCCGCGCCAGGAGAACGGGCTTGCGGCGTGCGGTGCGATGTCGATGTCGGCGATCGTGCGGGCATAGGCTTCGCGCACGAAGGGGATCTGCGCGGCGACCGGCAGGTCGTCTGTTGCAATTCGCGTGATGGGAAAGTCCGCGCCCGTGCCCATGACCCAATTCGCGATCCCGATCGCGCATCCTGACTTGGTTGTCAGGTGTGTCGCCCGGAAGCAACAATCGGTTCAAAATCAATGGTTTGTTCCCTCTGGTCCGTGCCCGCGTTCCGTCCAGTCCAAGACCGCACGGGCGCGCCCGCCTAGCGTCGCGCGCACAGTCGTCAATGCAGGGGGTCCCATGAGCAAGACACTCATTCTCGGCGCCGCGTTTGTGCTGATGCTCGGCGGCGCGCCCGCCATCGCGGCCGACATGCCCGTCAAGGCGCCGCCTGTGGCGGTGCCGGTCAACACCTGGACGGGCTTCTATCTCGGTGCCGACATCGGCGCGCTCGACGTCGACGCCAGGGCGACGACGACGAGCGTCACCGGCTTCGGCGGCGCCGGACCGAATGCGCTCGTTCCGTTCGCCCAGCCCGTCGACTTCGACAGCATCGGTTTTCGCGGCGGCGTGTTCGGCGGCTACGACTGGCAGTTCGCGTCCTCGTGGGTGGCCGGCATCGAAGCCGACTGGCACGGCGAGGACAGCAAGACGACCCAGCCGGGCTTTGCGATCGGGCTTCCGTCCGGTCCGGTCACGACCTCGCGGGGCGACAACCGGCAGATCTCGGAAGACTGGGATGCCAGCGTGCGGGCGCGCCTCGGCTACCTGATCACGCCGTCGTTCCTCTTGTTCGCCACCGGCGGCGGCAGCTGGCAGCACGTCAACATCTCGGCATTCTGCGACGGCACCGCGACCGGCGGCGTCATCGGCTATTGCGCCAACTTCGGCCTTCCGAGCCAGACGATCACCCAATCGACGACGCGCGGCGGCTGGACGGTCGGCGCCGGCTTCGAGGCGATGCTGTCGCGGCACTGGATCGCGCGCGCCGACTACCGCTTCTCCGACTACGGGACCACGACAATCAACGAGACGATCGCGATGCCGGGCTTCGCCCAGGTCTACAGCTACGCTCTCAGGCTCCAGACGCACGCCGCCGAGTTCGGCCTGCGCTACAGGTTCTGATCGATCGCCGGTCGAACCGGCACGGCCGTCGTCGCCACGGCACTGAGAACACGACAGCCCGGACGCGGCATCCCGCGTCCGGGCTGTCGACTCGTGCCTCAGGCCGCGCCGCTCACCTGCCGGCGAGCAGCGGCGTGATGCGGCGAATGGTGACCCGCCGGTTGCGCCGGTCGGGACCCGGCGTCGGGTCGCGCAGGAACTGGCTGCCGTAGCCCTGCGTCACCAGATTTTCCGGCGGCACGCCGAACTTGTCGGACAGGATCAGCGCGACCGTCTCGGCGCGGCGATCCGACAGCGACATGTTGTCGACGTCGTTGCCGACCGCATCGGTGTGGCCCTCGATCAGGAACACCTCGCGCGGATTGGCGCTGATCACCCGATTGAGGTCGTCGGCGATCACCTGCAGGCGATCGACCTGGTCGGGCTCGACCTCCCACGACCCGGTCTCGAACGTGATCGTGTCGACGTCGACGCTCGGCATGAGATCGCGCAGCGACGGGCTGTCGAGCACCTGGTCGAGCGAGTAGGGCTGATCGACCTGCTCCACCGGCGGCGCCACGAAGGCGTCGTAGATGTAGTCCGGCGGCGCCGAATCCATGTCGACGATATAGCGGTCGCGCGGAATGTGGATGACCGGCGGCGGCAGGTCGACGAACAGGCTGGCGCCGAGCGCGGCCGCAGCGGCGATCAGCACGACCTCGCGACCGTCGCGGTCGAAACGCGAGCGGCGCAGGATGCGCCCGTCGGGCCCGAGCGTCGTGACGACGCGCACGCCGTTGCCGAGCACGACCGTCGTGACGTTGTCGTTGCCGCGCCGCTCGATCCGCACGTCGCGCGCGCCGTAACGGAAGCGATCGACGTCGTCGTGGCGGACGATCATCGCGCCGTTGGGGTCGCGCACGATCACGCGGTGGCCTTCGGTGATCACGGTCTGGCCGTTGACCACCGAGGCGTGGCGCTCGTTGCGCAACTGCGTGACGTTGCGGATCGGCTGGCCCTGCTGGTTGGTGGGCAGCAGCGCGGCCGGACCGTTGTGCTTCTGCAGCGGCTTCGCCTGCGTGGCGGTGAGCGCCGGCAGCGGCGGCGGCTGCGGCGGACGCACATGTGTCGTCGTCGGTCCCGGCTGGTTCGGGTTGTGCAGCACCTGCGGTTGGTTGGGCTGGTTCTGCGGCGGCGGCGGCACATGAGGTGGCGGCGGCGGCGGCTCATGCGGTGGCGGCGGCGGCGGCACATGCGGTGGCGGCGGCGGCGGCACATGCGGTGGCGGCGGCGGAACATGCGGCGGCGGCGGCGGCACATGCGGCGGCGGCGCCACATGCGGTGGCGGGGGCGCCACATGCGGCGGCGGTGGCGCATGCGGCGGCGGCGGCGCATGCGGCGGTGGCGGCGGCGGAGCGGGCTTGCAGTTCGGCGGCGTGCCGACCTGTCCCTTCGGACAGACCGCCGCCGCGAGCCTCAACAGCGGATCGGCCTTGGCGATCTCGATCGCCGCGACCGAAACGACGCCCGACAGCATGGTGCCGGCCAGAAGGATTTGCCCAAGCTTGCGCATGATTCTCCCCGAAAGCGGTCGACGAATCCGAGCGATTCGCGTCTCCACGCAGACATACTTCAAATCGAATGAACCCGCATGGTGAGTCCGCCCAATGGCATCGGTGTGGCGTTTCGGTGACCGCACGATGCGGCACCCTCGGAATGCCGCGCCCCGCAGACCACCATTCGCATCAGCCTATGGCTCGCGCCCTGAACTGGCGATGAACATGTCGTGCGGCCCCGATGAACGCGCGTGGCCGCACACGAGATCCGCCGGCCGCCTCTCAGTGCTTGACGGGCGGCTTTTCGGCCGGCGCGGCAGGCCGCGGGCGCGGCCTTGCGGCCGCCTCCAGCTTGTCGAGACGCGCCTGCAGCGCCGCGAGCGCGGCGCGCAGCGCGGCCGTCTCGGCCTTGAGCGCCGCGATCTCGCCCGCCGCCGCATTGGCCTTCTGCTGCGCCGCCGCGGCGTTCTTGGCGATCAACGCCTGCAGATACTCGACATTGCTCTGCAGGCAGCCGGTGCGTCGGTCCATGCGCGTCTCATGCGTGCACAGCTCGATGCCGGGCAAGTCCTGCGCCCGCGCGGCCCCGCCGGCGACGAGAACGAGCAGGACCGCAGACCGCAACACGCCGTTCATGGATGGCTCCGCCCGGGGCGCCCGCGCGCCGCCTGGCGCAGCATGCCCGGCGCCGAGCGGCGCGCCCAGAGGCGCAAGGCCTGATGCGCCACCGTCGGATATGCATTTTGCATTGAAATGCCATGCATCCGCATCGGCCGGGGCGCGGCGGAAGTTCCGCCTCCGCGCCGCCGCCCGCGACATTCGAGCGCGGCCGCATTGCCAAACTTGCAACGAAGATTTGCGACGGATGGTGCGCGGGCGGCGGCCCGCGCGGTTGCGTCCGGGTGCGGCAAGGCCGGATCGCGGCGCACGAAGACAAGCAGTAAGACAAGAAGATTGACGTGGAAAATACGACGACCGAGGCGGTTCTGAGCAAGGTTCCCGAGGTCACGCTCGCGTTCTGGGTGATCAAGATCGCGGCGACGACCCTTGGCGAGACCGGCGGCGATTCGGTCACCATGACGCTGCACTGGGGGTATCTCGACGGCACGCTGCTGTTTCTCGCCCTGCTCGTGGCGCTCGTCATCGCGCAGATCGTCGCCGACAAATTCCATCCGGTGCTCTACTGGGCGACGATCGTCGCCTCGACGACCTTCGGCACCACCATGGCGGATTTCGCCGACCGCTCGCTCGGCATCGGCTACACCGGCGGCGCCTCGCTGCTGCTCGCTTGCCTGATCGCCGTGCTCGCGCTCTGGTACTGGTCGCAGGGCTCGATTTCGGTCGACACGGTCGCGAGCCCGCGCGTCGAAGCCTTCTACTGGGCGGCCATCACGCTGTCGCAGACGCTCGGCACCGCCCTCGGCGACTGGATGGCGGACACCGGCGGGCTCGGCTATGTCGGCGGCGCGCTCGTCTTCGGCGCCGCGCTCGCGGTGGTTGCCGCGCTCTATCGGTGGACCGCGATCTCGCGCGTCGCGCTGTTCTGGGTGGCGTTCATCCTCACCCGGCCGCTCGGCGCCACGGTCGGCGATTTCCTCGACAAGCCGCACCGCGACGGCGGGCTCGCGTTGAGCCGGCCGCTCGCCTCGGCGGTGATTGCGGCCTTCATCATCGTTTGCCTCATGGCGCTGCCGCAGCGCGCCGGACGCCATCCGCAAGCCGCCGCGGCACTGCCGCTCCGCGACTGATCAGAACACGTTCCATTCCGATGGAACCGTCCGCGGCGAATGTTCCGCATATGACGCGATCGTTTGGCGCAAGACCGCGCGAAGCGCCGCAAACGCACGCAAGAAGCCGCGGCGATCCCTCGCCATATGCGGCGCATGCGGAACACGATCGCGCCGATCCGCGGGCGCCTCATCCAAATGGAGAACCAAGATGCAAGACCTTCTCATCCCGACTGCGCGCCGCTCGGCCCGCCATGCGCTGCTGCCGGCGCTCGCCGTCGCGGCGCTGTTCGCGGCGCTCCCCGCCGCGCATGCCGATCAGCAGGCAACCAACGCGGCGATCGACAATGCGCTCAACTGGCAGGCCGCCGGCGGCACCGGCGTTGCGGGCGCCTATGCGCAGGCGGTCCGTCCCGGCCGCACCCATGTGCGCGGCCGCACCTACCGCTGAGCCGCGACAAGCAAGACATCGGCCGCTGGCGCCGCGCCCGCAATGGCGCGGCGGCCAGCCGGGCCAATCGCGCAAGAGCGGCGCCCGCCGGCGCAATTGCGCAAGAGCAGACGATTTGCAGCAATCGCGGACAAGCCTTGCGACCTTGTTGCGGTGCATATGCTGCATTGCGGTAGGTTCTCGCGCTCTCCCGCAAGCGCTTGATTTGACGGAGAAATATCATGCAGACCCGTATCGAGTCGAACGCCCGGGGCGCGGCCCGCTGGGCCTTGCTCCCCGCCCTTGCGGCGATTGCGCTGCTCGCGAGCCTGCCCGCAGCGCGGGCGGCCGATCAGCAGACCACGGACGAGGAAATGATCTATGCGCTGAGCCAGCAGCAGGCTGGCACTGGCGCCTACGCGCAGGCTCCGGCTCCGGCCCGGGCGCCGCGCCATCGCGGGGCGGCGCACTGAGACTGCGTGCGGCGCGCGGATTGCCTGAAAGCGCAACAGGGGGCGGCAGCAGCCGCCCCCTGTTTGCGTTCCGCGTGGTCGACGTCGGCGCCGCTCACTCGAGGCCGCGCCGATAGACGGTCGGCGTCACGCCCGTATGCTTGCGGAACGCGGTGGTGAATGAGCTCGTCTCGGCGAAGCCGACCGCGAGCCCGACCTGCGTCACCGTCCCGTCGCCCGCCAGCATGTCCTTGGCGCGCTCGATGCGCCGGCTCGCGAGATAGCGCAGCGGCGGCACGCCGAAGCTCTGCTTGAAGGCGCGCGAGAAGTGGAACGGGCTGAGTTGCGCGACCTCGGCGAGGCTCGACAGCAGGACATTCTCCGTCGCGTGCTCCTCGATATACTCGGCGACGCGCGACCTTTGCCAGGCCGCGAGCCCGCCGCGGACATAGGCTTGCGTCTCCGGCGCGCCGCGGTTGAGCCGCAGCAGCTCGTGTGCGAGCAGAATGCCGAGCGCCTCGGCATATTGCCGCTGCCCGGGCGCGCCGTGCGTGGCATGCGCCGCCTTGAGCTTCGCGGCGATCGCCCACAGGTCGCGATCGTGGAAGTAAAGCCGCGGCTTGAACTCGGTCTCGGCGAACTGCAGCGCGGGATCGAGCAGAGGTCCGCGCGGATCGATGTAGAAATAGGTCACGCGCGCGAGCAGGCGCGGCTTCTGCCAGCCGCAGAAGCGGTGGCCGCTCGGAACGAAGCTCAGCCGGCCGCTGATCTTGCGGCGGGTCGACTTCGGCAGGCCCTCGACCAGCGTCTCGCCGTCGTCGCGCTCGGCGCGCTCCGCCATGATCAAGAGATGGCACGACGCATGCGAGCGATATTCGTACGGCTCGCGCCGCGTCACCGTCACGGTCTCGGTGGCAATGCCGTTCCACCGCGTGATGTCGCGCTGCGCGATATCGGCGGGGGTGAATTGAACCGGGGCGCAGACGCTGGCCGGCGACGCAATGCGGGGTTCGATGGCGCGGCCGGCGCCGGCGCTCGACATGGCTCGGGGCAGTTCGCCCATGACGATCTCCTCATGTTGCCGATGCCCTCGTTGCCGTGCGTCCTCCTGTCGCTCTCGTATTGCGTCTGCCCGCGATGGCAAGCGTTGCGCTGCGGACTTTTCGCGGAACTTATTTTTCGCGGTGATTCTTGACGGCGTTTTTTGCGAACCGCTTCGACGGTCCGGGAAGGGTCTCGCGATCAGCACGGCGACGCGATGACCGCTGCGCGCAGCATTGGCCGCCGCGCGGATCAGGCTGCGCCAGCGCCCGTGTAGATAACCGATCCAATGCGGCTCGCCAGTGACGCGATGCTCACAATCGCGTGTGACGCGCTCACGGCAATTTGAGCGCACATGCCTGCTCAGCTCGGCGGCATCGCCTGCTCATCGCCGTGGTATCGCGCGCCGCCCCTTGACGCTCGCCGGCGCGGCTCGCATCATTTGCGGCACGCTTGGCCACGCGTGAGGTGATGACATGTCAGCCGTTCCACGTCGCGCCAGCATCTTGCGCCGTCTGCGCCTCGCCGCAGGCGTCGCGCTCGCGCTGTCATTGCCGGCGCTCGCCGCCGTCGCGCCCGCCGCGGCACAAACCACCGATCAGACGGGCACCAATGAGGCGATCCCGGCGCCCTCGCCGAGCATCTTCCCGACCCCGACCGCGTCGTCGCACACCTGCATGTTCGGCTGCAGCAGCCAGCTGCAGAGCTGCCAGAACGGCTGCATCAGCACCGGCAACGGCACCACCATCATGCCATCGATCACGACCGCCGGCGTGACGACGAGCCCGGCCGCGTGCCAGAGCAATTGCACGAGTCAAATGACGGCCTGCCAGCGCAATTGCAACCTCGGTCCCTGAGGCGGCGCGCGCGACGCATCGATGCTGCGTCAATACCCGGATTGATCGCCGCGGCAGGGTCAGGGCCCGCGTCAGATGCGCGGCAAGGGCCGCTTCGATTTCGCCGCCGACGGCACCTTCACGAGCGCCTCGCCGTCGAGCACGACCTCCCCGCCGACCCGGCACGTGCAGGCGAGCCGCGCGCGCTGCCGCCCCGGGATCAGCTCGGCGACCGTGACGGTCACGTCGACGGTGTCGCCGATGCGCACCGGCGCGTGGAAGTGCAGGGTCTGCGAGACGTAGATCGCGCCCGGTCCCGGCAGCCGCGTGCCGAGCACCGCCGAGATCAGGCCGGCCGTGTAGAGGCCGTGCGCGATGCGGCGCCCGAACGCGGTTTTCGCGGCGAAATGCTCGGACAGATGGATCGGATTGCGGTCGCCGGTGAGCGTCGCGAAGCCGACCACGTCGTCGGACGAGATCGTCTTCGACAGCGTCTCGGTCATGCCGACCGAGAGGTCCTCGAAATAGAGAATGCGCAGCGGAAGGACCATGGTGGACGAGTCTAGCGTGTAGCCCGCATGGAGCGAAGCGAAATGCGGGGTCGCCGTCCCCGCATTTCGCTTGCGCTCCATCCGGGCTACAACGGATGCCGCGCAAACCCAGCCGGAGAGCTTGTCATGAAAGCCGCAGTCGTCGGTGAGCACGGGGTCGAAATCCGCGACGTCGAGAAGCCCGCGCCGAAGCCGAACGAGGTGCTGATCCGCGTGCGCGCCTCGAGCCTCAACCGCGCCGATCTCCTGGTCGCGCTCGGCCATCAGCATGGCGCGGTCGGCGGCGTCGGCGCGCGCCTCGGGCTCGAATGCGCCGGCGAGGTCGCGGCGGTCGGCCGCGACGTCCACGGCCTCCGGGCGGGCGACCGCGTGATGGCCTCGGCGCCCGGCGGCTATGCCGAATATGCGGTCACCGACGCCGGCCGGGTCAACCGCATCCCGGCGAACAACATGACGTTCGCGCAGGCCGCCTGCTTTCCGGTCGCGCTGCAGACCATGCACAACGCGGTCGTCACCGCCGGACGGCTCAAGCGCGGCGAAAGCCTGCTGATCCAGGGCGCCAGCACCGGCGTCGGCCTGATGGGCATGCAGATCGGCAAGGTGATGGGCGCCGCCCTCGTCATCGGCACCTCGACCAATCCGGCGCGCCGGGCGCGGCTCAAGGAATACGGTGCCGACCTCGCGCTCGATTCGAGCGACCCGACATGGCCCGACAGGGTAATGCAGGCGACCGACCGCAAGGGCGTCGACCTGATCGTCGACCAGATCTCGGCGAGCGTCGCCAACCAGAACCTCGCGGCGTGCAAGGTCCTCGGCCGCATCGTCAATGTCGGCCGGCTCGGCGGCATGAAGGGCGAGTTCGATTTCGACCTGCACGCCTTGAAGCGCATCGACTATATCGGCGTCACCTTCCGCACCCGCTCGCCGGACGAGGTGCGCGAGATCGTGCGGGCGATGCGCGCCGATCTGTGGCCCGCCCTCGAAGCCGGCAAGCTCACGCTGCCGATCGACAAGACCTTCCCGCTCGACAAGGCCGCCGACGCGCTCGCCATGATGCGGGCGAACGCGCATTTCGGCAAGATCGTGCTGACGATGGAGTGATCGCCATGGCCGGCCATTGTCCTCGCCTGCGGCGGCTGCTCGCCGCGATGCTCCTCGCCGGCGCATCATTTGCCGCTGCCCCGGCGCTCGCCGACGAACAGAAGATCGCGCTGTGCCACGCCGGCCTGATCAAGCTCGCGCCGTTCGAGCAGCACATCAAGAACATGCGCGCCCTCAAGCGCTATTCGAACGAGCAGATCGACGAGCTGATCGCGCGCAACCGCAAGGGCGGGCCCGAGTTCTTCTCCTCGCAGATCGTCGTCAAGGAGGAGCCGTCCGGCTCCGGCACCTACGACCTGCGCATGGTGCACGGCATCTCCGACGCGGCCGACTACCGCAACGTCACGGCGTGGACCTGCAACGGCCCGGAGGATTTTCCCATCGTCTATTTCGTCGGCTTCCGCGTGCGCAGAATCGAGAACGACACGATCTTCGTCGCGCGCGAAAAGGACGTCGTCAACGTCATTTCGCTGCACGCGCTCGACCCCAAGCTCGACCGGCCGCTCGCCGTGAAGCTCGAGGAGAGCAACAAGGTCCTGTGCGAGGACATCAACAAGCGCTGCGACGCCGGCATCTTCTACGACAACGATTTCTGACCGCCCCAGAGCATGTTCCGTTCCCGTGGAATCGGAACATGCGCTAGATTTTTTTTCATTTGGCGCATGCGCCGCGGCAGCGGCCGCGCAAGCCCAATTCGTTGATTTTGAACCGCATGTTACCTTCGGGCGACATAGATGCGTGGATGGTCGATACCGCCAGGATCGGCCCATGGATGTTCGCAAGGGCAATTCCCTCATCGCGCCTCACCTCGATCGATTTGCCAGCGATGACGTGCCGCAGCGCGACCGGGTCGCGTTCGTGCGGGAGGTCTACGGCCGCGCGGTGGTCAAGCACGACATCGAGCCGCATCCCGGCAGCGCCTTCTACTGGCGCAGCACGCTGTGCAACCTGCCGGGCCTCGCCATCGCCGCGACCGCCTGCTCGCGCGTCCATACCCGGCGAACGGCGGCGCAGATCGAGAGCGACGACCTCGTCATCAATGTGACGGTCGCCGGCCAGCGAGTCGTGCGCCAGCGCGGGCGCGAAGCGGTCTGCGCCCCGGGCGAAGCCGCGCTCACGCGCAGTCGCGAGATCGCCTCGTGCGACTGCGCGCCCGACTCGCGGCTGCTCAACCTGCGCATTCCGGTCGCAGCCCTCGGCTCGCGCCTGGGCGATCTCGACGCGCTGCTCGCCCGCACGTTTCCGGCCGACACCAACGGCCTCGCGCTGCTCATCCGCTATGCCGAGATGCTGCAACGCGACGATGCCATCACCGCCTTCGCCGGCGCCGCGGCGCGCGGCCTCGCGGTCGCGCACGTCTACGACCTCGTCGCGCTGCTCATCGGCCGCCCGGCGGCCGACCATGCGCCCGCCGGCGGCATCGCGGCGGCGCGCCTGCGCGCCATCAAATCGGACATCCTGCGCAGCGTGCACGACCACGAGCTCTCGGTCGACGCCATCGCGGCACGGCACGGCGTGTCGCCGCGCTATGTGCGCAAGCTGTTCGCCGGCGAGCACCTGACCTATTCGAGCTTCGTGCTCGCGCAGCGCCTCGAGCGCGCGCACCGCCTGCTGACCGAGCCGGGTGGCACGCCCGGCCGCATCGGCGCCATCGCGCTCGCCTGCGGCTTCGGCGATCTCTCCTACTTCAATCGCGTCTTCCGCCGCCAGTTCGGCGCGACGCCCTCGCAGGTGCGCGGCGCGGCACGCCAGGGCGGCAGCTAGCGCATGTTCCGGCAAAAGCTTGCCCCCGACTTGGTCGGGGGTGGAGGCTTCGCCGACAAGAGCATGCGCCAAATCCAAGTAAAGAAGGCAATATCGGGTACGCGGTGACGAAAAAAACCCCAGCCCGTTGCCGGGCCGGGGCTTCAGTATTCTGCGGCATGGGTGGGAGGAACAGAACTGCCGCAGAACCTGACGCACCATGGCAGGTGGCGCGGCCGCGGTCCTTGATCTAGATCAAGCGCAGGATGCCTTTCCCCCTCGCCGCCGGATTCATGGACCCTGCGGGCGGGAAATTCGTTCTACACTCGGGGGACTGGCCCTTTTTGCGCAAATTTGCCCACTTGACCGCTGCCGGGAGGATCGAATGACGCAACCGCCGCCCAAAGGCGAACCAAAGCGCGCCCTGCGTTCCAAGCTGTGGTTCGACAACCCGGACAATCCGGGCATGACGGCGCTCTACCTCGAGCGCTACCTCAACTTCGGCCTCACCCCGGCCGAGCTGCGCTCCGGCAAGCCGATCATCGGCATCGCCCAGACCGGTTCCGACCTCTCACCCTGCAACCGGCATCACCTCGAGCTGGCGCATCGCGTGCGCGAGGGCATCCGCACGGCGGGCGGCGTCGCAATCGAGTTCCCCTGCCACCCGATCCAGGAGACCGGCAAGCGCCCGACCGCCGCGCTCGACCGCAACCTCGCCTATCTGAGCCTGGTGGAGGTGCTGTTCGGCTACCCGCTCGACGGCGTCGTGCTCACCACCGGCTGCGACAAGACCACGCCCGCCTGCATCATGGCGGCCGCGACCGTCAACATTCCGGCGATCGTGCTCTCGGTCGGGCCCATGCTCAATGGCTGGTGGAAGGGCGAGCGGGCGGGCTCCGGCACCGCGATCTGGCACGCACGCCAGGAGATGGCCGCCGGCCGCATGACCGCAGCCGAGTTCATCGACGTCGCGGCCGCGACGGCGCCGTCGACCGGCCATTGCAACACCATGGGCACGGCGTCGACCATGAATGCGCTCGCCGAAGCGCTTGGCATGTCGCTGCCCGGCTGCGCCGCGATCCCGGCGCCCTACCGCGAGCGCGGGCAGATCGCCTACGAGACCGGCGTGCGTGCCGTCGAGATCGTGCAGGAGGACCTGAAACCGTCCGACATCCTCACCCGCAAGGCGTTCGAGAACGCGATCGTCGCCTGCTCGGCGATCGGGGGCTCGACCAATGCGCCGATCCACATCAACGCGATCGCGCGCCACATCGGCGTGACGCTGACGATGCAGGACTGGGAAAGGGTCGGCCTCGACGTGCCGCTGCTCGTCAACATGCAGCCGGCCGGCAAATATCTCGGCGAGGATTATTTCCGCGCCGGCGGCCTGCCCGCCGTGATGCGCGAGCTGCAGACGCGCAAGCGCATCCACGACGACGCCATCACGGTCAACGGCAAGACCATGGGCGAGAACGTGCGCAACGCGGCCGTCGGCGACGCCGACGTGATCCGCAGCGTCGACAAGCCGCTGGTCAAGGACGCGGGCTTCAAGGTGCTCGGCGGCAATCTGTTCGACAGCGCCATCATGAAGATGAGCGTGATCTCGCAGGAATTCCGCGATCGCTACCTGTGCGACCCGAAGGACCCGAACGCCTTCGAGGGCAAGGCGGTCGTGTTCGAAGGCCCGGAGGACTATCACCACCGCATCGAGGATCCCGCGCTCGGCATCGACGAGCGCACCATCCTGGTGATCCGCGGCGTCGGGCCGATCGGCTATCCGGGCTCGGCCGAGGTGGTCAACATGCAGCCGCCCGCCGCCCTGATCAAGCGCGGCGTCACCTCGCTGCCGTGCATCGGCGACGGCCGCCAGTCCGGCACCTCGGGCTCGCCCTCGATCCTCAATGCCTCGCCCGAGGCCGCCGCCGGCGGCGGCCTCGCGCTGCTCAAGAGCGGCGACCGCATCCGCATCGACCTCAACAAGGGCAGCGCCGACATCATGATCCCGGCCGCGGAGCTGCAAGCGCGGCGCGACGCGCTCGCCCGGGCGGGCGGCTTCCATTTCCCGGCGAGCCAGACGCCGTGGCAGGAGATCCAGCGCGACATGGTCGAGCAGCTCGCCGACGGCATGGTGCTCACGCCCGCCGTCAAATATCAGCGCGTCGCGCAGAAGAGCGTGCCAAGGGACAATCATTGATTCCCTCATTGCAAGGCGCGCGAAGCGCGCCGAAGCAATCCCGACCCGCGGGCGCATGCGCAAGTGAAACGAGATTGCTTCGCTTGCGCTCGCAATGACACCGTCCGGAGGATTTCCCATGACCGATCGCTTGAAGAACAAGATCGCCGTCATCACGGCGGCCGGCCAGGGCATCGGCCGCGCCATCGCGGAGGCCTGCGTCGCCGAGGGCGCGACCGTCGTCGCGAGCGATCTCGACGAGGCGAAGCTCGAGGGCCTCGCGGCGAAGCAATGCGTCAAGCTCGACGTGCGCTCGACCGCGGCGGTCGAGGCATTCGCGCAATCGGTGATCCGGGAGGTCGGCGCGCCGCACATCCTTGTCAACTGCGCCGGCTTCGTCCACGACGGCAGCGTGCTGCAGTGCGCCGAGCCCGACTGGGACTTCTCGTTCGACCTCAACGTGAAATCGATGCACCGCATGATCCGCGCCTTCCTGCCCGCCATGCTGAAGGAGGGCCGCGGCGCGATCGTCAACATGTCGTCGGCGGTCTCCTCGATCCGCGGCGTGCCCAACCGCTACGTCTACGGCGCGACCAAGGCCGCCGTGATCGGGCTCACCAAGGCGGTCGCGGCCGATTTCATCCGCCAAGGCATCCGTTGCAACGCCATCTGCCCCGGCACCATCCAGTCGCCCTCGCTCGACGGCCGCATCGCGGCGCAGGCGCAGAAGTCCGGCAAGTCGCAGGCCGACGTGCGCCAGGCCTTCATCGACCGCCAGCCGATGGCGCGCCTCGGCACCGCGGAGGAAGTCGCCGCACTGGCGCTGTTCCTCGCGTCGGACGAGGCGAGCTACATCACGGGCCAGGCGCACTTGGTGGACGGCGGCATGGCGCTGTGACTCCCCGCGTCGCGGGCGACCGCCCGCGGCGCCTCATGTCCGGCCGCCGTACCGAAGCTGCCGTAACCACCGTTCGCGCGCCTGTCGACCGGGCTCAGTCGCACTTCACGTGCGCGCGCCGGATGCAGTCATAGTGGTTGCTGGCGCAGATCCGCTCGTTGCCGTAGGGCGGGTGCTCGTCGCATCGGTCGAGCTCGCGATCGCACTTCTTGCACCGAGGATCCTCCCCGCGCACGACCATGCTTGTGCTCGTCCCAACGCGCGACCGTTCCGGCAGCATGCGTTACCATTGGGGATCGCGACGATGGGAAGGGGTCGTCGCCCGTCGCGCGCCGAGCTACACTTGCGCCATGAACGATCAACGCCCCTGGTCGCTGCCGCCGGACGAGCAACCACAGGGGCCGCGTGCGCATGCCGGTGGGCCGCCCGCCATCGCCATCGCGCTGCTGCTTGGCGCCCTGGCGATCGCGCTCGTCGGGGGCTACTTCCTGGTGATGAAGCTCGTCGACATGTCGCGCACCGAGGACTGCCTGCTGTCCGGCCGCCGCAACTGCGCGCCGGTTGAGCTGCCGATGACAAGGTGACGTGGGCAAACGGCCTTTGGCTCATCGTGGCGGAAGCCTGCAACGGGATCCGATCCGGGCGGGGATGCCGGTGCCCAATCGAGAGCGCGACCTCGTTCCATTGAAACGCGATGTGCCGCCTCCTCATGCGGCGCGTAAGCGCACCTTCCGCAAGCTCGGCACCTCGTCGGTCTTGATGAGCACCGATTCGGGCTGTTCGACGGGAGACATGAGATATTTGGCACGGGCCAGGCGTTCGATCGCCGACCTGTTGCGGCGAAAAGCCTCCACCTTGGCCCTGCTCTTGAAGGCGTCGCCGCCGAAATGGTCGTCGAGAGCTTCTCGACTGATCGCGCACCGGACGGCATGTCCGAGCGAAGTGCCCGTGAAAATGACGACATCTCGCGCGAATTCGAAGTGTGCGGGCGAATTGTTGAATTCCAGATCGAGACCGGGAAGCGCAGCGCGAGGTTGCGCGACGAGCTTGAGAACCAAATCGCGGACTGCAGGAGCAAGCGAACTCATTCCCTCGAACAGCAGTCGAGACCACTTCCTGCCGTTCTTGTGCGCTTCTTGCCAAGCCGCCTTCAGCGCCTGCGGTCGCCTTTCCAACAGCACGCGCAGAAGCGCTTCCGACTGGCGAATATCCTTGTCGCGCTTGGCGTCGCCGGCGCGCCGGCGTCGCGAAACGATCAGCTTGTGGACGGCGAAGCGCTCGGGCGTCGGAACAAGAACATATATCCCGGCTTCGTGCAGCACGACGGCCGGCTCCGGATCGAAGATCAGATAGTCCAGGAACCGCAGCGGCAGAGCATCCGTCCCGAATGCGCGCAACGCCTGCGGCCGTTCCGTATCCGGCCCGCGATTCGGGGTGAGAAAATCCACCCGGAGACCGCCTTTGGCGGCGTAGCTCGCGACCCTTCGACTGTCCGACTGATAGGGCACCGCGCGAAATGTCTTATCGACGGCACGGAGAACGTCGATCGCCGGCGCGGTCTGATCCCCCACCGCAACCGGCACGTTCTTGAACTGGGCGATGTCGATATCGGCGGTCTGCAGCAGCGCCCCGGGCAGACTTGCACCCAACATCGGCGAATACGTCTGATAGGCGGCGGTCCCGACGAGCACGCCGCGAAGCCGAAATGTGCCCGCCGCGGCCAGCGCCGCGATGACCCCGCCAATTTCGGGAAGCACTCGCATCATGCCGAGCGACCGTATGAGCATCGAGACGATCGCGCGCCGCTCGCGTTCATCGTCGCGCGCGCGCTCGTGATGCGCGATCCGTTCCAATAGCTCGTCGGTCTCCGGGCCGACGTATTTTTGAGTGCGTCCCGCGGAACCCGACTGCTGAAAGTACCAGTACCGGCGCCCGTCGACGGTCTTGGCGACAAACCCGCCCTTCACGGGAAAGTCGCGCTGAAACGCCGCCGCGGCGCAGCGTTCCAGCAGCTCCGCATAGGTCGTCTGGATGAGGATGGGTGGCGCGCCCACGGCTGCCCCGATTTATACTCAAATCGACAAGTTGAGTATAATACCGCGATCGACGCACGCCAAGGGATTTCTATACTCATTTTGAACATTGAGTATAATATACGCGCGCTCGCGCAGGCTCGCAGCTATCCGCCCCGGCACGCCCGGAGCCCGCCGTCGATCCGGCTCGCCCCTCACCCACGATCGCTCCGCGCGTGCATCACGGCGCGATAGGCGAACACCGTCGCGGGGCCGAGCGTGGTGCCGGGGCCCGGATAGGCGCCGGACATGATCGAGGCCATGTCGTTGCCGCAGGCATAGAGCCCGGCGATCGGCGCGCCGTCGGCACCGAGCACGCGCGCGTCGGCGTCGGTCGCGAGCCCGGTGCTCACCGCGATTTCGGCCGGCCATACCGCGATCGCGTGGAACGGCGGCGTCGCGAGCGCGCCGAGGCAGGGATTGGGCTTGTGGTCGGGGTCGCCGTTGAAGCGGTTGAGCTCGGTCTCGCCCTTGGCGAAATCGAGGTCGACGCCGGTCGCGGCAAAGCGGTTGTGCCGCGCGACCGTCTCGGCGAGCGCCGCCGCCGGCACGTTGATCTTCCCCGCCAGCTCGTCGAGCGTCTGCCCGCTGACGATGTAGCCGTTGCGCTCGAAGGGCCCGAGATCGCGCGTGCCCGGATGGATGTCGCCGAACCCGTACTTCTCGACGAAGCCGTGCGCGCAGATCAGCCAGGCCGGAATCGACGGCGCGCTCTTGTGGCTCTCGAACATCGCCTCGACGAAGTCGTGATACGAGACCGCCTCGTTGACGAAGCGCCGGCCGGCGCCGTTGACCGCCAAGAGGCCGGGCTTGGCGCGATCGAGCGACAGGTGCGGATAGAGGCCCTCGCTGCCGTCGCGCCGGCGCGTTCGCGACACCGGCGTCCACAAGCCGCCGCGGCCGCCCTCCTCCGGCTGCATGCGCCCGCCGTGGCGCAGCCCGATCGCGACGCCGTCGCCGACATCTTCCGCGCAGGCGAGCGAATGCTGCGGCGTCGGCTGCGGCATGAACTGCGCGCGGAATTCCTTGTTGTGGCCGAAGCCGCCGGTCGCGAGGATCACGCCCTTGCGCGTCCTGACGATGATCTCCTCGTTGCCGGCACGCAGGCGCGCGCCGGAAATGCCGCGCGCGTCGCCGAGCACGTCGATGATCTGCGTGCCGAAGCGGATCGGCACGTTGCGCTGTCGCAAGGCGTAGAAGAGGCGCGCCATCAGCGCATTGCCCATCATCAGGCGGGTGCCGCGACGAAAGCGCAGGCGGTCCGCGAGATAGCGCGCGAACAGCTTTGCGGCGTAGACGAAGTTTCCGACTGAGCGGAAGCGGCCGATCAGGCGCGGAATGTCATCCTTGCCGACCATCATGCCGCCGAGGATCATGTATTCCGGGATGGGCGGGCGCACGCGGTCGAAATCGGCGCCGAGCAGCCGCCCGTCGAACGGTTTCGGGACGATGGCGCGGCCGAACACGCCGGCGCCCGGCAGGTTGCCGCGATAATCGGGATGCTTGCCGCACGGGATGAACTGCACGTCGGTGCGCGACGAAAGATAGTCGATCGCCTCCGGCCCGGTCTGCAGAAAGGCCGTGCGCAGCGCGCGGCCGCCGGTGCCGGCGATCAGCGCGTCGAGATAGCGCTCGGCCGCTTCGGCGCTGTCGGCGAAGCCCGCCGCCGCGCTCTGGCGGTTGCCCGGGATCCACAGCGTGCCGGCCGAGGTCGCGCCGGTGCCGCCGACCTGCTCGGATTTCTCGCACAAGAGCACGTCGAGGCCTTCGAGCGAGGCGACCAGCGCCGCGGTCATCCCGGCGGGCCCGGCGCCCGCCACCAGCAGATCGACTTCACGTTCGGAATTCATTGCCGCCAGCGTCCGGCCTCGCGTCGCTTCCAGGCGGCGCCCTCGACTCGGGCTAGTTCAACTTGAAGAACTCCTTGAACCCGTCGATCGTCTTCTTCCAGGTGGCGTAATAGTCGTTCAAGAGCTCGTAGGTGCCGCCGGGCGTGAGGTCGACGTCCGACTCGAGCCAAATGCCGTTCGACGTGTCGAGGTAGGCGCGGCCCCAGCGCTTGGTGCGGTTCCAGTCATTGACCCGCGTGACCGGGATCTTGCCGTTCGCCGGCCAGCCCGCCGCGAACTGGATCGAGCCGCATTTGGCGCCGTTGCAATCGAACATGTAGACGCCGAACTTGACGCCGCTGACGGTGCCGGAGACGATCTTGTGGCCGTTGCCGTCGTCGATGATCTTGGCGTCCTGGCCCTGACCCTTCAGCCACGCCGCAACGTCGTCGAGCGTGACGCCGTCGTCCGGAATGCTGCGCGCCTGCACGTGCGCGGCCGACGCGAAGCCCAGGGCCAGTGCGGCCGCCATGATGCGAACGATGCGCGCGATCAAGGGTCCCTCCCGAAGTGGCGCTCGATGAGGCTTCACTGTAGCCGAGATGGCATCCGGCACAAGGGAGGGGACGTTTGCCCCCCGAGCCATCATCCGCGGTTGCCGACCGCGAGCTTGGCGATCACCACGACGCAGATCAGCAGGGCGGCCGCGAAGGCCGGCCAGTCGGGGTGCTCGCACAGCGCGAAGGCCGCGTCGCAGGCGTCGTTCGCCCAGCCGACGGTGCCGCCGCGCAACTGCTCGGCGGTGTAGAAGAAGAGCGAGGCGCCGCCGAGCACGATGGTGAGAAAAATTCCCAGATTCAGCATGGCAAATCTTCCCACTTTGATTCGCCCGTTCAGTACGTTAGCGCGGTCGCGCGGATTGCGGATTCTTGTGCATAACGGCCGCGGCCGGCAGACTGTTCACACCCTTTCGCGCTGCTCTGCCTTATCCTCCTACCCGTGACGGTACCTGCGTGCATGTCCGCCGCGTGAATTTGGCAGAGGCGAACCGGATTGGCCTGCGTCGCAACGCGCCCCACAGCCAGGGGTCCAAGCCGGTCGGCCAGGGCAAACGCGGCCGCGATCGGCAAGAGCGCGACCGCCGCTTGGGGGCAAGTCGGAAGCGGGGGGATGTCATGTTGGATGGAAAGCGATACTTCGCGTCCTTTCCGGATGAAGTGCAAGCCGCGCCGAAGCACGAAAATCAAGACAACAAGGCGCGCGGGCTGACGCCGGGCCTCATCGCCGCGCTCGCGGAGCTCGATCGCGAGTTGCGCAGCTTCCTCGACGAAGCGAGCGCCGCAACCAGCGACGAGACGAGCGATGATCGACGCACCTGACCGGCTCGCGCGCGGCGCGAGCCTGCTCGACGCGGCGCCCGACTGGACGATGCTCGCGATCAGCGCGCTTTTGCTCGTCGGCTGGCTCGCCTGGATCGCGGTTGCGGCGTATCGGCTTTTTCTCGCGCCGTAGCGCGCCGTCAGTGCACCGCGCCGGGCGCGCGCCCCGGCGACGGCCGCAGCAGCAGGAAGGCGACCGGCACGAGGATCGCCGCCAGCAGCGCGTAGCCGAGAAATACGTCGTTGTAGGCGAGCAGTGTTGCCTGCTGGTTCACGGTCTGCTCGATCAGCGCATAGGCGCGGCTCGCGGCGGAGGGCGCCGGCACGCCCTGCCCCGCCAGCGTCGCGGTCGCGTGCTGCATCGCCGCCTGGAACGCCGGCGAGGACGGCACGAGATTGCCCGTGAGATAGGCCTGATGCGCCTGCGTGTGCTCGGCGAGCACCGTGCCGGCAACCGACACGCCGATGCTGCCGCCGAGATTGCGCGACACGTTGATGAGCGACGACCCCTCGCTCGACTTGTCGGCCGGCAGGCCCGCGTAGGACGCCGCGGTGATCGGGATGAACAGGAACGGCAGCCCGATCGTCTGGAAGACGCGCGCCCAGGCGATGAACGAGAAGTCGGCGTCGGGCGACAGCGACGTCGTGTGCCACATCGACAGCGCGACGACCGTCATGCCGACGCCGATCAGGTATTTCGGCGCGACGTAGCTCGACACGAAGCCGACCACCGGCATCATCATGAGCATCGCGACCCCGCCCGGCATCAGGGCGAGGCCGGACAGCGTCGCCGTATAGCCGAACTGGATCTGCAACAGCTGCGGGATGAGCTGGATGGTGCCGAACAGGATCGCGCCGAGCGCGAGCATCAGGAGGTTCGCGGTGGCGAACTGGCGCCGCCCGAACAGGCGGATGTCGACGATCGGGTCGTCGCGCGAGAGTTCCCACGGCACGAACAGCACCAGCGCGGTCATCGACAGCGCGAAGAACGTGACGATGAAATCCGACTGGAACCAGTCGTCGCGCTCGCCCTTGTCGAGCACGACCTCGAGAGCGCCGAGACAAAGCGCGACGAGCAGGAAGCCGATCCAGTCCACCTTGACGCCGTCGGCGAGGCGCTCGCGCCGCTCGCGCCGCAGGATCTCCGGCTCGTCCACCAGCCACTGCACCAGCACGAGCGAGAGGAGTCCGATCGGCCCGTTGATGAGAAAGATCCAGTGCCAGGAGTAGTTGTCGGTGAGCCAGCCGCCGAGCGTCGGGCCGAGGGTCGGCGCGACGATCACGGCGACGCCGTAGAGCGCAAAAGCCTGCGCGCGGCGGCGCGCCGGAAACGTATCGGCGAGCATTGCCTGCTCGCTCGGCGCCATGCCGCCGCCGCCGAGCCCCTGCAGAACGCGAAAGAAGATCAGAATGTCGAGGTTCGGCGCGAACGCGCACAGGAGCGAGCTCACCGTGAAGGTCGCGACGCACAGCATGTAGAAGCGCTTGCGTCCGACCACGCCGGCGAGCCAGCCGCTGATGGGAAGAATCACGGCGCTCGCCACCAGATAGCTCGTCACCACCCAGGTGCTCTCGTCGACGCCGGCCGCGAGGCTCCCGGCGATGTTGCGCAACGCCACGTTGGCGATCGAGGTGTCGAGCACCTGCATGAAGGTCGCGATCGAGATCACCACCGCGACCAGCCACGGATTGCGGTCGCCCGCGGCCGAGCGCGAGAGATCGTCGCGGGGATCTGCGGCGGCGTCGACCATGCCTCAGCGCACCTTGACGGTCGGCACCACCGACATGCCGGGGCCGAGATAGACGCCGGTCGGCCCGTCGAACACGATCTTCACCGGCACGCGCTGCACGACCTTGACGTAGTTGCCGGTCGCGTTCTCGGGCGGCAGCAGGCTGAAGGCGGCGCCGCTGCCCGCCTGGATGCTGTCGACGTGCCCGTGAAAGACCTCGCCCGGATAGGCGTCGACCGTGATGTCGACCGGCTGGCCGGGACGCATCAGGTCGAGCTGGGTCTCCTTGAAATTCGCCGTCACCCACACGTTGGTCGGCACGAACAGCATCAGCGCCGCGCCGGGCTGCGCGACGTCGCCGACCGCGGCGGAGATCCTGGTGGCCCGCCCGGTCTCCGGCGCCGTGATGCGGGTGCGCGCGAGATTGGTCTTCGCCTGCATCAGGCTCGCCTGCGCCTGCTCGAGCTGCCCCTGCGCGCCCTGCTGCTGCGTGTGCAGCACCGCGATCTGCTTCTGCGCCGCGACCTCGTTCGCCTGCGCGGTCAGGAGCTCCGCCTCCTTCTGGCGCAGGTCGGACGCGGTCTGCTGCGCCTGCTGCTGAGTGCCGGCGCCGCGCGCGAGCAGATCCTGGGCGCGCGCGTTCTCCTGGCGCGAGAAGGTGAGCGCGGCCTGCGCCTGCGCGACCTGCTTCTGGGCGGCGTCGACCCGCGCCTGCTGCGCGGCGATCTGCGCCGCGTAGTTGGCGATCGCGGCGGTCGCCTGGTCGACCTGCGCCTTGGCCTGCGCGACCGCGGCCGCGTAGTCGCGCGGATCGATCTCGACCAGCACGCCGCCCGCCGGCACCACCTCGTTGTCCGTGACGGGCACGTTGACGATGGTGCCGGTGAGCTGCGACGCGACCGTCACGGTGCGCGCGTCGATGAAGGCGTCGTCGGTCGACTCGTAGTTGCGCGCGTGCAGCCACCAGAGGAAGAGGCCGAGCAGGACCAGCACGATCGCGATCGCGACCGCGGCGGCCGCGACGGGATGCCGGCGCATGCGCTCGCGCAGCGAGGGCGTTGCCTTCTTTTCGCTTCCCGGCTCCGTCGTGCCACGCTGGTCCCGGCCGGGCCGTTCCCGGGCGATTTCCCGGTCGCCGCGCGCGGCCGGTTCGTCACGCTCGGGCAGCGAACCGCGCCGCACGTCCTCGCCGGGGCGCGCATGCCGATCGTCTGCGGTTCGCCGCGTGTCTTGCGCGTCCATCCGCCGTCTCTCCGCGGGCCGCGTCGCTGATGACGGCGAAGCCCATCTGGAGACAACGGACGGCAGCGATCGATGGTTCCGCAACGCGCGGTGCTTGCGCTCGCTCCGAGCCGGCGCGCTGCGCCAAGCAGGCCTGCAACGCGAAGAACAAGTGAATTGACCGGGCAGCGTCAACGGATATCATTTTCACGTCGGACCGTTACGCCGCGCGGATATGTCAGCGGCTGCGAGTTCCGTTCATGGATTCGATTCACGGCGCCGGCTCCCGCGCGGGCACGATCACGACAACGCCGGTTTCCCTCGCCGTGGCAGCCGCCGTCATGGCCGCCGCCAATCTGGCCATCGGATTCCCCGGCGAGGCGGGCCCCGACAGCACGACGCAATACGCTCAGGCGGTCGCCGGGCAGTTCGACGACTGGCATCCGCCCATCATGGCCCGGCTGTGGTCGGTCCTGCGGCTGGTCGCCGACGGCGACGGACCGATGTTCTGCTTCCAGGTCGCCTGCTACTGGCTGGGCTTCGGGCTGCTCGCCCTGGCGCTCGCCCGCGCCGGCCGGTCGCGCGCGGCCTGGGCCATGCTGGGCGTGGCGCTGTTTCCGTCCTTCCTCACGCTGAACGTCGCCCTCCTGTCGGACGTCGGCATGGCCGTCACATTCCTCACGGCGTTCGCGCTCCTGTTCTGGCAGCGGATGCGGGACCGCGACGTTCCTCCGGCCATCGCCGCCGCCTCGCTCGCCCTCCTGCTTTATGGCGCGCTGGTGCGCGCCAACGCAGTGTTCGCCGTCGTGCCGCTCTTCGTCTACCTGTTTCGCTCGCAATGGCTCGGCCGCCCGTGGCGGGTGCTGGCGCTTTCGCTCCCCGTCGCGCTGGCGCTGGTCCCGGCAGCCAATCTGTTCAACCAGCGCATTCTGCGCGCTCAGCCGCTCGAGCCGATACGGTCGCTGCAGATCTTCGACATCGCCGGCATCTCTTTTTATTCCGGCGACCTCGCGGTGTTCGGCCCCGACGTTTCCTTCACGCGGGAAGAAGTGGTCCGCTGCTACCGCCCGACCTTCTGGGACCGCCTCGCCCCATGGGGAGAGTGCCGATTTTTCTGGACGCGGCTCGCCGTATCCCGCGATCGGCAGGCGGGCGCCGATACGCTCGACGCCCGCGCCGCCATGGCGGCCAAGCCCAATCCGGACCTGCGCGACCTGTGGATCGCGGCGATCGTCGGCCATCCGCTCGCCTATGCGAGGCACCGGCTCGCCCATTTCGCCTCGGAGATCTGGCGCGGCGCCTCGATGGGAGCGCCGGATCCCGCGGCGCCCAGGCCTCCCTGGGTCGTGCTGTACGATTGGGCGACGGCGTCCGCGTTATGGCTCGCGGTCGGCGCGGGCCTGCTGGTGTGGCTCGCGTCGGCGCGCCCGCGCCGTCGCACGGCATCGGCCAGCGCCGCGCTGGCGCTGCTGCTCTCCGGCCTGCCCTACGCGGGCGCCTACCTGGTCATCGGCGTCGCAACCGAGCTGCGATACCTGCTGTGGAGCCTGATGGCGATATTCACCGCGGCGGTGATCTCGCTGTCGGACCCGCGCAGCGGCGCCGTGCCGCGACGGCAACGGAGCTAGATCACCCGCAGGAAGATCATCACCAGTCCGACCACCGAGACCGCCCACACGGCGGTGCGCAGCCACGGGATGCCGAGGAGATAGACCACCGCATAGGCGAGCCGCGCCCAGAAGAAGAGCTGCGCGCCGAGCGCGGTCGTCGCGTCGAGCTTGCCGGCGATCTGCGCCACCAGCACCAGGATCGCAAACAGCAGCAGGTTCGCCGTCATGTTGCGATGGGCACGGTCGGCGCGGCCGGCCCAGCCGGCGATCACCGGCATGTTCTCGCGGTTGCCCGCCAAGGTCGGCAGCCCGACCTGCATCTGCGCGCCCAGCACGGCGATCACCACCTGCACGAAGGCGAGCGCCGCCGACCACACGAGCAGCTTCATTTCCAATGACATGTTTCCCTCCCCGGCTCGCAACGGCATCCCGGCGACGCCGTTGTCCGCGCCGAGGCTACCGTCTCGGCGATCACGGAGCGAGGGCCGCGCAGCCCCTCCTCCCCGCAAATGGGCGTGATCGTGTCCCTTGCGAGCCGGCTTGTTCGCCCAACCGTTATCGCTACGATCGGTGCCGGATAGCGCCGCAACCAAGGCCACGCCCATGCAGGACAGATTCGTCAAGACAGGCGTCTTTCTCGCGCCCTTTCATGCGCTGAAAGAGAACCCGCTGCTCTGCCTCGAGCGCGACATGGAGCTCTTGGTCCATCTCGACCGGCTCAACTATCACGAGGCGTGGATCGGCGAGCATCACTCGGGCGGCTTCGAGATCATCGCCTGCCCGGAAATGTTCATCGCCGCCGCGGCCGAGCGCACGCGCCACATAAGGCTCGGCACCGGCGTCGTGTCGCTGCCCTACCACAACCCGTTCACGGTCGCGGGCCGCCTGATGCAGCTCGACTACATGACGCGCGGCCGCGCCATGTTCGGCGTCGGTCCCGGCTCGCTGGTCTACGACGCGGTGAAGATGGGGATCAAGCCCGAGGAGCAGCGGCGCAAGCTCGACGAGGCGCTCGCCGTCATCGTCGAACTGATGCAGGGCCGCATGGTGACACGCAAGACCGACTGGTTCGATCTCAACGAGGCGCGCCTGCAGCTGCCGAGCTACTCGCAGCCGATGATGGAGATGGCGGTCGCCGCCAACCGCTCGCCGGTCGGCGCGCTCTCCGCCGGCAAGCACGGCATCGGCATGCTGTCGATCGGCGGCACCTCGGACGAGTCGCTCGCGGCGCATGCGAAGAACTGGGGCCTCTACGAGGAGAGCGCACGCGCGGCCGGCAAGACGCCCGACCGCAGCCGATGGCGCATCGTCACCTTCGCGCATGTCGCCGAGACGCGCGAGCAGGCACGCGCCGACATGAAGCACGGCCTCGACGACTTCAAGCGCTACTTCGGCGAGGTCGCGACCTTCCCGATCATCCCGCCCGAGGTCGCGGGCGATCCGGCCGAGTATCTCGTCTCGACCGGGCTTGCCTGCATCGGCACGCCGGACGACTGCATCCGCCATTTCGAGCGCCTGTGGAAGGGCTCGAACGGCGGCCTCGGCGGCATCCTGCTGCTCGCGCACAACTGGGCCGACTGGACGCAGACCAAGCGCAGCTACGAGCTGATGGCGCGCTACGTGCACCCGCATTTCCAGCGCAACGCCAATGCGCTGCGCCAGGCGAGCTACGACGATGCGGCGGCGAAGTACGCGACCGCGGGGCTGCAGTCGCGCGCGGCGGTGCAGGCGGCGATCGACAAGCATGCGGCCGCGAAGGGGTGAGGCGCTAGGCTGCCGCGAGGTGTATGAAATCGTTGCTGTTATCCCAGTTAGGTCATTCTGCCATTTTTGGCCCGGGCTGGCCGGCCGGAGCGATTGCCTTGAAATTATTTGGGTTTTCGACCTAGGTTCGTTTTGCCATTTTGCCGTTTGCGCCGTTCTGCCGTTCTCCGCGCAAGTCCCCGCTTCATCAGTCTTGGCCCGCTTGGCTGCGGCTGAAACCGTTGCGGTCTAGCGCCCGCTGCCGGCGCGCATTGAAATCATTGCTGTTATCCCAGTTAGGTTCGTTTTGTAATTTTGCCGTCCCCCGGCAAGGCCGTCGCGTCATCAGTCTTGGCCCGCTTCCCCGAAGCCAACGCTGAAATCGTTGTTGTCAATCGCAGTTAGGATGTTCTGCCATTTTTAGCCGCGGCTGACGCCCAGAGCGCTTACATCGAAGTTATTAGGTTTTTCGGCTTGGCTTCGTTCGTGCCATTTTGCATTCTGCCGTTCTCCAGCCAAGCTCCCTGCTTGATCAGTCTCGGCCGGCTTGGCCGCCGCCAAAGCGCTCCTTTGAAATTATTGATGTTTCTAGCTTTGTCTTGTAGCCAAACGACATCCGCACAGCATTCAGTTGGCAGTCAGCGGTTCCCTTTCATTGGCGACTGGTGTAGGGAAAAACCTACAGAGACTTATTGTCGGCATGATAGAAATTGTTATTGCATCGAGCCCGTCAGTGTGCAATGGCATAAATAAGAGTGTGGGAATTGCGCCTGGCGATTGCAAAGATCGCCGGGCTTTTTGTTGACTATAACCGCGATCAATCGCTGTTCATTGTGGGTTTCCGTATCCCACAGCCCCTGAAAACATCAACGAAGCGTCTTGCCAAGCCGGTCTTTGACCGGCGGCTCTGAGACGCATTCTTCGAACCTTGTAGGCCGCGCAAGCGGCCTTTCGTCTTTTGGCGAACGGGCGCCTGAACGCTCCGCGCCCACCAGCAAAACAACAGGTGAGACAATGTCGTCGCTTGCGGATCTGCTCGGATTCGCGGGGCTCCTCGACCCGTCGAACTCCGCCCCCAACGCCACCGACACGCCCACAGCACCGCAGTCCGGACCCTGGTGGCTACAAAGCCTTGGCTTTCCCGCTTGGCCCCAGGTACCGGTCGATGCGATCCCCTCGTCGTCCGCGCTCTCGCCCTACGAGACCATCGCGCAGGCCGCCCCACCCTCATCGATTTCAACCAACGGCGGCCTGCTGGGCAGCTATTTTGCCGCGCTGGCAGGCGCCGGCGCCGCGTCGGGCGGCGGAATCCTTCAAGGATTGTACCCAGATCAGGGCCCAAGCAGCGGACAATCGGCAAGCGCCGTTGCATCGCTCGGTCTTACGCCCGGGGACGTGCCAAGCGGCAAGACCGCCACCGGGGGTAGCGCGCCAGGTCCCCTACCGGCGGAGAACCTGCCGGCCGCATCTCTCGGAACTTTTGGTAGCGGCCTCCTAAACCTGTTCATCCCATTGCCACTCGAGCCAACGCCTCAACGCGAAAACAATGCGCTCAACCCTCGACCGATGCTACCCGCAAGTTTCAACGTCCTACCAGGCGAAGCAACACCCGATGGCGACCTGCTCAATTCAGATTCAACGAGGTCCAGCAACAGGCCGAATGTTAGCCTAAATGGCCCTACCTCCGCAGGCAGTCTCCTCGCACAAGCAAATACCGGCAGCGCAGGCCCTCCAGAGGCATCAGCCAATATCAAGCCGAGCGCCGGCCTAACCGATTTCAATGCTTCATTGCTTATCGACCAAAGACCACGCACTCGACCCACGATTTGGTCAACCGCTTAATTTAGCTTGCACACCGTAGTATTATAATTCCGCTTTACCCGTCACGCGAAGTTTGTCGGACATGCACGAAATACCGATGGTCCAACCGAGGCTCTCCTATGGAAGCACCCGTCCCACGACAAGTCGCCGACCGCCTTCGTGGCCGCGCGTTCAAGCACTTCGATGATTTCCGCCATGCCTTCTGGCAGGCCGCCGTCGCCGTCCCCGAGTTGGCGAGCCAGTTCAGCGCGGCCAACCGTAGGCTCATGACCGGCGGCGAGGCCCCGAAGGCGCCACCGGCGGAGCAGACGGCGGAGAGCAGCATCTTTCATCTTCTTCACATCGATCAGCGCCCCAACGCATACGATGTCGACGGCATGCGCATCTTCTCGCCACTCAGATATCACCAGACCCGGCACTATGGCGGCCTGCGGCTCGAACGCGGAACCTGGACGGTGGAAAGCGACGCTCTGCGCCAAGAACTCGTCAGCGTGGTGCAAAAGCTCACTGCGGGCGACAAGCTGAGCGGGGACGAGGCCGAGCGTCTCAGCAGCGAATTCGAGGATAACGTCCTTTACCCCTACGCCGCAGATCTGATCTTCGACTGGCGGCATGAATTCAGGGACGCCGCGGAACTTGTGGATTTTGTGCTCGGTCACGCGACGGGAGGCAAGCTCACCAGGAATGAGCTCGTCGAGGTCGCGCGCCGTCTCATGACGGCCGACGTCGCCAACGCCGTTCAGTCGGAACGGCTGAGTCGGCAGTTCAAGTCGAATATCCCGCACCCCGAGGGGGACGGACTGATCTTCTACCCGAAAGTCGAATTCAGGACACCCGAGGAGCTCGTCGGCCACGCGCTCGCATACAAGCCTTGATCAGGCGTGGGCTCTGTTGGCGCAATTGCGCGATCCCTCAATTCGTGCCCACGACGCATGAAATCGCGTGTAGCTTCTTGCCTCGAACTGCCGCCGGCAGGTGCCGACATCCCCTAAAATCAAGGGCGGCGTCCTTTGTCCAGCCGATGTGCTCAAGCTCGTGGGTTTCATCATGACCCTCCCCCGCCGCCGCTTCCTGCAACTCCTCGCCGCCGCCGCCCTCCCCGCCACACCGCGCCTCGCCCGGGCGCAGACCTATCCGGCCCGCCCCGTGCGCATCGTCGTCGGCTTTCCGCCCGGCGGCGGGGCCGACATCGTCGCGCGGCTGATCGCGCAGTGGCTCTCGGCGCGGCTCGGCCAGCCGGTCATCGTCGACAACCGGCCGGGCGCTGGCAGCAATATCGCGGCCGAGATGGTCGTTCGCGCGCCGCCCGACGGCTATACGCTGCTCATGATCACCTCGCCCAATGCGATCAACGCGACCCTCTACGACAACCTCAATTTCAACCTCGTGCGCGACATCGCGCCGGTCGCGGGCCTGTCGCGCGAGCCCGAGGTGATGGAGGTCAACCCGGCGGTGCCGGCCGCAACCGTTCCCGAGTTCATTGCCTATGCCAAGGCCAATCCGGGGAAGCTCATCATGGCGTCCGCCGGCAACGGCAGCGGGCCGCATGTCGCCGGCGAGCTGTTCAAGATGATGACGGGCGTCGACATGGTGCACGTGCCGTATCGCGGGTCGGCGCCCGCCCTCACCGACCTCTTGGCGGGGCGCGTGCAGGTGATGTTCGACATCCTGACCGCCTCGATCGCGCACATCAGGGCCGGCAAGCTGCGCGCATTGGCGGTGACGACGGCCACGCGCTCGGATGTTTTGCCGGACCTGCCGACGGTCGGCGAATTCGTGCCGGGCTACGAGGCGAGCAACTTTCGCGGGATCGGCGCACCCCGTGGCACGCCGGCGGAGATCATCGAGCGGCTCAACCGGGAGATCAACGCCGGCCTCGCCGATCCGACGATCAAGGCACGCCTCGCCGACCTGGGCAACACGGTGCTGGTGATGTCGCCCGCCGCATTCGGCAAGCTCGTGGCCGACGAGACCGAGAAATGGGGCAAGGTGATCCGCACCGCCAACATCAAAGTGAATTGAGGGGCATCCTTGCCGCATCGTCACGGCCGCATCGGCGTCGCATTCGCGGGCGTGACGCCTCAATCCGGTATTCCTGCCGTGCGCATTCCGATGATCAATCGCCGCCGATCGGCGTCGCGCCGGAAGGGGTAATAACGGCATATCTTGGCGATCGAGACCTGCGGATCGATTCCGCGATAGGCGTCCAACGCCCTTTTTGCCTCCGCGGCCTGGCCGCGCATGGCATTGGATGCGATCGCCATGCGCAGGGCCGGCATCCAGTTCGGCTTGACGCGCAAGGCCATCGCCGCCCAGCGCGCCGCTTCATCGTCGCGGCCGGCGATGAAATGCGAGAACGCCATGGCGCTTTGCGTGAGGAAGATCCGAGGGTCGAGCGGGTTCAGCCGGATCGCCTTGTTCAGGCTCTCGATCGCGCGCTCGGGATCGCCGGCGTAGCCGAGAACCCAGCCGCTGCGCTGCCAGGCGACGGCGAGGTTCAAATCGAGGTCGAGCGCGCGATCGATCAGCAGCAGCGCGCGGTCGAGATCGCCGAAGAAATACGCATGCACGTGCCCGGCCCAGCACAGGGCGATCGGATCCTCCATGCCGATGTCGGCCGCGCGCTCGACGAGCTTTGCGATCTCGTTCTCGTCGAAGCTCGACGCCCAGCCGTTCGCCTTGGCGAAATGATGACACGACGCCGCCAGCCCATAGGGGGTGGAGAAATCGCGATCCTTCGCTATTGCGGCATGAAAGAGCTGCAGGGCCTTGGCATTCTCCTCCTTCGTCCATCGGTTCCAGCTGGCGAGGCCGCGCAGATATAGATCATAGGCGGCAAGATCGCTTCGCGTGTCGCGCCTGGCGCGTTCCATCTCGGCGCGCTCGAGCTGCGGCGCTATCGCGCCGACGACGCGCGTGACGAGCTGGTCCTGCAGATCGAAGATGTCGGCCATGTCCCCGTCGAACCTGCCGGCCCAGATATGACGGCCCGACGCGGCCTCGATCAGCTGCCCGGTCACGCGCACGCGGTCGCCCGCCTTCCGCACGCTGCCTTCGAGCACGTAACGGACGCCGAGCTCGCGCGCGACCTGCTTGGTGTCGACCGCCTTGCCCCGGTAGGTGAACGACGAGTTGCGGGCGATGACGAAGAACGCGCGGTTGCGCGACAGGGCGCTGGTGATGTCCTCGACGATCCCGTCAGTGAAATAGTCCTGGTCCGGATCTCCACTCAGGTTCTCGAACGGCAGGACCGCGATCGACGGCTTGTCGAGGCCGCCGGGCGATGGTTCGACCATCCCGGCCTGCGCGCCGTCGCACTCCTCGCGAACGGTCCCGACGAAGCGCAGGCCCCTGCGCGGCAGCGTCTTGATCAGCCTTTGCGCGTCGCCGTTGTCGCCGACAGCGCTGCGCGCCGCATTGATCCGGTTGAACAGCGCGGACTCCGAGATGGCGCGCCCGTGCCAGACCGAGGCCAGCAACTCGTCCTTGCCGACCACGCGATCGCGGTGCCGGATCAAGTGGACGAGCAGATCGAAGGCCTGGGGCTCGATGGCGATGAGGTTCGTGCCCCGGCGCAGCTCGCGGCGATCCGTGTCGAGCGTGCAGTCCTCGAATAGATAACGCACGCGTCCCAATCCTGCTCGTCGCGCGCCCTTCGTTCGCGATCCTAGCACAGGCCCCGCAAAGGAAAAATGGAGGCAACCCTAAGCGCAAATGAAGGTGCGCTGAAGGACGCCGCGGGCGCCCGCTGGCATGAGGGACAGCGCGAAACGAGCGCAAGGAGGACAACGATGAACCTGCTCAGATTCGGTTGCCGCGCCGCCATCCCGCTGGCCTGCGCCATCGGCCTGCTGCCGTCGCCGTCGACCGCGGCAACACAAGTGAAATATGCCGTCAAGCCGATCGCCGAGTTGAAGGTCAAGGAGCTTCCGAAAGGCCCGCTGTACTGGCGGATCGAGAATTTTCCGACGCTCGCCCAGGCGCAGGCCGCCGCGGGCACATACCGATGGAACCCGGACACGGTGAGCTACCAAGGATTGCCCTCGTTGACCGCCGAGGTGGCCGGAAAGGCTTGGCTCTTCACGCTCGGCCCCGCGGGCGGCGCGACCCCGGGCGGCACCAAGGTGGCCGAGATCGGACCGGTGCCGGCGATATCCGCGCCCGAGTACCTGCTGCGCGTCAACTACGGGTCCGGGCCGCCCGAGGCCAGGACGCCGGTCCATTGGCACCCCGGCTCCGAGAGCTTCTACGTGATCGCCGGAAGGCTGGGCCAGCGGACGCCGAGCGGCGTCGCCTATGTCGACGCCGGCCACACGATGAACGGGCACGCGGCCCACATGCCGATGGAGGTCTTCAATGCCGGCACGACCGATCTGACCGCCCTGATCATGTTCGTGGTCGATGCCACCAAGCCATTCTCGGTACCGACCACGATGCCGTAACGGCGCCGATCGCGCGCCACGAAACCGGCCGGCAGAACCCGAGCCGTTTCGCGGCGCGCACTTGCGGACAGCAGCATCGCGCGCGGCGCACGTCTCTGGCCATTGACCACCCCGCCGAAACCGGAAAGATGCGGCGGCGCACACGGGAGAGACGCTTGGCGACGTGGGACGTTGAACGACATGTCCATTCGGCCGGACAGGCCGGCTGGCCCGACCACATCCATGCGGCGTTCAAGCGCCACGCCGTCCGCCAGGTCGGCTACGTGCCGGACACCGGCCACGCGCGGCTGATCGAGCTCTGCATCACCGACAACGCGATCAAGGACGTGGTGCTCGCCTCGGAGGCGGAGGGACCCGGCCTCGTGCTCGGCGCGGCGCTCGGCGGCGAGCGGGCGGCCTTGCTGATGCAGAGCAGCGGCGTCGGCAACTGCATCAACACGTTCTCGCTCCTGAAGAACTGCGCCATCCCGTGCGTGCTGGTGGTGACGATGCGCGGCGAGTTCAACGAGTTCAATCCGTGGCAGGTGCCGATGGGTTCGATCACCGAGCCGGTGCTGCGGCAATGCGGCTTCCAGACCTACCGGATCGAGCGCGAGGAGGACGTGGCGCCGCTCGCCGAATCGGCGTGCCGCATGGCGTTCGGCGGCGGCAACATGCAGGTCGCGCTACTGCTGGCGCAGCGCATGACCGATCGCAACAAGCCGAAAGGCCACTGAGACGGGAGACCGGTGAGATGGGAGGCCATTGAGATGGACCGCCGCGTATTGGTCGGCCGCCTGCTCGAAAACCGCGGCGACCTCATGGTCATCACCGGCATCGGCTCGGCGACCTACGACGTCGCGGCGCACGGCGACCATCCGCTCAACTTCTACATCTGGAGCGGGCTCGGCTGCACCACCTCGGTCGGCCTCGGCCTCGCGCTGGCGCGGCCCGACCGCCGGGTCGCCGTCGTCACCGGCGACGGCGACGTGCTGATGGCGCTGGGCAGCCTCGCGACCGTCGGCGTCAAGCAGCCGAAAAACCTGAGCATCGTCTGTCTCGACAACGGCCACTACAGCGCGACCGGCATGCAGCCGAGCGCCACCGCCGCCGGAATCGACCTCGCCCAGGCCGCCGCCGCCTGCCGCCTGCGCGTCGAAGCCGTCTCCGACCTGTCGCGCGCCGACGAATTGCGCGATTTGCTGCATTGCGGTCCCGGCCCGCTTTTCATTCACGCGCGCGTCGATGCCGACGATCAGAAGCGCATCATCCCGAGCCGCGACGGGCTTGCGATCAAGCACCGCTTCATGCAGGCGGCGGGGACGCTGGGGCGGTAGACCTGCCAACGTCAGAGGAGTCCGGCTCGTTTCGTAATAAGAGATGGCACAATTGTCAGCCGGAGCGATCGATGACCAAACAATTCAAGGGCACGGGACAACTTGCGTTGCGAGCTGACCGTCTGCCCGCAAGGTCGCGAGTCGGCCTTATGCTGATTGGAGCACAGCTCGCGCTTGACCGCCTGCGGGTATCTCATGACTTTCCTATCGCACACTCGGCATTCGAGCTGGCACGCCGCTGGTACGATAATGACCGCATTGCGCCCGCCCAAATCGAAGATGCCTTGGCCCATGAACACAATAAAGGTGTCGTCGATTGCGAAGTTGCGGCCCAATCCGAACCTGAGCTATCTGCCTGGCTGGTAATCGAGGACACATTGTTGTACACTGCCTTTCACGCCACAAAAGAAGCAGGTGAACACCCCTCATCCCTCATTTCGAATGTGGAAGAGAATATCTTTGACGACTTCGAAGGGCACATGCGTGCGTTGTCGCCGACGACAGTCGACATCCTGTTCCAGGCGGCTGACCTGCTGAGCAACTGTCCCCGCGCTTCCTTCGCGCAACTCAAATCGACAATCTATCGATCGGATTCCTAAAAGCAAGATTTGCAGTCATGGAAGCACTATCCCACACCAAGTCGCCGATCGCCTTCGCGGCCGTGCCTTCAAGCACTTGATGATTCTTGCCATGCCTTCTGGCAAGCTGCCGCTCAGGTCTAGACTCGAATAGGCCAGCCGGTGTCTTGAAACAGCTGAGCCATCTCTATCCAGGTCTCACGATCGGCGTATCTTTGGAAACCCAGCCCGGCATCATCCCGAAAGGACCAGCACGATTTGCGATAAGGAATGAGGAATATATCAGCCGGAGCGATCAGCGATGATTCACTTCAAGGGAACGGGCCCGCTCGCGCTTCGTTCGGAGAGCCTGCCGGTGCGGGCACGGGTAGGTCTCATGCTGGTTGGAGCCCAGCTTGCGCTGAATCAGCTGCGACTATCGAAAAATCTGCCGATAGCGCAGGCCGCATTCGCGCTGGCACGGCGGTGGCATGACGGCGAGCGCTTCGATCCTCGGCTGATAGAAGACGCCTTGGCACACGAATACAACAAAGGAGTTCTCGATTGCGAAATAGAAGCGAAATCGGCCATCGAGAAATCGGCGTGGTTCATACTCGAGGATGCGCTCCTGTACACGGCTTTTCACGCAACGCGCGAGCTGGGCACCACTCCCTCCTCCGTCATCTGCGAGGTGGACGAAAACCTGTTTGATCAATTCGAGGACCACCTCCGTGCGTTGTTGCCGACAGCGGTCGATGTCCTGTTTCGGGCGGCCGACCTGCTAAGCCGTCGTCCCGACACGTCCTTCGCGCAATTCAAATCTGCGATTTCGCCGCCGGATCACGCCGCGCAATGACTGCCGCATCCCTACTGACGCGACTTCTCGACTGCTGCGCGACGCATGGCGCAGTTTTCGCCGACCGTGTCGCGACAACAAGTATCCCGCGAGCTTCCGAGCCTGCTGCCCATCCTTCGAGACGCCGCGCTGCGCGCGGCCCCTCAGGATGAGGCCTGAGCTTGCGGCCTGTCCCCGCGAAGGCGGGGATCGTTTTCGCGCGGTTGCCCACGCGGATGGGAATGAGATGGCGATTTTTGCCCACCCTACGAGGGCAACGCCGAACGGCCCCTACTCCGCCGCGACCTTGTGCGCGGCGACGCCGCGCGCCTTCACCACCACTTTGATGGCGTCGTCGACGCGGTCCTTGGCGTAGCGCAGCGCGGTCGGCAGGTCGTCGAGCGCGAACGTGTGGGTGTGGATCCTGGTCGCGTCGAAGCGCTTCTGGCGCATGAAGGCCTCGGCGCGGTGGGTCGCGCTCTTGCCCTCGCCGCGGATGCCGTAGAGGTAGATGTTGTTGCGCACGATATGCGCGATGTCGACCGGCGTCTTCTCGTGGGTGAAGGCCGCGAGGCACACCTTGCCGCCGCGATTGACCATGTGCACCGCCTCGTTGACGGCGTCGGGCGCGGCCGAGCATTCGAGCACGTAGTCGACGCCCTTGCCGCCGTTGAGGCGCTTGACCGCCTCGACGACATTCTCTTTCCGCACATTGACGACGTGGTCGGCGCCGAGCTCGAGGCCGATCTTGAGGCGGTTATCGCGCGTGCCGGTGAGGATCACCGGATAGGCGCCCATGGCCTTGGCGACCGCGACGCCGAGGAGGCCGATCGGCCCCGGGCCGGTGACGACCACGCTCTCGCCGGCGACGAGGCCGCCGAGCTCGGTGAGCCCGTACATGGCGGTGCCGGCGGTGACCACCAGCGTCGCTTCCTCGTCGGACATCTCGTCCGCGATCGCGACCAGCGTGTTGATGTGGTTGACCTGGTACTCGCAGAAGCCGCCGTCGGTGGTGAAGCCGTTGGCGCGGTGGCCCTTGTCGACGTCGCCGTAGTTGAGGCCGTAGTTGTGGCACGACGTATACATGCCCTCGCGGCAGCGCTTGCACTGGCCGCAGCCGGCGTGGATCTCGACGGTGACGCGCTCGCCGATCCGGTATTCGTCGACGCCGGGGCCGAGCGCCACCACGGTGCCCATGTATTCGTGGCCGGGCGTCCAGCTCTTGTTGAACGGCAGGCCGCCTTGGATCATGGCGGGCGGGCCGTGATAGATGTTTTCCAGATCCGTCGCGCAGATCGCGACCGCGTCGATGCGCACCAGCACCTCGGCCTTCTTCGGCACCGGCACCGGCTTCTGCCCGAGGGTGAGCTCGCCCGGATCGCCCAGCACCCATGCCTTCATGGTGTCGGGAACGGGATAATCCGTGCTGACCTTCACGTTGGCGGGGGCGTACATCGGGTTCTCCTCGCAACTCCCGAAACGGCTGTTCGGCAAGTCATTTTATCGCAAAACGGCTCGTCTCACAGCGGCCTGTCTCACAGCGCTTTGGCGCGCTCGTTGGTCGCCGGCGCGCCGAGCTCGGCCGACAGCGCGCGCGCGGCGGCAACGACCTCGTCGCGCATGTGCGCGAGGTGATCATCGCTCGCCCGCATGCTCGGCGTCGAGGCGCTGATCGAGCCGACCACCGCGCCCGACTGATCGCGGACCGCGGCGCCGACGCAGACCACGCCGGGGCGAAATTCCTCGCGGTCGGTGGCAAAGCCGTCGCGCCGCACCAGGCGCAGCGACTCCATCAGCGCATCGGCTTCCGTGATGGTGTTGGGCGTGAACCGGGTCATGCCGTGCGCCGTGAGGATGCGGCGGATCTCGTGCTCGGGCAGCCAGGCAAGCATGGACTTGCCGGTCGCGGTCGCATGCGCGGCGTTGGCGGTGCCGATCGCCCCCGCATCGACCCGCACGGCGTGGCGCGCCTCGCGCTTCATCACCGTGACCAGCTCGTCGCCGTGCAGCGCCGCGAGATGCACGGTCTCGCCGGTCACCTGATTGATGCGATCGAGCGCCGATTGCGCCCGCTTGGGCAGGTCGACCTGCAGGCAGATATGGCTGAGATAGAGGATGCGGGCGCCGAGCGCGTAGCCGCGCCGGCCCGGCCCCTTGGAGACGAAGCCGCGCTGCGCCAGCGTCGCCAGCAGGTGATGGCAGGTCGAGATGTTGAGGCCGGTGCGGCTCGCGAGCCGCGACAAGGTCGTCTCGCCGCCGAGCTCGGCGATGGCTTCGAGCAGCGACAGCGCGCGCGCGACCGACTGGATGCTGGCGCCGTCGGAATTGCGCCGCGAGCGGCCGTTTGGGCCTGACTTGGTCTTGTCCGCGACGGCTGCGGCCGCATCGGTCATCCGCTCGCTCCCTTGGTTTGGCCAATGCGGCCTATTTGATTGAATTCATAGGGAAAAAGCGCGGTCGGCGGGCTCAAGTCAAGTGCTTTTTTTGGATTGCGAGAATTGACTTTCACCAAGTGAAATCGTCAGTGGGGAGAAACAGGGATAAGCGCGCATGCTTGCCGCCCAGGGGATCGGCGCGTGGAACGCGATCGGCTCTTCACCGAACTCTCCAGGGCATGGTCGCGGCGACAGGTCTGCCTGCCATCGCGGTCGACGGCCGCCTGACGGGTGGACGCGCTCGCGCGCTGGATCGCCGGCAAATTCGGCCCTCGATGGATGAGACTCCGGGTCCGGGATCGTGCCGGCAATCATGCGACCCGCACGATGACGCGAATGAGGCGCGCTCCCGGCAGGCTTTTGCGGAGGATGCCAGCTGCGCGCTTCGGCCGACGGCTACCTTCCAGCGCCGGCCCGGACTTCCGCCATTGGCACGAACGCGAGGTCAGCGCATGCCCGCTGCGAGAACGGCGAGCTAGGCGATTCGTCGCACGGCCGGCGCCGGGTCCACCACGATCTCGAGCAACGTGCCGGGACGTTCCGTCGAGGGTCCTGGCAATCTTCCCATCGCGACTGTGTCGAGCATCGCCTCGATATCGCTCGAGAGCTCCACCTGCTTCGCGCCACCGTCCGCGACTGCAGCAATCATCGTCGATTCGAACTTCGAGAGGTCTTCAAGCCCCGGAATTGGAAGTGGGTTTTCTTCCAGATAGCGCGTGAAGCTCAGAGCCTCATCGGTCGGGAAAGCCACCGGAAGAGTCGCCGCCACATATCGGTCCATGAGCCGGCGCAGCTCCACGTCTCCCATCCCGAGCAGAAGCAATCGTGTCGTATTCTCCATCAGCTCCGCAATGGCGCCTCTGCGGAACGAAGCAACGAGTTGCAGGTAGAGTGAAAACGCCTGCTCGTCCGACCTCCGCACCGTCAGTTGCTCCGTGCTCGCAGGCATCGGGTCGCCCAATGGCAACATCCGGTGCGCGAGCATCCGCTCCCAATCTTCCGGCGAAGGCACGGCAGGCTCCGCAATCGTCGGCCGAGCCGGTACTTTCGCGTTCGACGGGCATCGAGGTGCACGCCGGGCCCTGCCCCAGAGACGATGCAGCTTCTCCATCTCCAGCAGCAGATTACGCTCGCCGAATCGGCCGATCCGATCGGGCGCGATTTCGAAGATGATCGCGCCGAGGTTGGGCAGGTCGGCAACGACGTCGGACGCAATATCAACCAGTTCATCGTCGATTCCATTCGAATGGGCGTCCAGCCAGTGGCCATGTGCGAACTCCAGGCCGGCGAGATGCACCTCCCAGACGCGCTCCAGAGGCAACCACGCGAGCACGTCGTGCAGATCAGCACGACCGTTCATATGGTTCGCCCACAGGTTGGTCAGGTCGAGCACGATCCCGCAGTCCGCGGCCCCGGCCACCGCCCGGAAGAACTCGCCGTCCGGCATCTCGCACGAGCGCGGCGCGAAGTAATTGACGCCGGTCTCGAATGCAAATGGCTTGCCCAGTGCGGCTGCGCGGCGCGTGATGTTCGTAGCGGCGAGGCTTGCTCCCGCCTCGGTCTGCAGCGGAGGCATGAGGAAACCACACGGCTGCTCTCTGCCGGCGTGCCGCACATGAAAGATGCTGAGATGCTCGCTTGTCCACGGAGCATTCAACGCATCCGTCCATGCGCGAAACTGCGGGACATGGCGTTCCTGGTCACAGATCGTTCCGCCGATCGGGCAACCAACCCCGTGTGTCAGAACCTTTTGCGGGAGCGCCTGAAGATGGCGCAGCTCTCCGGGCCCGCCGCGCGGCAGCGAGGCGGGCGCAGTACCTTTCGTCCACAGACTCTGTGGCTCGATCTCCGCCACCTTGATCAGATCGGCGTGCGACCGAAACAAGCCGTCGAGCGAACGAAGATAAATCGCCCCTGGACCGAGTCTGGGCGGCTCAAATGTCACCGGAGGCGTCTCTGCCCCTAGCGAATCTCAGTAATCTTTTGGCTGCCCTTCTCGACACTTACGACAATGTCACCCGGATCGACGACGTTCTGAAAACTGATGTTGAAGCCCGAGTAGCAGTTGGGGTGCCCGGCCTTTCCCATCACCGACGCCAGGACCTTCTGACATTGCTCGAGATTGAGGGACTCGTGGACGCGCACGGTAATGCTCTTCATGGTTGCCTCCCTGGGCCACTTATTCGAAGCCGGTGCCAACGCGCTAAAGTAGAGTATTCAGGTACGGTGTACGCGTACGAGTATACACCATTTTTGCGAGAGTGGAACGTGAAGCAGCTCCGCATAGAGCCGCTACAAATCGGAATTTACGGCGCTACCTACGCGCTGCGCGTCACGGCGGCCTTCCAGCGCAGCGCCGACGCCGCCCCCGGCTTGCCGAACAGGTAGCCCTGCACCTGGTTGCAGCCGGCGGCGCGCACCAGCGCGAACTGCTCCTCGGTCTCGACCCCCTCGGCGGTGGCGACGATGTTGAGGCTGCGGGCGAGCCCGGTGATGGCGCAGACGATCGCGGCGCAATCGCTGCGGGTCGCCAGCTCCTGCACGAAGGAGCGGTCGATCTTGATCTTGTCGAACGGAAACATCTGCAGATAGCCGAGCGACGAATAGCCGGTGCCGAAATCGTCGAGCACGATCGAGGCGCCGAGCCGCTTGATCGCGTGCAGCGCCGCGAGGTTGCTCTCGCTCTTCTGCAGCAGCACCGACTCGGTGATCTCGAGCTCGAGGCGATCCGCCGGCAGGCCGGAGCGCGCGAGCGCGGCGGTGACGGCCTCGGCGAGATTGCCGCGGCGGAACTGCGCCGGGGACAGATTGACCGCGATGCGGACATGCGCCGGCCATTTCGCCGCCTCGGCGCAGGCCGCGCGCAGAATCCATTCGCCGAGCGCATCGATCATGCCGATCTCCTCGGCCAGCGGGATGAACTGGTCGGGCCCCAGCAGCCCGCGCCGCGGATGGCGCCAGCGCACCAGCGCCTCGGCGCCGCACGCCTCGCGCGTCGCGGCGTCCATCACGGCCTGGTAGTGCAGCTCGAACTCGTTGCGCGCGAGCGCGTTGCGCAGGTCGACCTCGAGCGCGCGGCGCAGCTGGACGGCGGCGTCCATCTCGCTCTCGTAGAAGCGGAAGCAGTTGCGGCCGTCGGACTTCGCGCGGTAGAGCGCAAGATCGGCGTGCTTGAGCAGCATGCTCGCGTCGGTCCCGTCCGCCGGCGCAACCGCGATGCCCATGCTGATGCCGATGACGACCGGGTGGCCTTCGAGCTCGTAAGGCGTGCCGATCGCCTCGATCAGCCGGTGCGCGAGCGCGGTTGCCTCGGCCTGCGCGTCGCTTTTCACCACCTGCAGGATGGCGAACTCGTCGCCGCCGAGCCGGCCGACCATATCGGGCTCGCCCACCACCTCGGCGAGCCGCGCCGCCACCGACTTGAGCAGCAGGTCGCCGATCGGATGGCCGAGCGAGTCGTTCACCGCCTTGAACAGGTCGAGGTCGAAGATGAAGACGCAGAACTGCACTCCCTCGGCGGCGAGCCGGCCGAGCGCCTCGTTCATCTTCTCCATGATGAGCACGCGGTTGGGCAGATCGGTGAGCGCGTCGTGGCGCGCCATGTGGGCGATGCGCGCCTCGCTGCGCCAGCGCTCGGTCACGTCCTCGTGCGTCGCGACCCAGCCGCCGCTCGCGATCGGGCGATTGAGCACGTGCACGAAGCGGCCGTCGCTCGCCTCGACCACCCAGGAGAACGGCTGGCCCTTGCCGACGCTCTCCAGGATCCGGCTGCAGTACTGCTCGACGTTTCCGGTGAAATATCCGGTCTCCTTGCGGTGCACGATCAGGTCGCGCAGCGTGCAGCCGGGCCGCGCCACCGCCGGCGAGAGGTTGTACATCTGCAGGTACTGCTGATTGCACACAACGATGCGCGCCTGCGCATCGAACAGGCAGAGCCCCTGCGACATGTTGTTGAGGGCGGCGTCGAAGCAGACGTTGGCGCGCTCGAGCTCCTGCGACTTCTCGTCGAGCCGCGACCCGCGCTCGGTCGCGACCTTCTCCGACGCCATGAGGGCGCGGAACTGGGTGACGAAGGCGCGCAGCAGGAACGCGAAGCCGAGCAGCGTCAGCGCGGCGCCGAGGCCGATCAGGGTCGCGCGCCGGCGCCACAGCGCGAGCGCCGCGTCCTGCGAGACGCCGACGTTGACGACCAGCGGATAGTCGGCGAGCGGCCGTACCGCGACGATGCGGGGGACGCCGTCGAACACGCCGGGCGCGCGGAAATAGCCGCCACCGCGCGCGACCAGCCGGTACCAGGGCGAATCGCGGCGGATGACGTCGCTCGCGTGCCGCGTCACCTTGGGATGGCGCACCAGCAGGAGGCCGTCGCGGCGCAGGAAGAGGAACGATCGGTCGGTGAGCGCGGAAGCCGACTCGTAGACGTGGCGGAAATAGCTCGTGTTGACGTTGACGATGGCGACGCCGAGGAACGCGCCATCGGCGGTTTGGAGGCGGCGGCCGAACACGATGGCGCGCGTGCCGCTATAGCGGTTGGTGATCGGGCTGCTGATGTACAGCTTGCTCGCGCCGTCATGCTCGGCGTGCTGGAAATAGTCGCGATCGCTGAGGTCGATGGGCCGGCTCGAGACACCGCGCGAGCTGACGACGATCTTGCCGTCGGCGCCGACGAGGGAGATCACGTCCGCCTCGCTCAGGCGGGCGATCTGGTCGCGCAGCAGGTCGAACGTATTGTCGGTGGCGAAGACCGCCCGGAACTCCGCCGGGGTCGTGACGCGCGACGCCGTGACCCGGCGCTGCAGCTCGATCAAGGTCTGGTCGATCGCCCGCACCAGATACGAGGTCTGCTCGGCGAGCACGGTCGCGATATTGCCGGCGTCGCGCTCGGCGTCCTGCGTCGCGTCGCCGTGCAGGCCGATGATGGTGAGCACGGTCGCGACGACCGCCGACGCGATCAGCGCGGCCGCGGTCACGATCAGGCCGCGGAAGGTCAACTGTCGCTTGCGGTCGGACATCGGCGGGGCAACCCTCTCCCAACCGGAGGTTCTACCCAAGCGAAGTTGAAAAACCTTGAAACGCAGGTATTTACGCAATGGAAAGCATGTCGGTCGCGGTGGCATGCCTCTTGCTGCGGGTGGCGGCGAGTAGCGAGTAGCGAATGGCGAATAGAGCGTGGCGCCCCGCTTGACCCTATTCGCTACTCCCTATTCGCCATTCGCCGGCCGGCGGAGCCGAGAGTGCACCGCACAAATAGCGCGGTCGCCGGCCGTCAACGGGCTATTCCTCCGGCGCCTCGACGATCGGGTCGTAGCGGGCGGCGTCGAAGCCCAGCAGATTCCACGACTGCTGCATGTGCGGCGGCAGCGGCGCCGTCACGTCGATCACGCCGCCGCGCGGGTGCGGCACCGCGATGCGGCGGGCGAGCAGGTGCAGCCGGTTCTGCACGCCGCCCGGCAGCTCCCAGTTCTGCTTGTCGAAATACTTGGGATCGCCGACGATCGGATGGCCGATATGAGCCATGTGGGCGCGCAACTGATGCGTGCGCCCGGTCACCGGCTTGAGCGAGAGCCAGGCGAGCTTGGAGCCCGCGGTGTCGACCACCGCGTAGAAGGTCACGGCGTGGCTCGCCCCCTCCTCGCCGTGCTGGGCGATGCGCATGAAGCTTTCTTCATCGCGCTCGGCCTTGGCCAGGAAGGTCGAGATGCGGCCCTGGCGCGGGCGCGGCACGCCGGCGACGAGCGCCCAGTAGATCTTGCGCGCCGAGCGGCTGCGGAAGGTCTTTGCCAGCGCCGCCGCCGCAAAGCGCGTCTTGGCGACCAGCAGGCAGCCGGCCGTGTCCTTGTCGAGCCGGTGCACCAGGCGCGGGCGCTGGCCCTCGCGGTCGCGCAGCACCTCCAGCATGCCGTCGAGGTGGCGCGTCATGCCCGAGCCGCCCTGCACCGCGAGCCCCATGGGCTTGTTGAGCACCATGACGTCGGCGTCCTCGTGCAGCGTGATCGAGCGGAGGAAGGCGCGGGTCTTCGCGTCCGCATCGGACGAGCCGGCGCGCGGTTTCGGCGCCTCGAGCTTGAGCGGCGGGATGCGCACGGACTGCCCGGCCTCGAGCCGGTCCTTGCCGTCGACGCGCCGGCCGTTCACCCGCAGCTCGCCTTTGCGGATGATGCGATGGATATGGGAGAAGCTCAGGCCCGGAAAGCGCGCCTCGAGGAAACGGTCGACCCGCATGCCGGATTCATCGGGCGCGACCGACACGGTCTGCACCGCGGTTGCCTGAGCCAAGTTCGCTGCCGCCGCGCCCTCATCCAGCGAGCCCGCCCCGGGCTTGACCCGCGTCGCGCGAAGAGGCTGCGCCTTGAAGGATGAGGGTCGCGCTGCCCGCTCGCCGCCGCCGCGCTGGTCGCGTGCGGCGGGACGCGGCCGATGACGCGGTCCGGGGCTCCGCCGTCCGCCGCCCGGCTGTCGTGGTCCGCCGCGCCCTTTCAAGCCTGTCCCCGTTCCCGGCGCAGCTTCGCCCAGTATTCCAGCCGCTTGCGGATCTCGCGCTCGAATCCGCGTTCCGGCGGATCATAAAACGTCTTGCGGCCGAGCGCGTCGGGAAAATAGTTCTGGCCCGAAAACGCATCGGGCGCGTCGTGGTCGTAGTCGTAATGCGCACCGTAGCCTTCCGACGCCATCAGCTTGGTCGGCGCATTGAGGATGTGCTTGGGCGGCAGCAGCGAGCCCGCTTCCTTGGCGACCCGCATGGCGGCGCCGTAGGCGACATAGGCGGCGTTCGACTTGGGCGCCGTCGCCACATAGAGCACGGCCTGCGCGATCGCGAGCTCGCCCTCGGGGCTGCCGAGGAAGTCATAGGCGTCCTTGGCGGCATTGGCGATCACCAGGGCCTGCGGATCGGCGAGCCCGATGTCCTCGACCGCCATGCGCACGATGCGGCGCGCGAGATAGAGCGGGTCCTCGCCGGCATCGACCATGCGGCAGAAGTAGTAGAGCGCCGCGTCCGGATCCGAGCCGCGCACCGACTTGTGCAGGGCGGAGATCAGGTTGTAGTGGCCGTCCTGCGACTTGTCGTAGATCGGCGCGCGCCGCTGCACCACCGCGGTGAGCTTCTCGCCGTCGAACACCTCGCCCTGGCGCGCCGCGCGCCAGACTTCCTCGGCGAGGGTGAGCGCCGCGCGGCCGTCGCCGTCGGCCATGCGGATCAGCGCCGCGCGCGCCTCTGGGTCGAGCGGCAGCGGCTTGCCCTCGATCGTCTCGGCGCGCGCCAAGAGTTTCTCGATCGCGGCCGCGTCGAGCGGGCGAAACACCAGCACCCGCGCGCGCGACAGCAACGCGGCGTTGAGCTCGAAGGAGGGATTTTCGTTGGTCGCGCCGACCAGCACGACGGTGCCGTCCTCCATCACGGGCAGGAAGGAATCCTGCTGGGCGCGGTTGAAGCGGTGCACCTCGTCGACGAACAACAGCGTGCCCTTGCCGGTCTCGCGCCGGGCGCGGGCGGCGTCGAACACCTTCTTCAGGTCGGCGACGCCGGAAAAGACCGCGGAAATCTGCTCGAAATGCAGGTCGGTCGCATCCGCCAGGAGTCGCGCCACGGTGGTCTTGCCGGTGCCGGGCGGTCCCCAGAAGACGAGCGAGCCGAGCGAGCGCGTCGCCAGCATGCGGGTGAGCGCGCCGTCCGGCCCGAGCAGATGATCCTGGCCGACCACGTCGGCGAGCGTTTCCGGCCGCAGCTTGTCGGCGAGCGGCCGCGGCGCGGCGCGGTCGAGGCCGGCGGCGGCGAACAGATTTGGCGTGCGGGCTGGCTGCTTGGCCATGGGCGAAAGGTGGGCCTTATCGCGGCCGATCGCAAGCCATCGAGCGAACGCTGGAGGGGTGAGCGCTGCCATTTAGGTCAGGAAGAAGCGGACGCTACGATGCAGATAATCAGGAGGACCTCGATCGCCACCACGACGATATTGAGAAGCACGCCCGTCACCGCGAGGTCTCTGCGATCGCCGGCGCAGGAAAACGCGATGAAGCCGAGCACAAGCCCGGCGAAGTGGCCGAGCGGCGCCACAACGAACATGACGGCGATCACCGAATAGCCGACGACATCGTGCAGCATCGTCGGTGGATTCGGATTTTGTGCGGTCAAGTAGAGGAACATGAGGAGCATCGCCATGGCGGCGAAGATCGCGATCGCGATCAGCACCGAGAGCTTGCCGAGCGACACGCCGCGCGCCGCAGGCTCCAGGGTCGTCATCACGTGTCCTTATCCGCCGAACATCATCGAGATCTGCTGGCCTTGGCGCAGGATGGTGACTCGCCACAGCCGACTCGGCTGGGCGACCATGCGCTTGAGGTCGGCCGTCGTCCTGATCCGCTCGTTGTTCACCGCCAGGACCACGTCGCCCGTGCGAAAGCCGAGGTTCTGCGCGACCGAGCCGTCCTCGACGCCGATGACCGCGACGCCCTCGGCCGAGCTGTCGAGGCGGAGCTGCTCGTTGAGCGCGGGCGACAGGTTGGCGACGGTCGCGCCGAGCAGGGGCGAGCGCGACTCGATCGTCACCTCCTCGCGCGGGGCCTCGGGCGCGCTCTCGAGCGCAACCGCGATCCGCGTCTCGCGGCCGTTGCGCAGCACCACCAGCTGGGCCTCCCCACCGAGCGCCTTGGTGGCGAAGCGATAGTCGAACGCGTTGGGGTCGTCGACCGCCTGGCCGTCGATGCTGACGATCAGGTCGCCGGACCTGAGCCCGGCGCGCGCCGCCGGGCTCTTCGGCACGACGCTCGCGACCAGCGCGCCGGTCGGGCGCTTGAGGCCGAGGCCTTCGGCGATCTCGGCCGTCACGTTCTGCAGCCTGGCGCCGAGCCAGGGCCGCCGCACCACGCTCGAGCCGCCCTGCGCCGAGGCGATCACGCCGCGCACCATGTTGACGGGAATCGCAAAGCCGATGCCCTGCGAGCCGCCCGAGCGCGAGAAGATCGCCGTGTTGATGCCGATCAGGCGGCCGTTGAGGTCGACCAGCGCGCCGCCCGAATTGCCCGGATTGATCGCCGCGTCGGTCTGGATGAAGAACTGGTAGTCGGTGATGCCGACCTGCGTGCGCGCGACCGCCGAGACGATGCCGTGCGTCACCGTCTGCCCGACGCCGAACGGGTTGCCGATCGCGAGCACCACGTCGCCGACCTGCAGTGCGTCGCTGTCGCCGAGATCGATCGCGGTGAAGCGGTCGCCGCGGTTGCCGATGCGCAGCACCGCGAGATCGGAGCGCGTGTCCTTGAGCACGATATGCGCCTCGAACTCGCGCTTGTCGGCGAGCGAGACCTTGATCTGGTCGGCGCCCTCGATGACGTGATTGTTGGTGACGATCAGCCCCGAGGGGTCGACCAGGACGCCGGAGCCGAGCGAGCGCTGGATCTGCTCGCCCGAGCCGCCGCCGCCGAAGAAGCGGCGGAAGATCGGATCGTCGAGGAACGGGTTGCGGTTCTCGACGATCTTCGCCGCATAGACGTTGACCACCGCGGGCGCGACCCGCTTCACCACCGGCGCAAACGACAGCGTGAGCTGCGCCGGCGAGGACGGCACCACCCGCCCCTCCTGCGCGGCGGCCGGCAGCGAGCCGAGAGCGAGCAGCAAGACCAATGGCGCAAGCCGGCGCAAAGCCATGGGAAATCTCCAAAAAAGCCCCGGAGGATATAGATGGTAAAGCGCGGCAAATGAAGGGCACGCGTTACCCTCCCCTGCAGGGGGAGGGTCGGCGGGCGGCGAGCGCAGCGAGGCGCTCGCCGGGGTGGGGTGGCAGAGCACGCCCCACGCAAAATGCCTCAGGCTGAGAAGCCACCCCACCCCGCTTATCGGCGCTTCGCGCCGATAAGCGACCCTCCCCCTTCAGGGGAGGGTGAAGAGCATCAGTCGATCGCCGGCACCGTGCGCAGATAGGCGACGATCGCGTCGAGATCGTCCGGCGTCATCTTGGCGTAGAACTCGAAGCCCATCGGCGGCCTGAGCTTGCTGCCGTCGCGCGCGATGCCTTGGGTGATCGCGCGCTTGATCTCCGCGTCGGTCCAGGCGCCGAGGCCCTTGGTCTTGCTCGACGTGATGTTGCGCGAGACCGTGACGCCCCACGGCCCCTTCAGCTCGAAACCGCCGGCGCCCATGCGGGTGAAATCGCGGCCCTTGGGGCCGAGCGGCGAATGGCACTCCATGCAATGGGCGATGGTCGCGAGATAGAAGCCGCGCTTGACCTTGTCCTTGAGGTCGGCCTCCTTCATCGGCTGCTGCGCATTGGGCACGAAGGTCTGCGGGATCGCCATCTTGTAGACCGGCGCCGGCACCTTGTTCTTCACCGGCGGCACCGAATGCAGATAGGTCGCGATGGCGTCGAGGTCGCGCGCCGTGAGGATCTTGTAGAAGCCGGTCGGCATCACGTTGGCAACCGGGATGCCGTTCGGCCGCACGCCGGTGATCAGCGTCTTCTTGATGTCCGCGACGCTCCAGGCGCCGATGCCGGTCGCGCGGTCGGACGTGATGTTCGCGGCGGTCACATCGAACGGCGGCTCGTCGAAGCGCAGCCCGCCGGACAGCGCCTTGTCCATCATCAGGCCGTTCGGCCCGCGCGGCGTGTGGCAGTTGTGGCAGGTCATCACCGTGTCGACGAGATACTTGCCGCGCGCCATCAGCGCGCCGTTCTGCGCCTGCGCGGCGGCGACGCCGGACAGGAGCGCAGCAAGCCCGATCGCAATTTTCCGGATCATCATGGTCCCCCTTGTCGGTCCGGTTGCATGTCCCGACTCTGCGGCCGGTTGGCGGCGAGACTACAGAATGCCCGCGCGATGGCAACGGCCCGCGCCGTTTATTCGCGCGCGCCCGTTGTCGCGGCACCGGTCCCGCCGCGCGTCGCGATGGTGGTCGCGAAGGTGCGGTGAAAGCGCTCGACCTTGTCGATCACGGTGCCGGTCACGCCGGCCCGGCAGGACGAGCGTTCCGTCTCGATCACGAAGTCCGCCCGCCGGGGATCCTCCTCCACGATCCACGACGGCGGCAGCAGCGGACCGGCCATGCTTTCGCGATAGCCGATGCAGACCGTCACGTGCGGCGGCCGCGCCGCGAATTGCGCCGGCGCGCCATGCGCCAGCCGCGCGGCGAGCCGGCGCGCCGCCTCGGTCGCGGCGGCGCTCCAATAATCGAGATCGAAGCGGCCATAGGCGCCGGCCGTTCCGCCCGCGAACCCGTTCATGGCGATGTATTCGAGCGGGTGCAGGTAGACCATCGTCCCGACGGTTGCGGCGACATGCAGGCCGACCGCGCATGCGGCGGCGCGCGGACATCGGGAGAAGAACGGGATGAGCTTGCGCAAGGCGGAGGCCGCCAGCATGGCGAGCGGCGGCAGAATGAACAGGATATGCCGGATGCCGTCGAACACGACCGAGCCGCGCGCCACCACGAAGATGGGCGGGCCGAGCGCCGCCACGACAACGACCAGGAAGGCGCGTGCCTGCGCGACGCGCAAGATCGCGGCGCGGGCGATTCGGGCCATCCCGGCGCGCGCGATCTCGGCACGCAGCGCGCCGATGCCATCGATCGTCGCCGCGACGGAAAACAGCGCCGCGCAGCCGAGCAGGCCGACAAAACCCTCCGGCAGCCGGGCAAGCAACTGCCCCGGGATGTAGTGCCAGGGAAGCGCGCCGGAATAAAGCGTTTCGCCCCAGGCCTTGAACGGGAACTGGACATAGGACCTGACGAAATAGTCGTACACGGCGATGAACTGGGTGATCGGATTGCCGATCTGCAGCCAGGGCCAGAGCGCCCAGGCGACGCACCAGCCGAGCACGAGCGCCGCCACGGTGCGAAGCAGAATGGCGACGAGGGCTTGGCGGCGCGCCGGGCGCGGCGACAGCGCGAGATCGATCGCCGCGAGCGCCATCGCGCCGACGAGGTAGGCCTCCGCCAAGACTCCGCCGAAGCGGGTTGCGATCGCAAGTCCGGTCGCAAGCCCGGTTGCGACCGTCGCGGGCCAGGTCGGGACGGCGCGCGACGCCATCGCGACGACGCCGAGCGTCGCCCAGGTCATGGCGGCGAGAAACGGCATGTCGTTCGGCGTGAAGAACAGGTGGCCGTAGAGGTTGCCGGTGGTGAGACACAGCACGATCGCGGCAAGACCGGCCCAGCGGCCGACCGCGAGCCGCCCGATCGGCAGCAGCGCCGCAATGCCGGCGAGCCCGACCACGAAGGTCAGCGCGTGACGGACCGTGAACGGATCGGCGAGGCGGAGCGACTGCGCGATCGCGACGAGGATGTGAAACCACGGTCCGTAGAGGTAGGCATCGAAAAAGGCGAATTGCGACCGGTCCGTGAACCCGCTCGCATACCAGGCCAAGGCCTTCGGCCCATATCCGTCGAAGATGAATTCGTCGGTCGTGATGCCGTAGTCGGGCGCGGTGATAAGGCCGATCGCCAGCACGCCCGCGAGCAGCGCCGCCGCGGTGCAGACTTCGCGGTCGCGCCATCGCGCGGGCATCTGCTCGCTCGGCACGCTTCACCCCTCGCCTCGCACGACCCGCTCGCCTAGCCGGATGCGGCCATGAAAAAAGGGGCCGCGCGGCCCCTTTGGTCAACCGACTGCCGGCAGGGCGCGCCGCCGCTCACGCGGCCGCGGGCTCCTCGGCCTTGGTCTCCTGCACCGGCCCGGAATCCTGGCCCTTGGCGTCGACGTCGCGATCGACGAACTCGATCACCGCGACCGGCGCGTTGTCGCCGTAGCGGAAGCCCGCCTTCATGATGCGGAGATAGCCGCCGTTGCGCTCCTTGTAGCGCGGGCCGATCACCTCGAACAGCTTCTTGACCATCGGCACGTCGCGGATCTCGGCGATCGCCTTGCGCCGCGCGTGCAGGTCGCCGCGCTTGCCGAGGGTGACGAGCTTCTCGACGATCGGCCGCAGATCCTTGGCCTTGGGCAGCGTGGTGGTGATCTGCTCGTGCTTGATCAGCGCGGCCGCCATGTTGGCGAACATGGCGCGGCGATGCTCCGCCGTGCGGTTGAGCTTGCGGTGGGCGTTACCGTGACGCATCGCCGTGGTTCCTTCTTAACTCTTTCGTCCTCGTCATTGCGAGCGAAGCGAAGCAATCTCACTTCACTTGCACCTTCATCCGCGGGGCGAGATTGCTTCGTCGCCCTTCGGGCTCCCTCGCAATGACGCCTTCATCCGTTGATCGAGCTTGCTTCGTCGCCCTTCGGGCTCCTCGCAATGACGCAGGCCTTCGGCGTCAGTAATGATCCTCGAAGCGCTTGGCCAGCTCCTCGATGTTCTCCGGCGGCCAGCCCGGCACTTCCATGCCGAGATGGAGGCCCATCTGGGCGAGCACTTCCTTGATCTCGTTGAGCGACTTGCGGCCGAAGTTCGGCGTGCGCAGCATCTCGGCCTCGGTCTTCTGCACGAGGTCGCCGATATAGACGATGTTGTCGTTCTTCAGGCAGTTCGCCGAGCGCACCGACAGCTCGAGCTCGTCGACCTTCTTGAGGAAGGCCGGGTTGAACGCGAGATCCGGTATCGCCTCGATGGCGATCTCCTTGCGCGGCTCCTCGAAGTTGACGAACACGTTGAGCTGGTCCTGCAGGATGCGCGCCGCATAGGCGAGCGCGTCCTCGGGGGTCACGGCGCCGTTGGTCTCGATCTGCATGGTGAGCTTGTCGTAGTCGAGGATCTGGCCCTCGCGGGTGTTCTCGACCCGGTAGGAGACCTTGCGCACCGGCGAGAACAGGCTGTCGACCGGGATCAGGCCGATCGGCGCGTCCTCGGGGCGGTTGCGCTCGGCCGGCACGTAGCCCTTGCCGGTGTTGACCGTGAACTCCATGCGGATCTCGGCGCCCTCGTCGAGATGGCACAGCACCAGATCGGGATTGAGCACGACGACATCGCCGACCGTCTGGATGTCGCCGGCGGTGACCACGGCCGGGCCGGACTTCTTCACCACCATGCGCTTGGGCCCGTCGCCCTGCATCTTGATGGCGATGTCCTTGATGTTGAGCACGATGTCGGTCACGTCCTCGCGCACGCCGGCGATCGAGGAGAATTCATGCAGCACGCCGTCGATGTGCACCGACTGCACGCTCGCGCCCTGCAGCGACGAGAGAAGAATGCGCCGCAGCGCGTTGCCGAGCGTCAACCCGAAGCCGCGCTCAAGCGGCTCGGCCACGACCGTCGCCACGCGCTTGGGGTCCGAGCCCGCCGTCACGTGGAGCTTGTTCGGCTTGATCAGTTCCTGCCAGTTCTTTTGGATCGTCACGTCTCATCACCATTCGTTTGCCGGCGCGCGGTCGCCCGGGCATCCCGCTCCGCCCGCGGGCCATTCAGCGGCGGCGGACCGCCAATGCTCGATCCGCCGGATGCAATTCACCGCTTGCGCATGATCTCTTGCGAAAACCGGTATCCACCTTTCGGGATCATGCTCTACACGCGCCGGCGCTTGCGCGGCCGGCAGCCGTTGTGCGGGATCGGCGTCACGTCGCGGATCGACGTGATCATGAAGCCCGCCGACTGCAGCGCGCGCAGCGCCGACTCGCGGCCCGAGCCCGGCCCCGCGACCTCGACCTCGAGCGTGCGCATGCCGTGCTCCTGCGCCTTCTTGGCGGCGTCCTCGCCCGCGACCTGCGCGGCGTACGGCGTCGACTTGCGCGAGCCCTTGAAGCCCATTGTCCCCGACGACGACCACGCGATGGTGTTGCCCTGCGCATCCGTGATGGTGATCATCGTGTTGTTGAAGGTCGCGTTCACGTGCGCGACGCCGGAGGCGATGTTCTTGCGCTCGCGGCGGCGAACGCGGGTGGCTTCCTTGCCCATTCTGCTTTCCTTTGCGCCCGCCGACACTCGGCGGGCCCGGTCTGTCGAATGCGTTACGAAATGCGTTGTGAGCGCGACTGCGGCCGCGCCTCAGGTGACCTTCTTCTTGCCGGCGATCGCCTTGGCGGGCCCCTTGCGGGTGCGCGCGTTGGTGTGGGTGCGCTGGCCGCGGACCGGCAGGTTGCGGCGGTGCCGCAGCCCGCGATAGCAGCCGAGATCCTGCAGCCGCTTGATGTTGAGCTGGACCTCGCGCCGCAGGTCGCCCTCGACCATGTAGTCGCGGTCGATCACCTCGCGGATCTGCAGCACTTCGGCGTCGGTCAGTTGCGACACCCGCCGCTCCGGCGGGAGATGGACCTTGTCCATGATCTGCTGCGCCGTCCGCGGGCCGATGCCATGGATGTACTGGAGCGCGATCACGACGCGCTTGTTGGTCGGGATGTTCACGCCGGCGATACGGGCCACGACACCTGCTCCTGTTGCCGGCCTTGGCCGGCGCTTGTCTCAAAATCCCTCGGCGTCGACCGACAAGGATCGCGATAAACGCCAACACGACGCCCAGCCCGCATCCCGGGGCCCGGCATCGTGTGTGAACTTTCTACGACTGGGTGCCGCGTATGTACGGACTCTTGCCGCGCGCGTCAACCTCTTCCACGGCCTTTGTTAATGGCTTTTCGCCGCGCGCGGGCCGCCGGCTTGCGGCGGCCGCGCCCAGCCGTGGCGCGGGCCGTCCGCGCCACCCGGGCGCGGCTGGTCTTCGCCTTGGCGGTGCGCTTGCGGCCCGTCTTGGTAGTCCTCTTGGCAGTCGTCTTGGCAGCCGCCTTTACCTTGGCCGTCTTGCCTTTGCGCGCGCCCTTGGTCCGGCGCATGCCCTTCCTCACGCTCACGGCAGGCTTGCGCGGCGCTGGGGTCGTCGCATCGGCCTTGCCCAGGGCGCGGTCGATCGCGGCCGATACCTCGCCGATCGCAGCCATGCCATCGACCGTCCGCAGCGACCCGTGCTCCTTGTAATATGATACCAGCGGCGCCGTCTGCAGCCGATAGGCGTGCACCCGCTTCTCCAGCGCCTCCGGGTTATCGTCGGCGCGGATGGTCTCGCCGCGCGCCTTCATGTCGGCGACGCGCTTGGCGATCCGCTGGTGCAGGATGCCCTCGTCGACCTTGAGCTCGATCGCGGCATCGAGCCGGATGCCCTTCTGCTTGAGCATGCGGTCGAGCGCCTCCGCCTGCGGCACCGTGCGCGGGAAGCCGTCGAGGATGAAGCCGTTCCTGGCGTCGGGCTGCTCGATGCGCTCGGCGACGATCGAGACCACCACGTCGTCCGGGACGAGCTCGCCGCGCGCCATGATGTCGCGCGCCTTCAGCCCGACCGGCGTCCCCGCCTTCACGGCGGCACGCAGCATGTCGCCGGTCGAGAGCTGCACGATCCCGTATTTTTCCGTCAGCCGTTGCGATTGAGTACCTTTTCCGCACCCCGGCGGCCCCAGCAGAATAAGCCTCATCTCCTCCGGCCTCGCAGCTTCGATTTCTTGATCAGCCCCTCGTACTGATGGGCCAACAGGTAGCCTTGCACCTGCGCCACCGTGTCCATGGTGACGCTGACGACGATCAGGAGCGAGGTGCCGCCGAAATAGAACGGCACGTTCGCCCACGAGATCAGGATTTCGGGAAACAGGCAGACCGCCGCCAGATAGGCGGCGCCGATCACCGTGATGCGCGACAGCACATAGTCGATGTATTCGGCGGTGCGCTCGCCCGGCCGGATGCCGGGGATGAAGCCGCCGTGCTTCTTCAGGTTGTCGGCCGTCTCGGTCGGGTTGAACACGATCGCCGTGTAGAAGAAAGCGAAGAACACGATGCCGGCGACGTAGAGGACGAGAAAGAGCGGCCGGCCGTGCGAGAGCTGGGCGACGATCTCGTTCATCCAGCCCGGCATGCGGCCGGAATTGAAGTTGGCGACCGTGGTCGGCAGCAGCAGCAGCGAGGAAGCGAAGATCGGCGGGATCACGCCCGAGGTGTTGAGCTTGAGCGGCAGGTGCGAGGACTGCCCCTCGAACATGCGGTTGCCGACCTGGCGCTTGGGATACTGGATGAGCAGGCGGCGCTGCGCGCGCTCCATGAAGACGATGAAGGCGATCACCGCCACGACCATGATGACGACGATGAACAGGATGCCGACGCCGAGCTGGCCGGTGCGCGAGAGCTCGAGCGTGCCGCCGAGCGCGGCCGGCAGGTTGGCGACGATGCCCGACAGGATGATCAGCGAGATGCCGTTGCCGATGCCGCGCGAGGTGATCTGCTCGCCGAGCCACATCAGGAAGATCGTGCCGCCCGTGAGGGTGATCACGGTCGAGACGCGGAAGAACCACCCCGGGTCGGCGACGACGGACCCCGCCCCTTCGAGGCCGATCGCGATGCCGTAGGCCTGCGCCGCCGCGAGGATGACGGTGCCGTAGCGGGTGTACTGGTTGATCTTCTTGCGGCCCTGCTCGCCCTCCTTCTTGAGCTGCTCCAGCGTGGGCGAGACGGTGGTCATCAGCTGCACGATGATCGAGGACGAGATGTACGGCATGATGGCGAGCGCGAAGATCGCCATGCGGTGGATGCCGCCGCCGGCGAACATGTTGAACATGCCGAGGATGCCGCCCGACTGGGTCTGGAAGATCTGATCCCAGGCGGCGGGATCGATGCCGGGCAGCGGGATGTAGGTGCCGACCCGGTAGACCAAGAGCGCGCCGAGCGTGAACCAGATGCGCTTCTTGAGCTCGTCGGCCTTGGCGAGCGCCGAGAAGTTGAGATTGGCCGCCAGTTGTTCCGCTGCTGAGACCATGGGTCCACGCTCCCGGTTGCGCCTACCGCCCCGTCACGGCCCGACCATAGACGCTCGACGAACGGCGTCGCTTCGCTCGCCTCTAGCCGTTCGAAGAACGGCGTCGCTTCGCTCGCCTATGGCCGTTCGAAGAACGGCGTCGCTTCGCTCGCCTATGGCCGTTCGAAGAACGGCGTCGCGGAGTTCACCCTTGGGCTTGCCGGAGGCAAGACCCGAGGGCTCGCCTATGGCTCGGCCATCTTCGCAGTCAGAGGTATTCGTCATGCGTGCCCGGCACAAGGGCCGGCACGGACAAGGGCCCGTGACCGGCCGCGTTCACGGTTATGCGGCTTGGTCGCCCTCCGCGCGCTTCGGCGCGAGGGTCTTGACCGAGCCGCCCGCCTTCTCGACCGCGGCGACGGCCGACTTGGAGGCGCCGTAGACCTCGAAATTGAGCTTGGCCTTGATCTCGCCGCCGCCCAAGAGCCGGACACCGTCCTTGACGCGCCGCAGCACCCCGGCGCGCACCAGCGCGGCGGCGTCCACCACGTCCTTGGGATCGAGCTTGCCGGCATCGACCGCGGTCTGGACGCGGTCGAGGTTCACCTCGTTGAGCTTCTTGGCGAAGATGTTGGTGAAGCCGCGCTTGGGCAGGCGGCGATGCAGCGGCATCTGGCCGCCCTCGAAGCCCTTGATGCGCACGCCCGAGCGCGCGGTCTGGCCCTTGCCGCCGCGGCCGCCGGTCTTGCCCGAGCCCGAGCCGATGCCGCGGCCGATGCGCTGCCGGTGCTTGCGCGAGCCCGGCCGGTCGGCGAGTTGGTTGAGCTTCATCGCGCTGTCCTCACTGCTCCACCACGCGCACCAGGTGCGCGACCTTGGCGATCATGCCGCGCACCGAGGGCGTGTCCTCGAGCTCGGAGACGCGCCCGATGCGATTGAGGCGCAGCCCGACCAGCGTCTCGCGCTGCGAGTGATGCCGCCGCGCCGCGCTGCCGGTCTGCTCGATCTTGATGGTCTTCGTCGCTTTCGCCATGGCGGGCTCCCGCACTCCTCAGCTATCGCGCGCTCACTCCGGCGCCGCCTCGGCGTCGGCGCCTTCGCGGCGGCGCGCCTGCAGGGCGGATACCTTGATGTTGCGCCGGGCCGCGACCGAGCGCGGCGAATCCTGGTGCTTGAGCGCGTCGAAGGTCGCCCGCACCATGTTGTAGGGGTTGGACGAGCCGAGCGACTTCGCCACCACGTCCTGCACGCCGAGCGTCTCGAACACGGCGCGCATCGGGCCGCCGGCGATGATTCCCGTCCCGGGAGGCGCCGCGCGCAGAAAGACCTTGCCGGCGCCGTGCCGGCCCGCGACGTCGTGGTGCAGCGTGCGGCCCTCGCGCAGCGGCACGCGCGTGAGGTTGCGCTTGGCCGCGTCCGTCGCCTTGCGGATCGCCTCCGGCACCTCGCGCGCCTTGCCGTGGCCGTGCCCGACCCGGCCCTTCTGGTCGCCGACGACGACGAGCGCCGCGAAGCCGAAGCGCCGGCCGCCCTTCACCACCTTGGCGACGCGGTTGATCGCCACGAGCTTCTCGGTGAACTCGTTCTCCCGCTCGTCCCGATCCCGATGCCGGTCGCGCTCGCGTTCACGTGCCATGACAAAAATCCGTTTCCGTTGCCGGTCCTACCGTCAGAAATTGAGCCCGCCCTCGCGCGCGGCGTCGGCCAGAGCCTTGACGCGCCCGTGGAACATGTAGCCGCCGCGGTCGAACACGACGTTCTTGATGCCCTTCGCCGAGGCGCGCTCCGCCACCGCCTTGCCGACCGCCTTGGCGGCCTCGATGTTGGCGCCGGTCTTGAGCGCGCCGCGCATGTCCTTCTCCATCGACGAGGCCGCGGCGATCGTCTCGCCTTTGCGGTCGTCGATGACCTGCGCATAGATGTGCTTCGACGAGCGGAAGACCGAGAGCCGCAGCCGCTCGCCGGCCGCCGCCTTGATGTTGCGGCGCACGCGCGCCGTGCGCCGCTCGGTCTGCTTCTTGCGCTTCGCCATGGTCGGCTCCGTTACTTCTTCTTGCCTTCCTTGCGGAAGATGTACTCGCCCGCGTATTTCACGCCCTTGCCCTTGTAGGGCTCGGGCTTGCGGAAGCCGCGGATCTCGGCCGCCACCTGGCCGACCTTCTGCCGGTCGATGCCGCTGATCACCACCTCGGTCGGCTTCGGCGTCGCGATCGCGATGCCGGCCGGGATCGGATAGACCACGTCGTGGCTGTAGCCGAGCGCGATCTGCAGGTTCTTGCCCTGCACCGCCGCGCGGTAGCCGACGCCGTTGATCTCGAGCTTGCGCTCGAAGCCCTTGGTGACGCCGGTGACGAGGTTCGACACCAGCGTGCGCGAGGTGCCCCACATCGAGCGGGCGCGCTTGGTCTCGTTGCGCGGGTCGACCTTGATGGCGCCCTTCTCCATCTTGGCCGTGACGTCGCCGGGCAGCACGAGCTCGAGGGCGCCTTTCGGCCCCTTCATCTTCACGGTCTGCCCCTCGACGCTCGCGGTGACGCCGGACGGGATCGCGACCGCCTTCTTGCCGATACGAGACATCTCAGTCGTCCCTTCAGAACTTCAAAACGTCAGAACACGGTGCACAGGATCTCGCCGCCGACATTGGCGTCGCGCGCCGCGTGATCCGCCATCACGCCCTTCGGCGTCGACACGATGGCGACGCCGAGGCCATTGTTGATGCGCGGCAGCCCCTGCGCCGACGAATAGACGCGCCGCCCGGGCTTCGACACGCGCGCGATCTCGCGGATCACGGGCGCGCCGTCGAAGTACTTCAGCTCGATCTCGATCTCGCTGCGCCCGTCGCTGTGCGCGACCGTCGCGTAGCCGCGGATATAGCCCTCGGTCTTGAGCACCTCGAGCACGCGCTCGCGCAGCTTCGACCCCGGGGTCGAGACCTTCGACTTCGCCCGCTCCTGCGCATTGCGGATGCGGGTGATCATGTCGCCGATCGGATCCGTCATCATGGCCAGACCCTCCTCACCAGCTCGACTTCACGAGGCCGGGAACGAGGCCCTTGGAGCCGAGCTCGCGCAGCGCGATGCGGCTCATCTTGACCTTGCGGTAGAAACCGCGCGGCCGGCCGGTCACCTCGCAGCGATTGCGGATGCGCGTCGCCGAGCCGTTGCGCGGCAGCTCCGCGAGCTTGAGGGACGCCGCGAAGCGCTCCTCCATCGGCTTGGTCTTGTCCATCGCGATCGCCTTGAGGCGCGAACGACGACCGGAAAACTTCTTGGTCATCTTGCGCCGCCGCTCGTTCTTCTCGATCGAACTCTTCTTCGCCATTCGGCTCTCCTTGCCCTTTCCGCGTCTGAGCAGATTTAAGACCTGCTCACTGCCGGAACGGAAAATTGAACGCAGTCAGCAACGCGCGCGCTTCCTCGTCGGTGCGCGCCGTGGTGCAGACCGTGATGTCCATGCCCCAGATCTCGGCCGCCTTGTCGTAGTCGATCTCCGGGAAGATGATGTGCTCCTTGATGCCCATCGTGTAGTTGCCGCGCCCGTCGAAGCTCTTCGGGTTGAGCCCGCGGAAGTCGCGCACGCGCGGCAGCGCGATGTTGATCAGCCGGTCGAGGAACTCGTACATGCGCGCCTTGCGCAGCGTGACCTTGCAGCCGATCGGCTGGTTCTCGCGCAGCTTGTAGACCGCGATCGACTTGCGCGACATCGTGATCACCGCCTTCTGCCCGGCGATCAGCCCGAGATCGGCGGCGGCCGATTCGACCTTCTTGCGGTCGTTGACGCCCTCGCCGATGCCCATGTTGAGCACGATCTTGTCGATCGCCGGCACCTGCATGCCGTTCTTGTAGCCGAACTTCTCGGTCATCGCCTTGCGCACCACGCTGTCGTAGTGGCTGCGCATGCGCACCGGCCCGCCGCCGGGCGCGGCCTTCGCCTTGCCCTTGGCGACCGCCTTGTCGCCGCCTTTGTCGCCGCCCTTGTCGGCACCCTTGCCCTTGGGCGCGCGCTCGGCCTTCGCGGCAGGCGCGCCTGCGGCGGCGGCCGCCGCCGGCCTCTCGGCCTTCGGCGCCTTGGCGGGCTTCTCGTCCCTAGTCTTTTCGTCCTTGGCCTTCTCGGCCTTGGGTTTCTTTTCGTCAGCCATCGATCTCGGCTCCCGAACGCTTGGCAAATCTCACCTTCTTGCCGTCCGGATGGACCTTGAAGCCGACGCGGGTCGGCTTGCCGTCCTTCGGATCGGCGAGCGCGATGTTCGACAGGTGGACGGCCAGCTCCTTGGAGACGATGCCGCCTTCCTGCTGCGCGGTCTGGCGCTGGTGGCGCTTGACCATGTTGATGCCGCGCACCAGGGCGCGGTTCTCGTCGGGGCGCACCTCGATCACCTCGCCGCTGCGGCCCTTGTCGCGGCCGGCGAGCACGATGACCTTGTCGCCCTTGCGGATCTTGGCCGCCATCACAGCACCTCCGGCGCGAGCGAGATGATCTTCATGTGGTTCTTGGCGCGCAATTCGCGCGGCACCGGGCCGAAGATGCGGGTGCCGACCGGCTCCATCTGCGGCGTGATCAGCACCGCGGCGTTGCGGTCGAAGCGGATGATCGAGCCGTCCGGCCGGCGCAGGTCCTTGGCCACCCGCACCACCACCGCCTTCATCACGTCGCCCTTCTTCACGCGGCCGCGCGGGATCGCCTCCTTGACCGAGACGACGATCACGTCGCCCACGGTCGCGTACTTGCGCTTGGACCCGCCCAGCACCTTGATGCACATGACGCGGCGCGCGCCGGAATTGTCCGCCACGTCGAGATTGGTCTGCATCTGGATCATGATGCTATCCCGGTCCTTCCTCGTTCGCGCCCGCGGGCGCTCACGTTACCTTCTGCTTCTTCTCGCCCCGGACCACGGTCCAGCGCTTGAGCTTGGAGATCGGGCGATGCTCCTCGATCCACACCACGTCGCCGACCGCGTACTCGTTCGCCTCGTCGTGCGCGTAGTACTTCTTCGACCGCCGCACCGTCTTCTTCAGCACCGGATGCGTGAAGCGCCGCTCGACGCGCACCACGCGCGTCTTCGCCTGCTTGTCGCTCACCACGATGCCTTGCAGCATTCGCTTCGGCACATCGGCCTCCTTATTTCGACTTCGGCTGCGCGGCGCGCTTCTGCTGCGCCACCGTCCGGATCCGGGCGATGTCGCGGCGCACCTCGCGCACGCGCGACGTATTCTCGAGCTGGCCCGTCGCGCGCTGGAAGCGCAGGTTGAACCGCTCCTTCTTGAGCTTCATCAGCTCGTCGTCGAGCTGGTCGACGGTCATGTGCCGCAGGTCGTCGGGTTTGAGCACGGCGGCCTCCATCACTCGGCGATGCGCGCGACGAAGCGCGTCTTGATCGGCAGCTTGGCGGCGGCGAGCGAGAGCGCCTCCTTGGCGACCTCGACCGGCACGCCGCCGATCTCGAACATGATGCGGCCGGGCTTGACCCGCGCGACCCACAGCTCGGGCGAGCCCTTGCCCGAGCCCATGCGCACCTCGAGCGGCTTCTTCGACACCGGCACGTCCGGGAAGATGCGGATCCACACCCGGCCGGCGCGCTTCATGTGGCGCGTCATCGCGCGCCGCGCCGCCTCGATCTGCCGCGCGGTGACGCGGTCCGGCTCCATCGCCTTGAGCCCGTACTCGCCGAACGACAGCGAGGCGCCGCTGGTCGCCAGGCCGTGGATGCGGCCCTTGTGCGCCTTGCGGAACTTCGTCTTCATCGGTTGCAACATGGCGGTGCGCCTCTCTTCAGTCCTTCACGCGCTCAGGCGTCGCGCCGCGGACGGCCGGCCTCGGCCTCGGCGAGCTTCTTGTCCTGCGCCATCGGATCGTGCTCGAGGATCTCGCCCTTGAAGATCCACACCTTCACGCCGCAGGTGCCGTAGGTCGTGAACGCGGTGGCGACGCCGTAGTCGACATCGGCGCGCAGCGTGTGCAGCGGCACGCGGCCCTCGCGGTACCACTCCATGCGGGCGATCTCGGCGCCGCCGAGCCGGCCGGAGCAGTTGATGCGGATGCCTTCGGCGCCGAGCCGCATCGCCGACTGCACGGCGCGCTTCATCGCGCGGCGGAACGCGACGCGGCGCTCGAGCTGCTGGGCGATCGATTCGGCGACGAGCTGCGCGTCGAGCTCGGGCTTCCTGATCTCGACGATGTTGATGACGACGTCGCTATCGGTGAGCTCGGCGACCTTCTTGCGCAGCTTCTCGATGTCGGCGCCCTTCTTGCCGATGACGACGCCCGGCCGCGCCGACTGGATGGTGACGCGGCATTTCTTGTGCGGCCGCTCGATCACGATGCGCGACACCGCCGCCTGCTTGAGCGCCTCGTGCAGCGCCTCGCGGATCTTCGCGTCCTCGTGCAGCAGCTGGCCGTACTCGTTCTTGCCCGCGTACCAGCGCGAGTCCCAGGTGCGGTTGATGCCGAGCCGCAGGCCGACCGGATTGACCTTCTGACCCATGTGTCTCTCCTTACGCCGCGGCCTCGACCTGACGCACGACGATCGTCAGGTGCGAGAACGGCTTCAAAATCTTGCCCGAACGGCCGCGGCCGCGGGCGTGGAAACGCTTCATCACCAGCCCCTTGCCGACATGCGCCTGCGAGACGACGAGATCGTCGATGTCGAGCTGGTGGTTGTTCTCGGCATTGGCGATCGCCGACTGCAGGCACTTGCGCACCTCCTTGGCGATGCGCTTGCGCGAGAACTCGAGATCGGCGAGCGCGGTCGCGACCTTCTTGCCGCGGATGAGCTGCGCCAGCAGGTTGAGCTTCTGCGGGCTCACCCGCAGCATCTTGGCGACCGCCTTCGCCTCGTTCTCGGCGAGCGCGCGGGGATGACCTTTCTTGCTCATGTCGTCACCTCGCTCACGCGGCGCCCGGCGCCGGCGCGCGCTTGGCCTTGCGGTCGGCCGAGTGGCCGTGGAACGTGCGGGTCGGCGAGAACTCGCCGAACTTGTGGCCGACCATCTCCTCGGTCACCATCACCGGGATGTGCTTGTGGCCGTTGTAGACCCCGAAGGTGAGCCCGACGAACTGCGGCATGATGGTCGAGCGCCGGCTCCAGGTCTTGATCACGTCGTGACGGCCGGACGTACGCGCGGCTTCCGCCTTCTTCAGCAGATAGCCGTCGACGAACGGGCCTTTCCAGTTCGAACGCGCCATGACGTCCCTCGCTTTACTGCGTCTTCTTCCGCGCGTGGCGGCTCGAGATGATGAACTTGCCGGTGGACTTGTTCTTGCGGGTCTTCTTGCCCTTGGTCGGGAAGCCCCACGGCGTCACCGGATGGCCGCCGCCCTTGGTGCGGCCGCCGTGCGGATGATCGACCGGGTTCATGGTGATGCCGCGGTTGTGCGGCATGCGGCCCATCCAGCGCTTGCGGCCGGCCTTGCCGATCGAGATGTTCATGTGATCGGGGTTCGACACCGCCCCGATGGTCGCCATGCAGCGGCCGTGCACGAGGCGCTGCTCCGACGAATTGAGCCGCAGGATCACGTACTCGCCGTCGCGGCCGACGATCTGCGCATAGGTGCCGGCCGAGCGCGCGAGCTGGCCGCCCTTGCCGATCTTGATCTCGATATTGTGCACGATCGTGCCGATCGGGATGTTGCCGGCCGGCATGGCATTGCCGGGCTTCACGTCGACATGCTCGCCGGCGACGATCGTGTCGCCGGTCGCGAGGCGCTGCGGCGCGAGGATATAGGCCTGCTCGCCGTCCTTGTACTGGATCAGCGCGATGAAGCCGGTGCGGTTCGGATCGTACTCGATGCGCTCGACGGTCGCGGGCTGGTCGTGCTTTCCCCGCTTGAAGTCGATGGTGCGATAGGCCTTCTTGTGGCCGCCGCCGCGGAAGCGCGTGGTGATGCGGCCGAGATTGTTGCGCCCGCCGGTCGAGATCTTGCCTTCGGTCAGCGCCTTGAGCGGCTTGCCCTTGTGCAGGCCCGCGCGATCGACCAGCACCAGCTGGCGCTGCGCCGGGGTCGTCGGCTTGTATGTCTTGAGTGCCATCGTGTTCCCCGCCTCAGAGTCCGGTGGTCACGTCGATGCGATGACCCTCTTCGAGGGTCACGATCGCTTTCTTGACGTCCGACTGCTCGCCGGGGCGGCCGCGGAACGCCTTCTTCTTGCCCTTGCGCACCATCGTGTTGACGCTCTTCACCTTCACGTCGAACAGCTTCTCGACCGCTTCCTTGATCTGCGGCTTGGTGGCGTGGCGCGCGACGCGGAACATCACCTGGTTGCGCTCGGACGCGTTCGTCGCCTTTTCGGTGATGACCGGCGACAGGATCACGTCGTAGTGGCGCGGATCGGTGGTGCTCATTTGAACCGCGCCTCCAGCGCATCGATCGCCGCCTTGGTCAGCACGAGCTTGTGGCGCCGCAGAATGTCGTAGACGTTGATCCCCTGGATCGGCAGCACGTCGACGTTCGGCAGGTTGCGCGCCGCGAGCATGAGCCCGGCGTCGACCTGCGCGCCATCGACGATCAGCGCGTTGTCGAGCCCGAGCTTCACAAAGCTCGCCTTCAGCGCCTTGGTCTTGCCGCCCTCGATCGCGGCCCGGTCGACCACCAGGATGCCGCCGTCCTTGGCCTTGGCGGAGAGCGCATGCTTGAGGGCGAGCGCGCGCACCTTCTTCGGCAGGTCATGCGCGTGGCTGCGCACCACCGGGCCGAACGAACGGCCGCCGCCGCGAAACAAATTGGCGCGCATCGAGCCGTGACGCGCGCCGCCGGTGCCCTTCTGGGCATACATCTTCTTGCCGGTGCGCCACACGTCGGCGCGGTTCTGCACCGCATGGGTGCCGGCACGCCGCTTGGCGAGCTGCCACTTGACGCAGCGCTGCAGGATGTCGACGCGCGGCTCGAGGCCGAAGATCGCGTCCGACAGGTTGACCGAGCCGGCTTCGGCGCCGTCGAGCGTGGTGATTTTCAGCTCCATCTCACGCTCCCTCTTTGGCCGGCTCGGCCGCGGTCGCTTGCGCCGGCGCCGCCTCGGGCGCGCGGAACTTGCCCGGCTTCGGCGCTTCCTTCGGCAGCGGCTTCTTCACCGCGTCGCGCACCGTGATCCAGCCGCCCTTGGCGCCCGGCACCGCGCCCTCGACCAGGATCAGGCCGCGCTCGACGTCGGTCTGCACGACCTTGAGATTGAGCGTGGTGACGCGCTCGTCGCCGAGATGGCCGGCCATCTTCTTGTTCTTGAAGGTCTTGCCCGGATCCTGCCGGTTGCCGGTCGAGCCGAGCGAGCGGTGCGACACCGACACGCCGTGCGTCGCGCGCAGGCCGCCGAAATTCCACCGCTTCATCGCGCCGGCAAAGCCCTTGCCGATCGAGGTGCCGGTCACGTCGACGAACTGGCCGACGACGAAATGATCGGCCGTGATCTCGGCGCCGACCGGGATCAGCGCGTCGTCGCTCACCCGGAACTCGGCGAGCTTGCGCTTGGGCTCGACCTTGGCGATAGCGAAATTGCCGCGCTCGGCCTTGGTGACGTTGTTGACCTTGCGGGTGCCGGCGCCGAGCTGCAGCGCGACGTAGCCGTTCTTCTCCTTGGTGCGATGCCCGAGCACCTGGCACTTGCCGAGGCGCAGCACCGTCACGGGCACATGCTCGCCGGCCTCGGTGAAGACCCGCGTCATCCCCAGCTTCTGTGCGATCACTCCCGAACGCATCGGTGTCTTCCCTATCGGCTCGCTGCCTGCCCTTAGAGCTTGATCTCGACGTCGACGCCGGCCGCGAGGTCGAGCTTCATCAGCGCATCGACGGTCTGCGGGGTCGGATCGACGATATCGAGCAGGCGCTTGTGGGTGCGCATCTCGAACTGCTCGCGGCTCTTCTTGTCGACGTGCGGCGAGCGGTTGACGGTGAACTTCTCGATCTTGGTCGGCAGCGGGATCGGCCCGCGCACCTGGGCGCCGGTGCGCTTGGCGGTCGCCACGATCTCGCGCGTCGACGAATCGAGAATGCGGTGGTCGAACGCCTTCAACCGGATGCGGATGTTTTGACCGTTCATGGCTTTTCCCTCTCGACGACAAAGGGGCGCGGCGAGCCGCGCCCCTATGCGCCCCTTACTCGATGATGCTCGCCACGACCCCGGCGCCCACCGTGCGGCCGCCCTCGCGGATGGCGAAGCGAAGCTTCTCCTCCATCGCGATCGGCACGATCAGCTGCACTTCCATCGCGATGTTGTCGCCCGGCATCACCATCTCGGTGCCTTCGGGCAGCGTCACCACGCCGGTCACGTCGGTGGTGCGGAAGTAGAACTGCGGCCGGTAGTTGGTGAAGAACGGCGTGTGGCGGCCGCCCTCCTCCTTGGTGAGGATGTAGGCCTCGGCCTTGAACTTGGTGTGCGGCTTGACCGAGCCGGGCTTGCACAGCACCTGGCCGCGCTCGACTTCCTCGCGCTTGGTGCCGCGCAGCAGGCAGCCGACGTTGTCGCCCGCTTCGCCCTGGTCGAGCAGCTTGCGGAACATCTCGACGCCGGTGACGACCGTCTTCTGCGTCGGCTTGATGCCGACGATCTCGACTTCCTCGCCGACCTTGATGATGCCGCGCTCGATGCGGCCGGTGCACACGGTGCCGCGGCCCGAGATCGAGAAGACGTCCTCGACCGGCATCAGGAACGGCTGGTCCTTCGGCCGCTCCGGCTGCGGGATGTTCTCGTCGACCGCCTTCATCAGCGCGAGGATCGACTCCTTGCCGAGCTTCGGATCCTTGTCCTCGAGCGCCATCAGCGCCGAGCCCTTGATCACCGGGATCTTGTCGCCGGGGAAATTGTACTTCGACAGCAGCTCGCGCACCTCGAGCTCGACGAGCTCGAGCAGCTCGGGATCGTCGACCATGTCGACCTTGTTCATGTAGACCACCAGCGCCGGCACACCGACCTGGCGGGCGAGCAGGATGTGCTCGCGCGTCTGCGGCATCGGGCCGTCGGCGGCCGACACCACCAGGATCGCGCCGTCCATCTGCGCCGCGCCGGTGATCATGTTCTTCACGTAGTCGGCGTGCCCGGGGCAGTCGACGTGCGCGTAGTGGCGCTTGTCGGTCTCGTACTCGACATGCGCGGTCGAGATCGTGATGCCGCGCGCCTTCTCTTCCGGCGCCTTGTCGATCTGGTCATAGGCGGTGTACTGCGCCTTGCCCTGCTCGGCGAGCACCTTGGTGATCGCCGCCGTCAGCGACGTCTTGCCATGGTCGACATGGCCGATCGTCCCAATGTTGCAGTGGGGCTTGGTGCGCTGGAATTTTTCCTTGGCCATCGGTCTCTCCGTTAACCGTTGCGTGGCGTTCAGTTGAAATGATGAAGGCGCTCAGGCGAACTTCGCCTGAACCTCCTGGGCGACATTGCTCGGAACCTGCTCGTAGTGGTCGAACTGCATCGTGAACGTGGCGCGACCCTGCGACATCGAGCGAAGATTGTTGACGTAGCCGAACATGTTGGCGAGCGGCACCATCGCGCTGATGACGTTGGCGTTGCCGCGCATGTCCTGGCCCTGGATCTGCCCGCGCCGCGAGTTGAGGTCGCCGATGACCGAGCCGGTGTAGTCCTCCGGCGTCACCACCTCGACCTTCATGATCGGCTCGAGCAGCACCGAGTGGCCCTTCTCCAGCGCCTCGCGCAGCGCCGCGCGCGCCGCGATCTCGAATGCGAGCGCGGACGAATCCACCTCGTGATAGGCGCCGTCGACCAGCGTCACCTTGAGGTCGACCACCGGGAAGCCGGCAAGCACGCCGGCGCCGAGCACCGACTCGAGGCCTTTCTCGACGCCCGGAATGAATTCCTTCGGCACCGAGCCGCCGACCACCTTGTTCTCGAACTCGAAGCCCTTGCCGGGCTCGAGCGGAACGCACACGATCTTCACCCGGGCGAACTGGCCCGAGCCGCCGGTCTGCTTCTTGTGCACGTAGTCGACCGTGACCTCGCGCGTGATCTTCTCGCGATAGGCGACCTGCGGCGCGCCGATATTGGCCTCGACCTTGTAGGTGCGCTTGAGGATGTCGACCTTGATGTCGAGGTGCAGCTCGCCCATGCCCTTGAGGATGGTCTGGCCCGACTCCTGGTCGGTCGAGACGCGGAACGACGGATCCTCGGCCGCGAGCTTCGCCAGCGCGACGCCGAGCTTCTCCTGGTCGGCCTTCGACTTCGGCTCGATCGCGATCTCGATCACCGGGTCGGGGAACTCCATCTTCTCCAGGATCACCTGCTTCTGCGCATCGCACAGCGTGTCGCCGGTGCGCGCCTCCTTGAGGCCCGCCAGCGCGACGATGTCGCCCGCATAGGCTTCCTTGATGTCCTCGCGGTTGTTGGCATGCATCAAGAGCATGCGGCCGATGCGCTCCTTGCGGTCGCGCGTCGAGTTGATGACGCCGGTGCCGCTCAACAGCGTGCCCGAATAGATGCGGCAGAACGTGATCGTGCCGACGAACGGATCGTCCATGATCTTGAAGGCGAGCAGCGCGAGCGGCTCCTTGTCGTCCGGCTTGCGCACGACCTCGTTGCCCTTGGAGTCGATGCCCTTGATCGGCGGCACGTCGAGCGGCGACGGCAGATAATCGACCACCGCGTCGAGCAGCGGCTGCACGCCCTTGTTCTTGAACGCCGAGCCGCACAGCACCGGGTAGAACGCGCCGGTGATCACCGCCTTGCGGATCAGCCGCTTGAGCGTCGCCTCGTCGGGCTCCTTGCCGTCGAGCCAGGCGGCCATCACGTCGTCATCGAGCTCGACCGCGGCCTCGACCATCTTCTCGCGATATTCCTTCGCCTGGTCGACCATGTCGGCCGGGATGTCGATGTCGTGGTACTTCGCGCCGAGGCCCTCGTCCTCCCACACCACGCCCTTCATGCGCACGAGGTCGATGATCCCGCGGAACTGCTGCTCGGCGCCGATCGGCAGCTGGATCGCCACCGGCTTCGCACCGAGGCGATCGACGATGTCGGACAGGCAGCGGAAGAAGTCCGCGCCGATCTTGTCCATCTTGTTGGCGAAGACGATGCGCGGCACCTTGTACTTGTCGCCCTGGCGCCACACGGTCTCGGTCTGCGGCTCGACGCCCTGGTTGGAGTCGAGCACGCACACGGCGCCGTCGAGCACGCGCAGCGAGCGCTCGACCTCGATCGTGAAGTCGACATGCCCGGGCGTGTCGATGATGTTGAGCCTCTTGCCATGCCAGAACGCGGTGGTCGCGGCCGACGTGATGGTGATGCCGCGCTCCTGCTCCTGCTCCATCCAGTCCATGGTGGCCGCGCCCTCATGGACCTCGCCGATCTTGTGGCTCTTGCCCGTGTAATAGAGGATCCGCTCCGTGGTCGTGGTCTTCCCGGCATCGATGTGGGCCATGATGCCGAAATTGCGGTAGTCCTCGATGGGGTGGATGCGGGGCATTGTCTTTAGTCCTTCGGGGAAGTTCCTGTCGGGCGATCGATCTACGCCTTACCAGCGGTAGTGCGAGAAGGCGCGGTTGGCTTCCGCCATCCGGTGCGTGTCCTCGCGCTTCTTGACGGCATTCCCCCTGTTGTTGGACGCGTCGAGCAACTCGGCCGAGAGCCGCTCCGTCATCGTCTTCTCGTTGCGCTCGCGCGCCGCCGTGATCAGCCAGCGGATGCCGAGCGCCTGGCGGCGGTCGGTGCGCACCTCGACCGGCACCTGGTAGGTCGCGCCGCCGACGCGCCGCGAGCGCACCTCGATCGACGGCATCACGTTGTCGAGCGCCTGCGTGAACACCTGGATCGGGTTCTGCTTGGTCTTGCCTTCGATGATGTCGAGCGCGCCATAGACGATCGACTCGGCGACCGACTTCTTGCCCTGGTACATGATCGAGTTCATGAACTTGGTGACGACCACGTTCGCGAACTTCGGATCGGGAAGGATCTCGCGCTTGTCGGCACGGTGACGGCGGGACATGTCTCGGGCTCCGCTTACTTGGGACGCTTGGCGCCGTATTTCGACCGGCGCTGCTTGCGGTTCTTGACGCCCTGCGTGTCGAGCACGCCGCGCAGGATGTGGTAGCGCACGCCGGGCAGGTCCTTGACGCGGCCGCCGCGGATCATGACGACCGAGTGCTCCTGCAGGTTATGGCCCTCGCCCGGGATGTAGCCGATCACCTCGAAGCCGTTGGTGAGGCGGACCTTGGCGACCTTGCGCAGCGCCGAGTTCGGCTTCTTCGGCGTCGTCGTGTAGACGCGCGTGCACACGCCGCGCTTCTGCGGGCTCTGCTGCAGCGCGGGAACCTTCTTGCGCGCCCGCTGCGCCACCCGCGGCTTGCGGATGAGCTGATTGATCGTCGGCATTCGCCTTCACCCTCATTCGGGCCAAAGCCCGCATCCTTGGGGCGCAAGGCCCCGGCAAATCGGTTCGCGCTCGGTTCGTCACCTGTGCGCAAACGGCAAGCGCGCCATTCGCCCGTCGCCGGGGGATGACGTTCTTGCGTCGACAGAGGACCGCGCCGCACCTCTCGAGGAGCCGGCCGCACCGCGGTCATGCACGTCACGTCTGACAGTCGAGGTGTCAGAGGCAGCGTCTGAGCTTCTTGCATCGAGGCTGGTGCCGGAACCGGCCCGCGTCAAAAACCTTGCGGTCTCAATGACTTGGACGTCCCGGGATGCCGTTCCGACGGGCGAAGCTCACCGCCTGCCGTAAAGTGTGGCGTATCTATCGGCGCGATGGGGGTAAGTCAAGCGTTTGAGGCCGGAAAATCGGGCTTTTTCGGCGGTCCGGCGCGGCTTCGGCGCACGCCGCCACAAGCACGAAGGGCCGCCCCATGAGGCGGCCCTTCGCTTGTGGTTGAGCGCGGAGCGGCGATGACCCGCGGCGTCGCCCTACTCCGCCGCCTGGGGCGGCAGCGCGGCCGGCTGCTCGGCGAGCTTCGCCTGCCGCTCCTTCTCGCGCTCGTCGAGAATGAGCTGGTCGCGCTTGGTCGCGACCTCGCGCAGGCCGTTCATCACCGCGCCGGTGCCGGCCGGGATCAGGCGGCCGACGATGACGTTCTCCTTGAGGCCGTCGAGCGTGTCGACCTTGCCGTTGACCGCGGCCTCGGTGAGCACGCGCGTCGTCTCCTGGAACGACGCCGCCGAGATGAACGAGCGGGTCTGCAGGCTCGCCTTGGTGATGCCGAGCAGGATCGGGTGGCCGGTCGCCGGCTTCTTGCCCTCCTCGACCACGCGCGCGTTGATCTCATCCATCTCGATCTTGTCGATCTGCTCGCCCTGGATGAGCTCGGTCTCGCCCGCGTCGTCGATCTCGACCTTCTGCAGCATCTGGCGGACGATCACCTCGATGTGCTTGTCGTTGATCGACACGCCCTGCAGCCGGTAGACGTCCTGGATCTCGTTGACGAGGTAGGCCGCGAGATCCTCCACGCCCTTGACCGCCAGGATGTCGTGCGGCGCCGGATTGCCGTCGACGATGTAGTCGCCCTTCTCGATGACGTCGCCATCCTGCAGATGGATGTGCTTGCCCTTCGGGATCAGGTACTCGCGCGCCTCCTCCTCGTTGCCGCTCGGCGGCTCGATGGTGATGCGGCGCTTGTTCTTGTAGTCGCGCCCGAACCGCACCGTGCCGGCGATCTCGGCGATCACCGCCGATTCCTTCGGTCGGCGCGCCTCGAACAGCTCCGCCACGCGCGGCAGGCCGCCCGTGATGTCGCGCGTCTTGGCGCTTTCGGTCGGGATGCGCGCGATGACGTCGCCCGCCTTCACCTTGGCGCCCGGATCGACCGACAGGATGGCGTCGACCGCGAGCAGGTAGCGCGCGTCGCCGCCGCGGCTGAGCTTGAGGATCTTGCCGTCCTTGCCCTTGATGACGAGCGAGGGCCGCAGATCCTGCTGGTTGCGCGCCGAGCCGGTGCGCCAGTCGATGACCACGCGCTTGGCGATGCCGGTCGCCTCGTCGACCGCTTCCGACATCGAGACGCCGTCGACCAGGTCCTCGAACCCGATCGTGCCCTCGACCTCGGTGAGGATCGGCCGGGTGTAGGGATCCCACTCGGCGATGCGCTGGCCGCGGGTGATCTTGTCGCCGTCCTCGACCTTGAGGCGCGAGCCGTACTGCAGGCGGTGCACCGCATGCTCGGTCGTGCCGTCCTGGTCGACGATGACGACCGCCATGGTGCGCGCCATCACGATGTTCTCGCCGGCCGAGTTGGTCATGACGGCCTTGTTGCGCAGCTTGACCGTGCCGTCGAAGTTCGACTCGATGAACGACTGCACCGAGACCTGCGCGGCGCCGCCGACGTGGAAGGTGCGCATGGTGAGCTGGGTGCCCGGCTCGCCGATCGACTGCGCCGCGATCACGCCGACCGCCTCGCCCATGTTGACCGGCGTGCCGCGGGCGAGATCGCGCCCGTAGCACTTGCCGCACACGCCGTTGGTCGTCTCGCAGGTGAGCACCGAGCGGATGCGCACCTCCTGGATGGCGGCCTGGACCACCTGCTCGACTTCCGGCTCGGTCAACAGCGTGCCGCGCTTGATGATCACCTTGCCGGCCTGATCGCGCAGGTCCTCGGCCGTGGTGCGGCCGAGGATGCGGCTCGCCAGCGAGGCGACCACCTGGCCCGCGTCGATGATGGCGCGCACCTTGATGCCCGCCGCCGTGCCGCAGTCCTCGGTCGTGATGATGCAGTCCTGCGCGACGTCGACCAGACGGCGCGTCAGGTAGCCCGAGTTCGCGGTCTTGAGCGCCGTGTCGGCGAGACCCTTGCGGGCGCCGTGCGTCGAGTTGAAGTACTCGAGCACCGAGAGGCCTTCCTTGAAGTTGGAGATGATCGGGCTCTCGATCAGCTCGCCGGAGGGCTTCGACATGACGCCGCGCATGCCGGCGAGCTGGCGCATCTGCGCCGCCGAGCCGCGCGCGCCGGAGTGCGCCATCATGTAGATCGAGTTGATCGGCACCTCGCGCTTGCCGTCCGCCTGCTTCCGCACGGCGGAAATCTCCCGCATCATCTCCTCGGCGATGCGGTCGGTGCACTTCGACCAGGCGTCGACCACCTTGTTGTACTTCTCGCCTTCCGTGATGGTGCCGTCGTTGTACTGCTGCTCGTATTCCTTGGCGAGCGTGCGGGTGTCCTCGACGAGCTTCCACTTGGTGCTCGGGACGACCATGTCGTCCTTGCCGAACGAGATGCCGGCCTTGAACGCGTTGTGGAAGCCGAGCGCCATGATGCGGTCGCAGAAGATCACCGTCTCCTTCTGACCGCAGTGGCGATAGACCATGTCGATCATGCCGGAGATTTCGCGCTTGGTCATGAGCTTGTTCACGGCCTCGAACGAAACCTTGGGCGAGCGCGGCAGCACCTGCCCGATCATGACGCGGCCCGGCGTGGTGTCGTGCCAGGTGCGCACGGTCTCGCCCTTCTCGTTCACGCCCTCGAAGCGGTACTTGATCTTCGTGTGCAGCGTGATGACCTTGGCGTTGAGCGCATGCTCGATCGACGCCATGTCGCCGAACAGCTTGCCCTGGCCGGGCTCGTTGTCGCGCATGAGCGAGAGGTAGTAGAGGCCAAGCACGATGTCCTGCGACGGCACGATGATCGGCGAGCCGTTCGCCGGGTGCAGGATGTTGTTGGTCGACATCATCAGCACGCGCGCCTCGAGCTGCGCCTCGAGCGACAGCGGCACGTGCACCGCCATCTGGTCGCCGTCGAAGTCGGCGTTGAAGGCGGCGCAGACCAGCGGATGCAGCTGGATCGCCTTGCCCTCGATCAGCACCGGCTCGAACGCCTGGATGCCGAGGCGATGCAAGG
>Ga0335081_10000121_pt1 | contig 154190 bp, 121 predicted proteins | sample Lox_Sample_35_FD_206713 | JGI IMG/M metagenome (GOLD analysis project Ga0335081, IMG submission 206713) | Soil microbial communities from Loxahatchee National Wildlife Refuge, Florida, United States - Lox_Sample_3.5 | ecosystem: Environmental > Terrestrial > Soil > Wetlands | place: USA... | reverse complement strand
AATCATTAGCTTCGAGTAAACTCGTTTCAAAAACGTTATGAAAGCTTTTTTTTATTATGCCGAGGAGCACGAGTTGTTCATCAAGATAACCTGAACCGTGAACAGCAAAATCCATTCGTAAGAAGAGATGCCCATTGAGTTTCACACTGGTAAGTTGAGTGTCCGATCTCGGATCCAATGCCATTGTGTCGAGAAGGATGTTTCCATCTTTGTCTTCATCAAATAAGTATAGTTGAGATAGGCCGCCGACATCCGGCTCGCTAAGTACGTACATTGAAGCATTATCGGGAATTGACTTGATCGAATAAAGATTAAACTGACGGCCGTACGCGACAGATTCGAGCACATACGCGTCTTCGTTCGGCAAGACGCTGAACCGTGAATCATCAATGTCGATATCATTTTCTGATGGGGGCCCAAATCGATTAAGCAGAAAGTCGAGCACAAATTTATGTTTCATTTGAAATTTTAGATGTGCGAGAATGGCTGAGTCACGCGCCCCGATCTTTTGAAGTAGTTTAGCCCGAACGTTAGCACGATTCTCTACTGACACATTGGCCATATAATAATTGAGGTCGATGGCTCCTTTATCATAAAGCATTTGCAATAGGCTGTCTCTATTCCTCCCACCATGTTCATACCAGTTGTTTACAATACTGTCAAAGGCAGGTTGAGAGAGATTTGTAGCATTCGCACGCGGCTTCATGGATTCGGAGGAAGGGTGTTTGCAGCCGAAAAACGAACAAGATATTGAAACGGCGACAAATATTAAGATTGTTTTCATCGTAAGATGCTATTGATGCCACCTAATTAAAATTAACCTGCCATACATCCGCATAACATTCCGGCAGTAAGAATGCTATGTACAAACTAAACGTTTGTCTTCGTCTCATTTTGAAGATTCTCCGGCTATGTTTCCCACCATGACATCTTGTTTTGCGCCTCGAAAAAATATATGTGGAGCACCTCGAAGAAGCAACCTCTACTAAACTGCTGTCAGCCCCACTATAACAATTTTACCGCCGAACAAAAATCCAGATTCCTTTCTCACATCTCCCTTTCCGCGAGCCGCTTCTTCAACTGTGAGATGTGCCATGTTATGTTTATGTCTTTCGGGCAAGCTTCTACGCAATTGAAAATCGTGTGGCACCTCCAGGTGCCATCCGGCGTGTCAATGACATCGAGACGCTCATCGGCACCTTCATCGCGCGTGTCGAACACGAAACGGTATGCTTTCAATAGCGCTGCGGGTCCTATATAATTTTCATCCGACCACGACGACGGACACGAAGTGGTACAGCAAGCGCAGAGGATGCACTTCGCAGATTCAAATAGCTTCTCCGCATCCTCGTTGCTCTGAAGCCTCTCGTTCTCAGGCGCAGGAGTCTTCGCGATAAGGTACGGTTTGACGGCTTCGTATTTTTTATAAAAGTCCGTCATGTCGACCACCAAATCCTTGATTATCGGCAGCGAAGGAATAGGTTCGATGACGATCGGCTTTGCGAAATTGACATCCCTCAGCAGCGTGGAACATGCAAGCCTGTTCCTCCCGTTGATCCTTATCGCATCGGAGCCGCAAACACCGTGTGCGCATGACCGTCGAAAAGTCAGCGTACCATCATATTTCCATTTTGCCTGGTGAAGAAGATCGAGAATTCTCTCTTTGTCGTCTCCCGCTTCGAGAACGAACTGCTGATAATAAGGCTCGGTATCTCTTTCCGGATTATATCTCTGGACCCGTAAAATTACTTTCATCTTTTTCCCTTTTGACCTTTTCAGTACTTTCTTTCCTTAGGCTGAAAACGAGTGATGGATACCGGTTTGAAGTCGATTTCCGGTTCGCCCTTCTTTTCAGATTTGCTTACGAGAGTGTGCTTCAGCCACTTCTTGTCGTCCCGTTTCGGATAATCCTCGCGTGAATGCGCACCTCTTGATTCCTTTCTCGTCAATGCTCCATATATGATCGGTTCAGCCGTCTCGATCAGATTCCCGAGCTCTATCGCTTCCATCAAATCGGTATTGAAGATTTTTCCCTTATCATCGATGAATATTTCCCGGTAGCGTTCGCTTAAACTGCCGATCTCTGTCGTCATCTCTTTCAAGTCTTTTTCGTTTCTGAAGATTCCGACCTTTTCCATCATCTTTTCCTGCAGCTCCGTCCTAAGTGCTCCAACCCTTTCTTTCCCTTTGGAGTTCATGATTTTATCAGACTTGGCAATTGTTCTATCTGCAGCATCATTTGGCAGCGGAACAAAATCCGCATCCTTAATAAATTCCGCAATAGCTTTTCCCCCTCTGCGTCCGAACACGATCAGATCCAGAAGTGAATTCGTGCCGAGACGATTTGCGCCGTGTACTGAAACACACGCCGCTTCGCCGGCAGCGTAGAGACCCGGGACTTTTGTATTCTTTTTATCCTTGGTCACTTCCGCATCGACTGTGGTTGGGATTCCGCCCATTGCGTAGTGGCATGTCGGTTGGATCGGGATCGGTTCTTTTGTGGGCTCGACGCCGAGATATGTTCTCGCGAAACCGGTAATCTCGGGAATCTTGTCGTCAATGACCTCCTTCGGCAGGTGTGATACATCGAGATGGACATAATATGTCCCGTCGCTCCCTCTGAAACCTCTTCCTTCTCGTATCTCCGTCAGGATGGCGCGCGACACCATATCCCTCGGAGCAAGGTCTTTCACCGTCGGCGCATAGCGTTCCATGAAGCGCTCTCCTTTATTGTTCAGTAATATCCCGCCCTCGCCCCGCGCCGCTTCGGAAATCAGTATACCCAGTTTCCAGAGGCCTGTCGGATGGAACTGGACAAATTCCATGTCCTCAAGAGGGAGTCCATTGTTGTAGACCAACGCAAATCCATCGCCGGTTCCGACATGAGCATTTGACGTGATCCTGTAGACCCTTCCGTAACCTCCGGTTGCGAGCATGACAGCTCTGGCATGGAAGACATGGACTTCACTCGTCGCGATATCCATCGCAACGACGCCGGCACAATTCTTTCCGCTCATGATCAAATCTGTAACGAAAAATTCGGAGAAGAAGTTAACCTTCTGTTTGAGACAATTTTCATATAGCGTGTGGAGCATGACATGGCCGGTTCTGTCTGCCGAGTAACACGATCTCTTCACGGCGATCCGCTTGGAATCGGGATCGGCCGGATTCTCTGGTCTGGTGTGTCCGCCAAATCTCCGCTGTGCGATTTTTCCTTCGGGAGTTCTCGAGAAAGGTACTCCCATGTGCTCCAGTTCTATGATGGCACGGATCGCATCCTTCGTCATTATTTCAATCGCATCCTGGTCGCCGAGATAATCACTTCCCTTTACGGTGTCGAACATGTGCCATTCCCAGCTGTCCTCCTCCTCGTTCCCGAGTGCAGCGCCAATTCCGCCTTGCGCCGCTCCAGTATGCGAGCGGGTCGGGAAAACTTTCGATATCACGGCGCAGCTGAATCCTTCGGGAATCTCAAGTGCCGCGCGAAGTCCCGCGCCGCCCGCACCGACAATTATTACGTCATATTGATGCTTGACCATTATGAATTCCTCTTCACCTTTTAGAAAGATAAGATCGTGTTGACACCCAGAACCCAGAACGCGATTCCGGAGAGAATGATGATGCCGTAAACCGTAAGACTGACGGCAGGCTTCATTTCATAATCCCGGAAAATTCCCCACGTACCGTTCAGTCCATGCCACAACCCGACCGAAATGAAAGTTAGATCAAACATTTTCCAAAATGGATGATGCATCCTTTCTAACACCGCGGCATAAGTATGGCCGCTGGCAGGATCTGCGTGCATTACGAAATAGTGCCCGATTACGACTACGACGAGCAACAGCCCGGTAATTCTCTGGAGCACCCAGGATGGTGCGCCGCTTCCACGTGAACCGCTATGCTTATACATTCTTACCTCACTTTATGGATGCGATCATATTTTTTAGCGGTGCCATGAACATCAGGAATCCCATTCCAATGAAGAGGGCTATCCCCAATCCATAAACAACCGCGAGAATTTTCTTGTGGTACCTGGCTCCGTTCGCCCAGTCGACCAGAACTATCCTGACCCCATTCAACGCATGAAAAATAACGAGTGAAAACAGCAGCCATTCTAAAATTTTGAAAACGGGAGTCATGAAGAGCTTCATCTCATCGTCAAATGCTCTTTCACCCTGTGTGAGGGTAGTAAGGGCGTAGATATGAACATATATGTATGCTGTCAGGCCGAGTCCGGTGACACGGTGAAGAATCCATGCCCAGCTTCCGCCATGCTTGTAATATTTGAGATTCGTTCTAAACCATCTTTCAGGTGGTTTTGGTAGGTAGGCCATCTTCATCTCCTCATTAGAATTAAACTTGGTAAAATTAACGAAGCAAACCTTTTTTTGCAACGAAATGAAAAGTGGATATCATCCCGACGGGGCGGCAATCCGTGCTTCCGGAATATCGATACGAACAGTTGTTCCGACACCCGGCCTGCTTTCGATTTCAATCTTACCGCCATGCTGTTCCACGATGCGTTTAGCGATCGAAAGCCCGAGTCCGCTCCCCTTTTCATCCATGCTTCTCGAACTCTTGGTCCTATAGAATTTGTCAAAGATACGAGGGAGTTCTTCACTACTTATCCCTTCGCCTCTATCTTCAACGGTTACCACGGCGGCGGATAACTTTTCGTCGCGCGTGCCGGTCACCCAGACTTCTCCTCCGGCATGGCTGAACTTGATCGAGTTGTCGATCACGTTGGAGACCGCTCGTTTCAAAAGGTTGTCGTCCGCGTTGACAACTATGTCGGGTTCGTACTTGATTCGGAGATTGACGTTCTTCCTTTTTGCCAACGACAGATGGTGCGCAGCGACTTCTTCGAGGACAGTGCCGAGATTAAACGGCCGCATTTCGACGACCATGGAAGACTCCAGCCTCGAAAGGTAGATAATATCAACCGCAAGCTTAGAAGCATACTCGACTTCGGAAAGGAGCTGTCGGAGATTTGCGCGCTCGGCAGCGCTGAGGCCCGGCTTCATAAGGAGCATTTCCATCTCGGTCTGAATGACTGTCAACGGCGTCTTCAACTCATGAGAAGCATCCAGCAGAAAATTCCTTTGCGTATCGATCAGGCTGCCTATCCTTTGCACCAACGAATTGAATGACTCCGCGACTTTCTTGATCTCGTCACCTGTCTCCGGAACTTCGAGTTTTTCCAGCGATTTTTCGACCTGTATTCCATCTATACTGGACGCAATTCTCTCCAAAGGCCGCAATGCCCGACGCGCAATCAAGATCGAGCCGACCCCGACAAGCAGGATAGTCAATGGAGCGGCTATGAAAATAATCGTACGCATTCTTTCTATGGATTCACGTATGGATGAAAGGGAACCGAAAGTGACAACCGTTCCCTGCGAGCCGTCTGTAATTTCAAAATTTGCAAGTGCGCAACGATATTTTTCACCGGGCAGCCTCACGGTCGTTAATTCCTTCCGGTCATCTGCCCTCGCCCAGTTCTTGATCTCTGCCCGAATTGCGATCGAGGCCTTATCGTTATACGAAAAAATTTGTTTCCATGAGCCATCGAAGATTCCGACTCCTATGATGCCAATCTTACTTTCAAAGCTTGAAATTGTTTCGCCGACGTCCTCGCTGATATCGGCAACATCGACGTGCATATTTTCCTTGGCGAGCCGATTCGCTACGCTGCTCGCCGCCGCCTGAAGGGTCACGTCGAACGAACGCTTCGAGTATCTTTCATAAAGTTCCATCAAGGCAAAACCGAGCACCACTATTACAGCGGCGAAGGTAAATGTTACATAGAGTGCGACCCTTAATCTTATCGGCAGTCTCATTCTTCATCCGAAATCGTATACCCGATACCCCTGACTGTTTTTACCAACTTCTGCCTTGTGCCGGATTCGATTTTTTTTCTCAGCAGTTTTATGAAGGCGTCGATAACGTTGCTGCGCGGATCGAAATTCATATCCCAGACATGTTCCGCAAGCTCCGCGCGTGTCACGATCTTATTCCGGTTGACAAGCAGATGCTCGAGTAATGCAAGCTCTTTGCCCGATAGTTTCAGGTCTTTGCCGTTTCTGAACGCCTTGCGGGCCGCGGTGTCTAACTCAATCTCGCGCACTTTGATAACAGATGTCTTTTCACCCGTTGCTCTTCGCGACAATGCGCGAATTCTTGCGAGCAGCTCGCCGGCGTGGAACGGTTTCGGCAAATAATCATCAGCACCGGTATCGAGACCCTTTATCCTGTTTTCAACCTCGTCCAATGCCGTGAGCATCAGGATCGGAGTCGGCAGCTTCTCATCTCGAATCCGCCGGCAAACTTCGAAGCCATCGATGTCCGGCAGCATCAGATCAAGAACAATCACATCGAAGTCGTTCGTCTTCGCAAGAAAGACGGCCTGTTTGCCCGACTCGGTTGCATCAACAGCAAAGTTCTGGGTCTTGAAAAGCTTGGTGAGAGTCCGCTGGAGACTTTTGTCGTCTTCAACAAGGAGGATTCTCATTTTATTCTCCTGAGGAAAACATACAATGCCGGCAACTCAAAAAGCAGCAGGAAACTGGAGAGCAAGAATCCGCCGATCACCGCGACAGCGAGCGGCTGCTGCATCTGCCCACCGGCTCCGACACCGAGAGCGAGAGGCATCAATGCAAACACGGCGGCAAATGTAGTCATCAAAATTGGCCTTGCTCTGACTTTACACGCGCGGAGGATTGTGTTCATATTGTACCCATCTTTCTCACCAATCTGATTTATCATATGGATTATTAAAACTCCATTTTCGTTAACTATTCCTACCATCATTATCATTCCGACAAAACTTGAAATATTGAAAGTAATTCCAGTTATTACGAGCGCAAGAAGTACACCGAACAAAGAAGTAAGGTTAGTCGAGAAAAGCACAATAGGAACTGTTAAACTCTCGAATTCAATAATCATCAAAGCAATTACCAAAATAAATGCTGCAATCAAAACGAGCAGAAGGCTTCTGAAGGACTCTTGCTGGCTCTGATAGAGTCCGCCGAAAGAATAAGTGACTCCCTGAGGAAGAACAAGTTTAGCTTGTAGAATTTTCTTTATGTCGGTTATCGTGCTTCCCAGATCTCTGCCGGAAATTCTCGCGCTGACGGGGAGCATCAACTTCAGATCCTCACGGTCAACTTCGCTTTGCCCCTTCAGAACCTCCACCGAAGCCACATTGCTCAACGGAACATAGAATCCGTTCGGAGATTTCAATCTTACATTCTGAATATCTTCAAGGGCGCTGTGATATTGTTCCGGATATCTTACCCGCACCCCGATCAATTTCTCTCCATTTAGGACATACGTATCTGCACTTCCTTCCATTATAGTCCGAAGCTGGGATTGAATCTCAGCCATGGTGAATCCGGCTCGTGCAGTGAGCACAGGATCAGGATGAACGACGATCGAAGGGCCGCTGATGACGATCCCGTTGAATACATCTACAACTCCGGGCACATCATGGATAATGTCGGCAACTTCTTTAGCTTTTTCTTCGATGACATTCTGGTCCGGCCCAAATATTTTTATCTCAACAGGCGCCGGTGAATTAGTAAGATCTCCGATCAGGTCCTGCATCGCCTGCCCGAAATCGATTATCAGTGCCGGCTCCTGCGTCTCAACTTTTTGCCGCAGCTCGTCGATTATCTGAAAGACAGAACGCCTCCTGTTCTTCTTTAGTTTGATCAGGAAGTCGCCATTGTTCGGCTCGGTTATGAAAAAACCCAACTGTGTCCCTGTGCGACGGGAATATGAATCCACTTCCGGGATCGACATGATTATCTTTTCAACCTGCATCAACATCCGGTTCGTTTCGTCCAGCGACGTGCCCGGGGGCGAATTATAATCCAGGACAAACGATCCTTCGTCCATATGCGGCATGAAGTCGCTTCCAATGCTGCTGTATAAAAGGAATGTCGCACCGAGAACAATGACGGCAAAAACCGGTCCAAGGTAACTTCTCCTAAGAAGCGATTTGAGCGCGGACTCGTATGCCCCGGAAAATCTGTGATGCGATTTCTCTTCCCGGCTGAACTCCAACTCAACGTCTTTCTGCGTAATAAACTTTTCTGCAAGTAACGGAACCAGCGTGAGCGAATAGATCATCGACACGGCAAGCGACACCGCCATGGTGATTGCGAGAGGCTTGAAGAAGGCTCCAGTGACTCCATACAGGAATGCAAACGGAGCGAAGACTATGATAGAGCTGAGACTCGATCCTACGATCGCAGGAAGAATTTCTCTCATCGACTCCGCCACAGCCTGGCGAGGACTTCCCCTTTCATATCTCATATGCCTGAAAATATTTTCAATCATGACAACATTGTCATCGATGACAAGTCCTACCGCTGCAGCGATGCCGCCAAGGGTCATTATGTTAAGGGTATTACCGATGATATACAGGAAAAGTACCGCTGATGCGAAAACTGCCGGGACCGTGATTACCGCGACCGAACCGATCCTAAAACTCCTGAGGAAAACGAATATGACGAGAATGGCTAGCAGGAGTCCGACGATGATTGAATCTCTTGCGCTTCCAATCGAACTGCTTATGAAATCTCCCTGGTCATAGAAATATTTCATCTTCACGCTTGGCGGAATTACATCTTTCATACTCGCAAGCTGCGCACGAACCTGCTTGCCGATCTCGACCGTATTGCCCGACGGTTGGCGGACGATATTGACGAGGACAGCCGGCCTTTCGTCCGCGGTAACGCGGATGTATTCTATTTTTTCCGAAGGCTCGACCGATGCAACGTCGCCGACGGTAATCGGCATCCCGTTCCTGAAATCGACAACGGTGTTTTTGATGTCGTCGAGACCTTTATAGAGTCCGTCGACAAGGGTCAAATAAATCTGGTAATTTCTTTCGACAAGTCCGGTGGCTGAAACAAAATTTGTCCTGTCAATTGCAGATGAAACGTCACTCACGCTCAGCCCGTAACTTTGAAGCCTCTGTGGATTTATCTTAACAAGAAACTCGCGCTGTCTCCCTCCGACAACGACAACATCCGCAATTCCGCTGACCCTCATCAACGCGGGTCGAACGACGTAATAAGCAAGATCACGGAGCTGAACTTGATCGAGTGAATCGGAAGTAAGGCTGAAGCCTGCGATCGGAAACACGGCAGCATTCATTCTCTCTATATCGATTGAAACCGTCGGCGGAAGTTCATTTCGAATGCTCGAGACTTTTCCCTGCAGGAGTTGAAGTGCTTGAATAATATCTGTTCCCCAGTCAAAATTGATATCTATTTCCGACGAACCCCTGCTCGTGGCCGACTTCACGCGCGTGACCCCCGGTATTGCCCGCGCCGCTTCCTCTAACGGTCGAGTAACCTCAATCATCATACGCTCGGCCGGTTCCTCACCGTTGTCGGCGATCATCACGATTCGAGGGAAATCTATGTTCGGGAAGAGAGCAATCGGCATGAGAAAGAGTGACACGATCCCACCGATGGTGAATATCGCGATGAGAAAAAATACAGCCTTCCTGTGCCGCGAGATAAATTCGTAGAGCTTCATCCGGTTGATATTTCCCTAGTTCGCAGACACGGTGACATCGGTTGAATCCGGAAGTCCATATCCGCCGGCAATAGCGACAACATCACCAGCTTTGATACCCGAAGTGATTTCAAAGCGCGACGAGTCGGAAAGACCGACATCCACCTGAGTCATCAGTGCAAGAGAATCACCCTGAACTCGCCACACGAAATACAGATTGCGCTCATCGTCATGGTACACTGCCCCTTTAGGAACGAGGACTGCCGATCTGTGCTCGCCGATTTTGATACGGACATTTCCGAACGTGCCTGCGGCGACCTTCGAGGGAATCGAACGAAGATTTATTCTCACTTGAATGCTCTGGCTGTTCGGATCCGTTGCCGGGTTGATCGCCTGAACGGTCCCGTGCAACGGCGGTATAGTCATCCCCGGAATCGTGACAAGAGCAGCCTGTCCCGTCCTGATCGACGAAAGATAATTTATCGGAACGACAGCGACGAAATATTCCGTGGAAGGATCGATGATTTCGACGAGATCGGTTCCCTGCGAGACGAGTTCACCTTCCGCCACGAACCTATGTATGACGGCACCTGAAAATGGCGCAGAGATTTTCGCGGACGCTGCTGTCGTTTCCGCAAGGTGCAGCGCCTCTTCGGCTTGCTTCTTCTCCGCTTCCGTAGTCGCCTGATTCAAAAGCTGAGTTGCGCCTGCAATCGCAGCGTAAGACTCCTGGGAGACTATGGTCGCGACAATCGCCCCTTTCTGAACGACGTCCCCTTCGAGCACAACCACTTTTTCCACTTTCCCGGCTATAGTAGATTTTATTTTCTCGTCGCGGAGAACTTCGAATGAACCCGTAGTGCTTATCATGGCATCCATGTCGCCGAGATAGGCGGAGGCAACTTTAACGATCGCACGCGGCTTGACGTCGGTATCGTCGTTACTTTCCTTTGAACACGCGGCAAACAGGAACGATACGGCAATGAATAAAACTATTCTCCAAACCAACTTACTCTCCATTTGAAATTGTTCCGCTATAATTGAGTCTTTGCATCTTGAAAGCACTCAACACGATTGTGTTCCTCGTTTCTTCCATCGACATTTCGATTTGATTGATCAGTTGAATTGCGTTGAGGACTTCCAGACTGGAACCGCCTCCACCGGCGTATTTTGCCTTCGCCAGTGCAAAATTCTTTTCGGCGGTCGACAGGTTTGATTCCAGCAATTCTAATTCCTTGTTTGCCTGCCTATAATTGTTCCTTGCCTGGGCAAATTGTGCCGTCAAGGAACTCCTTAGAAATTCATTCTGCGCCGATATACTTCCTGCTTTCAAATGTGCGGACGCATACTGGTCATCGTAGTACCCGTAGGTGATGATCGGCAAAGTGAAACTGATGCCAACTTCAGCGCCAAGAACATTCGCAAGCCCTCGCTGCAAATTCGGGAGAGATGTCAGAGCACCAGCATCAGCTTCAAGCGAGACGGACGGTCTCGCCTGGCTGACAACCATCTCGGCGTCAAAATCCGCACCCTGCTTTTCAAGCAAAGCAGCCGCAAGATCGACATTGTTTGTATCGTGGAACACGGTGTCCACCCTGACGACCGTGAGCGTGGTGTCGACGTCGGCAGCTTCATCGGACGGGACCCCTGAGGATTGTGAAAGATCAAGCAAGGCATTCCTATAAGATCCTGCCATCGCATCTGCCTCGATCTTCGCATTCTCGAATTCGACGGAAGTATTCAGCACGTCGCTCTCGCTTCCCTGTCCACTTGCATGAAGTTCTCTTACAAGCGTTAAGTAATCCTTCAAAAGATCGACATTCTGTCCCAGCACATCGAGCTCTCTTTTCTCTTTGACCGCCCCGGCGAATGCCACCGCCGTGCTGTAAAGAACATCTGCCTGAGTCTTTTTCAGATTCGCAGTTCCCTGGATAATTCCCAAGTCTCCTTTTTGTATCTGAAGATTTTTCAATCCGCCGTTATACAGGACGTAACTTGCCCCGAGCTGAGCACCAAGCTGGCCGCCGTTGGTGACGGCAGGATCATAACCGGCCGACGGTGCAAGAATAAATTGAGAATTAATCCCGATTTGTGGAAGAAAACCGCGGCTCACTCCCTCGCGCGCATAAACGGCGGAGTTTCTTTCAAGCTTCGATGAGGCGATCAATGGACTCATCTTCAACGCCGCGCCGAGATAATCGTCTAGAGTAAAAAATTTCGTTTGCGCAAAAGAAATGTTTGGGCATAAAAGGGGAAAACTTCCTGCCAGGAAGAAGCCGGCTAATATTTTGAACTGCATACCGATAACATTTTTGTGCGACATAATTTAGCAGGAAACTATGAAACAAAGGTGAAATCACCGCTTAAATTCTCGTCGCTACCGACAATAGCAACTCATTTTCCGTTTTTCCCGGAAGAATCTTGCATTTCGGGATTTTTTCGCACCTTATATACGTTTGGATGTGTACCTCGCATTTATGCAAAAATGGATATGCAGACAAATATGGATTCGTTGAAAGAATTCTACGGACCGAATGCAGGATTCGTCCTAGAACTTTACGACAAGTTTCTCCGTGATCCTGATACCCTGGATACCGAGACAAGAAAACTTTTCGAGGAACATCCTCCACAATTGGAAGAACCGAAAAGCCCGGACATAGACCGGCAGAGATTTAGCAGCTGGAAGACTGTGCTGGCGGTTGCGCGACTTGCCCAGAACATCCGTCAGTTTGGACATCTCGCGGCCAATCTCGACCCACTCGGAATTTTGCCGTTATCGGAGGGCGGGCTTCTTGCAAGAGATCCGTCGCTTAAAAAAGAATCCTACGGATTGGATGATGAAACCTTGCGAAGTTTGCCTCCGGATCTAATCGGAGGCTCGATCGTTTTAAGGACCCGGAATGCTTTTGAAGCAATCGAAACACTGATGAAGATCTACACGTCGACGATCGGTTTCGACTTCGAGCACGTACACGCAACCGACGAAAGAACCTGGCTGCGCGATTCAATAGAAGGAAGACTCTTTGCACCGCCTCTGATGCCGGTTGATGGGAATACGCTGCTGGAACAATTGACGCAGACTGAAGTATTCGAGCAATTTTTGCAGAGATCGTTTCCCGGCAAATTCAGGTTTTCAATCGAAGGTATCGATATGCTCGTGCCTATGCTGGATGAACTTGTGTTGCTCGCGGCAAAATCTGAAATAAAATCCATAATAATCGGCATGGCGCATAGGGGACGTCTGAATGTATTGGCGCACATTCTTCACGTGCCGTACTCCGCCATATTTGCGGAATTTAAAGATCCCGTGCGACACCGAAACTCTCGTGCAGATTTAGATTGGACGGGCGATGTAAGGTACCATCGCGGCGCGTTCAAGATTCAGAAAAATAATTCCCCGGATGCGATGGGAATTTTCCTTGCACCGAATCCCAGTCACCTTGAAGCGATCGATCCTGTCATCGAAGGGATGGCCCGCGCCGCGGGGACCGATTCGAGTCATCGCGGGAAACCGGAATTCAATCCGGAAGTAACCCTTCCGATTCTCATCCACGGCGACGCATCATTTCCCGGACAAGGTATCGTAGCCGAAACGCTGAACCTGTCGCGGCTGGATGGGTACTCGACCGGCGGAACGATCCACATCATAACAAACAACCAGCTCGGATACACTGCAACTCCCGACGAAACTCGCAGCACACGATATGCAAGCGATCCCGCGAAGGGATTCGAGATACCTATTATTCACGTGAACGCAGACGATCCCGAAGGCTGCATCGAATCTGTAAGGATTGCCTCCGCTTACAGGGAAAAATTTCACAAGGACTTTTTGATCGATCTCATCGGCTACCGGCGTCATGGACACAATGAAAGCGATGAGCCAACTTTCACGCAACCCTTGATGTACGAGCGGATTCAAAACTCACCGACTGTGAGAAAAAAGTGGGCCGATGAGCTGACGGGCAGGAAAACAATCACACCGGAAAATGTCGAGTCATTTGTCAGAAAAGAATTTGACAAACTTCAGTCGGCGCTTACTTCTCTTGAACCTGACAAAGCGTTGATCGAGCCGCGGCCGGCAATGCCGCCTTCCGGCGCGGCACGGATGGCAAAAACCCATGTAAATCCGGAGAAGCTGCAGAAGCTCAATCAGGCACTCCTGTCGTTTCCGGAAAATTTTTCAATCCATCCGAAGCTCGAACGCATCATCGAAAAACGAAGGCATGTTTTCGACAGCCAGGATGCCGCGTCTATCGATTGGGCAACTGCAGAAATCCTGGCGCTGTCTTCGATACTTGAGGACGGAATACCGATCAGGTTTACCGGCCAGGATTCCGACAGGGGTACCTTCAGCCACAGGCATATTACGTTCCATGATGTGAAGAACGGGGAAACATTTTCGCCGCTTCAATCCTTTGTGCAGGCGAACGCATCGTTCGAAATCTACAATAGTCCGCTGACAGAAAGTGCGGCAGTCGGCTTTGAATACGGATACAACGTCCAAGAGCCGGGCAGGCTGGTCGTATGGGAAGCACAGTACGGCGATTTCATAAACAATGCTCAGACCATGGTGGATGAATTCATAACTTCCGCGCGCGCAAAATGGGGACAGACCCCATCGCTGATCTTGCTTCTGCCCCACGCTTATGAAGGACAGGGTCCGGATCACTCCAGCGGACGGCTTGAACGTTTCCTCTCCCTGGCAGCCGAGATGAATGTTCGAATTGCAAACTGCACAACTGCAGCGCAATACTTTCATCTTCTACGACGACAGGCGCTCCTTCTCAAGGTCGATCCGCTTCCACTCGTAGTGATGACTCCAAAGGGCTTGCTCCGTCATCCGCGGACCGCATCGACTCCGAGAGAATTGTTCGAGGGAAAATGGCAGCCTGTGATCGATGATCCGAAACCTCTCCATGAAACTGCACGCAGGCTGATCCTGTGCAGCGGGAAAATTTTCGTCGATCTGATCGACAGCAAATACAGACAACAGAATGAAGAGACGGCGATAATCCGGATCGAGCAATTGTACCCCTTCCCGGCGGGCGAATTGAAGACACTCGTGATGAATTATGAAAATGCCAAAGAATTGATCTGGGTGCAGGAAGGGCCTCAAAACATGGGGGCATGGAATTTTATAATGCCGCTATTGAAAGACTTGTTCCCCGGATACGGAACGGGCGGAAGCAGGATCCAGATCAGGTACGCCGGCAGACCGGCAAATGCGAGCCCGTCTGAAGGATCTACAACACTACACATTATGCACCAGAACGAAATTATCGAACAGGCATTCAAAGGAGAAACCACGAATAAACACTTTGCAGAGAGAGAAGTATCTCTGCAAAATTCATAAAAAGGAATAAGATGAATATCGTTGTTCCGTCGCTCGGTGAATCGGTCGTTGATGCACGCATTGCCCATTGGCTCAAGAAAGAGGGGGACAAAGTCGAACTCGGGGATGCCGTCGTTGAACTGGAAACGGAAAAAGTCAACGTCGACGTGACAGCAGAAGGTGCAGGCGTGCTGACGAGGGTCATGGCACACGAAGAAGAGACCGTTCGTGTCGGGGATGTTATCGGAGAAATCGATGCGGATAATATCGGGGAACAAATAGCGAAGGGAGGAATGTCCGTCGAGAAACCGGATGTGAAAAGCCAGAGTCATGAACTAAGTGATCAGAAACATGAAGCGTCAGAAAGGATCCGTTCCGGGAAAGAATTTGAAAGAGCAACGCCGGTAGCAAGACGCGTCGCCGAAGAGACAGGCTTGAAATTATCCGAAGTCGCCGGAAGCGGAACCAGCGGCAGGGTGACAAAACACGATGTGGAATCATTTCTACTGACAAAAAAAACAGGAGAAAGGCGAGAACAAGCAAGAGATGGGGGAAATGGGAAACGTGAGGCTATAATTCCCGCAACGCAGCCATCAATGACGGGACAAGAAGAACGAGTGAAGATGTCCCTTCGTAGAAAGACGATTGCACGTCGAATGCTGGAGGCGCAGCAGACCACCGCGATGCTGACCACGTTCAACGAGATAGACATGAGCCGCGTGATGGATCTGAGAAAGAAATACAAAGAGGTGTTCAGAGATAAATATGGCGTCGGGCTCGGGATCGTTTCATTCTTCGTGAAGGCGTCGATAGCAGCGTTGAAAGAATTTCCGCGGCTGAACGCGGAGATCGACGAGGACGAGATCGTTTACAAACATTACTACGATATCGGGATTGCTGTAGCGGCTGACGAAGGGCTCGTCGTGCCGGTGTTAAGGAATGCGGATACGATGTCGTTCGCCGAAATTGAAATGGGGATCAAAAACTTCGTTGAAAAATCGCAAAGTGGTACACTCACTCTAGAAGATCTGCGCGGCGGCACATTCACGATAACGAACGGCGGAGTCTTCGGTTCGCTGATGAGCACGCCGATTCTAAATCCGCCCCAGGTTGGAATCCTCGGCTTACACAAGATAGCTGAGCGGCCGGTTGTGGAAAACGGGCAGATAGTTGTGAAGCCGATGATGTATGTCGCGTTGACGTATGATCACAGGATAGTCGACGGACGCGAGTCAGTGCAGTTCTTGGCCAAAGTAAAAGAATTAATCGAAGACCCGGCAGCCATGGTGCTTGGATAGAGGTTGAACGGCTCGCAAGCACAGGGGGAAAACCTCTTTCTAATAGAGGGGGAATTTGCCATATTAATACGAGATGGTTCAAGGAGGAAAATATGGATGCTAATAACATCGAATCAGCGTTAGCTTATTATAATGCCTTCGAAAAGAAAGACCTTGGAGCAATCGCGCGACATCTGCACCCAGACGTTCAGTTCGTTGCACCGATGGGAGAAAGCAGAGGACGAGAGGCGGTCGTTGAGGCAGCCAAACGGCTTATCCCTCTCGTCGAGAGAATCGACGTTCGAGCGAAGTTCGCATCAGGCGATCAGGTCGCGTTGGTTTATGACATGCACCTTACCGGGCCGGTCAAAATCTGTCCGACCGCAGTGCTGATGACTTTCAAGAATGACCTGATTGCACGGACGGAGCTTTATTACGATGCGAGGCCATTTGGAAATCTCTGAGAGGAGTTAAGGAATTATCGAAAATAGCGCGGCGATGGTGCTGAAATAAGGTAAGCAGTCTCCCAAAACTCAACGTCAAATCAGAGGGTGAAACAACAGCAGGTATTCTCTATCATTTGGCAACTATCATCTAAAGATTCTTTCCTATCAGAAACATATTGCACTTAAACGTCCGCAGTATTAATTTCTGACGAAGAGAGCATGCTGTGAAATTACTTCAAACCACAATTCTTTTTCTATTGGTTTTATTGGCATGCAACATTGCCAGAGGACAAGACGAAAATTTAAAGAACAGGCCCACTCTTGAATTCAACGTTGGACTATGGATGGCTCCCCTGATGAGCGGTGAGCCCTTGCCTTCGTGGTCCGTCCTGGACAAACAGAGTTCCAGTCCACTTGGTGGCGAGCTCCTTTTTGCATACCCCGTGAAAGAAAACTTGGCAGCCACAATGAGTCTCGGAATTCTCGAGGGAATAAGGCGGGACCTGTTAAGCCCGTTGGAAGATCAGATAAACTTTCTTTCGCCGTTCATGTTAGGTCTTAGGTATTTTGTGGCTGGTCCCAAATCAGTCCCGGCCATGAGGGAGTACTTGTCGCTTGCTCTCGGGACGGATTTGGGTTATCAAATATCGGTTCAACCAGCGTATACTTACCATAAGACTGTAGAATCAGAATTCACTTTGGCGGGAAGGTTTGGTGCTGGATTGAAATATGCTGTCTCTTCTCATTTGGAGTTCACGCTGGAAGTCAAATTCCATATTATGAAAGATTTCGCGACACCCGTTGGTGGAAGAAGAAGTTTTAACGGATTGACCCTTTCCGTGGGTAGTGGGTTGATGTTCTAAAGATCGGACAGGAAACTTTGCAGCCGGTGTACTATCTCATCCCCGAATGACTTCTGTCTTCTCTGAGTTTTTTTGAAAAGTGAAATCAAAGGCCAACTTGGTTTCTCAACCATGGGGTGAGAACGTATGTATAGCAAACTAGATCCACTGCCAGCCCAAAAACAAGCCCCGCGATGGACGCTATGTGGATCTCCTTCGGATGGTCATCTATTTCCATCGAAACGATATCGGACATATTTATTCTTTTTGTAGTAACACTGTCAGATACGGCTATTCCTTTAGATGCAACGGGTATTCGCTTCTCTCCGATCAAGCGGCCGACAGTGTGCAAGTCTATTTCATTTCCAGTCGTGTCTTTCATGGTTCTCACCGACGAGAACAGTACGCTCCTTGGGTTAACGAACTCTCGAAATTTTATTAAGAGAAGCGGCTTGAAATCTCGGTCTAGGTCGAAGCCGATGAATTCTCCAGACCTCTCATGCGAAGCAGTGTCCAGTATCGTTTCAGTCGCGCCCAGTCGCGGCAGGTTAACTGAATCGACGAGGTTCTGACGCGCGACAGTGTAACTTGCAGGATATTGATAGCGAAAACTCCCGTTCACTTCCACCAGGCGTCCGGCCCTCCGTGTGGAATCATCAAGAATAATCATCAGCCAGACACCAGGTTTAAGTGAGTCGACTCTTGACAGCTCAACATCGTGAGTTGACTCACCATCAAGTATGATGCCTGTCGTGAAACCGATTAGTGAGCAGCTACTCACCGCCATTGCTGACGCCACGATTGCCATTAGAGTAACGAACCGGGCGATGCCTCCGTGTAAGTCTGCCTTCATCGATAGATTCCTCCTGACCAGTGATATATGATTCCGCACAAACGAACACTACCATCGATTCACCCAACACACGCTGGCAACATCCGTTAATTGTTTTCTAACTGCAGAATGTCTTCAGCAAAATTTATCTGTTCCTCAAACAAAGTGCAAACAACTTCCAGTCCTGGCTCAACTTACTTTTGATCGGCTCAGTTTGCAAACGAAGATTTTGACAAAAAAACGGCAGGTATGAGGCTCCTGCCGCAATTGTAAAGAGGTTTGTTGTGGGACATCTTCAATATATAGTGTGTCACTCACTTCAAGCAGTGAGCTTTATCACGCCGCCATACTTCCAGTTCCAAAACTCAAGAATTCTTCCCAACTGATCACATACTGCTTGATCTTTGCTTGCATTGCTGGAGTAATCCCTAAGGTCTCGTGAATGCAAGTTCTGGCTCAGTTTGAATGTTCCGGACGAGATAACCATCGTCATGGCGGCTTCAGCCGGCATCCAGAACGAAAACTGGATTACGGCTGAAGTCTGTCCAGCTCGAGGCGGAACTGGAATGACACGGGATTGAAACTGAGCCATTACCCAACTTCCCAATCAGCCCAATTACCTTTAAGTTACATTTTCGTGCAGGTAACAAATTCCTTCACCAAATGTTACACGTTCGTACCGTTGTTCCCGCTCAATTCCAGTAAGGCGAAGATTCTGAGATATTTTCGCGTGAATTTGCGGCGTAGAAATTGATACATATGTTGCGTTCCATTGAACAGGTTCGGCGGGGAGGTGTTAGTTCATTGACAAAATTCTCGGAAGATTTTCCCTGCCGGATTTCTTCTTCGAGTTGTTTCTCCAAATACGGGAGAGCCGGGCAATGCCATCTTCGATAGAAAGCCCGCCTCTTATGTGTCACTTAATTAGAGATCGACAATTGGAAAAGGACAAAAAGAAAGAAGGAAGTGGGAGTACCGAGGTCAGAGATTGGCAGGTGATCGTATCACGAAGCTTCGACGTGATCGAAATGAAACAAATGAGTATGGATATGTCGAAGACTCGTCTCAAGCCGATCTTTTTATCTAACGGCGATCTCTCGATCGTTGTTCCGGCAACGTCCGATGAGGCAGCGAAAGAGAGAGCCTCAAACATCGCCCGGCGCATAGCATCTGCGGGAGTCTGGGGGATGGACCTTTTGGATCTTACCGATTTCAACCTGGACTGACAGGTATAATTGATTCGGCATTAATCTGAGATCGGTCTTGTTAATCTTCCGATAAAAAATGCCGATATAGAGGTGTGGAGGTGGTTGGTAATACCGCAGTTCCCTCCGGGCTCTTATTGCTCATAATTATTCCGTTCCATATACGAACGGTGAGAACATTTGTGTTATGATTAGCATGCTTGTTAAAAGACATCCCTTATTCAGGAAAAACATCGAGAGAATTTCTCCCGACGACCGCTTCCGGCTCCTGGTTGAGTCTTCACTCAGCGGTGCGTACCTCATACAGGATGATCTTTTCCGTTATGTCAATTCCGCCTTTTGCCGAATATTCGGATACGAGGCTGAAGAGATTGTAGACAAACTCGGCCCGATTGACTTGACAGCACGGGATGACAGGGAGCTAACTGCGCGATACATCCGTGAACGGATCGAGGGAAGATCTCCAGGCATTAGGTACGCATTTTGCGGATTGAAGAAAGACGGAACGAGCGTGTTCGTCGAAGTCCTCGGTTCTGTCATACGGCATGAGAAGCATCCTGCGATCATCGGCACGGTCGTTGACAATACCGAGCTCGTCCTTGCGGGACAAGCGCTCAAAGAATCCGAAGATAGATACAGCCGGTTTTTCAATGAAGATATTGCAGCGCGTTATGTCACCACTTCTGACGGCACGATCCTCTCCTGCAATGACACTTTCATAAAGCTCTTCAGCTTCTCTTCGAAAGAGGAGGCGCTGAAAACAAATGTTGCCTGCATTTACACTAATTCCCGGGAACGCGATAAGTTCGTCGAGCTTATGAAAGAACGAAAACACCTGGAGAGACGCGAAGCCGAATTTATAAGGAAAGACGGGAAAAAGATATACGTGCTTGAGAGTGCAACAGCAGAATTAGACTACACCGGGAACCTAAAATGTATACGCGGTTATCTGATAGACGAAACAAACAAAAGACAGCTTGAAGCACAGCTTTTCGAAGCACAGCGAATGGAGAGCATCGGAACGCTTGTGTCGGGCATTGCCCACGATCTGAACAACGTTCTCTCGATCATCATTGGACAAATTTCCATCATGGATCCCGTAAAAGTGGGCACTGAAAGGTTGTTGAAAAGCAGAGATGCGATTTCGAAGGCGGCGAGACGAGGCGCACACACCATCGGACAGCTCCTCACATTCGCTCACAAAGTTGAAACCATAACCGAGTCGGTGAAAGTAAACAACATTGTCGAGGAGGTCGTTGAATTTCTTGAAGAGACTTTTCCGGAGAAAATCGTTTTCACGGCTCAGCTGGAGCGGAGACTCCCATCTATTCACGCAGATCCTAATCAACTTCAGCAGGTCTTGATCAACCTCTGCGTGAACGCGAGGGACGCGATGCCGTCCGGCGGAACATTGACGATCTCCACGTCGAGGATCGACAGAAAATCTCTCGAAGGACGCTTCCCGGATCTTAGCTCGGATGAATATTTGGTGACGAAAGTCTCGGACAACGGTGTCGGCATCGACCATGAGGACATAGGAAGAATTTTCGAACCTTTCTTCACTACAAAGAAAAATGGATACGGCACGGGTTTAGGTTTATCTGTAGTATACGGCATCATGAAGGCCCATCACGGCTTCATAGATGTGCGAAGTGAGGTAGGACGCGGGACGGAGTTTTCGCTCTATTTCCCCATCCCGATTCAAATAATCAACGCGCCTCTCTCCGCTTTAGAGAAAGAGATCGAGCGGGGCCATGGAGAGACGATACTGATAGTGGAAGATGAAGAGGCAGTGCAGGACTATATGAAAGAAACTATCGAGCGTAACGGGTATAGAACTCTTCTGGCAAAGGATGGAATTGAAGCAGTGAAAGTATTCGAAGAGCATCGCGGAGACATAAATGCTGTCGTAATGGATATGGGTTTGCCCAAAATGAATGGCGCACAGGCTCTCTTAAAACTAAAATTAATTTCGCCCGAAGTAAGGGTCATATTCACGAGCGGTTATATCGAGCCGGACATCAAGGCAGCGATTTTCGAAGCAGGCGCCAAGGAATTTATACAGAAACCATTCCCGGGCGTTGATCTGTTGGAAAAAATTCAGAAGGTCTTAGTGGCGCAGTGACCGCCCCCTAAATGTGGGACAGTTCCATCATTTTATTCGATGCCTTTCGTCACTCAGGAACGTTCACCTTTCTTAAAAAATCGGCACTTTCTTCCGGCACAGATGTATTCACATACATCCCGCTCCCGATTTCAAAGCCTGCCGTCTTCGACACACGAGGCACGATCGTAAGGTACCAATGGAAATACTCCGAGTGCAAATCGCGAGTCGGGATTGAGCGTATTGAATAGTTGAAATCCGGATCGTTGAGTCCGTGATAAAGTTTCGCGAGAACGATCCTTAAGCATTTCGACAAATCTTTGATTTCGTCGTCGTTTATCTCATGGAACGAAGAAACATGCCTTAGAGGAAATATCCAGATGTGAAACGGCGAGAGTGCGGCATAAGGAATGAACGCGACAAAGTTCTTGTTCTGAAGAATTATTCGTCCTTTCGCATTTAGCTCGTCCTTAACTGTCCTGCAGCACACGCATTCACCCATATCGTCGAAATACCTTATCGCCTCATCCATCCTCGATCTGATTTGGCTCGGCACAATCGGAGTAGCCACAAGCTGCGAATGCGGGTGCGAGACCGACGTGCCTGCGCCTTCGCCATGGTTCTTAAACAAAATGACTGCTTCAATCCTGCCGTCTTTTCTGATCTCGTTGTACCTCTGGCGATAGACTTTCAGAACCTCGGACACTTCCCCGTCGGTCATCAACGCTATGGTCCTGTTGTGCAGCCGGTGTTCCACGATAACCTCGTGAAATCCAACTGCGGTCATCGAGCGATAGATACCCTCAACTCTCCTCACCCGTTCTCCGCGACTGGTGAGGGCCGGAAATTTGTTTGGTATGACTCTCACCTTCCAATCGCCATTGTCCGGCGCTCTCAGCAATTCGTTGAGAGTCAAGTGCTCGTTCCCGGCACAGAATGGACAGGTCGAGACATAATCCGGCAAAGCTTGTTCGTTTTCTTTTCTCCGCGCAAATTCGTCAGGCCGCTTTGCCCTCTCCGGACTGATAATCACCCATTCCCTCGTCAGGACATTCTGCCTAAGTTCAGCCATGCATTCTCCTCAGGATTATCACAACGTTCTTACTACGTTTTCTTGACCTTTGATTTTTTGCTCTTGACCTTAGTGAGTCTTTTCAATACGGCAGTACTGGTCAACTCTCTCAGCGCGTCCGACGCTATCCATTTTGCGGTCTTTGAATCCATCCTCTGGATTTCTTTTGCAGTCTTCACGGCGGCTTTATTCAATATTTTATTTCGCTTCCCTATCCCACGCAGCGCCCAGTTGACAGCTTTCCTTACAAAATTCCGTTCGTCGGTCGCCTCCCTCTTTATTATCGGAAGAAAGTTCAGAAATACTTTGTCATCGCCGCTCTTGTCGTGCACCGCGAGTGCAGCCATCAAAACAAATCCTGCTCTCTTCACAAACTCCTCTTCTCTTTTAGCCCACCGATCCGCCTTCTTGATCGCAAATGCAGTTCTGTCGAATAAGTTGCTGCACACCTGATCGCATACATCCCATGAATCGAAATCGCCTGCCCAGGTTTCCATTTGTGGTTCGGTGACCAGTTCAGAATCATCGATTAGACCGGCGAGAATCCTCGCTTCATGAACTCCGGTTTTCCATAATTCCAGAGCAAGACCGTGATTGTTGTCATTGAGAAGTGGATCGCGGCAAACTTCCTTAGCTAAATCCCGAAGCACAGGCATCGGAACTCCAAGAGTATTTTGCGAGCTAATTCCGAATCGAGCCATGCCCGCCACATTTTCGGGATTACGGAACTCTTCGAGAGTCCTTATTATCTTCATCGCGTCTCGTCTGCTCTTGTCAGCGCTCGGGGAAGTCTCCGGACGATTGGCGGTTTCTTTCGGTTCTGAGTGTTTCATTTCTATCAGCCCTCGTTTCGTTTCGTGATATTTTAAACAAAGCATTCTCCAAAAACAAACAGTCCTTGTGTGATTTTGGGAAGTTGCAGTTCACGCCGCAAGCGAGTAAATTTTGTGGAGAATAGGAGCCAACATGGATGCGATGGTCGCTTATTGCGGGCTGTCATGCGACACCTGCCCCATTCATCTCGCCACTCTGGAAGAAGACAAACCCAGGCAGCAGTTGATGAGAGCCGCGATAGCAAAAATCTGTGCGGAACAGTACGGGATGTCCTACCGAATTCAAGACATCACCGATTGCGATGGGTGCCGGGCGGGCATCAGGCTTTTTTCTGGCTGCGCAAAATGTGAAATCAGAAAATGTGCAATCGAACATCGGCTCGAGAGCTGTGCCTTCTGTGACGACTATCCCTGCGAGAGACTCTTAAAGCATTTCGAATCAGATCCGGGTGCAAGAGCGCGGCTGGAAGAAATGAGAGGATTACAAAACAGAATCTGATTCTCGGTCCGCAGGTTTTTGTCTGATCACTCTCCTTGATTAAACTTCCTCCTATAATTAAATTTTCAGACGAAAACAAATGAGAAGTATTGCCTAAGCGCGAAGATATAAATTCCATCCTGATAATCGGAAGTGGGCCGATCGTTATCGGCCAGGCTTGCGAGTTCGACTATTCCGGCACACAGGCTTGCAAGGTTCTCCGTAAACTCGGCTACAAGGTCATCCTCGTCAACAGCAACCCCGCAACAATTATGACCGACCCCGAGCTTGCCGACGTGACTTACATCGAGCCTCTCACACCAGAGTTCGTTAGAAAAATCATTGAGATCGAAAAACCGGACGCACTTCTTCCGACGATGGGCGGACAAACAGCGCTGAATATCGCCGTCAATCTTGCCGAGTCGGGCGCGCTCGGGAAGAACGGCGTGGAGATGATCGGGGCAAACCTCAGCGCGATCAACAAAGCGGAAGACAGAGAACTTTTCAAAGATACCGTAACTTCGGCCGGCCTGGAAGTGCCGCGCGGCGGCTTCGTCCGAACTTTGGAACAGGCGATGAATATCGTCGATCATGTGGGCTTCCCTGCGATTATTCGTCCTTCGTTCACGCTTGGCGGAATGGGCGGCGGTGTCGCCTACAACATCGAAGAGTTTAGAGAAATGGCGCGGCATGGACTCTCCGTCAGCCCGATCAGCGAAATACTCGTCGAGGAATCGGTCATCGGCTGGAAAGAATTTGAGCTTGAGGTGATGCGTGACAGGAGAGACAACGTCGTCATCGTCTGCTCGATCGAAAATTTTGATTCTATGGGCGTTCACACCGGTGATTCAATCACGGTGGCGCCGGCTCAGACATTGACCGACCGCGAATACCAGAAAATGCGGGACTGGGCGAAGAAAGTTATTCGCGCCGTCGGAGTCGAGACGGGCGGCTCGAATATCCAATTCGCGATCAATCCCGTCGACGGTCGAATGGTCGTCATCGAAATGAATCCGAGAGTCTCACGTTCCAGCGCGCTTGCGTCGAAAGCCACGGGATTCCCGATTGCGAAGATTGCTGCTATGCTTGCAGCCGGCTACACGCTCGACGAGATTCCGAACGACATTACAAAAAAGACTCCGGCATCCTTTGAGCCTTCGATCGATTATGTCGTCGTAAAAATACCGCGATGGGATTTTGAAAAATTTAAAGGAGCAGATGACACGCTCGGCGTCCAGATGAAATCGGTCGGCGAGGCTATGGCGATCGGAAGTACATTCAAGGAAGCCCTTCAGAAGGCGCTTCGCTCTCTCGAGCAGGGCCGCTTCGGAATCGGCGGTGACGGAAAGGATAAATATGATTTTTCTAAGCTGAAGGACACCATGGTACAGGAAGCAAAAAGGGTCATTGCCAATCAGCTCAAGAGAACTACACCCGATAACATTTTTTATCTAAGGTATGCCCTCCAAGCGGGTCTGTCGGTCGAAGAAATTTTTGAGCTCACCAAGATTGACCCATGGTTCCTGAAAAATGTCAAAGAAATCGTCGATTTCGAAAACAAGTTGAGAGAAAACTTTTATGTCGAGGCGTGAAAATGTCGTTCGTTGTTTTCTCTCCTTATTGCTGCAAATTATTGCACGAGTATCTGCCGATTAAACTGAAATGAAGAAGAAGCCTTTAAATAAAGAAATTCTCCTCAGAGCAAAGCAGCTGGGCTATTCAGACCGACAGCTCGGTGAAATATTCGGAGCATCCGAGAGCAGGATCAGAGACCTGCGAGATGGATTGGGCGTAAGGCCTGTCTTCAAAACGGTCGACACGTGTGCTGCGGAGTTTGAAGCCGAGACACCTTATCATTTCTCCACATACCAGGAAGAAAACGAGGCGGTACGAAGCGGCAGGAAGAAAGTAATAATTCTCGGAAGCGGCCCCAACAGGATCGGGCAGGGGATCGAATTCGATTACTGCTGTGTCCATGGCGTCCTCGCGGCGCGCGAGGAAGGCTACGAGGCAATAATGATCAACTGCAATCCTGAGACGGTTTCGACCGACTATGATACCGCGGACAAACTTTACTTCGAACCACTCACTTTTGAAGACGTGATGAACGTTATCGAGGAAGAAAAACCGGAAGGCGTGATAGTAAGCTTCGGCGGGCAGACTCCGCTCAAACTTGCAAAGCCCCTGGATGAAGCCGGCGTCAAACTCCTCGGCACAAGCTCAGAGGGTATCGACATCGCTGAGGACAGAAAACGATTCGGCGAGCTTCTTAGAAGGCTTAAGATTCCTCATCCTGAATTCGGGACTGCATATTCCGTCGCCGAAGCCGTCGACGTCGCTTCGTATATCAAATATCCAGTGCTCGTGAGACCGTCATACGTTCTCGGCGGGCGCGCGATGGAAATTTGCTACAATGAAGAATCGCTCAGGCATTATATGCAGACCGCCGCAGACGTTTCTCCCGACAAGCCGGTCCTGATCGACAGGTTCCTCGAAGATGCGTTCGAATTCGACGTCGATGCAGTTGCCGATGGAGACGATGTCGTGATCGGGGCCATCATGGAACACATCGAAGAGGCAGGCATTCATTCGGGAGACAGCGCAGCGGTGATACCTCCATATATGATCACCGACAAATGCCTGAAAGAAATTAAAGATTATACCAATATGCTTGCCAAGGGACTGAAGGTCGTAGGATTGATGAATATCCAGTTTGCGATGAAGGACGACATAGTTTACATACTTGAAGTCAATCCGCGCGCGAGCCGCACGGTTCCGTTCGTTAGCAAGAGCATCGGGCTTCCGCTTGCGAAGATCGCGACAAAGATTATGTTCGGGAAAAAGCTGAAGGATATGAACCTCGACGCGACCAACAACCATTTCGATCATATCTCCATCAAGGAAGCAGTATTCCCTTTCAACCGGTTTGCAAGGGTAAAAGTTTTCCTGGGACCGGAGATGCGTTCTACAGGCGAAGTTATGGGAATAGATTCGAATTTCGGAGCGGCTTACGCGAAGTCGCAAGCCGCGGCGGGAAATCCCCTCCCGAAATCAGGCACCGTTTTCTTCAGCGTCAACGACAACGACAAAAACCAAAATACGGCTGCAATTGCCCGCGACTTCGAAAATCTTGGATTCAAGATAATCGCCACCGAGGGAACTTCGAAATTTTTAACTTCCAACAAGATTGAGAACGAAAAGGTCTTCAAGGTCAGCGAAGGTAGACCTAATATTGTCGACCACATAAAGAACGGGAAAATACAATTCATCGTCAATACTCCGCTCGGCGAAGAGGCGCGATTCGACGAATACGCAATCGGCTGGGCGGCAATCGAGCACAAGGTTTCGTTCGCGACCACGCTTTCCGCCGCATCGGCGGCAGTCAAGGCAATTAAATCACTTCAAACCGGCGAACTCAGCGTAAAGGCGATTCAGCGTTTTCACAAATCCAACTAGTTTTAAATCCCCTTTAACATCAACGTCTTTTTTGATTTTACTCTATTTTCGGCGTTTATCCGGCAGAAATAAACTCCAGATGAAGTAAAGACCCTGCTCTTAATTGTGCTACTGGCACCTATCGATGAGGAAATTGCGGGGATCTCCTTTTCAAAAATACTTTCCCTTTTTTCTCTGCCTTTTTGTTTTTGAGCTCTTCTTCCTATTCTGCCCTTAGTTGCACCTCGGCGATTTCTTCGATGCAACCACTTCATTCCCGTTCAGCTTCCACGTCAAGTTCTTGCCGTTGAATGTCACACTGAAGATTTTATCTTTTCTTCCTGGTGCGAAAACAATTGGTTGAGTTCTCTCGTTCGGAGTCGGAGAGAACTCATTTTGCGGACCGACTGGGACAAAGATTGAAGTCGTGTCGTCATTCTCATAGCCGAACCATGCAGTGTATGTAGTATCGTTAATCTGTGTTACACAATCTAAGATCGGTTGCAGCGATTGCTGAGGTACGGAGATAATATTCAAAGCCACCGAATCTGTCGTTGCATGAGACGATGGAGCAATGCTGTCTCTGACGGCAATGTATACCGTCGTCGCAGTATCAACATCACCTGCACGGATTGTGGCTTGCAGAAGAGTATCCGAGACGAAAGTCGTTGCCCGGTTTGTACCATTAAGCCGGACTTTTGAGGTCGTAGTGAAATTTCTTCCTGTTACGGAAAGCGTAAATGCTCCGCTGCCCACGAGAACATTCTGTGTGTTGATTGTTCCGATGGTTGGAAGTTTGGTGAGATCGATGTTGATAGAAGTTTGCTTCTTCTCAAAATAGTAATACACCATATTAGGATAGTTATCGAACAACAATATCTTCCCTTCGGGTGGGAGTTTTAATCGCTGCAATAATGTCCCGGCATGGACATCAAAGACAGAAATATCTCCCGTATGATATTCACCACCTGCTTGACTTCTATCAGAAATCAACTTTGCCAAGACAATACAATTCTCCGCTGGGACTAAATACCCATTAGAATTCCATGGGAATTTTATCGAAGCTATTATCTCTCTCGTATTTACATTACAAATTGTATATTCCAAACTCGTCAAATTAGTATCCAGGTTGTAGACATAGCTTACGAGGGCATACCCAGATCTGGAATCACTTAATACGGCCGCTACAAAAGGCCCGATATTACCCACCCTCTGAGGTTTCATTTGTTGTTTGCTGTCAATGATATATTCCGAGAAAAATATTCCGGTGGAATCATCCTGAAGTCTGTAAAGGCTTTTTCCGTCTTGAGACAGAAAAGAATTGTACGATGTGTAATCTTCATAAATTGTATCGATAGGCTCTACCATCTGCCGATCTACCACAATAGTTCTTGTACTATCTTGCATATCATCAATAGTGATGTAGTATCGATTCGTCTTTGGAGAGTCCTTTATTTCATTGACTTCATTTATACCATTAAGAGCATATTTGATTTGAAGGGATGGATCACTTACATCTACCGTTGCAAGCGAAAATCTCACTTGAAAGAATATTCTAGATTGGTCAGAATTATGAAAAATCGGACCGTTAACACGTCCTGCATCCTTGACGAAAAGTTCGCTGCTGTTTGTCATTAAATCTAGTCTGTAAATGTCTCCACTATACCCTGGCACATCGTAAGCTGAATTATGCTTAAAATAATAGTAGTACGGTTGTGCGTAAACCGCCGAACTTGCCAGCACCGTCAGAAACAATATTCTTTTTAGCATGACTAACTCCTCATAAATTTAAATTACCAACCGCTTGGCGGATTGCCGTTTACTACATCATTATATATTTCTATCGCAGGTCCGCCATAATCTCTTCCATATCTTACTCCTAAATTTGGATCCTTTTCCCAATAACCACCTAACATAGGAGCCCAGGCAAATCGGGGATGCCAAATCCAGTAATAATATCCATTGTATAATTGAAAGGCTTCCGTTAAATACTCTTGCTGTGTAAAGTCTGTCGCATAACGACACGCGCCACTCCTCCTTCTTACCTTTGATGGATGCGCTGCTGCCAATCCTTTTTTCTCAGCAAAACGTCTCTGCCCTTCTGCTCTATTTTCCTTCCAGTTCCAAACTTGTTCATCAGTGGCAGGCGGTGTGTCAAGTTGCATCAGTCCGTACCCGTGAGGCCTTCCGAAGATCGGAAAATCATGGTCTTTTATAAAATGATGCCACTTCGGCCTGCTTTCCATATACACTATCACTTGTTCTTCAGTGCTTAATCCATTCTTTACTTGTTCTTTTGTCGGATTCAGACCCGTAATTATAAAAGGATGATTTATTGTTTTATCATAAACCTTTCCGCTAGCCGTCGCCGTTACATCGAGTGTCAGTTCATCACCACCTCGTATCTTGTCCCAGTTTATGTTCCATGAACTACCATTCGAGTCTGCTGCAGTTGTATTTCCTTTGAAAGAATCGTCAAACTGTCTGCCATCATCACCTTCCCACTGCACCCGAAGGTTCCATTGGAAATGTACAGAGTCGCCTTTGAAATTTGCAAGTTTGGCTTCTGTCGTGATGTCAGGCATCTTTGGATCTTTAGTTATGTCTTTCTCGTCTTTGAGTTCGTCGGTAGGATATATAACCACTAATTCTGGTCCGCCTTCCTTTATAGTCACATATCCAATTCCATAATCGGGCATAGTAAAACTACTCTCATCAGAAATAATCTTGTGACTTTTTGTAACAGAATTCACTCTGCTTGCAGGGATCTTAGGACTTGCGACATTTATGCTAATTGTCGGGTGCTTCGCTTTCATGTTCTGATCTGAATTTCCTTTTCGACCAGGCAGTATAGAAGTCGCTATCTCATTCGGTATACCTACCCTTATTTCTGCCTTTACCGAGTCTGCACCTATGCTGTCTGCCGCTATGAATTGAAACGGTTGAGACACGGATGCGAAATATCCACCTGCGCCGCCCGATGACAGAATCGTTCCATAAGCGTTTCCGCTGTCTATCCCGACTTCGAATGATTGATTCGGTGAAAAGTCGGTCAGGCTTCCATCCGGATTTCTCTGCTTGACAGTAATTGCCGCTGTGTCGCCGGGCGATATCTCCGAAGGAACAACCTGTACAACAATGTCTCCTTCGATAAATAAGCTCCCAGTGCCGCTCTTCGTCGGATCATTAGCATCTAAAACAGATATCGTAATCTTCTGCACGCCATTCGGTTCCACACCATCGGCGTTGTACAGCATCTCTCCGGAAGCATCGCCGTATGGATAGGGTGAGCTATTATTATTCCAATCATAGGCTTCGCCGTACTTTCCACTATCATCTGCAGTGATGTAAAGAGGGGTACTCCAGGGAATCACAATATCATTACCTGCGCTGTTTTCTGCTTGAACATATATGTATGCCCTTCCTGAATGTGCGACTGTATCCGGGTCAGTATAAACGGAGAAGTGATCCGGCAGCTGGCAAACTTGCACTGAATCTGTTCCGGTTATTCCATCACTAACCGCCTGTACCGTTGCCCAATCACCACTTGAATCAGGAGTGATTCCGTCCGCAACAAGAGAATAATGACCAATATCGTTCCCCGTTGTCGTAACGACCGAACCAATCTTTGCATCTACCCCCGTCGGTGAATCTCTTTGATGAAACGATACGTATTGACTCCCTGAAACGATGGTCAATGTAAGCGGGTCTGTCGGCGACCATGTCGTGGTGCAATCGCTGTTGTAGTCCTCGTTATACATTCCCGCCAGGTTCATTCCCGTCGAATCTCCGGAATGGAATGCGTGCGTACCTAAAGCAAACGAAAAGTTCGCGTAAAAGGGAGGCAAAAATGAGTATGAGCCGCAATCTGTTCAATCCAAGCCGCCATAATACCAAGAATCGAACAGACGAACGATACCGGAATCACTGCCGGCAAATACACCGTCACAATAGACCTGACATGAGAACCGGCCTAATGCGTTCTCACTGCAATCCCGATCCCACAGGTACATCGTGAATGTGTAAGCTTGAGCCGATGGCGAAGGGAAGTTTAAAATAAAGAAGTTGCCGGATTCCTCCGTCGTATATTCGACCGGGCATTGACCAATGCTGTGCGGCCATTGTGCCGTGCACTCAACCCTTCCTTTCGGGGCTCCGTCCCAGTGAAACTCGAAGCGCATAGTATGATTCTTAGTCGCGCCATCCTGCACTTTCTTCACCTGCTCCGGTGTGATCACCGCGCTCTCCCTTATATGCACCTGCGCGAGAAGTGATCCTACTGTTAGAAATGTCATTGCAATAACCGCTGCAGCACTTTTCATCTCAGAGACTCCTTTGATGCCAAGTAATTCCTCGATACCGCCTTGCAGCATGAAACCATTCGGGGACAGATTTTTTAAATTACTTTAACAATAAGGTGGATCTTCGTGCTTTGGGCGCCCTGCTTTTTTCTGCCCTCTGGCAATATCTGCGACTAAATTGTAATACACCATGAAGTGAATGTCAAGTGGAAAAGGGGAAAAAAGGAGGAATCCTTTGCCACAAAAGACGGAACTCGATTCATCAACTCTAGCCCCAAGATGCCGTGTGTTTTTAGCATTCATCTTGGCTTCTAATATCTTGATGCTTACTTTTAAGTTTTTAATCCCTGTTTCTTCTCGCCGTCTCTTCTTATTTTTTAAACCGGAATGAAATTCTTTATAGCAGCCGCCGCAATTCTCCATAGTCTCCTTTTTCTTGTCATCAATGCAAACGCCCAACCGAAGATCGCGACTGCGGGATGGAAGATAGCACACGTAAAATTCGTAGGCTCAGATGCAATTTCAAACATCGATCTCCTCGAATATTTCAAACCTCTGAATTTCTCTTCCAAAGATACCGCCCGGATCAAAGCCGGCATCTCGTCGATTCAGGAAAAATATTTTTCCGAAGGCTACCTCCTTTTTAAAGTTGACTCATCCTCGCTCTCTGCAGACACCGCTTCACCGACGCTCACGATCTATCTGAGTGAAGGTCCGCGCCTTACCATCGGGAAATTACTGATAACAGGGAATAAATTTTTCACCTTCGCAGATCTAACAACGGAATTCGCCACCCGCGTCGGAAGCCCGCTGAATCAAGACGATTTGGAAAAAGATATAGATTATATAATCGGCAAGTACAACAACAGCGGCTTCCCGCTCACCAAGGTTCATATCGACAGCATCTTTGTCTATGGCGGTGACGGGACAGATTCACTCGGCGTCGCTTTGAGCGTCAACGAAGGGGAAAGGTTCCGCATAAACGCGGTACGGGTCGAAGGAAACACCGAGACCAAAGATTATGTGGTATTGCGGGCCATGAGAATCCTACCGGGAGCTTATTACGACCAGTCGGAAATGGCAAATGCAAAGCAGCGGCTTCAGAAATTGGGCTTTTTCCAGAGCGTTAGTGATCCTGAACTTTTCGAAGCCGGCGACACGACGGGAGTGCTCGTCAAAGTAGTCGAAGGTAACACAAACACGTTCGATGGAGTGATCGGCTACATGCCGGCACAGCTTGGCCAATCGGGTTATTTCACGGGCATGATCGACATTTCGATGCTGAATCTTTTTGGAAGCGGTCGAAAGTTCCGCGCGATGTGGCACCAGGAAACGAAACTCACACAGGAACTAGAGATAGGCTACGCCGAGCCGTACATTTTTGGATATCCGATAAATGCCGAATTCGACTTCGCGCAGCGCCAGCAAGACACAACTTCAGTAACAAGAAATTTCGGAGTGAGCGGCACATTCCTATTCAACGATAATTTCAACGGCAGTACTTCGATCAGCACACTTTCCACGACGCCGCTTCAAAATTCAAACAACAATTATTTCGTCTATGAAAGCAGCGTCCTCAACCTTGGCGTCGGGATCACCTTCGATACCCGCGACGATATCTACAGCCCGCGCCAAGGAGTTCTCTATCTAACTCAAATACAATTCGGCGAAAAAAAGATCTACGGGCCTCAACAGCTGATTACTCCGACCACCAAGCTCATCAACTACACGGAGCATCTCGGCATCGACCTTTCATTGTACCACGAATTTATAGCAAGACAAATATTCGCGATCGGAATTCATGGAGAACAGGTGACAGGCACTGAGCTCGACCAGAGTGATATGTACAGACTTGGCGGGACAAACACAATCAGGGGATACATTGAAAACCAGTTCATCGCAACAAAGGCGGCATGGACAAATATCGAATACAGGTTTGCGACCGGGAGAGAATCATTTTTCTTCGGCTTCCTTGATGCCGGATACATTTACCGGCAAAGCGATCCGATCGCAAACGTTCCAGCCAACTCGCTTTCGGCTTACGGCTACGGTGCGGGAGCACAGGTGGAAACCGGGATCGGCATACTTAAAGCAAGCTATGCGCTGGGTAAAGGCGATTCGTTCGTCGAAGGCAAGATACATTTCGGAATCGTGAATCGGTTTTAGATGGTCAAAAGGAAATAAAAGCAACAGGGGAAAATGACTGAACATGCGCTTGTCAAAAAACTGACAGCTAAATGCTGAGTTCCGAGAGATGAAAATGAAATACTATTTAAAGTTAGCACGCATCGGAAACGTTATCATAACCTTCCTGAGCGTTGAATGTGCAGGCATACTCTGCGGAGTAGACATCGCAAAGAGCTGGGAAATCTTCGTGGCCGCAATAGCTGCATCTCTCATTACGGCCGGGGGAAACGCGGTGAACGACCTGTTCGACATGGACATCGACAAAATAAACCGTCCGTACCGACCGCTTGTATCCGGAAAACTTTCAACACGCCAAGCGAAAATATTTTACTTTGTTGTCACAACCGCCGGCTTGATCGCGAGCGCCGGGTTAAGTTTCCATTCGTTTATTATCGCCATCGTCGCTGCCGTCTTCATATTCATGTACAGCTTTAAATTGAAACGGTCCGTCTTTTTCGGAAACTTCACCGTCGCACTGGTCACCGGGCTCACATTCATATATGCCGGTGCAGCGGTGAAAGATTTCGTGGATGTATATCCGGCGGCAGTGTTCGCGTTCCTGACAAACTTAATTCGGGAAATAATAAAAGATGCCGAGGATGTCAAAGGCGACGGTGAGATTGGGGTAAAAACAATCGCTACGAAATTTGGGACTGCAGCATCCGCCTACATTTCTATCGCGTTAACTGCAATACTACTATTCATGGTTTGGGGCGCCTTTGACTTGCGAATTCTTCCCATACAGTTCCTCACGGTCTGCGGTTTGACAATCCTTCCGATCGGGGCATATATATCGTACCTGCTCATTTCCAGACGGGGATTTTCTGAGGCAAGTTTCGGTTATAAACTGATGATGGTCTTCGGCTTAATTGCATTGATCGTCGGAAAAGTGTAATCGGTGATGTTTCCTGCCCCGCGAGGTCAGATGGAGAACCGATAAGAATCCTCACATCCCGAAATCATCACAAAGTCAGATCTAACAAGAATTTTTCTGTAACGATTTTCTGAGACATCCGTATCTTCGTCAAAAGGAGGAGAACTTGAGGAGTACGATTCTGTTGGGTGCAATCATGTCTATTTGCTTACCCATATCCGCCAAGGCAGACCTGGATTCAACGAATCAATCAAAATACGTCAGGGCGGTCAAGATAGACGGGGATATCGCCCTTACCGGCAAACTCACAGATCCTCATTGGCAGCTGGCACCTCGAATCGAAATAAATTACGAAATACAACCCGGCTACAATTTGCCCGCGAAACAAAAAACGACCGTTATGATTTTATACAACTCCAGCTATTTGTACGTTGGATTTATTTGCCACGATACGCATCCATCTCAAATAAGGGCTCATGTCACAGACCGGGACAATATTTTTGACGATGATTTTGTGATGGTGTTCCTCGATACATACCTGAGCCACCAAAAGGCATACGAGTTCGTCGTTAATCCTCTCGGTATCCAGGGTGATCTTATGAGAACCGGGAACAACGAAGACGCGAACTTCGACGCGGTCTGGGATTCGAAGGGAGCGCTGAACGACAGCGGGTATACAGTAGAAATCGCATTGCCGTTCAAAAGTCTTCGCTTCCCAGCGTCGGGCGTGCAGGACTGGGGAATAGAGTTTCTGAGAAATCTGCCGCGCGAAAGCCGTTACCAATATTCGTGGCTGCGACTGGATCTGAACGACCCATGTCCTTTATGCCAGGAGGGCACCCTGGACGGTCTCGAAGGACTTCAGTCAATCGGTGGTCTGGAACTGTTGCCCTATGCGATGGGATTGGAAAGCGGGTCGACTAACGACAATAGCGATCCGAATTCCGGATTCTCCGATGGGCCGGTTATAGGAAGATTCGGTATCGGCGGCAAATATTCCCCAAACCCAAGTTTCTCAATAGAAGGCGTCGCCAATCCCGATTTCAGTCAGGTTGAATCTGACGCTACTCAGATAAGTGTTAATTCGACATTCGCTCTTTTCTATCCCGAAAAGCGGCCATTCTTCATCGAAGGGAACGATCTCTTCAACACGACGATCCAGGCGTATTACTCTCGCATGATCAACAACCCTCTAGGAGCAACGAAGGTCATGGAAAAAACAGGACCGCTGACCCTGGCTTACCTCGGGGCGGAAGACAGGAATTCAGCCTTTATCATTGCAGGTGAGGAAGGAAGCGTACTCGACAACGCGGGTGATAATTCATTTTCGACTTCACATCAATCCATCTCTAATGTCCTCAGAGCCAAGTACGACTTCGGAGCACAATCTTTTGTCGGCGCACTTGGAACCGGCAGAAATTTCGAGAACTCGCACAATTACGTCGGAGGATTCGATTGGGATTTGTTCTTCGGTGACAACTACACTTTCGACGGACAATTCCTCTATTCGAACACCAGAGAACTGAACGATACAAGCATAGTCTCGGACACATCTCATTTTGGAGACACAAAATTCACGAAGGCTTTCGATGGACAGGAGTATGATGGAACAGCATTTCAGGCGGACTTTAGAAGAGATGCGAGAATTTATAGTTTCAGATTCACGTACAGAGATCTCTCCCCGACTTTCCAAGCGGAAGACGGATACATATTCGCAAACGATTTGAGAACGCTCGAGATGGATCATACTCTGCAGTTTTATCCTAATACATCTCTGATAGACTGGTGGGGGATCGATCTGGATTCGTTCCTGCATTTTGATTATGAGAACGCAAGGAAGGAAAGATGGATAGTCTTGACACCGTTCACACAACTGAAGAGTCAAACCCAGTTATCCGTTAATTACTTACTCGTCAACGATGAGCTATATCATTCGGTAAATTTTTTTGGCGTGCACAGATGGATCTTCAATCTATATACCAGACCCTCGAGCGCGGTGAACTTGAATGTTTCCGCTGCTGTCGGAAAGTTCATATACCGCGCGGACAATACCACACTTGGCAACGGCCACAATATCACCGCAGAACTAATCTTAAAGCCGACGTCAAAACTTTCTTTAACGCTGGATTATTCGCGGTCGCGACTTGTCGATACCGTCGGAAGCAATCTTCTTTTCGACGGATACATCTCCAGGATATCCGCGATATATCAGTTCAGCGATCGGATTTTCGTGAGGCTGATCGGCCAGTACGATCAGTTCAATAAAGCCCTCGAAATCGATCCGCTCTTCAGCTACAAGCTTAACCCCTTTACAATATTCTATGCCGGATCAACCGACAATCTCACAAACTACGGCGACGAATTCGGGATAAGGCAAACAGGCCGTCAATTCTTTGTGAAGCTGCAATATCTTTGGAGAGGCTGAGCCCAAAATTTCGGCGGAAGTCATCAAAGGAAGGAAGACAGGTTTGGGTTCGATGTGCCGTGACTGAAAAGGAGGGAAAACTAGTCCGCTTCGCGCAGAGATTTGTATTTCTTAAGTTTGCCTTCTACAACCGCAGCAAGCATATCGGGATCGACCGGTTTCGTCAAATAATCATCGACGCCGAGTTGAATTCCCGTGCGTACGAAAAAGCTCTCATGCAGCCCGCTCATAAGGACGAAAGGAACCTTCTTCAGGTGAGGAATTTTCTGAACGCGCTCGTAAAAAGAGAACCCATCGCCTTCCGTACCCGAGAACATGACATCGGCAATGATCATGTCGACATTCGTTGTCTCTAGAAGTTTCAGCGCGTCCGTGGGGCTTTGTTTAGTCAAGACGCTGTATCCGTATCCTTCAAGGACGGCTCTCACTGTTTCAAGAAATCCAGCCTCATCATCGACGACAAGAATAACCGCTTTCATTATGGCACGCTGGAACGCTGAAAGGATGTGGGGCTCAAGCTTCTTTTGCTCTTCAGGGGTAATCTGGTAACGGCGTTTCAATTCCTCGAGCGAATTGTCATCATTCGGTCTTATATGACCTCTCTTTATTTCCTTCTCCACTTCGGTCACGTAAACCTGGAGACGCACCTCTCCTTCCATTTCGATATGGTCTTCAAACGACAAATTGAAAATATCGCGAAGCTGCATAAGCTCGCGGGCTGCTTCTGGAGTGACCGGAGGAGCCTCCCAGGCTTCCCTCAAACGAGTAACGTATATCCTCAGCTTTTCTTCGCGCGTATCGGGCAGCTTAACGCCAAGGAGCTTTAGTTTTTCCTTGTAAATCGTCTCCACCGAATTCTTTGCGTCTGCAACTCTTCGCTCGATTTCCTTTTCCATCTCCATCTTCATGATGGTGCGTGCCTCGTCGAGCTTGGACTGCTCTTCGCCCACAACCTTCTTTCTATCCGATTCGAGCTTGGACTGCCGACCTTTTAATTCTACCTCAACCTGCTTCTCTATTCGCTCGCGCTCTTTTGCCAGCTCGGCAGCGAGCTTTACGGTGTATTCGCTCTCAAGCTGGGTTCGCAGTTCGCTATGCTTCCGCTCAAATTCCCTCTGCTCGTTCAGCTTAATCTCTTCGAGACGCCGATTGAGCTCAATTTGTGTTTCACGTTCTAGTTTACCGTGGCGATTTTCGTAGGACCTCTCGAGATCCATATGCTGTAACCTGATCTGTTCCTCGATCCGCCTTCTATCTGCGTCAAGCTTGTCGTCAAACTCTCGTTGAAGCTTGGCTCTCGTTTCCGATTCAAATCTTTCCCGTTCCTTTTCGTGATCTATTAAGGATGTACTTCTCCCTTTTGCGAGCTCTCCAGAAAGTCGTTTCTGGAACTCGTCCTCCATTTGTTTCTTACTTTCCTCAAGTGCTTTGCGCTCTTTTTCCAGCAGTTGACGCTTTTCTTTGACCGCCGATTCCTTTAATTCATTCATCGACTTTTCATACAGCGCGCTCATCTCTGCACGAGTTTCTTCCTCAGCCTTCTTGCGCTCGGCAGATAATTGCTGCCGGTAAGTCGCTTCCATCTTTCCCACTTCAATTTCAAAGGCATCTTTCGATTGCTTCTCTAATTCCCTTCTAAATTTGTCTTTCTCCTTTTCGAGATTTGCAATCAAAGATGCACGTTCCGCTTCCTGCCATTCACGTTCCTTCTTGAGAGCTTCCGCTATGCGCTGTTCAGCCTTGCGAATTTCTTCGGTGAATTTCTTGTTGTACTCGATCTCGAGACGCTGCTCGATCTCGGCTCTTATTGTTTCTTCGTCGACTGCAACAGGCGGTTTCTCAGATGGTTTTTCTTCTACCGCCGCCGCCGCTTCAGGCTTAGCGGCTTCTTCGGCAGGAACTTCCCCTTCCTTCGTGGCTTTCTCGAGTGCCTGTCTTCTCTCCTCAAGAGCCAAAGCATAGACATTATTCGGCTCGATTGCCCTCACGGCATCCAGTTCCACTTTGGCTTCTGCAAGATTGCCTTCTCTGATGTGCTTATCTGCCATTCTAAGGTGAGCGGCAATCTCCTGTCGTGTACTGGCAGGTTGTTGTGGTTGTTGGGTAGCCGGCCTGATATTTTGGGTTTTCTTAAAAAGCATGTAATTGCGCAAAAATCCTTTTGTAAGTTATTAAACCCGGCGTTGAATATCAATAAGCCAAGGCATCTGGCAAAAAATAATTATTCCCGCATGTTCATGGAAATTCGTACGTTTAGACTACCTCTAAGGCTTATTTCAAGAGCGTAGCGATAAACTTGTTCCGCCCCCGCGAGATAACCCCAGATTAAGATGGTCTGACGACTGTGCAGGAATTTCAACATCCAAAAACATGGAGCGGTGAGACTCCGAAATCCTGCAAATGGAATCCGACGACCGTTCAGGATTTAGTATGACAAAATGTCAGCCCGGCAAAGTTTCCGTTTTTTCAAGCTTTCTCTGCCGCGTGGTGCTTAATTATCTTCGCATCGACTAGAAACACCACGTCTTCGGCGATGTTCGTTGCGTGATCGGCTACCCTTTCAATGTGTTTCAGCGCCACAATCAAGTGTGCGCCGGGCTCGATCAAATTCGGATTTTTCTCCATCTCTTCAATTACAAACTTGAATTTATTACGATTCATCTCGTCGACCACATCATCTTTTTTGCAGATTTGCTGTGCCAATTCAGGATCGCCATGAATGAAAGAATCGATGGCATCATGTACCATTTTCCTCGCCACATCACCCATATCGAGAATTGCGGTTCTGCGGACAAGATCCGCGTAATTTAGGAGCGGCTTGACACGCTGGGCGATGTTTACAGCCACATCTCCTATCCTTTCGAGTTCATGATTCATCTTTATTGCAGAAACCACGAGACGCAGATCTGCGGCGACCGGCTGCTCAAGTGCCATAATCTCGTCGACCTGCTTATCCAAAAGATTGTCGAATTCATTTACCTTCTTTTCGTTCTCGTACACTTTTTCAGTGGTCTTCAAGTCGCCATCGTGCAGCGCACGCAAGGCCAACTCAAGCTGCTCATCAACAAGGCTTCCCATTTTAATCAGATTTGATCTCAGGTTTTCGAGTAAATCTTCAAAATGTCTATGCATATTTCTTCTCCTTCATTCTCAATACAGACTGTTAAGTAGTCGCGCGCAATCGCCGCTACTTTTTCAAAACGAAACTGAACTCCGATCCCTTTCCCAATTCGCTTTTCACCTCAACCTTACTATTATGCGCCTCAATTATATGTTTTACGATCGCGAGGCCAAGCCCCGTTCCACCGACGCTCCGGCTTCTATCTTTGTCGACCCGGTAAAATCTCTCGAAGATTCTGGATAGATGCTCCTCACCTATCCCGGCACCGTTGTCTCTCACAAATACTCTGACCGAATTAGGAAACTCCTCGAATCCGACCTCTACCGTCCCGCCGCGGTCGGTGTATTTAATTGAATTGTCTATCAAATTATCTAAAACCTGCCTGAGTCTATCCTTATCACCGAGGACAAGAACCTCACTCGAATCGAAGCACTGAACAATCTTCAAAGACTTCTTTTCCGCCTTCGGCAAAATCTCTTGAACGACATTTCTCAGGAAATTGGTTATGTCGAAGTACCGAAAGCTCATTCTCATCTCGCCGCTTTCGATCCGGGAAATTTCTATGAGGTCGTTCAACAGAACGTTCAAGCGTTCGGAGTGTTCGAGTGCCTTCTGAAGAAATTCCCTGTTGACCTTCGGATCACTTATCGCTCCGTCAATCAGGGTTTCTATGAAACCCTGTATGCTGAATATCGGCGTACGCAACTCATGAGAAACATTGGCAAGGAATTCACTCCTGACTCTCTCCAATTTTTCAAACTTTGCTATGTCTCTCTTCAGGTTCCCGACGATCTGATTTGTCAATTCGCTGATTTGTTTTAATTCCACGGAGCCGGTTCTGGGCAGCTGCACGGACAAGTCGCCGGCACTGATTCTCTGAAGAGCATCCACGATCGTGCTCAATATCTTTGACTGCCGGGCGCTGTAAGAGTAAAAGACTTCTTCGAACAGATAAAGCAAGACGGTGCTGAGAATTCCGGCGAGCACGAGATGGTTCTCGCCGAAGGAAATCCCGGATGAAAAAATATTTTCCACCAGCATCGTGAGAAAATACACGGCAATTCCAAAAATCACCGCGAAGGCTAATTTTATTTTACGTGAATGAAGAAGTCTATTCATTCGGCTTTGAATTTGTAACCGACGCCTTTGATCGTCTCGATCATGTTCGCATGATCCCCTAACTTCTCCCGAATCTTGCGGATATGGACATCGACCGTCCTGTCTCCGACATAGACCTCTGCACCCCAAATCCTGCTTAGAAGAGTCTCACGAGAGATGACTTTTCCTTCGTGAGATGCAAGGTAATATAATATTTCAAATTCTTTCCTCGGGAAAAATACATGCTCTCCTTCTATCTTCACCATGTAACTTTCCCTATCGATCAGGATTCTGCCGTAGTCGATATTCTTGCCGTCTTCGGTTTTTACTCCTTCCGCTCTCCGCAACACTGCGCGAATACGCGAGACAAGTTTGCGGGGACTAATAGGTTTGACTATATAATCATCCGCGCCCAACTCCAATCCCAGTACTTCGTCGAACTCGGCGCTCTTGGCAGTCAGGAAAATCACCGGTACGTTCGACGTCTTTTCATTCTGGTTCAAAGATTTCATGACTTCGTAGCCGTCTTTCCCCGGAAGCATTATGTCGAGCAATATAAGATCCGGTCTTACTTCGTTCGCCTTTTTCAAAGCTTCATTTCCGTCTGACGCTGCTTCAACTCTGAAACCTTCGCGCTCGAGATTATACCTGATGAGTTGAACGATGTCCTTTTCGTCGTCAACGACCAAAATAGTTTTCATAAAAACTCCGAGATAAGTTTGGGAGTACACTTCTCACGTCGCGTGAGAATGATCCAAAGGACCACTTTGGAGCAGGAGGATGGGGGCTTACGCCGGAGCCGAATTGAATTCCGGCGGAGAGGCGACGGGCGGATTCGAACCGCCGCATAAAGGTTTTGCAGACCTCTCCCTTACCACTTGGGTACGTCGCCAGATTTTTGCTCATAGTTCATGACTCACAGCTCGTGGTAAGGCATTTCAAATACAATAAACAAAATTGTTTCCCTATGAGCTATGAACTGTCAGCCATGAGCTATTGTCGAGCGGGAAACGGGACTCGAACCCGCGACATCAACCTTGGCAAGGTTGCGCTCTACCAACTGAGCTATTCCCGCACTTGCGTGCCAAATTACTTCAATGAACAGACACGTTCCGGTAAAAATATAGCCGAGGTGGGAAAAAAAATCAAGCTGAACGTTAAGCAAACAACTCAGGTCCGACGAATTCTCAGCCGGAGCCAGTCCGCCCTCGGCACAGAATCCTCGACCTCATTCCATCTTTAATCTTTTTGTCGGGGCGGAGGGATTCGAACCCACGACCCCTTGGTCCCAAACCAAGTGCTCTAACCGGACTGAGCCACGCCCCGAATTCTTCTGACAAAAGTTAAAGAACTTTGTATCGTCTTAGAGTGTAACGTCCGACCCGCGGCTTTGGCACCAAAGGCACCACGCTCCGGCCGGGCTGCACCTCGCGAACCAATAATATAACTCATCTGCCTTTCAATGAAAAGGGGGTTGTATCATGGTCGAAAATTGCAATTGATGCGTGCGAGTTATAACTTTTTTGAAAAAACCGGCCCTCAGTTCAGGAGATTCGTGAGGGTTTCGAAAAGAATAAGTTATGCTGCGCGATTTCTTTAATAGGTTCGAGAACTACATCAGAAAGCACCAGCTCGTCTCCGAGAACGACAAGATCATCGTGAGCGTCTCTGGCGGAATAGACTCCACCGTGCTCCTGGATCTGATGATGGAGTTGAAGAACCGCATGCAAATGCAAATCGCCGTCGCACATATCAATCACAAGCTCCGCGGCAGTGAATCCGAAGAAGATGAAAAGTTCGTAAAGGACCTGGCGGAGAGCAGCGGGATCGAGTGCTTCGTGCATGGGGTTGACACACGGGCGTTTATCATAGAACACAAAACATCGCTTCAAGCCGGTGCGCGAGAAATCCGTTACAAATTTCTAGAAACGGTTATGATATTGAAGAATTTTACAAGGATCGCCACTGCGCACAATGCAAACGATAACGCCGAAACCATGTTATTTAATCTGCTGCGCGGCTCGGGCGCCAACGGTCTCGGAGGAATTCCGGTAAAACGAGGACATATAATCAGACCTCTTCTGTTTGCGGAACGGAAAGAGATAGAACAATATGCGAGATTAAAAAGTCTCAAGTACCGTGAAGATTCGTCAAACATAAAAAATTATTACATGCGCAACGTAATCCGCCATTCGACAATCCCTCAGATTCAAGAAAAGATCAATCCTGCGGTAATCGCCACACTTAATCGAACCGCTGAAATTTTTCAGGAGATGAACTCATTCATAAGCAACGAGGTGAAGCTTCTCTATTCCAGCGTGGCGAAGAATTTCGAAGGGGAGAAGCTCGTTCTGGATATTTTCAAACTGAAAAACACTCTTCTCTTCATCCGCGAAAACATGATCATGGCGGCACTGAAGGAATTTGTCCGGGGAGAAGTAGACTACAACAAAGTCCACGCCGTCATGGACCTGATAAACTCCGAAACGGGGAGTTCAATAGAATTAGGGAGCGATGTCGTCGTATTCAGAGACAGGTATAATCTGGTCTTCATAAAGAATCCGAAAGAGCCCGCGGACTTCGTCGCCGAAATAATTCCCGGGAAGAAATATGAGTTTGAAGAGTTTTACCTTAACACCGAAGTTGTCGAAAAAGGCGAAGTCAACTTTTCGCTTTCTCCGGTTGTTGAATTTGTTGATGCGGACAATGCAGGAGATGCCCTTACGCTTCGGAGCTGGCACCCCGGAGATTCGTTTACGCCGCTCGGAATGAAGGGCCACAAAAAAATCAGCGATTTTCTGGTGGATCAGAAAATCCCTATCTATCAGAAAAATAATGTGTTGGTGTTGTCAGGCAAGGATGGAATAATCTGGGTATGCGGGCTGAGAGTTGACGACAGGTTTAAGATTACGGAAAAAACAAGGAGAGTATTGAAACTTGAGTTCGGTTATAAATGAAAAAGTTGTAACAATAAACAACGAACGATTTCGTCTTTTTATCTCAGAGGATGAGATTCAAAAACGAGTAGAAGAGCTTGCAAAAGAAATAGAGCGCGACTATTCCGGTCAAACGCCGATTTTCATTGGAATCCTTAACGGAGCTTTCATATTCTTTTCCGATTTGATACGCAGGGTGGATTTAGACTGCGAGATAGATTTTTTTAAACTTTCAAGCTACGGCGATGCTAAGATCTCTTCCGGGAATGTGAAACTTTTAAAGGACTTGAATTGTCAGGTTACGGGAAGGGATATAATCATCGTCGAGGACATAATCGACTCAGGTATATCAATAGGTTTCATAAAACAGCTCATTATGAAACAGAACCCGCGATCTTTTGCCGTTGTTACGCTTCTCTACAAGAGTGATTGCGTTAGAATCGATTTTAAAGTAGATTATATAGGTTTTCAAATTCCCAACCATTTCGTAGTCGGCTATGGACTGGATTACGCACAGAAAGCTAGAAATTTGAGATCGATATATATTTTAGATAAATAGGCGATAGGAGTTTTGATGCCGAATCCACAAAACGATAGAAACAAAAATGGCAATCTAAGAAGAAGGCCTCCGAACCTCAAGAGGAAGTCGAGTCAGCAGCCTGAAGACGACTTCAATTGGAGAACGGGCCGGATCATAATTGGGTGGGCGGCGATAATTCTCGCGGTTTTCCTGGTCATGACCCTTTTTAGGGGAAGTGATAACCAGGAAACGGAAATTACTTACACACAGTACCAGACACTTTTAGATTCCGGACTAATAAAGGAAGCGATCATAAAAAAATCGGACATAAACAATTTCGACTTCCACGGCACGCTGAAAGAACCGACGGAGATCACGACTGATGCTGGAAAGAGGATCAAGATTGAAAAGTTCATCGTATTCCTGCCCCAGGCCGCCGATCCAAACGTCGTTGCTCAATGGCAGAAGGAAGGTGTGAAATTCAATTTCGTCAAAGAAAGCGACCAGTGGGTGAACGGTCTGATCAGTTTCCTGCCGTGGATTTTCCTTGGGGCGATCTGGCTGATTTTCATGCGGCGAATGCAGGGAAACAGCACCAAAGGAATCTTCAGCTTCGGCAAGAGCCGCGCTAAACTCATGACTGAAAGTCAGGTAAAAGTAACGTTCCATGACGTTGCAGGCGCCGACGAAGCAAAGGAGGAGCTCGGGGAGATCATAGAGTTTCTTAAGGAGCCGGCGAAATTTCAGCGGTTAGGTGGAAAAATTCCGCGCGGTGTTCTTCTGCTTGGTCCTCCCGGTACGGGCAAAACGCTTTTAGCAAGGGCTGTGGCAGGAGAAGCCGGTGTTCCATTCTTCTCGATCAGCGGTGCCGACTTCGTCGAGATGTTCGTAGGTGTCGGAGCAAGCCGCGTCCGCGACCTTTTCGATACGGCAAAGAAAAATGCGCCCTGCATAGTCTTCATAGATGAAATTGACGCAGTCGGAAGGCACCGCGGCGCAGGTCTCGGAGGAGGTCACGACGAACGCGAGCAGACTTTGAATCAGCTCCTCGTGGAGATGGATGGCTTCGAGCAAAACAGCGGCGTCATAATAATTGCTGCCACAAACCGGCCTGACGTTCTTGATCCTGCTCTCCTTCGTCCCGGACGATTTGACCGCCAGGTTGTAGTCGATAGACCGGACGTTAAAGGAAGAGAAGGGATTCTGAAGGTTCACACGCGGAATATTCCATTGTCTGCTGAAGTGGACTTAAGCATTCTCGCGAAGGAAACGCCCGGGTTTGCCGGAGCAGATCTCGCGAATCTTGTCAATGAGGCTGCCTTGTTAGCGGCCCGAAGAAACAGCTCAAGCGTATCGATGGCGGATATGGAAGAGGCAAAAGACAAAGTCATGATGGGACCGGAGCGGAAGAGCACGATCATTTCCGACGAAGAGAAAAAAGTAACCGCATACCATGAATCCGGACACGTGCTCGTTGCGAAGATGGTTCCTGAGGCGGACCCCGTCCACAAAGTGACCATCATACCGCGAGGAAGAGCTCTTGGTGTGACTACATATCTTCCCATCGACGAGAAGCATACGTATTCCCGCGAATATCTTATGGCCATGATAACTTATGCGCTCGGTGGACGCGCGGCGGAGAAAATTATTTTCAACAAGTTCACTACCGGCGCGGGGAACGATATCGAGAAGGCAACCAATATCGCCCGCAAGATGGTCTGTGAATGGGGAATGAGCGACACACTTGGTCCGTTGACGTGGGGAGAAAATGAGCAGGAAATTTTCCTCGGACGTGAAATTACAAAACATAGAAATTACAGCGAAAAGACCGCGATCGAGATCGACAGTGAGATAAGATCAATCGTCCTGATGTGTATGGGTCGGGCGGAGAATATAATCAACAACCACAAAGATGCATTAGACAGACTTGCAGCGGCGTTGCTCGAGCGTGAGATACTTGATGCGGATGAGATCGGCAAGGCAATAAAAGGCGAGGAGCTTCCCCCGTTCGTCAAACCGAATGGCAACGGAACGCAGCCCGAAGAATCCCGAATGGATGGAAGCCAATCGGGACAGACCACAACAACTTCCACCAAAAGTTAAGAAGAATCATCGAGCCGCTTCAAAATCAAAATCATCCGAGACATGACGCACCTTCCGGAGGACTGGATAATCTGACCGAACAAACCGCACTCAGAGACAATGTAAATTTCAGAGCAGAACTCGTCAGAAAGGCGATCCACCTCTTCTCTCTTTCGATCCCTGTCGTTTATTATTTCATTTCAAAAGAGGCGGCTCTGATAATCCTCGTACCGCTAACCATAATTTTCATTATTGCAGACCTGGCACGATACGAAGTTCCGATTTTCTCCGGATTCTTCTACAGGTTTTTCGGATTCCTTCTTCGCAGGCATGAAGTCGACGAGAAGAAGCACGCGCTGAACGGCGCAACATTCATGTTGATCTCCGCTGTAATTTGCGTGGCAATATTTCCGAAGTATGTCATGATAAACAGTTTTCCCGTTTTGATTCTCAGCGACGCTGCATCGGCGGTTTTCGGAAAGAGATTTGGAAAGCACAGAATTTTCCCGGCCCGAAATGTGCCGAAAAGTTACGAAGGCTCTTTTGCATTTATAGTTGCGGGTATGGTGGCCGTCGCTCTGACACCAAAAATAAATTATTCGGCTGTTGAATATTTGATCGGCACGGCTTCGGTTGTGGTCGCGTCGTTCGCCGAAGTCCTGTCTTACAGCATCGTGGACGACAATATCGCTATCCCGATTTCGTTCGGTCTTACAATGTGGGCGCTTTACGTGATATTCCTTCCCCAGCTCAACTTGTTCTTCCTGGGATAAGATCAGAAGAGACTGCCATATATCTATTTTAGCGCTTGCTCACGAACTCATTCCCCCTTAAGAAAAATCTCCATTCCTTATCTGTTCCGACCTTGATTCCAATTCTCGTGGAGCACTCAATGTCTTTTTTCCCGACAACGAATCCATCATCCGCGATAAAAAAATTTTTGCAGTCCAGTTTGACTCCATTCAATTTGCGGTCGATCTTCATCGCCTGACAAAGCTTTGCAGGACCGTTTGTCAGATTTGTGATGACATCTGTCCCCCTGAACTTTTTCATCACTTCGATTCCATCCAGCGGCTCCAGAGCCCGCACGAGGAGTGCCGCAGGAAATCCTTTCTTGCCGGTGACAATATTGAAACAGAAATGCATGCCATAGGTGAAATAAACATAAGAGAGCCCGCCGTCTTCGAACATGACCTTGTTTCTTTCAGTCATTCCGTTCGCCGCGTGGCTCGCAGGATCATTTCCTATGTAGGCTTCGATTTCGACAATCCTGCCAGACAGCATTTTTCCGCGGATTTTCCGGACAAGGACTTTGCCGAGAATTTCCGGGACTAATTCAAGAGTGTCTCTTTGGAAAAATTTCGGCGGGAGAGGGGGATAATTCTTGATTTTGGACAAATAAAATCTGCTTACCGTTTGCTTCTCACTGCTTGGTCAACCCATCTATCTCCGTTTGTGAAGAAGGGGCCGTTTTCTTCTTGTTCAAAAGCTCATAAGCTCTTTCCGTAGCTTCCCTCCCTCTCAAAGTCCGTCTCAAATAGCCTTTTTGCAGCAGGAAAGGTTCATAAACTTCTTCGAGTGTTCCGCTGTCTTCGCTCACCACCGCTGCTATGGCACTTACACCGACCGGCCCACCCTTGTAGAAATCTATTACCGTCGACAAAATCTTTTTGTCCATTTCGTCGAGCCCGGTCTTGTCAACTTCCAGGCGGTCGAGCGCATCCCGTGCGGTTTCGACATCGATTCTGTTTTTCCCCTTTACATCCGCAAAATCCCTCGTCCGCCGCAAAAGGCGATTCGCTATTCTAGGCGTGCCACGGCTGCGCCTCGCGATTTCAAAAGCGGCATCTTCTTCAATCGGAACTTTCAAAATGGCCGCCGAACGATTGACAATTTTCTTAAGCTCTCCGTCTTCATAATATTCGAGTCGTTCAATAATGCCGAACCTTGACCTGAAAGGGTTGCTTAGAAGTCCAGCGCGCGTCGTGGCCGCAACAAGGGTGAACGGCTTCAAATCAAGCTGGACGTTGCGTGCACCGGGCCCGCGATCAACGACAATCGAGAGCCGGTAATCTTCCATGGCGCCGTACAGAATTTCTTCCACAGCCGGCGGCATCCTGTGGACTTCGTCGATAAATAAGACAACACCTGTCTCCAGCGAGGTCAATATTCCCGCGAGGTCTCCCGGTTTTTCTAAAGACGGACCTGTCGTGGAAACGATCTCCGATTGAAGTTCGTTTGCGATGATATTCGCCAAGGTGGTCTTCCCCAATCCCGGCGGCCCCATCAACAAGACGTGATCAAGAGATTCTTTCCTTTTTCTTGCAGCCTCGATGAAAACGCGCAGCTTCTCTACAATCTTCTTCTGACCGACAAAGTCGTTCAGTAGCTTAGGTCTAAGTGCTCTATCGAATTTTACATCGTCTCCCGCTTGACTCGGCGCTGCAGGCCTTTCGGACGCCGCTCCCGATTTAACTTTGCTCTTCGCTCTTTGCTCTTTCCGATCGGTTTTCATGAAATCAATTTAAACGGCAGGCGATTGAGACACAACGACAATCGCCATAACCTGTCTGCAGCCTGTTTATTTCGTCTCCATGACAAACACGCCGTTCCAATCATCGGGAGGCGGATCAATTTCATAAACCTTGCTTCGTTCGAGGTACATTTCGGAAGGATAATCGGATGGATCCAATGAAATCACCTTCTCGAAGAAGTCTGCCGCGGCTCCCCACTCCCGGTTCCTGTACTTTGAAATCCCGAAGCAATAGAGATCCACAAGCTCTTTCTCTTCTTTGCTTACGCTTTCAATTTTATCCGACAATAGCTCATATATTTTTACGGGACGCGTCTTCCCTTTCACGACTATCAAATCCAATTCACGCGCAAAGACCTTTTCTTTGACCAGCTCGTGGGTAAACTCGCTTAGAAGAATCTTCGTCCTGTAGAATTTGTTCGCACCCTCGAGGCGGGAAGCCAAATTAACATTGTCCCCGATCACCGTATAATCGAAACGCTCTTTCCCTCCCACGTTTCCAACAACCATCTCGCCGGAATTAATTCCAATCCTGAAATCCAGCAAAGGTTTCCCCTCCTTGGTCCACCTTGAATGAAGCTCGCCCAATTTTCTCGTCATCTCCATCGCAGTCTGGCAGGCACGAAAGGCATGATCCTTAAGCTCGATCGGCGCTCCCCAAAATGCTATGATGGCATCACCGATGTATTTGTCCAGTGTGCCGCTGTATTGGAAAATCGTCCCGGTCATTTCTGTCAGGTACTCATTCAGGTGGGCGACCAGCTCTTCGGGAGAAAGTTTTTCACTGACACCTGTGAAATCGGCTATGTCGGAAAAAAGGACGCTCATCGTTTTTTTCTCTCCGCCCAATCTAACAAGCTCGGGATTATCGACTAACTGATTCACGACAGATGGATCGACGTATCTGCTGAAGATTGATTTGATAGCGGCCTTCTGCCGACGTTCCGAAACATATTGGTAAACAACCGTACCGACATAACCGAAAACATAACCAAGGACCGGATAAATGACATCCAAAACAATTCTTTGTCTGTCAAAGAACAAAAATGCTGCCTGAAACGATATGAAGATAACTGCGATCGTAGCGAGCAACGGTATGAAGATTACCAGCAACATTCTCGAACGCTGCGCGGACTTAAATACAAATGAGGTCAATGCAATCAGGAATGCGCCTATGAACATCTCGGCGAGATCCATGATTGCATCCGAGCGTCTCAGAAAATCCCCATCGAGAACAGTTTCTATGGCCGCCGCGTGAACTTCGACTCCGTAAGCGAGATTATTCTCCCCCAGAGTGAACGAGATCGGCATCAGGTCATGAGATTCGGGAGAGAATGCGCCTACCAAAACGATCTTATCTTTAAACAGCCCGGCGTCTTTCAAATCATAGTATGCGTTTATTTCAATACCAGCTTCCTTTTCGTCTTTCGTAGTGAACGAAGAATCATCCAGAACTTGCCACATATCATATCTTGGGAAGATCCTTCCCGACGGCCCGGGGTAATTTATGAGCATCGACGTCTCGTCGTATTTGGGAATCTCAAGATTTCCGATTTCGAAATATCTCTCATGATTGACAGCCAGCTGATTTCCCAATCCTAAATATTGCGACAGGACTGCAAACGCAAACGACGGAATAAATTTGTATTTCCCCTGACCTGCCTGGATCTCAACGATCGGACGATACCTGCGATAAACTCCGTCAAGATCGTTCTCTACGAACACCATCCCTAATGAGCTGTCTGCTCCCGCGAAAATATTGTGATAAAAATCCTCGCTCTTCAGGATCTTGTATTTCTCGCTGCTCTCGATCTCGCTTCTCACAGCCAATACCACACCTTTGTATTTTCGCAGCGCATCGGAAAAAATCTTATCATCCCCCGGTATCCGGGATGAGTCTTCAAACAGGATATCGATCCCTACGGCTTTTGCTCCCGCATCAAAAAGGTTCTTGATCATTCGCGCATAGTACCAGTGCGGGAACGGGAAGCCTGCGGGAAGCGCCTCTGATGATTGATCGGTTATCCCGACAATCACCACCTTCGAAGAGTCTTTGATGTCCATTGCCCCGCGGTGCTCGAAACGCTGATCGAGTGTCTTCATTTGTGCAGTCTCAAGAAATGAAATCTCCATGGGGATGCCTCTTGAAAGGAGGAAGGCGAGGGCTGATGAGGCCGCGGCAATGACCAGAGGCAAGATCAATTTTCGCGTCTTAGAAAATCCGCCGAGAGCCTTAATCATTATTTAAACCATAATCAAAAAGAATCTTAACTGCAACCACTGGAAAGTGCCGCGAAGAAAAATTGTGGTTCAAGCAAACAAAGTTGACGTGACTTTTCAATCTCTGCGGTCAGGAACAATTTCGAATCGGGTCCAAAGGTCCATCCCGATAGAGTCAAAAATCCACGGCATAGATAAGCGACCCGACAAAGTCGTTCGAGCCTGTTACGGCAAGATAATTTAGATTCAGGTTCAACGACTGAGATTTTGCCACCTTGTAACTCGCAGTCACTGCAAACATGTTTCTCGAAAATGAGCCGAAAGTCGGAGTATAGCTCGCGCCGACGACAAGCTGGTTCTCCAACAAGCCGTACGTGCCGCCGAATGTTATGAAGGTATAATTGAATGCCCCGCCGATTACTGCCGTGTCCTTCGGTGAAGTCTTGTTCCCGTTTATGTTGAACCCTATCGTGGTCTTCAGCGGCATGTCCCCGAAATCCGAGTTGAGCAGAAATGCAAAGTTGAAATCACTCAGATTAGTGCCTGAGAAAGTGTGGTCGTTTGTATTGCTTATTCCGAAATCAACCGTCAGATAATGTTTGATAACGTAATTAAAACCATAGCTGGACTGCACGTAGTACCTTATCGTCGCATTGTCTACGGCATAACTGGAATCTAGCGGAACCGGATTCGAGTTTGAATAAGAAGAGACCCCGAGTGTAATGCTTGGCATGTCGATGGTCGGGAAGTACGAAGCGGCAACGTTAGTGTTAATAAAATGCGTTGTGGCAAATTTTTGTTTCTGCAGATTGTCGAAAAGGTTCTCATAGTAAATCGAAAGTATGATCCGGTTCGAATAAAGGCGCGGCCTCAATGCGACATTCAAGCCTCGGATATCCGTCCGGATATACATTTGACCGAACGAGGTGTAATCGGGACCGCGATAGACATATCCTATCTTTGCAAATGTGTTGAAATAGTTCAAGCTTAGATTGGCATCCCAGGCAAGAGAAGAAAGCTTTGATGGATCGAGTGGAACGAGAAATTCATTTATCGTGATGAAGCTCGAGAGAGTCGACAGCGGAATAAAATTGTTGATCTGGTCGCCTGCATTAGATTGAGAAATCGAGTCGATGTCGGCCGCGGTTCGATTTCCCGCGGCGATATTCTGATTGACCATGCTCATTGCACCTTCCGCGAGAAGATTTATCCTGTGGTCGTCGAAATTCATGGAAAAATCGGAGCCGAGCACGAGATTCTGGCTGGGATCTTTTCCGAGGCCGATCGAACCCGCTGCGTCTGAAGATTTCAGATACGTCAATCCGAGCTGCGCATGGCTCCCGAAATCGAACGAGGGCCGGATCGCAAAAAGATTCCTGCTGTAGGTGCCGTAGTTGACATTAACGTAAGTCAAACTATCCAATTTGATATAGCTGGTGACCGGCGGAGTCGACACGGTGTCCAGATATTGTCCATCAACTCTCCTTATTGTTTGCCCGTAAGCCGCTTCAAGGTTGAAGAAACCGACAGAAAGTTCCCCGGAAACTCCACGTACGCGCATCCCGTTCATTATCAACGGACTGAATGCCGGATAGCTGTCACCTAACTTTAAGCTTAACCATGAAGTGTTTGCATATAATGCATATTTATCCTGAGGCTGACGATATGATTTTTCTTCCGAAGTAAGGTGGAGATTCACTCCTACACCGACGCCGTAGCCATTGCCTCCGAAATTTAGATCTCCGCGGTTGTACCATGTTGAGCTTCCCGAGATATTCTCGTCTCTCAGCTCGATTTGACCCCGTCCTCTGTAAGAAATTATTTCTTCAGCCGTCCGTCCTGCCGGTGACGTTATGAAGAAACTCCATTCGAGACTGTCGTACTCAGTTCCGTCGGTCTTGTGAAGCACTACTCGCGCCGTATGAATACCGCCGGCTATTTCCACAGGGAACTTCGACAGCGAGTAAACAATGATATCGCCGCTCACGACCGCATCCGCCGTTACGTCTATGCCGTCAAGGTACAACTGAGTTTTGGTTCGATCCACATAATCAGGAGCATAAAGCATCGAAGCCGCAATCATCAGGTCATTTATGTCCAGCTTCTGATTCCTTTCGGGACTTATGACAAGAATATTCTGTTGAGATTCGGGCTGGCTGACGGTGAAGCGGACAGGAGTCTCAGTAGGATTCTCGGACGGATAAGTCTCACTTGTACCATCCTGCATGGTTATCCTTATGTAGACTTCGACATAAGGACTCACCACATAGTCGGCGGGAACAACGCCGTTCAACGTCATCGTTGTTTCATCGAGGCTCATTTCCGTTTGTTGAAAATCTGATGACAAATCGTTACGGTAAAACAATATCGATTGTGATATGCCGGAAAGGCTCTTGACGTTTGCCTTAACCTTCAAGGCTTCATTCTCGGCCGGCTGAGAAGCGGCTACGATATTGATGATCTGACCCTGTTGAGCATAAGACGAACCTGGAAATAGAAATAAGACAACTGTAAAAGATGTGACCAAGACGCGACACAAAGAATCCCCGCCGCGGTAAATGAAAATTTTCAAGATGCCTCCTCGGTAAAAATTCTTCTATGATTTAAAGACAATCTCTCCCGCTCCAACAAGCGCCCCATCCCGAAGCATTAATAATTTCATACGGGACATCGGATTGTTTAATTGAATCGAGCGCCTTCGCCAAAAGCAGGACACGACTATTGCTGGGTCTCGATAATAACCTCGTGCAGCTTTCCGTCGCTTCCCAGGAACCATACCTCAAGTTTATGCTGCTGCTGGTTGAATTGGTTATCCAGCTGTGACAGTCTGTTCAGATCTTCTTGAGTAGATTGATGAACGTCTATCCCTCCGTCTTTTGACGACTCTCCGGTTTGACCAGCACTTACATCGATAGTCTTGTTTGAAAACTTGTTTGTGAATTGCACGAGTCCTTCGACTATCGTGAGAAAATCCGTCCCATCCATTTGCACAGTCACCACTCCTTCCGTACCCCGGATAGATGCGACGCTCGTTGGGGTGGTGAATTCAAATTGACCATTTGTCCTCTTCGTCATCGTGAAGCCGACATCGCCGCTGCTGACGTTGGCACTCTGCGGATTCTTGTCGCCGTAGATTTGCACCTCGGCGTTCGAACCCAGACGAAGAGTACTCGCATCATTGAATTTCACCAGGGTGAATGATTCCTTTTCAGTTCTAACGAAATTGCCCGGGTAAATAAAATCGCCTTTCTTTGCCTGGACCCATTGATCGGTAGAATCTTTTTTCTCAACGGTGTTTTTTACAACCCAGAACAAGGCGATGTTGCTGTTCGAAGGAGTCGCCACCATGAAAGCGATCGATGCAACGAATGCAAATAATGCAATCGCAAAAATCGAATTATGTTTTTTCATTTGCGTCTCCTCACTGAATGGTAACATTGGTAATTTTAGATTTATCCATGTTTTGAAGGATGTCGATCAAATCCTGTATGTTGAGCGAACTTCCATCGTACGAAGAATTGCCGTTCAACGTCGTGATCTGATTTAGCAAGCTTTGATATTGAGTCCCGTTCAAAAGATTCTGGAGCGCCTTTGTTGCCGCTACATTATCCACGCCGGCTCCACCAGTCGTATCAATTCCACCGACGGTGAAATCCCAGATATCGCTCCGTGTCCCGTTTCCTCTTGTCGAAGATGGCGGGATATCAACGAACCAATAATAAGTCTTGCCGTTTTCCAATGGCCTTACTGCTGCACCGGAAGGTGGATAGTTGAACGAGCTGCCTGCCACTGTTTGCTGCAGGAAAGGTACTCCGGAGACTACATCCTGCGGGCTCTGCTGGCTTGGCAACTTTTCGTAGATAGATAATATCACGGTGTCGGAGTTTGCGGACCATTGAAAATGCGGGAAGAGAGTTGTGACGTTTTCTCCCTCAATAGGAATGACGAGATCGATCCGACTTGGATTGGTAACGATAATATCTCCTGCCGCGTCGTTTGAAACCTGGTTGCCGCTTACATCAAAACAAGTCAACTTAAACTCATAGACGCCAGCGGGAGCCTTACCCGTTGCCAATGCAACGTCTCTGATGCGGTCGAACTGACTTTGATCGAAAGAATAGCTGTCAAATTGTATCGGTGGGGTGGGGCCTGATAAATCAACATTGGTTATGACTTTTAGTTGTCCCGGATTCAATGTAAGCGGTGTGGTTGTACCCTGAGCGACCTGGAAAGGGGTCTGCCCCACCAGAGTTACATTTACGGACAAATTAAGTTTCACCTGAATTGGGGTCGAGGCTTTCGATCGAAGTGTCGCGGTAAACAGAACACCGGAACTCTGTGCAATCTTGTTCTGGATGTCTAAATCTGCAATGTAGATTTGATTGTATTGTGGAACGTTGACGTCGAGATTAACGGAGTACTGTGCATGTGACTCAACGGCGGCGACAAACAATACGAAGATGAACAACCCAAGTTTAAGACAACGCATAAACACCTCTCTTTTCAAGGAAAATTTAAACACATCGAGTCAATTCACGCTTTGATGGATGTCACGCCTCAGCGCTGGCGCCTATTTGAAATTATTTACTTTACTATGAGGGCGAACAAACGTGATCAACCCTGGCACTCATGAATCTCGAAGCTGGCGCCCGAAAGCCGTTCGAGCTCCTGCGATGCATTAATTCAGAAGTGTACTATATCATTATAGATTACAAAGGCCATAAATAGCAATAGAAGCGCAAAGCCAACTTGCTGCGCAAACAATTTTATTTTTGCGGGGACTTCTTTTTTGAAAATCGATTCGTAGACAAGAAAGGCAAGATGTCCACCATCCAACGCAGGGACTGGAAGTATATTCAACACTGCAAGGCTTATGCTTAATAGCGCCATGAAACCGAGAAAAGCTCCTATGCCCATCTCGGCGCTCTGAGTCGCGAGCTGTGCAATCTTGATAGGGCCGCCGATCGACTTCGTGAATGAAACCTTTCCCGTTATCATCAGCCAAATAGATTTGACCAGAAGTCCCGTCGCGTCTACCGTCTGCATGAATCCGACAGGAACTGCTGACACCATATTGTAGCTATACTTTGTAACGGGCCCTGTATAGTGTCCACCAACCTGGATGCCGATCAGACTATCGGAATTGGGCATGACCTGAAACTGCTTATCTTCATTTCCCCGTCTTATTACGAGGTGAGCAAATTTTCCTTTATCTTTTTTTATATAATTACTGACCTGTGTATTAGCCGCGATCTCGTTTCCATCTATCGACAATATGATGTCCCCGGGTCGAAGTCCCGCTTTGTAAGCCGGCATATTGGGATCGACAACATCAATTTCCGCATTCATGTGATCCGGATAAATCCCGATTTGATCATCCGCCTTAGCCGAGCCCTTGGGAACAATTATTGTTCTGACCTGTCCACCGCGGTTGAGGGTAACCGCCAGCGGAGAGCCGACATTATCAATGTACAGATCCGCCTGAATATCCTGCCAGCTGTTCATCGCTTTGTTGTTGATCGCGATTAGTTTGTCGCCCGGTTGAAAGCCAAGTTTCGCCGCGACGGAGCTTGTATCGACAATACCTATCGTGGTTGAGGCAATGTATGATCTCCCGTTGACGAGACTTATCCCGTAGAAAATCAGAAACGTCAATAAGAAATTCATTATCACACCGGCAGAGACGACGATGATGCGCTGGTATATCGGCTTGGAGCGAAACTCGTTCGGCTGGGGAGGTTTGTCGAGGAATTCGGTATCAAAACTCTCATCGACCATTCCAGCGATTTTTACGTATCCCCCGATGGGTATCCATGATATGCAATAGTCCGTCTCTCCGATTTTCCTGCCGAAGGCGCGTGGGGGAAAACCGATCGAGAAGGTATCGACTTTCATTCCAAAACTTTTTGCAGCGATGAAATGACCGAACTCATGCACCAGGACGAGTACGCCAACAGTTATTATGAAATAGATTATGTATGTCATCAGTAATTCTGAGTTTTAGATTTCAAATGATCGAACGGGATCCTGATACTTACAATCCAACGCTAAAAATTTATGTATGTTCCGTATCGGAATAAACGAACAGCCTTGCTGCTCGATCGGCTTCGAATATTTCCTCGATGGCCGGAGAACTCTTTATTGGAATGGATTGAAGTCCTTCTTCGACGAGTGCGGCAATTTTAGTAAACTTTATCTTCCGTTGAAGGAATAAGTCTACGGCCGCCTCGTTTGCAGCGTTCAAAATTGCCGTTGCGGTTCCGCCCGCCCTGAGTGCTTCGTATGCCAGTTTTATCAGAGAAAATTTTTCCTCGTCCGGTTTCATGAATGTGAGCTGCGAAATTTTAGCGAAGTCGACCCTTTCATAATTTGACTTCACCCGTTCAGGATATGACAACGCGTATTGGATCGGGATCTTCATGTCCGGCATCCCGAGCTGAGCTTTTATCGAGCCGTCGACAAACTCTACCATGGAATGAATGACGGACTGTGGATGTATCACTATTTCAATTTTTTCCGCAGGGAGCCCGAAAAGATAATGCGCTTCTATGACTTCAAGACCCTTATTCATCAGAGTCGCAGAATCGATCGTGATTTTGTTCCCCATTTTCCATTTAGGGTGATTCAACGCCTCCTCGACCGTGACGTTTTCAAGTTCGCATTTGTCACGATTTAAAAAAGGACCGCCGGATGCGGTGAGAATAAGCCTCGCCACAGATTCCCTTCTTTCTCCGGATAAGCACTGCATAATTGCGCTATGTTCACTGTCGATAGGCAAAAGCGTCGTGTTACATCGTTTCACGGTCTCATTTACAATTTCACCGGCAACGACCATGGTCTCCTTGTTTGCAAGTGCAACCTTTTTCCCCGCGCGCAGTGCCTCCAAAGTAGGACGGAGCCCCACGAAGCCTACCAGTGAGCTGACCAGAATATCAAACTCGCCGCCGGCCATTATATCCATCAAGCCTTTTTCACCGGATAAAACTTTCAGCTTCTCTCCGTTCAGATAGGAGCAAAAACGGATTGCTTGTTGTTCATCTATTACCACAACTCCGACAGGCTTGTATGTCTTCACCTGCTGATATAGCAAGTCGATATTCTTATTCGCGACCAGATAAGCCACACGGTAGTCTTCGCCCTGCTCGTTCAAGCTGGAGATGACATCCAAACTGCTTCTGCCGATGGAGCCGGTGGAGCCAAGGATTGCAATTTCTTTTTTCATTGATGACTCTGCAAGTCAATTTAACCACGTCATTCCGGCAAAACAACTCACTCCGGCGAACCTGCTTGGTTCGCATGGTAACGGTAACAATCCTGCGCTTCAAAAACTCTTACTGAACTGAGTCATCCGGATCGAAGATTTTTTTGAACATTGAAACATTCAATGCGTCTTCTGAAATTTTTGAAATGAGCTATCCGAATGCCCAGAAGGCTCCGATCGGAGGGTCTATCGGGAATAAGTTGTCCAAAGGAACAGGATCAACATTAAAGAAACTTGCGGCGGTGACGATCTATGCGGTAGCAATGGGATACCTTGAATCAGCCGTTGTAATCTATCTGCGAGAATGCGCGTTTGGGAACTCGGTTCAGGTTTTCCCGATTCAATTCCTGGAACCTCAGATTAGCGGAATTGAATTTGTGCGCGAAGCGTCAACCATCGTCATGCTTTTGGCAGTCGGCTATCTTGCGGGCAGGAATCGTTTTCAGCAATGTATGTTCTTCGTGTATGCATTTGCAATATGGGACATTTTCTATTACATATTTTTGAAACTGTTTACAGGCTGGCCGGGAACGATCATGGACTATGATGTTCTTTTCCTGATCCCGGTAGCATGGATCAGCCCGGTTATCTGCCCGGTTCTGATTTCACTCTTGCTGACGCTGACGTCCGCTGTCTTAATTTTCTTTGGCGCAAAATCGGAAAACCTTACGATCGCCGGCGTCAATCTTGTGATCTTCTTGCTTGGAGCAGCAGCAGAAATTTACTCGTTTACCGAGCAAATTTTTCGTATCTTGTTGAAACACGGCACTAGGGGCCTGGAAAATTTTAGGCCGGCATCGTTTGACTGGCCGATCTTCTTGATAGGTTTCCTGCTCTTGTGCGTCTCGGCCACCTTTACGATAAGAGATTGTTATCGCAGGACAAAGGCGGAGACGGTAGAATAGCAAACTGACGGATTCGTGAATCATCGGATTACACCATGCAGGGATGAAATCAGCGTAGCAGTTGTAAGAGCAGTAAACCATGGCCTGCGGTAACATAAGACGTATAGAACAATGGGAGAACCGGACTATACCATAACACATTCGAGCGATGAGATGAAGAAACAGAAGGACAATTGGGAGAAGAGAGTCAAAGGCGAAAAACTCCGGGATGTTAAGTTCACCACTATCAGCGGCTATCCGGTGGAAATGCTATATACACCGGACGATATCGAGAACATGGACGTAGGCAATGATCTCGGTCTCCCGGGTGAATTTCCATATACACGGGGAATTCACAAGACCATGTATCGCAGCAAACTCTGGACAATGCGCCAGTTCGCCGGATTCGGGACTCCCGAGGACTCGAACAAAAGATTTCACTATCTTCTGGAAAACGGGCAGACCGGATTAAGTGTCGCATTTGACCTTCCTACTTTGATGGGACGCGACTCAGATGACCCGCTTTCCGAAGGAGAAGTCGGCGTCTGCGGTGTCTCAGTGAGCTCACTCGCAGACATGGAAATGCTCTTCAAGGGAATCCCGCTTGATAAAGTTTCAACATCTATGACGATAAACGCACCGGCCGCAATGTTGCTGGCATTCTACATCGCCGTGGCAGAAAAACAAAATGTAAAATCGAATCATCTTCGTGGCACAATCCAGAACGACATACTCAAAGAGTACATTGCACAGAAAGAATGGATTTATCCTCCGACTCCTTCGATGAGAATCATTACAGATATGTTCGAATACTGCACCAAAGAGATGCCTAAATGGAATCCGATTTCAATAAGCGGGTACCATATTCGCGAAGCGGGTTCGACGGCGATTCAAGAATTGGCATTCACGCTTGCCGATGGATTTGCATACGTTGAAGCAGGAATTGCAGCAGGACTTGTCGTCGATGAGTTCGTGCCGAAGCTGTCCTTCTTTTTCAATTCTCATTTGGATTTTTTTGAAGAGATCGCAAAATTCAGAGCCGCAAGAAGAATCTGGGCACGACACATCCGCTACAGATACAGCGCGAAGAATCCGCGAAGCTGGAAGCTGCGGTTTCATACTCAGACAGCAGGCTGCTCACTAACCGCACAGCAGCCCGAAAACAATATCATACGAACAGCGTACCAGGCGTTGGCGGCAGTACTCGGCGGCACGCAATCACTTCATACGAATTCTATGGACGAAACGCTCGCGCTGCCGAGTGAGAAAGCGGCCACTATCGCACTGCGGACGCAGCAAATCTTAGCCTGTGAAACCGGCGTCGCAAATACTGTCGATCCTCTTGGCGGAAGCTATTTCATCGAAAGTTTGACAAACGACATGGAGCGGGAAGCCGAAAAATACTTTGAAAGAATCCAGGCGCTTGGCGGAGTGCTTCCCGCAATCGAGCAAGGATTTTTCCAGAGAGAACTCGCAGATGCCGCATACAGGTATCAACAGGAACTCGACCGGAAGGAAAAAGTCATTGTCGGTGTTAATCAGTATGTGCAAGAAAACGAGCAAATTGAGATCCCGCTTCTCGAAATTCCAAAAGAGGTGGAGGGAAAGCAGAGAAGACGGATCGCTGAAGTCCGCGCACAAAGAAGCAACTTTGATGCAGAAAATTCACTTGAGGCCTTAAGAAAAGCGGCCGAAGGCGGCTCGAACCTGATGCCACATCTGATCCGGGCGTCACAATCTTACGCAACTCTCGGCGAGATGTGTTCTGTGCTCATGAAAGTGTTTGGGGTGTACGAAGAGCCGGTGGTGTTCTGAAACACTAATGCTTTTCCAAGAACCGCCGATATTAAGAAACGTCGAGACATCCACATCACCATCACCGTAAGTGAAAATATGGTTCTGGGGCTGAAGAAAGAACTCGATCAGGTGATGCTGAGTGTCGACCGTTGTTAACTGCTGATTAGTTAAGCGGTTTCGAGAAACATTTAAACTTTTTCTTGATTAAGAAGAACGATGGACATATATTGGTAGGTTATTTGAAACATATTTACGGAAATACTGAGGCAAATGTTTAATAAAAGCCGATTTTTAGCAATTTTCGTGGGGTTGATGGCATTCAGCACATTTTCGTGTTCCTCAAACCAGAAGCTGACAAAAACCCAAACGATTGAAACGACAGACGTTGTGCACGCCAGCCAGCTAGATACCACAAGCCTAAAAGCGTCAATCGAAATACATAGCCAAAGCATTGCTCAAGTATCAAGGTTTGCCGCTTTGTATGGTCTTGATTCCATCTTGACTGATGATCAAGCAGTTGATAAGCTTCTCCAGGTTGCCAATGAACATTATTCGAATGCAATGAGGCTGCAGAAAGGAAAAGCTCAGGATTCTTCTGCCATGGAATTCGAAAATGCAATAAATGTTTTGAATGATTTGAGCTATTATCCTGACATTGAAAATGACTCCGACTTTGTTGCGCTCAGCCGCGAAATTATCGGCGACTACGAGAAATATATATCTAGCGTGCAGAACTTGGGTCCTGGCACATCGGTTTTTGCATTGAAAGAAAAACTCTCCCAGGTTGTCGATTCCATAAACGTCAGCGGCACAAATTTTCCCCAACCCGAGACCACAAAGACGACGGTTCCCCTCGTAATGAACAAGTATGTCGAACAGAACATAGAATTTTTAACGACCCGCGGAAGATGGCACATGCAGGATTGGATTTACCGATCGGGTTATTACATACCGATGATGAAACGGATCTTCAAGGAAGAGGGAGTCCCCGAAGAACTTGTTTATATGACAATGCCGGAAAGCGGTCTTAACCCGAAAGCGCGCTCATGGGCGAGAGCAGTTGGACTCTGGCAGTTCACGCGAGGCACGGGCTCACTGTACGGACTTCATTCGAACTGGTGGTACGACGAGAGACGCGATCCTATCAAGTGTACGCGCGCAGCCGCGGTATACCTGCGCGACTTGTATGATCGGTACGGTGACTGGTATTTAGTACTCGCTTCGTATGATTGTGGATCGGTTGGAAGAGCGATCAGGAGAAGCCACGGCAAGAGAGATTTCTGGCAAATAAAGAAACGACTTCCAAGAGAAGCAAGAAATTATGTCCCGCAATACATTGCAACTGCTCTCATCGCGATGGACCCGAAGACTTACGGATTCGACGACAAAGTGGATGAAGTCTCTCCCCCCCTTTGCGACACCGTGATAATTCCCGAGAGCGTCGATTTGAAGGTGCTGGCAGATGAAACAAGAATTGATATCGACTCGTTGCTCGATCTAAACCCGGAATTGGTGCACTCGGTGACGCCTCCTAATTTTGATGGCGGTGGTTATCCGCTTAAGGTACCGCAGGGCATGGGACCCTTATTTGCTATGAACTATCAGAAACTTCCTGAAAGCGCAAAACTCACCTGGACTTTTCATACTGTCAGGCGAGGAGAAACTCTCGGAGGAATCGCCAGGAGGTACGGAGTCAGGCTCTCTTCGCTGAAACTTGCGAACGACTTCTCTCGAAGAACTCGCCGCATACGTCCCGGCACAATACTAATGATCCCGGTAAACAGCTCATTCTACGCACGCAACAAACAGCAAGGCGGCGCCGCTTTCGCATCCAGGCAGGTGCACCATGATGCGGGCCGGACAGACTCTTCAATTCATATCGTCGAGGAAGGCGAAACGCTTACGTCGATTGCCAGCGATTACAACACGACAGTCGCAGCATTAAAGAGAATAAACCGTTTGACCGGTTCCAGGATCAAACCCAACATGAAGTTATATGTGTCCTCCGTTGATATGCAAAATCAAAATGAGGTGTCGTCAAAAGTCGAGACCACAACTCCTTCTCAACGGGCTTCAGCTACTTTTCATAGAGTCAGACGTCGTGAGAACCTAACCAAGATTGCCGCTTTCTATGGAGTCAGTATCTCCGACCTGAAAGGCTGGAACAACTTGTCGACAAACCGTGTGAGAGTCGGGCAGCGTCTGAAAATATTGAGACCATCCATCGGATACGCAAATAACAGTAGCATGATCGCGGAATCAGCTAATCAAGAATCAAAAATGATCTATAGAGTCCGGCGCGGCGATTCATTATGGAGCATAGCAAAGAAATTCGGCATAACAATAAATAAACTTAGAAAATGGAACGTAACCGCCGACCGCGACATCCGACCCGGTCAGCGAATCGTGATTTATAATTAACTCTTTCCAGATACGGACATTCGAGGTGTCTGAAAACATAGCTCTAAGTCCAAACAAACCGAACAGGATTGTATCCATCTTCGGAAGCAGTCGTCCGAAAGAAGATTCCCCAGAATATCAAGAAGCCGAGTTACTCGGAAGAAAATTGTCTGAGGCGGGCTTGTCGGTATGCACCGGCGGCTATCGCGGCATAATGGAAGCCGTGTCGAAGGGAGCATCCCGGGTGGAGGGAAATATCATCGGAGTGACATCCGCTGTTTTCTCTCCCACACCAAATGAATACGTGAACATGCAGGTTCACACGATGACGCTTTATGAGCGGCTTCAAAAATTAATAGAACTTGGGAGCGGTTACATCATTCTGAAAGGCGGTACCGGAACGCTGGTTGAGCTTGCACTCGTCTGGGAGCTGATGAACAAGAACATGATTTCCGAAAAGCCGATCATCGTGGTTACGGATTTTTGGAAACCGGTCGTCGATCTCCTCGATACGGAACTCGCCTACGAAGGACTCGAATCTTGTACGAAATATGTAAAGATAGCAAGAGACGCCTCTGAAGCTGCCGATATGATGATCGAAGCACTCCCAGTTAGGAATTAATTACAATCCTTTTTTAGACCAGCCCCTATTCTGTTTTTCACAAATCCATTTTCACTGGCATGGCTGCAGATTTCTTCAGCAATCTGTTTCGGATCTTTATTGTCCGCCTCAATCCAAACAATCCTCTTGTCTTTCTTAAGCCATGTCATCTGTCGTTTCGCGTACCGGCGCGTATTCATCTTGATCAATGAGATCATCTCTTCAAAACTTATTTTTCCTTTGAGATGGTTGATCGCTTCTTTGTAGCCGACAGTTTGAAGAGAATTCAATTTCGGATCAAATCCACGCCTCAGAATCTCCTTCACCTCATGGACGAGCCCACGGCCGACCATTTCGTCAACGCGTCTTTCAATTCTCTGATATAGAAGCTTTCTGTCAAGCTGAATTCCAAATTGAATGGCATTAAAATTAACAACCGAGGGACGTGTCTTCCTCAATTCGGAAATTCGCTTGCCGGAGGAGTAATAGACTTCGAGGGCCCGGACGACACGTTTGTAATTTTGCGGAAGCAACCCCTGCGCCGCGTCCGGATCGATGCGCTTCAATTCATCAAGAAGCTCCTTTGCTCCTTCCGAGTGAAGCCTCTCCCTCAATTCTTCCTTGACTTTCGGTTCAATCTTCGGAGCATCAAATAGCCCGTCAACGAGAGCGCGAATGTAGAGCCCCGAGCCTCCGACAATAATTGGAGCGCGGTTGCGGGAAAAAATCTCAGCTGCAATTTTACCGGCGAGCTCCGCGTAAGCGCCGGCGCTGATTTCTTTGTCAAGCGGGAAAACATCAACAAGATGGTGCGGGACTTTCGATAATTCTTCACGCGTCGGCTTGGCCGTTCCGATATCGATCAGTTTGAAAATTTGCCGGGCATCCGCGGAAATTATTTCGCCGTTGATGAGTTTTGCAAGCTCGATTCCTATCCTAGTTTTTCCAGAACAGGTAGGCCCCACGATAGCGACGACTGTTCGTTCATTTATCATTCTCTCTGCCATCCGACCCTCTCGGAAATGACTCTTCAGGCCAGCCTTCCTTGCCAATCAGCGGGACAAACTTGAAGTCTGCTTTGTCAGCCACCTCAAATTCATTATTGTCGTTTATCTTGGTAACCACTTTCATCTGTTGAAAAGCATGCGAGCCAACCGGCACGACGAGTTTCCCGCCGACCCTTAGCTGCTCGACCAGCGGTTTCGGAATCTCAGGGGCACCTGCAGTTGCGATGATTCCGTCATATGGAGCAAATTGGACCCATCCGATTGTGCCGTCACCTTCTTTTGAGACGAACCTAATATTCAGACTCTCCAAAACCTGTCTTGCATTCTTGAGCAATGCGGGAATTCTTTCAATCGTAAACACTCTCGCTCCCATTTCGGCCAGTATCGCCGCCTGGTAACCACTTCCAGTTCCTATCTCGAGAATCTTGTCAAGCGCCCTAAGGCACAATGCTTCGGTCATAATCGCAACCGTAAATGGCTGCGAGATGGTCTGTCCTTCACCTATAGGAAGCGCCGCATCGTCATAAGCGTGGTGCCGAAGAGGCACGGGCACAAAAAGATGTCTCTCTATTTTCATCATCGCCTTAAGAACACGTTCGTCGGAAATTCGTCGTTCTTTGAGGAGCCTCACCATATCATCGCGCGCTTCTAAGTACTTGTCAAGCAATCCTGTTTTTGTCATAGAGTCACTGTTATGTTTCCTGGAGTTCGTGTCGAATTCATGCAAAAGACTTTAGGTAGACTTTCATGAAACGCAGAACATCGATCACCCTGATGCTGCTCTTCGAGTCGTTGTAAATTGTTTTTATCGGAACAAACCCGATCGAGAAACCGCCAAGAGCAGCCTTGAGTAGGATATCCGATTCATAGTCATAATGCCTGGATGGCGATTCTATTTTTCTCAGAACCTCCGCCCGAAAGAGTCTGTAGCCGCACTGGCTGTCCTCAACATCGATACCTGTCCTCAGCGAAATGAGCTTGCTGGTGATCAAGTTTGAAAGAAATCGATGGAAAGGCATTCCACTTGACGATATCGATCTCTTCCCTAACACGACGTCAAAGTGCTCCGCTGCCGACAGGAAGTTGGGAATTTCCCCCGGATCGTGCTGCAAATCGGAATCGAGAGTTATGATCCATTCGTAGTCCTGCTCAATAATTTCTTTTACTGCATCATGGAGTGCCGAGCCTTTGCCTCTTCTTCTTGTGTGCCGTAAAACCCAAGCACCTTTTCTTCGGGCGATAAGGGTAGTTTCATCGGCGGAGCCGTCATCCACAACAAAAATATTTTCGGGTCCGACGTACGCAGCGACTTGAGAGATTACAGACCCGATAGTCCCTGCTGCATTGTAGGCAGGTATCGCGGCCGCGACTCTAAGCATCTTCCGTCGCACGTTTCAAAAAGAGAGACTTCGCGGTCCTCCCTGAAGGACGCGGCAAAGTCTCTTTCAGCTTCCTGCGTAATCCCTCAGGAGAAAGTCCGCGACTCAGCATACCTTCTTCTGCAATTGAAATTGTGCCGGTCTCCTCCGAGACAATCACTACCAGGGCATCCGATTGTTCCGATATGCCGAGCCCCGCACGGTGCCTCATTCCGAGAACATACCCGCTTATCTTGGTAGTGGCGGTTAAGGGCAGTGTGCATCTCGCCGCTTCGACCGTGTCGCCTCGGATCACAACCGCTCCATCATGCAATGGGGCTTTGGGGTTGAAGATGGCGATCAGGAGTTCTTTTGAGACTTTCGCACCCATCTCTTCGCCCGTCTCTATGATCGTTCTCAGCGCACTCCCGCGCGTAATGACAATCAGAGCACCATGTTGGCGATTGCTCAATTCAGCTACCGCATCGGCAATTTCATCCACCGTCTCGCTGATATCGATGTGAATAAAGAACCTTACGAAGCTGTTCTTGCCGAAGTAGAGAAACAGCCTTCTCAACTCAGGCTGGAACAGAACGATGAACGCGATTACCCAAATGTTGGTGAGAGTTCCGAGGAGCCATCCGAGACCCCGCATTCCGAGAGCTTGCGCGGCAAACGACAAAGCGAGGATCATCAGCAACCCTATGAATATCTGCGCTGCGACGGTTCCTCGCATGACCTGATACAGCTTGTAAAAAATAAAAGCCACCAGCGCAATATCTAGGAGATCGATGAGCGACACCGTGATGAAACCGATGTGAAATAATTCCATTAAATCCCTTGCCTCTGAATCGCATCGGCAATGAGAGCGACGCGGCGCATTTCGCGCACATCATGGACGCGAACGACGTCTGCACCATGAAGAATACTTGCCGTCACTGCTGCAGCAGTACCTTCCAACCTCGTCTCTACAGGAGTTTCAAGAATTTTCCCGATGAACGATTTCCTGGAAACACCAATCAATATCGGCACGCCAATGCCGCGAAATTTTTCGAGATGATTTATCAGCATCAAATTATCTTCGAGCCCTTTTCCGAACCCGATACCTGGATCGATCATTATTTGTCTTATCCCTTTTTTCCCCGCAGCATCGACAGACTTGGCCAAGTAATCGTAGATTTCCTGTATCACATTATCGTATTGCGGATTCGCCTGCATGTCTTTCGGGGTACCTTTCATGTGCATTATCACCACGGATGCTCCACTTTCCGCAATGGCATCCGCCATCCTTTCGTCAAAGTGAAGGCCGCTGATATCATTAACGATGTTTGCACCCGCCTTCAGAGCTTCAACTGCAACTTTGGATTTGTACGTATCAACCGAAATGGGCACGTTGCTCTTCTGTCGAATCTTGTGAATCACAGGAACCACTCTTCGCAGTTCTTCTTCGACCGGAACAGACTCCGCACCGGGTCTGGTTGATTCGCCACCGACATCGATAATGTCCGCTCCGTCTTTCACCATCTGGAACGAATGCAACACCGCGTCGGTCTGATCAAAAAATCTGCCTCCATCGGAAAAGGAATCGGGCGTGATATTTAAGATCCCCATCAGATAGGTACGTTTTCCAAATTCGACGATTGTTTCGCCGAACTGATATTTGAGATTGGTCATTGTCATTTATCCCTTAACGAAGTAAATATAATGAGATATGAGCGTAATTGCATTATTTGCGTTCTTCGAATGAACGATTTTGACACGAATAATTCCCGAATCGACCCTTGTTTTTAGAACGAGTGTCGATTAAATTTTAACTAAAGTTCATTAAAAAAAGGAAGGTGATAAGATTGGTCGGCGTCATTGTTCAAGAGAATGAGCCGATCGACAGAGCACTGAGGCGCTTCAAGAAGAAGTACGAGCGTTCCGGAATTCTCAAAGAATTCAAGAAGCGAACTTACTTTACGAAGCCATCAGTCCGCAAGAGGATGAAGCGCGTAAAAGCAATACGTCGCAACATCAAGATTGCATCGGAACTCGGTTGATACGGAAAAAAGTCCCGTCGTTTGACGGGACTTTTTCGTATAACCAGTACTAACTTTCAGAATTCCTTGGGGGATTGCTCGTACGACTGAGATTGAAACAGTCAGACTCCTCTTGTCGCGAATGTACCTTGACTTCCGCTCGGGGGCACGGCAATTTTATCCGGTCATGAAGAGAATACTGTCTGCAAGAATTACGGCGTTGCTGCTTATTGTTACTCCTGCCTTGCAAGTGTCAAAAGCAGGCATTCCCGTCGCGGGAACCAACAAGGTGGCATATTATGTGTTTGATTCCGGTGGACCCGACCATTTTCCGTTGACAACATTCACGGACGAGGCCAACATAGTGGTACTTTTCGAGGGAACATTGTGGGAATTAGCTGACTCGGCCCATTACTCGACGGGATGGATGACCACTACAAATGTAAATTATCATTATTACGGTGAAATCATCAGGGACATCAGGATATTACAGGCAAGAGGCGTCAAAGTTTTAATGAATGTCGACGACGCGGCATCGTGGAGCACTCCAACGCCGTTCACTGCTTATGATGGTACAAAGTACGATTATCAGCAATTCGCCACGTTTATAAAAACATGTGCAATTGACTCACTGCATTTAGATGGAATTTCACTTGATATAGAACATGGGGCGACCGGCAACACAAACTACATAGCATTGATAAAAGAGATCGGGAAGTATTTTGGCCCGCTATCCTCCAACAGTAATTCACAAATATATGCAGCGGCCATCTATGCCGGAGGCGCTCCAGGTTCCGTAATAGGCAGGTCCCGGGATGTTGCAGCATATTTGAATTTTGTAATGGACATAGCCTATTTTTCACCGAACTACATTTCTCGATTCAACCAGTGGGCCGATTCCATAGGTTCGTCCAAAACCATGGTCGGGGTCCTCAACGATTATTATGATCTATCAACTGCAACTGCTGCTGCGGCATGGCAACCCACTTCTTCGCCCAAGGCGGGCATAATGGTGTTTGCTGCGAACAATCTCAAATCATACACCGATGCGGTATTCAACGCCCTCACGATTCCACAAAGATTGGCTCTCATGCAAAATTATCCGAACCCGTTCAACTCTACGACGGTCATCGAGTACCAGGTCTCGACACCTGGCAATGTTTCCTTAAAGGTCTACGACGTGCTTGGCCGCGAGGTGGAAACGCTGGTGAATGAACTACAGAATGCGGGAAGTTATTATGCAGATTTCAATGGCCGGAATATAGCGAGCGGAGTTTACTTTTATCGTTTAATTTCACCCGGGATCAATCAGGTGAGAAAAATGACTCTTGTGAAGTAACTCAAGCTCAGAACCGCCGGCATGAGCAAGACCCGTCGAATGGTGTAACTTTCTCGTTTTAGAGTAATGGCACGAGGCTAACCGTGCTTTTAAGAGATATCTAAACCAAATCAACTGTGGCTTTGAACTGTGGGGGCTTCCTTACTTTTGTTGCCTGCTCGAATGAATACGCAAGTTTGATAAGCGTCGGCTCGCTCCAGGCGCGACCGAAGAACGAGACACCTATGGGAAGTCCAAATACAAATCCGGCGGGCACGGTTATGGTTGGATAACCTGCAACCGCAGCTGCCTGTGAACTCCCTCCAAGAAAATGATCGCCGTCCACTAAGTCCGTCAGCCAAGCAGGACTGTCGGTAGGAGCAATCAACGCATCGAGTCTATGTCTCTTTAGAGCCGCATCAATTCCTTCCCTCCTGAAGAGTCTTCGACATTTTGCGAGAGCATCAAGATATTCCTTGCTCGTCAGTGAACCTCTGGCTTCAGCTTTTAGAAAAACATCCTGCCCGAAGTAAGGCATCTCGATTTCTTTGTGCTTTTCGTTGAACTCGATGATGTCTTTCAAAGTATGCACCGGCGCATTCGGGCCGAGCCTGTCGAGATATGTTTTCATATCTGCCTTGAGTTCATATTGAAGGACTAAATCCTCGGCGTTCCCAAGCTGGCTGAGAGTCTTGATTTCAGCCGGATCGATGAGAGTTGCTCCACTGCTTTTCATAACTTCAATTGCGTTGTTGATCACAACATCAACACCCTCATGGAAACCAAAGTAACTTCGGACAACGCCGATTCGCGCTCCTCTCAAACCATCGGCATTTAGAAACTGAGTGTAATCGGAAAAGAATTTGCCTTTGCTTGCTCCGCTTGCTTTGTCTTCCGGATCCACGCCGACGAGGGCGCCAAGCAAAGTCGCCGCATCTCGCACTGTCCTTCCCATTGGACCGGCCGTATCCTGTGAATGTGAGATCGGCACCACGCCGGTGCGGCTCACCAATCCTACCGTCGGTTTTATCCCAACGATACCGTTTATGGACGAGGGACTTACAATCGAACCGTCAGTCTCAGTTCCGACCGCCACCGCACAGAGATTCGACGACACTGCTACTGCAGAACCAGAGCTTGATCCCGACGTATTTCTGTCGAGTGCATAAGGATTTCTTGTCAGTCCGCCGCGGCCGCTCCATCCGCTCGTAGAGTGATTCGATCGAATGTTTGCCCATTCGCTGAGATTAGTTTTGCCGAGTATCACCGCGCCGGACATTCGCAGCTGCTGTGCAAGGAATGAATCGGACGACCGTTTCGAGCCGACGAGCGCAAGTGAACCCGCAGTAGTCATCATCTTATCGGCCGTGTCAATGTTATCCTTAATTAACACCGGTATACCATGCATCGGTCCTCGCTCGCCTTTTTCTTTCCGCTCTTTATCGAGTTCATCGGCAATCTCCAACGCATCAGGATTCACTTCGATTACACTCTTAAGAGTCGGACCTTGTTTATCGATTGCATTGATGCGATCAAGATAGCGCTCGGCTATTGATCTTGCCGTATACTTTCCGGACTTCATTCCATCTTGCAGCTCGGCAACCGTTATCTCATCGAAATCCGACGGTGACACATCGAAAGAAAAACCGACAGGAAATTTTTCTCTCACGAGTGAGGGGAATGTAGCTGCAAGAACTCCGCCCGCCAAAGCTCTCTTTAAAATGCTTCTGCGATTCAAGTCCGTATCAAATGGCTTAGGGAATTTCTTGGTATCCACGGTAACTCCTCCTCGGCAAATTGTAACATAACCGTACCATGAATAACACAGATTTCCTGCCGATAGTTACAAACAGAGATCTTTAAGGAAGGTGTTGATCCACTTTTTAAGATTATCCGGGATCACTTCACATTGTAGGAAGCGACGAGCCGTCCATCCGTTCCAATAAGCATCAGTGCTGCCCTACCGGGTGCGAGTTTAACTTGAAAATTTTTTCCGCTCAGTCTGTCGTGAAATTCGAACGGAGCTGTGTTCGAACTCTCGGAAGTCAAAACGTAAAGTGTCGCTTCGGGCAGCTCCGTCGGACAAATCAGAATGCCGGGATCTTCACAAGAAGTCTCGTAAGGAGAATTGACACCGGCGAACCTAATAGCATACCTATAAATCCGCCCGATCTCGCTAAGCTGGTCGGAAAGCTCAAGGGGAACGGTGAAGTACAATATATGTCCTCTGCCCAAAGAGATGTCGTCAAAGGTCCGGCCGTTGCTTAACGCACCGTGCTGCGCGTAAGTAGTCTTGTCCGTGGAATAGCTCAAGTGCGCGGTGCCTTCGGGCCACTTCACCTCGACTTCCCGCGTGGTCAGATCGGCCGACGTGTACTTCAGGTTCAGTTCTTCTGAGCGACGGGGAACCGTTATCCAATGCTCATCGACGTCGATCCTTCCGGAGATGAGTAGAGTCGCACCGTCTCTGACTTTGCTCATCAATAAATTCCATGATTCCTGGCTCAATATCCATGGCGCAGGGACAATAATTAGTTTCGCATCTGGCATATGAGAAAGTTGATATTCTCCAATCGCAAATGCCGTCGATCGTGCATACTGGTACAATGCGCGCACCGCCTTTTGCTGCACCTCCAAACCATAACTGCTGAACGGCGAGAGCTGCAGTGACTGAGGCAGTACTAGAGCGACCTGAGGAAGTCCGGCTTCGGTCGCGTAGGGCTGTGCTTTTTTAGCGAAGGAGGCTATGCCGTTCAACGCATCCATCCAAACTTTTTCAGAACCGTCGCGCCGCATGATGCCAAAGTCATCGCTGCGAGTCCAATCCCAATGTAGAATACCGGCGTTCCCATTCGCGAACGCAAGCGCTAACTTCCGCTCCTCCAGTCCGAGTCCTCCATGATCGTCCCAGCGCCAGGTTCCGTCCATGTCCCAGACAGGCTGAGGGCCGGTTTCTTCAATCAGATTCGGCTTGCGAGTACTCTTGGCGGCAACCGAACCCCACAGTAACGCATCGTCCCGCCACCATGTATGGTTTACCGTGTAGTCGACTTCTGAATTTGACCAGAATTGATCAAGCACGCGATCAGTGACCCCGCCTTCATCCTGACCCACAGTAACTACTTGCTTAGAACCTGTTGACCGAATCGTTTGAATGATCGTATCCGCCCATCGGATGAAAGCGTCCTGTGCAAACAAATCGAAGTCAATCGCCCGCACCGTATTTGGATTTCCGTAACGCGTCAAATCGAAATCTGGCAGCGTGGGCTCCGGCACATCATTAAATGAGCCAAGCTCAGAAGGAGGTGTATGCCATTCCTTCGCGAGACTGTCGATTGTGCCATAACGCTTTTCGATCCAACGGTGCCAGGCGGCAACTTCTCTCGGATCGCCGTTCGGCGAATTTCCTTTCCATATTCGCTTTGGATTTGCAAAACTCGGTTCATTAATAAGATCGTAACTCAAAAACGGTACATCCTTGAAGCGCGAGACAATGGAACAGACATAAGCGGTTTCTGCATCTATCGCGACCGGATCCAGGTATGGATTGGAGCCCGGTCCGAGGAGGTCGCCTTCCTGTCCGGGTCCCTGCTGCATTTCCACTTGAGGATTGAATGCAAAGAACGTGAATATAACCTGCATATGATGTCGCGCGGCTGCGTCGAGGTAAGCTTCGATGGCTCGGAGAAGTTGTTCGTCTGCCGCACCGGTTACCTGATCAAGATAACGAACGCGATTTTGCCACGTCCCCGTCCGAACAATTGTGATTCCTTCGTGCTCCATCTCGGCAAAGTCTCGTTCCCAAACGTATGCGTTGCCGCCCAGACTCCCGCCAACAAAGAAGTCGGAAGTATTAGGATCTGTAGAGAAGTAATTGATCCCGACCGGCAAGTACGGTTTCCCGTCCAACTTGAAATAATCTCGCCCTGCCTCAATCTGGTGGCCTGAGTGCAGAAGCGACGTATCACGCACCTCGACTCCAGAGGTGTACTGGTCAACAACCGTATCACCCACCGATAAGATGGCACGCACTTCGTAGAGTCCGGACACATTCAATGGCGTGGTCAGTCCAATTTCCTCATGGAGAGAATTACTACAACTTACCTTCCTGGTCTCAAGGACATTTGAGCCCGACAACAATTCCAGCATTAGTTCCGCCGGCTCTCCGTTCCGCGTAACATCAATCGTGCCTGTAACATGCTCGCCCGGATCAACTGCCAATGACTGCAAATCGATCCATAGGCGATCCCCACCGAAGGATGCATATGTTCCAGCTTGATGTATTAAATCTATTGCCGCTTCTGAATTCCAATAAGTGGAGTCAGCGTCGAAGCTCAGATAAACGCCACGCCGCGGTGTTGAGGCATGACCGAATCGATCGTCGGCGACTATCGGAGCGGCGAGTCGATTGCCGTGAGCATCGACTAGAAACCCGATGCCGCGATACTTTTGTCCAAAACCCGAATTAGCGAAAACACGCTCAGGATTCAACGTGATTGACGGTAATTGGTTACTGAAAAATGGCGCGTCATCACCCCATCTCAGACTCCATGGCTTGTGCGCCGGATTTTCGAGCTGCGTCACGACATGCGAGTACATGATGCCGAGGTATCTTGAAAAAGTATTCTGCGGTTGTCCCGCCCACCAGCCGCCGGCACTATCATGGTACACCGGCACGTAAAGTGGTCTTCCGCCCAACACCAGGAGGTTGCCGCTTCCTAAATGACGGCTAACCATGTCCCAGGCATCTGCGGGAAACGCGGAGCCATATGGCAATACAAGAAGGTCACTGTCAGCTAAATCTTTCTCCAGACCATCAAGTCCTACGAATTGAGTGTTCATCGAGGCAAATGCCCGTTCAAGTGTCGCACGACTGATCACCCCGTTATCAACTGAGGGAAAATTTTGTTCGTAGAAAACAACGGTTCTGCTGAAACCTAGAATAGAAGTTGATAGGAAAATACACACAATTAGGTAGATACTACGCATCAAAAGTCTCCCTTTCTCATGCCGGCATATAACAAATCTGGCGGCGGCATCTTCAATTTATCACTAACGATTTATCAACATCTTCAACGTTGCCTGAAACGTTAAGATATAAAGGAGAAAGGAAAATTTCGACTCATCAGCTCCGGCGCAACCCCACCGACGCAGGGGTTATCTCAGTCCGAACATGCTTACGGAATACTGAGCCCAGCTCAGTATCGGTGAGAAGTAGAGCATCAATCCGATGTTGGGAATAACAAAAACCGTCATAAGGAGATTGGTGCCGAAATCAAACTCGATCCGCGTTGTGTCTTCGGGTTGGACGAGGTACATATTGCGCACGACCCTCGCATAATAATAAAGCGAGATCACGCTGTTAATGACACCGACAATCGCAAGCCAGATATAATGTGCGCTGATCAGCGATGAGAACAAATAGAATTTTCCTATGAATCCGAACGTCGGCGGAATCCCAGTCAGAGAAAAGAGAAATACGGTCAGCGCAAATGCCGCATATGGCGAACGATAACCGAGTCCATTGTAGCCGTCGACGTTTTCGGTATGATATTTATTTGCGACCAGCATTACGATGTAAAATGCTCCAAGGTTCATCAGAAGATAAGCTATGAGATACACAAGCATCGCGGATATGCCCTGGTTCGTCAGCGTCACAAATCCCATCAGGATATACCCGGCATGCGCGATGCTCGAGTATGCGAGGAGCCGCTTCATGTTAGATTGCCATATCGCAACAAGGTTGCCGACGGTCATAGTAAGAACCGAAAGCACAGCAATTATGTCCGTCCAATTGAACCCTCTGAAGATCTCCCACATCCCCGCAGCCATCGGTTGAGCAGTGACATCGATGAATGCAATTTTAAAAAACCTTATTAGCATCGCAAAGCCAGCCGCCTTCGACGTGACGGAAAGAAATGCGGTAACCGTAATCGGCGCACCTTCATAAACGTCGGGCGTCCAGAAGTGAAACGGCACCGCGCTTATTTTGTAACCCAGTCCGACAAGCATCAGGATGATCGCAACCAGGATGGTAATTCTCGGTGCACCACCGGCGGCTATCGCCTGGTTGAATGAATAGATATTGGTTTCTCCCGTAAGTCCGTAAAGCAGAGAAATACCGTAGAGCATCAGTCCCGACGAAAACGCTCCGTAGATCACGTACTTCAACGACGCTTCATCTGCTCTCGCGTTTTCCTTCGTGAAGCCGGATAAAATGTAGGATGAAATGCTGACGAGCTCCAGCGACAAATACATCATAAGCAGATTTGTCGAACCCGCCATGAAGAACGCGCCGATGGTCAGCGAAATTATCAGGCTGAAATATTCTGCATACTTCGTTGAAGCCGCCTCAAGTTCGCGGCTCTGCATCGAGAAGAGAACGATGAGTATCCCGGTTATTAAAAATATCACTTTGAAGAACCAGCTGAATGGATCGACCGCGTACATGCCGCTGAACACCAGCACACTGACATCGATCTGCCTAAACACGTAGATGCCCGCGATTATGAATCCGATCAGAGCCATAAACGCGGGTAGGTACTTCCCGCGCCTTCTTCCAACAATCGCCGTCAATAACGTCAGGACAAAAAATATTGCGAGCGTCGTCTCCGGCAAGATATAACCAAAACTCTCGTAGATGGTCTGAAACATTTTTAATTTTTCGCTTTTAACTTCTCACTTACCTCGCTGCCGTCAAGCCGTTCCCGACTTTCTGGACAAAATCGACAAGATGGTTCAGCGATGCATTAATCGGATGGAGCATAATGGACGGGAACACACCCAGCACAATAACCACGATCACGAGAGGAACAAACGAAACGAGTTCTCTCCCGTTAACATCGGTCAGCGATTTCCACTTTTCGGGAAGCTGTCCAAGGAAGACGCGCTGCAGTGTCCAGAGCATATAACCCGCTGTCAGAACAATTCCGAGGCTGGAGAAAATTGCAACCCATCTGAAAGTCTGGAACGCACCCAAATAAGAAAGAAGCTCGCTGACAAACTCGCTCAGCCCCGGCAGACCGATAGCCGCAAAGAAAGCGACGGTCATGATCCCGGTATAAACCGGCATTTGGTTTGCGAGTCCGCCGAAATCATCCAGGCCGCGCGTATGAGCCCGGTCGTAAATCACTCCGACTATCAAGAATAGCATCGCGGTGACGACGCCATGGTTGAACATTTGCAGTACTCCGCCGGCAACGCCCTGCGTGTTCAGCGATGCGATGCCAAGAAGCACCACGCCCATGTGGCTTATGCTTGAATAAGCGATCAACTTCTTGAAATCAGTTTGTGCCATGGCACAGAGAGCACCATAAATAATATTGATAAAGCCGAGAATCGCGAGTGGAAATGCGTACTTCAACATCGCGTCAGGGAAAATCGGGAAGCTGACTCTTAAGAGTCCGTAAGTTCCCATTTTCAAAAGGACGCCGGCAAGAATGACACTAATGGCCGTCGGCGCCTCCACATGAGCATCGGGGAGCCACGTATGGAACGGAAAGACCGGGACTTTTATCGCAAAACCGATGAAAAGCGCTATGAATGCGACATATCTCCAGTAGGTACCGAGTCCGGCAAATAGTGAACCGGTCACGAAATTCTTCGGATCCATCATCGCAAGCATGTTAAACGTGTGCATCTCCTGACCAGATTCTTTTATGCTGACACTGAAATATAGACCCAACATGACTAAAAGTATCAGTACCGAACCAAGCAGAGTATAAAGGAAGAATTTTATTGCCGCGTATTCCCTCCTCGGTCCGCCCCAGATGCCAATGAGAAAGTACATGGGCAGAAGCATCAATTCCCAGAAAACATAAAACAGAAACATATCAAGCGCGACAAAGACGCCCATCATACCGGTGTCGAGAAGAAGATACAGAGCGAAGTAACCTTTCTGAGATTTATTTATGTTCCATGATGCAATCACTCCGACAAATGAAATCAGAGCCGTGAGGATCACCATCGGCAGACTCAGGCCGTCGATTCCCATGAAGTAATCGACAGCAACCCGTCCAAACCAGGCCACACCCGGCAGGTCAATCCATCTTGTTTTCTCGACGAACTGGAAGTTGTTCGGATCATTGATGCCGGTAAGCGGCGCGCTGAAATTCATCCAGATGAGCCCCGCAAACACGAGCTGCAATAGCGTTGCAGCAAGTGCCGTCCATTTCATCAGGTTCACGCCTGCCTTCGGGATGAGCAAAACAAGAATCATCCCGAGTACAGGCAAGAAAGTGATCCAGGTCAGGTAACCAATTCCAAGGAATTGATAAGCCATAATTCTCCTAAAAGATTTTAAATTCCGAATTTCGAATTAAGAGTATCAAACTCATAATTCAAAACTGCCTGAACGCAAAAAATATTATTATCGCGCCCAGCAATGCAAACACAATGTAAGTCTGTACTTTGCCGGTCTGGATTCTGCGAGTTTCCCGTCCGAGAAGACCGGTGAACCATGCAGAAAAATTCACCAGTCCATCGACAACATTGTTGTCAAACCACCCGCTAAGCGAAGATCCTAAACGAGTCACAGTCGCAGCGCCATTCACAATGCCATCGATCACGTTGTTGTCAAACCACGCAAGCATTCTGCTGAAGGCCACCGTTCCACCGACGACAGTCGCACCGTATAATTCATCGAAGTACCATTTATTCGAAAGAAAAGTGTAAACGGGTTTCACAGATTCTTTCAACTTGCCGGCGTCGATTTTCTTCCACTGATAAATAACAAAGGCAGCAAGGATTCCCATCACAGCCATCGACAGCGAAAGCTCGAGTCCGGGATAGCGGACTTCCCCAAGTATGATTTCGTATGGAGTCGTATTGTTCACTATGTCACCCGGCTGCACCTCAAATGGGGACACGTTGTTGTTCGCCTGCAGTTGGCCAGTCGAGCCTGTTTCGCCTTGTCCTGTGACGGCAGAGGAACCTCCGAGATTCGGATGCAATCTTGTTATTTCTTGAATCTTTATTATATCCCATGTTCGCTGCTGCCACCCCGGTGCGACCGATTCAGGCCTTTCAACTGCTTGCGGAATCCATCCCTTTTCCGGATCGAAAGGATTGAGGCTGTAGAAAAAAAACAACGACAGCGACGCGAGTACGATCAGCGGTATCGTCATGACCGCCGGTGATTCTTTCGCGTGTTCGAATTTGTGCTGATCACGCGGCTCGCCATGAAATGTCATAATGATGAGACGGAACATGTACATCGCGGTGAGAAAGACGACCGCATATGCTACGATCGGGATCAGATAATTCCCGGAGAGCCTTCCGTAGGCAAACGCACCGGCTAGGATACTGTCCTTGCTGAGAAAGCCTGAAGTGAATGGGATTCCCGCGATCGACAGGCTAAAAATAACGAAGCACCAATATGTTATCGGCATCTTTTTCCGAAGCCCGCCCATCTGCCGCATGTCCTGCTCATGATGCATTGCGTAAATTACGGAGCCTGCTCCAAGAAACAGTCCTGCTTTGAATGCGGCATGAGTCACGAGATGGAAGAAGCCTGCCGAGTAAGCGCCCACGCCGAGCCCCATTATCATATAGCCGAGCTGGCTTATCGTCGAGTAGGCTAAAACTTTCTTTATATCATTTTGCGTAATGGCGATAGTAGCGCTGATGAATGCTGTGATGACTCCGATGTAAGCTATGACTGTCAGCGCATCGCCGGTAAACATAGGATAAACCCTTGCGACGAGATACACGCCGGCGGCAACCATGGTCGCTGCGTGAATGAGGGCGCTCACGGGAGTAGGACCTTCCATAGCATCCGGCAGCCATACGTGCAGCGGGAACTGCGCGGACTTGCCGACTGCCCCGCAGAATATCAAAATGCCGGCGGCCGTCAGCCATGCATCGGACAGCTGCCCGTCTGCAATTCCGCTGAATATTCCTTTGAACAAGACGGTATGAAGCTGAGTAAATAAAATCATGATCCCGATAAAAAATCCGACGTCGCCAACTCTATTGACGATGAACGCCTTCTTCCCGGCATCGGCAGCGGATTTCTTCTCGTACCAGTGCCCTATGAGAAGGTACGAGCAGATCCCGACTAGCTCCCAGAAGATATACATCATCAAGATATTGTTGGAGAGAACTATACCCAGCATTGAGAAGCTAAACAAACCTAGGTATGCATAGTAACGCGAATATCTCACGTCGCCTTTCATGTAGCCGAGAGAAAACATATGTACCAAGGCGCTTATCAGCGTGACTACGACAAGCATGATTGCGGAAAGATTGTCGATCGCTATGCCGACGTCGAGAACGAACCCCTGAGTCGATCCTAAAAGCCCGAGGTCGATCCATCGTATTGTCATGTCAATTCTCGGGACCGACAGTACGAAGACCTTCTCGATCATGATAAATATAGAGAGCCCGAGGGCGACGAACATAATCCCGGTCTCAAAAAGATCCCGCCGCGGGATGGCCTTGCCGAAAAATATCAGCATCGCAAAACCTGCAAGCGGCAGGAGCAACACCGCAAGAGCCAAGTTTATCAACGTACTTTCAATCGGAGACACCTTTTAAATTTTTCAATTTTGGATTTTCAGTTCTTCAACTTGTCGACTTCGTCGACATTCACCGTATTGAGCTGCTGGAAAACATTCAGGACAATTGCCAACAATATTGCAGCCTCCGCCGCAGCAAGGATGATTACGAAAATGGCAACCACCTGACCGGTAAGGTTCATCAGTCCGAATCGAGTAAACGCAATAAAATTTATATTCGCCGAATTCAGAATCAGCTCGATTCCCATCAGGACCATGATAGCGTTCTTTCTCGTGATCACACCATAAATCCCGAGAGCAAAAAGCATGGCGCTGACGATCAGAAAGTGGTACAACCCTACATGCAGCGTCATCATCGTGGTTTTGTCCCTTTCTCGCGTCGTGCAATAATTACAGCGCCGATAAGCGCGACGAGCAGCAACACCGAAGCCAGTTCGAAAGGAAGCACGAACTGCGTCATCAGAAGCGCTCCGATCGGACGGGCAGTCTCTTCATAAGGGGCAAAATTCGATATCGGCCATGGCGTCGTCATGAAAACTCCGATCAGCGTCCCGGCAATGGCACCGACAATAACAACGGCAGGAACCACCTGCAAGACGCCTCGCTTCACCTCCACATCGTATGCCTTCGAAGTCAACATGACACCAAAAACTATCAGGACGAGGATTCCGCCGACGTACAGAAGTATTTGCGTTACCGCTATGAAATCGGCGGCAAGCAAGACGTAGATTCCTGCGACTCCAAAGAAGGCAAACAAGAGTGCAAATGCGGCATACACAATATTTCGAGAAAAGACGACGCCGATTGCACTGACAATAGTTAGAATCGCAAATGCGTAAAAAATTACATCGTAAAAGTTCATTTCAATTCGGTTTGTCCTGGTTTTGATTTTCCGAACCGGTCGATGATGGTGGCGGTTGAACTTCCGGAACATTTTTTTGAATCGGACTCGTCTGCGCCGACGGCGTCAACTGCGATGAATCTGTAGGCGAGGTTTGCGGTTTCTGGGCAGCCTGAGCCGCCTTTTGCGCCGCTGCAGCTGCGGCGGCCGCAGCTTTCTTCGCTGCCGCTTCACGCTCAGCCTCCTCCGCCTGTTTCGTCTTTTGCGCGACCTCCTCGGGCGTAAGAGTTATGAAACTATAAATCAGATTCTTGCGGTCGTAATCGGAGAATTCAAAAACGTTGGTCATGTATATGCACTCTGTCGGACATGGCGGCACACACAGACCGCAGTAGCAGCATTTTCCGAAATCGATATCGAACTGCGTGACCCACAGACGCTTCTTTTGTCCCGTAGAGGTCACTCCAAGATCTTCGGTAGGAAGAGACTTGGCAGTTTCGATGGTGATACAATCGACAGGGCATGCCATAGCACACTGGTCGCATCCGATGCAGTCGTCCATGTTGACGTAAAGCCGGTTGCGGCCCCGCTCGGGGATCGTCATCCTTGCATCCGGATACTGGACCGTTACTGCCGGCGTAAACATGTGCTTCATCGTAACTTTCATTCCGATGAGGACCGTCCAGAATCCTTTCCCTATATTTCTAAAGTATCTTGTCGTCGAACTCATAATTTGTAAATCAAGATTCAATCTTTATGATTTCTTACCGGAGCACTGTCCACAGACCGACTGCAACCAGATTTGCAAGTGCAAACGGCGTAAGAACCTTCCAGCTCAAATACATCAGCTGGTCGACTCTGAAGCGCGGCAGCGTCCAGCGCAGCCACATCTGGACAAATACTAAAACCATTCCCTTCGTAATCAGCCAAAACGCGCCCCACACCGGTCCGGACATGAACGCACCGAACGGGCTGCTCCATCCTCCGAAGAACAATATCGACGCGATTGCCGCGACCGTAAACATGTTCGCATATTCTGCAAGATAGAAGAATGCGAATCTCATCCCGCTATACTCGGTATGATAACCCGCGACGAGCTCCGACTCCGCTTCGGGGATATCGAACGGCGCGCGGTTCGTCTCGGCGAGAGAGGCGATGAAATAAATTATGAAAGTAATGAAGAGAAATGGAAACTTTCCAAAAATAAACCAGTGCCAGAACCACCCAGCCTGCGCGGCGCACACGTCGTTCAGGTTCAAACTTCCGGCGACCATGATAACGGCAATCACCGCAAGTGATGAAGGAATCTCGTAGCTTACAAGCTGGGCAGCAGTCCGCATCGCGCCGAGAAGAGACCATTTGTTGTCCGACGACCAACCGGCCATCAGAATACCGAGCACCACGATGGCGCTTACGGCAATGATATAAAAAATCCCGAGATTGATGTCGCATCCAATGTAAGCAGGGCTGAATGGAAGTGCAGCATAAGCCGCGTATGCACCCACAAACACGAGAAGCGGAGCGAGGATGTATAACAATTTATCCGCCGCAGTCGGTATCGTGTCTTCCTTCTGCAGGAGTTTCACAACATCTGCGAGAGGCTGCGCCCATCCATGCCATTTTCCCGTGCGCATCGGACCAAGCCTGTCCTGCATATGAGCCGAAACTTTGAGTTCGATCCACATTGCAACAAGGGCATACGGGAAAATCCATAATAGAGGCAAGAGGCTTGACACCAGCGAGCCAACGATGCCCGTACCAAGGTAATATGTTATGAAATTATGCATAAAAGAATCTATGGTTTACAACTTAGGGTCTTAGATCTCAAATCTCGGATTCGTTTATCTATCGACATCGCCCAGCACTATATCGATGCTCCCTATGATCGCGATCATGTCCGCGATTAAATAGCCGCGGGATATTTCAGGAAGCAGACTTAGATTGACAAACGACGGCGCCCTCGCTTTGACTCTGAACGGATTTTGACTCCCATCGCTGATTATGTAATAGCCGAGTTCTCCGCGCGGCGCCTCGCTTCTCACATAAACCTCGCCGACGGGCGGTCGAATTCGTTTCGGGATCGCGGCCTGGACGTTGCCTTCAGGAATCTTTTCGATTGCCTGCTCAATTATTCTCAGGCTCTGTTCCATCTCGCGGACTCTGACCATGTACCTGTCCCAGCAATCGCCGAGCGTTCCCATCTCGCCCGTTCCCACCACGACGTCAAAATCCAATTTTGGATACACCGAATAAGGATCCATTTTCCGTAAATCCCATTTCACGCCCGAGCCGCGAAGGACCGGGCCGCTTGCCGCGTAGTTGATTGCCACATCAGCAGGGAGAACACCTACATTTGCCGTGCGTTTAACAAAAATCTCATTGTAACTCAACAAATCGTTGAGCTCTTTTATCGTCGCCGGAAACTGTTTGACGAAGACTTTCGTCTTTTCAATAAAATCGGACGGTATATCGTGTGATAATCCGCCGGGCCACATATAATTATACAGGAGCCTCGCTCCGCAGGTTCTCTCGAACAGATCAAGCACCATCTCGCGGTCGCGGAAGCAGTATAGAAACGGCGTGAACGCACCGATGTCGAGGCCGTAAGTTCCGATTGCAACCAGATGGCTGACGATCCTCTGAAGCTCTGCCATCACAACGCGGATATATTCCACCCGCTCCGGCACCTGAATGTTCAGAAGTTTCTCTACAGCAAGCACATACGCGTGGTCGTTGTTCATCGACGCGAGGTAGTCCATTCTGTCGCAGTATGGCACAACCTGCTGGTAATTCATTGCCTCGGCATGCTTCTCAAAGCATCTATGGAGATACCCGATATGTGGAACGGCATCGACTACAACTTCGCCGTCGACAACCAATTCGACCCGTAGCACACCATGCGTCGAAGGATGCTGCGGTCCCATGTTCAGGACCATTTCTTCGGTGTGCAGTTCAGCCATTTATTCCTCTGAGATTTTCCAAATCGCTTAGTCGTTGACTTAGATCAAAAATTTTTCTTGCTACTCGCTCAGGTGGGACTTTCTGCGGATCTCTCCGCAAAATAATTTTTATAAAAGTGCCGGACGCTGCCATTTAGTATGGCACTTTCATTCCCTGGTAATACTCTTGTACTTTATAATCCTTTCTTAACGGGAAACCTTCCCAGTCGTCGGGCAACAAAATTCTCCGCAGATCGGGATGGTCGAGAAAAACGATTCCGAAAAGATCAAACGCTTCCCGTTCATGCCAGTTGGCTGTCTTCCAAACCGATTCGACGGACGGCACTTCAGGTTTGTCTTTAGGTACTTTCACCTTCAACACGATCCGGTGTCTTTTCGGCATCGAAGACAAATGATAAACGATGCCAAGATTGCCGTCGTTGAAATCTACTCCCGACAGACAAATCAAGTAATCAAATTTCAACTCTGGATCTTCTGAAATAAATTGCGCGACTTCCCTGATCATTTCGGAACGGACGACAATGAAGGGCTCGGTAACGGCCTCGGGTTTGAATTCAATAACCGCTTCCGGGAACTTTGATTTTACCTTATCGTGAATTTCGTTTGCGTTCATGTTTTAGCTATCAGATGTCAGCCGTTGCGAAGCATGGACCAATTCTTCACGCAGCCGGCGCCAGCTTAACATCTTCTTTCTTGATGCGACTTTCCCGCCTAACCTTTTCCTGCAATTTCATCAAACCTTCGAGGAGCGCATCTGGTCTGGGCGGGCATCCTGGTACATAGACGTCTACGGGAATAACACGGTCAACACCCTTCAAAACGTGGTAGCCATGCTCCCAATACGGACCGCCGCAGTTTGAGCAGGATCCCATTGAAATGACATAGCGCGGCTCGGCCATTTGCTCGTAGAGCCTCTTGACCCGTGTCGCCATCTTCAGTGTGACCGTTCCAGAAACAATCATGACATCGGTTTGACGCGGAGTGGCCCGTGGTATGACACCGAACCGCATCATATCAAAGTGCGACGCGGACGCTGCCATCATCTCGATTGCGCAGCAAGCCAACCCGAAGTGCATTTGCCAGAGAGAAGAGAGCCGTGCCCAATTTAGAAGATTATCGAGAGAGGTTATTACTATATTTCCGTCGCTGAATTGTTTATCTAATAAACCCATCGTAAAATCAAATTTAGAATTCCATTCACTTCGTTTCGGTCCCGACTTGCTTGGTCCTGGTCAATTCGTTGCGTACGTAGTCGATATACCTTGGCCGCGGCCTGTCCCAGTCGAGATCACCTTTCACCCACACATAGACATAACCCGCGATGAGGATCGCCAGAAAAATCATCATCTCTACGAACGCAAACATGCCGAGCTTTTGATAGACGAGCGCCCACGGGAAAAGGAACACTATTTCAACATCGAAGATCAGAAATATTAGCGCGATGATATAGAATCTTACGTTGAATTTTATCCGGCTATCGCCGATCGGCTCCTCGCCGCATTCGTACGTGCTGAGTTTTTCCGCGCTCGGCCGATGAGGTCTCAATAACCGTGCTATCAAAAGCGTCGCAACTACGAGTATTGCTCCGACAATAAAGAAAAGCAGCACAATTCCGAATTGAGAAAGCATCTATTTCACCAAAAAATTTTCGGGCTCAATTTAAATGTCGTTTAAAGTAAAGTCAAGGTAGGCCAACCCAAGCTTAAATCAAGATCGGATCTTTTATCAAAACACTTATCTGATTTTCAGAAGCTTGTGCTCCTGAAGAGAAAGTTTCCACTCAGCGTTTTGTTTGACAAGATCAATGCAGTGTTTGATATTTTCTTCATTCGGGTAGTCTCCGTCAAATTCCGGGCTGATATAATAATGATCTGCCTTGACTTTGCTCCGAGGAATACCCTGAGATTTGTTGCGAACGTACTTCAGTTCGTTGATATGGATTCTCCTGAAGTTTTTCGCCAGAACGTGCTCCGCAACCTTCGGACTCACGGTGATCCAGTCTAATCCCTTCGGTGGAATGATTGTCCCGTTCGTTTCAATGGCCAGAAAATATCCGGGTTTCTTGAACGCTCTCACCACATCGATAGTGAGCTGGAGGAGAGGCTCGCCTCCCGTGAAGACTATGTTCTTGCAAGCGAATCGGCTGCATTCTTCGAGCAACTCATCGACTGTCAACTCGCGAAAGCTTTCGAACTCCGTATCGCAGAATCCGCATTCGAGATTACAATGCGCAAACCGCACGAAAATATTTGCGCTCCCCTTACGAGCGCCTTCTCCCTGGAGGCTGTAGAAAATTTCGTTAACGCGTAACTTCGGCATAGCTGTCAGCTGTTTCGTACAACAAAACTTTCGACAACCGATAAGTGCTAGCTTTAAGCTCTTTATCTATCGTCTCGAAAACAAATTTGGCAATGTTCTCGACGGTCGACACTTCGAAGTGGTCGTTCAAATTCTTGTGATCGAATTTGTCGATGATCAATTTCTTTACGACTTCTTCTATCTCCGCGAAATCACATACCCATCCGTGCTGATCGACTTCGCCCTCGATTTCCACTATCAGGTGATACCGATGGCCGTGGAGGTTCTGGCACTTTCCGTATATTGAGCCTTTCAGCTGGTGTGCCGACTCGAAATCGAAATGCTTACCGATCTTAGTTTTCAAAATTCACACCAGGTTCAACCTTTTTGCCACGCTGTAAAGGTCTTTATCTCCCCTACCGGAAAGATTGATGAGAATATCCTTCCCTTGTCCTTCACCCGCCGCGAGCTTCTCCGCATAAGCTACAGCGTGTGCAGATTCGAGTGCAGGGATGATCCCTTCGAGACGCGACAATTCGACGAAGACATCGAGAGCCTCGGTATCCGTCACGGAAACGTATTTGACAAGACCGGAATCTTTTAAGTAGGAATGTTCCGGTCCGACGCCGGGATAATCGAGACCAGCCGAGATCGAATATGCATTCAGGACGTTTCCATTTTCATCCTGCAAGAGGTATTGCATTGCACCATGGAGCACGCCCGGCTTGCCGAGCGAGAGAGAAGCCGCGGTTTTTCCGGTATCGAGTCCTTCACCCGCTGCCTCGACGCCGATCAGCTTCACGTGTGGAATCTCCCTTACAAAGTCGTAAAAAATCCCCAGCGAGTTGCTTCCACCGCCGACGCAAGCGACGACATAATCAGGAAGCTTTCCATAATTCTCTTTGAATTGTTTCTTCGATTCGCGGCCGATTACTGCCTGGAAATGCCTCACCAGCTTCGGATACGGGTGCATCCCGACAACCGAGCCGATTATATAAAATGTATCTCTGACATTTGTCACCCAGTCTCGTATCGCTTCGCTCGTCGCTTCCTTCAAGGTCTTTGTCCCGCTCAAGACGGGAACGACTTCCGCGCCAAGAAGTCTCATCTTGAAAACGTTCGGCTCCTGGCGATGCATGTCCTCCTCGCCCATATAAACGATACATTTCAATCCGAGCAGCGCACAAACAGTCGCCGTAGCGACTCCGTGCTGGCCTGCGCCAGTTTCTGCAATAATTCTCTTCTTGCCTAATCTCTCAGCAAGCAGCGCCTGACCGATCGTGTTGTTAATCTTGTGCGCCCCGGTATGAAGAAGGTCTTCCCTCTTTAGGTAAAATTTCGCGCCGTACTTGCGGCTTAGATTTTTAGTATAGAAAATTGGAGTCGGTCTGCCGGCGAAGCTTTTTAATAAGTCTTCAAATTCCTTGTTGAAATCTTTATCATTCTTTACGGACTCGAACGCCTCGTCGAGTTCCTGTGCGGCTTTTACAATTGTCTCCGGCACGAACGATCCGCCATAAGTCCCGAAATGGCCTTTTTTGTCCGGAAGTTTATAATACTCGTCAATTTTTTCTTTTACATTTTCCATTCTTGCTCTTCAACTTTCAGGTTCTATCTACCAACTGCTGACATCCGATTTTCGAAAACCTAGTCGGTATTGCCGCATTGCTTTGCATTCGACACAAATTCTCTAATTTTTCCATGATCCTTCTTGCCCGGGGTCGATTCTACCCCCGACGCTGTGTCGACGCCGTACGGATTCAACCTCTTGATAGCGTCGCAGACATTCTGGCTGTTCAGGCCTCCTGAAATCACAAACCTGGTCGACAGATCGACGCCGCTTTGCACAATTTCATCCCAATCCGATATTTTGCCAGTCCCGCCGAATTCGCTCTGCGTAAATGAATCCAAAAAAATCAGGTCCGCTCCAACCTTCGACGCGGCTTTTACTTCGCCACGCTTCTTCACGCGAACGGTGTAATATAGCAATTTCTTGAAATCGAAGTCCGCCGTTTCAAATTTCGGCTCGTAAACCTGAAGTGCATCGACCTCGGTAGCATCGATCGCTTCGGCGATCTCCTCAATCGTAGGCTGTACCATGACACCGACGGTCGTCGCGTAGGCCGAGACTTCCCGAACGATTGCCGCGGCATCATCAAATCGAATGAAACGTTTGCTCTTCGGGTAAAAATTCAAGCCGATCGCATCTGCGCCGGTTTCGATGCAGGCGTAAGCATCCTGGATGTTTGTGATACCGCAGATTTTTACGAACATCTGTCACATCCGTGCCATGCGCCGAGCGCTCTTCTCCATGCGATAAGACGCAAATCTTCGCACTTCATCAGCTCTCTTTTCCGCCCGCATAAAATGTTCGCCGATCAAAACGGCATGATAGCCGGATTCTAACGCAGCTTGAAGTCCCGACATGTCGCGGATCCCGCTCTCGCTGATGCTCACGATTTCATCGGGGATCTTCTTTGCCAGCTGCTCGGAAACTGCATTGGAGACTTCGAAAGTAATAAGATTTCGATTGTTCACTCCGATAATTTCCCCACCGGCGGCGAGCGCAATTCCAAGCTCCTCCTCCGAATGCACTTCAATTAGGCTGCTAAGTGACAGGTCTTTTGCCAGCGCTGCGAATTTCTTCAGTTCACTCTCAGCCAACGCCGTGACAATCAATAATATTGCATCCGCGCCCATTCGCACAGATTCATAAATCTGGTATTCATCTACGATGAAATCTTTCCTGAGAATAGGAACACTACTCACAGCATCATGGATGCACTGCAGATCCTCAACTGTGCCTTTGAAATAATTTTTCTCCGTCAAGACCGAGATCGCAGAGGCCCCGCCTTTTTCGTAATCCCGGCCGATTGCGGCCGGATCGGCGTTTTCTGCAATCACGCCTTTTGAGGGCGACGCACGCTTGAATTCCGCGATAACACTTAGGGGTCCATCTTTCTTCCGCGTGACTCCGCTTCTAAAATCATTCCTCGGCCGTAAGCCGTCGACGATATTCTTCAATTCGGAGAGGCTCAACTTCTTTTTCGCCGTCTCGACTTCTATTTTTTTCTTACGGACTATTTCCTCAAGGAAATTCGTCACTTCATCTCCCCGGGTTTCCTGAAGGTTTTCATCTTTTCCTGTCGAGATTGGTCCCTCGAATTCTTCTTTTTTCCATTGCGGCTCTTTTTCTTTCCGTACGAATCGCCTGACCTATCTGTGGAAGGATCAACCCTATCGCCACTCTGTCTTTGAAACCGGCGATAGACGTCGGTCAAGCGATCTATATCAGAAGCCGTATCGTTCGTCTCGGCAGTCTGAGCCGGGTGTTCTTTAAACGATACCCGAAGCCGCTTGATCCTATGACGGGCGACTTCTTCTATGATGAAAAACATTTCCTCGTGGTTATAGATTTCATCTTTTTGGGGAAGCTTTCCGGCAAGTTTCTGTACGAAGCCTGCCATGGTGTCATAATCGTCGCTTTGCGGGACACCGGCTTCGAGAAGCTCGTTGAACCTGTTCACTGTCATCAACCCTGCAATATGAACATCTCCGTTCGGATCGCGGGTCAACTCCGATGGATTCTCATCGTATTCGTCCTGTATCTCACCGACGATTTCCTCGAGAACGTCTTCAAGAGTCACAATGCCTTCTGTTCCGCCGAACTCGTCGACCACAACCGCGAGATGTATCTTGTCCCTCTGCATTTCACGGAGGAGCTGACTTATTTTTTTCGTAGCCGGCACATAGTACGGAGGCCGGAGAAGGTCGTGGAGAACTATCACAGCATCGCTTTCCACCATCGTCAGCAAATCCTTTGCATAAATTATTCCGACGATATTATCTATCGAGCCGCGAAAGACCGGAAGACGCGAATATCCTTCCTCGATAACCTTATGCAGGAAATGCCTGCGATCTTCATCAATATCAATCGCCACTATATCGCCGCGTGGAACCATCGCTTCACGGACTGTTTTGTCGGTGAACTTCAGCACGCTCTCGATCAGCTCACGTTCAAGGACATCTATCTGTCCGGTTTCGGAGCTGCGATCCAGAATCTCGTCGATAATTTCCTCACGCCCGTCTTTCTCGCCGGACCCTCTAAGCATTTTCTCGACATACACGAACATCTTCGCTGACTTCGAATAGACGCTCAACACGGCACCGACCGACAGGCTCAGAATAAAAGAAAGGGCAAAGACTATTGATGCGCCGAGAATACCGATATCCTCTTCCAATTCCGCAAATCCCTTCACGAAAAATATGGCGGCAAATATAGAAAGGATTGCTGAAATAAAGATCGAGGTAATAAGGAGACGTTTCCCAAACTTGACCGCGTCAACGGAGCATACGAAACCCCAGCAAAGTGATGCGGAAGCAAAAAGCACCACGGCCAGAATGAAACTCTCGATCATGCTTGCGGAGTGTTTGTCGGACCGGCAGACCCGGTTATCTCAATAAGACAGCGGAGCTTGTTCTCCGCCTGTCCATTTACGACAACGTCACGCGCCCTGGCTATTCCAGCCTCAATATTCTGCTCGATGCCCGCCACATAAATTGCCGCACCCGCGTTAAGAAGCATAGCATCAAAGAACGGCGAATCCATCCCTTTTATTGCCTTCATAAAAGCATCGACAGACTCTTCCTGATTATGGACGACGAGATCGTTTAGCGCAGCGCGCTTGAAGCCGAAATCTTCAGGCGCAATTTCGTACTCGTCTATCTTTCCGTTCTTTAGTTCCGCAATAAAAGTTTTTCCGCAGAGCGAAATCTCATCCATCGTCGGCTCACCGTGAACGACGAGCGCCGCCTCACTCCCGAGGTCTCTAAGAACTTCCGCTATTCTTCGCAGGAGATTCTTGCTGTAAACCCCCAGCAATTGACGATTCGCTCCTGCCGGGTTCGTCAACGGGCCGAGCAGATTAAAAATTGTCCGCACGCCGAGGTCGCGCCTGACCGGCCCCGCAAACCTCATCGACTTATGATGGACCGGCGCGAAAAGAAAAGCCAGCCCGATCTCTCGCAGTGCCTTCTCCGTCTTCTGCAAATCGAGTCCGTCCAGATTTAATCCAAGAGCCTTCAAGACGTCTGCGCTTCCCGATTTGCTCGACACTGCTCGATTTCCATGCTTTGCGACCGTCGCGCCGGCCGCAGATGCAACCAATGCAGCAGCGGTAGAAATGTTAAATGTGCCCGCGCTGTCGCCGCCCGTTCCGCAAGTATCGAGAACCACCTCTTTCTCGATATGAAGCTTGTCCGCCTTCTCGCGCATCGCGAGCGCACTGCCGACTATTTCATCCACGGTCTCGCCTTTGATTCTCAACGCAATGAGAAATCCGGCGATCTGCGACTCGGTAGTTTCTCCGCTCATTATCTCCAGCATGGTCCTGTATGCTTCATCCCGCGAGAGATTCTCGCCCGCGACAAGTTTTGAAATTGCCTCGCGTATCATATCAAATGATTACCACCTTGTGGAGTTTTGCGTAAGAAGGCAGCTCGCGGAAAAGGATCTCGATGAATTCTTCTCCATATTTATTATAAAAGTAAGTGAAGTTTAATACGCGCTCCTGCAATTCGCGATTTGGAAAAATCGAGTGCTGAAATTTTTTAGTCTGCTGCAGAACCTGTTCGTTCTTGCGCCGATAAGCTGTCGTCGTCTTCTCTTCGAAATGCTGGAGGAGATACACTATTCTCGAGACCGTGGAGTCCATTGTTCCCTTCAGAGTCGGATCGACGCGGGAGATCAGAGGCTCAAGACTCTCGACTGATTTCTTTATTTCCCCGGCGGCCTTTTGAAACTCACCCGGGATATTTTCGGGATTCGCGGCCGCCAACGCCTTCTTCATTACCTGCTCAAAATCGGAAAACGCATCGGAGAATTCCAGACGATATTTCTCCATGACTTTTTCAATTCTGTGTTCAAGGATCGTGGCGGCGGCTCTCGGAAAGAGCGGCGGCATCTCTATTCCGAAATGCTGGTACACACCTTTCAGTTGCGCAAAGTAGGCAATCTCTCCCGGACCGGCGACGTAAGCAGCCGTCGGAAGAAGATAGTCCTGGCAAATAGGCCGAAGCACCACGTTCGGACTGAATGATTCCGGCTTCGTTTCAAGTATCGTTCTGATTTGCTCCTGCATCAACTTCCTCTTTGTGCCACGAAGAGAAATACCGTTTCCAATGGGTTCAAGACCCCGGCGGATACCGTCTTCGATGTAGAAAATATTTATCACTCTCGGCTTCACCTGAACGTGGTAAATCTCTTCAAGCTCCGCGCTTTGCTTGATGACCTCTTCGCTCGTACGCGGGGACGATTGGAATTCCTTCTCGAAGACCGGCTTGAGGACTTTTTTTATCTCGGGATCATATGAATCCACCAGCAGGAGCGGATGCTTTGCCAACAGCTTCGTCATGGTCTTTGCAAATGCTGTGGAGTAAGTCTCGCCTTCTCTGTAAAACGACTCTATCATTTTCATCATGGCAGGCTTGAATTCCGACGCAGGGAGCAGAGCGTCGACCTGCTGAAAAACCTGTTCGATTGACGCATCGAATCTTATTTCGCTCAGCGGATGGAGATTTTCCCCTTCACCGTTCGTGATAATAGCTTCAACCCGAACGACGTCCGATGCACCGTTCAACAGATGTATGTGGTTCGATTCCTCGAAGTCGTGGTCGTCTCCTTCAAGCCAGAACACGGGGACGAATTCAAATTCGGAAAATCTTTGTTTCAACTCGTCAGCGAGCTTTATCGCGCTTATCGTCTTGAAGAGAGTGTAAAGCGGTCCGCAGAACAAGCCGACTTGCTGGCCGGTCACCACAGCGAGGGCATTGTCTTTGCTGAGAACATCCAGCAAAGCTTCATGACCTGGAGAATTATTCAACCGCGAATTCTGGCCGCGGAGTATTCCGATCAGCCTCTCGCGTTTCGGAGAAAAACTTTCGAGGGCACGGGCAAAATAATTCCGCAGCTCATCTTCGTTGGAGAAATCTATATTGTAGTATTTCCTGAGGCTATCGAAATTTTCAAGATAGTCCGTGTAGAGTTTCGATTGATCCGGTAGTCCGGTTAGTGGTATTTCCATATTAATTCAATAAAATCGAGTTTTCATTTTCCTTGTTGAAAAACTGGGCCTTCGTCGTGTCGAAATACATTTTCAGCTCTGAGCCGGGCTTGGGATCGACCGGCGTAGAAAGGCGCGCGACGATCTGCGTCGTAGGAGAATTGAAATACAGATAGACCTCATTTCCCATCGGCTCGGAAATATCGACCCGCAGCGATGAGGCCGCATCGAGCTCACCATGATGATACTCATAAATTGAAATGTGTTCGGGGCGGATCCCGAGATACAAATTCTTTCCCGCGTAAGGAGAGAGTTTCGATTCGACGGACTCGGGGATTTCCAGCTTGATGCCGTCGTTCACTTCGTTGAAAAATAATTTGCCGTTCCTTCTGATATGTCCTTCAAAAAAATTCATTGCGGGGCTTCCGATAAATCCGGCGACAAATTTATTTACCGGATTATTATAAAGGTTCAAAGGCGTATCGATCTGCTGCACCGCTCCACTCTTCATAACGACGATTCTGTCGCCCATCGTCATCCCTTCGACCTGGTCGTGCGTCACATAAATCATCGTCGCGCCGAGTTTTTGATGGAGTTTAGAAATCTCTGCCCGCATCTGGACGCGCATCTTGGCGTCGAGGTTCGAAAGAGGCTCGTCGAACAAAAACACTTTCGGCTTCCGGACGATTGCCCGTCCGAGCGCGACGCGCTGCCTCTGACCACCCGACAGTGCCTTGGGTTTTCTGTCAAGGTACTCCGTTATTCCCAAAATTTCCGCCGCTTCCCTCACGCGTGAATCTATTTCCTGCTTCGAGTATTTTCTCAGCTTTAATCCGAACGCCATGTTCTCAAACACCGTCATGTGCGGATAGAGCGCATAATTCTGAAACACCATCGCGATGTCCCGATCCTTCGGAGCGACGTCGTTGACCAGCCGATCTTCGATGTAGAGCTCGCCGCTCGAAATTTCTTCGAGTCCTGCAATCATGCGAAGCGTGGTCGTCTTCCCGCATCCCGAAGGTCCGACGAGAACCACAAATTCCTTGTCGGCGACATCGAGGCTGACGTCTTCCACAGCGACGACTCCGCCGTCATAAACTTTCGAAATCTTGTCGAGTTTAACCCGTGCCATCTTCAATTCCTCACGACAAGTCTTTCAAGAGTTTCAAAAAATTCCGGATAGGAAATCTGCGCCCATTCCGCATTCTCGATCGTTGTCATGCCGTGCGCCGCGAGCCCGGCTATCGCGAACGCCATGGCGATTCGATGGTCCTTATATGAATTTATTTCCGCTCCATTCAATTTCCCTGTACCATGGACGATAAAGCCGTCATCGAGCTCTTCGACCTCCGCACCCATCGCTTCAAGGTTGTCGACAACTGCCACGATCCGGTCGGACTCCTTTCTGCGGAGATCATGCGCATCGCGGACGACGGTCTCTCCTTGTGCAAATGCAGCCATCACGCCGATAATCGGCAGCTCGTCTATCAGCCTCGGGATCAACCCGCCTTTGATTTCAATGCAGTTCAGCTCGGAATATGAGACCGTGACATCTCCGATCGGCTCACCCGCCGCCTCGCGGGCTTTCTCAACCTTGACCTGCGCTCCCATTTTCTCGAGCACGTCGAGGAAACCGATCCTCGTCGGATTCAACGTGATACCTAGAGCAGTTACGGATGAATTCGGGAGAATCGCAGCGGCGGCCAAGAAAAAAGCTGCGGAAGAAATATCGCCGGCGACGTCATACTTTGCCGGCTCCACATTATAATCGCAAGAAATTTTCGTCTCGAAGCCGGAAGGGGTCTTAACTTTATTTAATTTCAACATCCGCTCGGTATGATCGCGCGACTCGACCGGCTCGACGATGGTCGTTTCTCCTTCAGCAAACATTCCGGCAAGAAGAACAGACGATTTTACCTGCGCGCTCGGAAGCGGAAGCTCGTACCTGATTCCGTGCAGTTTGTCGGACGGGAAAATTTTCAGCGGCGCCGTCGAGTTATATGACGGGACGATGTTTGCTCCCATTTGAGCGAGCGGATCGATTATTCTCTGCATCGGTCTTTTGCGCAGAGTCTCATCGCCGTTTATAGTGCTTTCAAACTTTTGTCCTGCAAGGACGCCTGTGAGGAGTCTCATCGTCGTACCGCTGTTGCCCGCATCGAGAACTTCACGCGAAGGCGAGAAGGAAAATTTTCCTTTCCCATGGACCTTTACCGTACCGTTCGTCTGTTCGATCTTCACGCCCAGCTGTTTCAGGCAGCTCATCGTACTTCGCACATCGCCGCCTGTCGATATCCCATCGATTTCCGACACTCCGTTCGCGAGCGACGAAAAGATTAAGGCTCTGTGGGAAATCGACTTATCGCCGGGTACTTCAAACGAGCCGTTGATTGTCGTAGATTTCGTATGCGGGAGGGATGCTCCCCTTACCTCGTAATTCATTTATCCAATATAAAAAATGAATCGGAAATATACATGTATAGAGAGGGGGAAATTCCAAGCTCTCTACAAGAGAACAATTATTGGGGGGTGATTTTGCAATAAGTGATACAATGTGCAGAAACCAGAGCTACGAAGAATGCCTACACTAAACAGAGTTGTTCGAATCCAGCATAAACTGATCAGAGATATTCTCAAGCTTGTACTTTTTGATTGAACTTCGATAGAATTTCTCCTGCAACCAATTTCTAACAGTCTTAAAGCATTTCCGATCGAACACTACGTTGAGCGCAAAAAGGCCGACAGAAATAATCCATGACGGCAGATTTTGAATCCCATATTTTGATTCTAACACAAGAAAAACACCCACCACAACCTCCCAAAACAACACTGCGATCTCAATTGATATTGCTCGTGCTTTCGCAGCGCATTCTCTTCTTACAGTATCCTTTATGCTCAACAGGTTCTCGATAAGTTGCTTGTTTTTTTCGATTAACTCCATACTCTGTGGCTCTAGAAATTCCACCTTCCCCGTAAGATGTTTCGCCCTCTCTTCTGCAAGTTTCTTGGCCTTCTCAGTTGCCTCGTGCTGGATCGCAGCCTCTCGCCTCCGCCGTTTGGCATTTTCAATCATGGGCTCAAGATCTGCGTACGTAACTACCGCTTCTTTTGCAGGATCACCCAATCCAAACAAATATTCACGCAAGTGACTATCATATAGCAGCGCAAATGCTAAGTCATCATCGACCTTGCCCGAGTCCTTAAGTTCATGAAGCAAATCAAAAAATCTAACCCATACGTCATTATCGATTAGACTATTGCGCTTGAACATCCCAATGACCTGATGAATATCTAATCTCTTTATCTCTTTCGGGTCCTTTAACCAAAGTACATTGGTCAGAACGCTATCAGGGATAACTTCCGCAATTGTTTTCATTGCATGGTGTTGGCAATACTGAAGATTGAATTGTGCCAATCTATGGTCACAACTGAGAAAGAAAAAGGCGGAATCCTCTATTCTCTTCTTAGGATGTCGACGGAGTCTTGCCACTCTCTCAATCGCCGCCAAGTCATGATTAATAGAATTGTCACTGGGGATCTTCGGGCTTTTGAAAGTGCGCAGTCCCTCCTGCCAGGAAAAGTCTGCTGGAGAAAATGAATGAAGTCTTATTCCCGTCGTCTCTACTCCGACGCCGTAGGAAAGGAGCAATTCTTCAAGATTTCTTATGTATTCTAAGACGGTTGACGTCTTCCATCCTCTCATTCTTAATGAAGAATAGATAGAATTCACTGCAACGTCTTTTATATACAGATGTTGATGCCCCGGGTATGCGGCAAGGACAAGGGTCATTTGCTCGATTGTAAAATCAAAAACCTTTAATGAGAACTCCTTTCTGGATTTTAGGAGGCCAACTAACTCCTTCACAGGTTGACACAAATCAGCATGTGTAAGTTCAAGCATCCGAAACACAAAATTAGAATCCAGAAAGAGCACAGTAGGCTTGAATCGTCGCATCACGGTGGATACATCCTCATTACTCTTGAGGGATAAAGATATTACCGCCCCCCGTACAATAGATTCGAGAACCTTATTATGATCTGGTTCACTTGTTGAAACATGGCTCAGTGCCTCAATGAGGATCTGATCATGAGTTCTGCGTGCAGATTGTTGTTCATTGTTCTTTATGACAGACCGTGCCTCATTTCCGCCATTCGCAAAGTAAGCTTCAAACATCAATAGGTCACTTTTGATAAGATCCAAGAGCATCTCCCCAATCCCCTTGGGGGACACTTTGATTCCTTTGGATTGCATGTACGTCGATAGAAAATCGAAAAGGGAACCAGTGGAGACCTTTGCCTCGTTTATTTCATTACTTATGCTGACCGCAAGTTGGTTTCCTGGTTCTTTTAGTTTGTATTCCCCTTTTATCTTTTCGACGTAACCGTTCCTCCCGGCCCGGGTCAGGATTGTTCTCAACGAGTATAGGGGAACATCTAGACCAAAATCGAATAATAATCTTTGCTGGATTTCCAATTCAGTGGATGATCCATTCAGGTTGGACAGTGATACCACCGAGAATGGCGAGAAGGCATCAATATAATCTTTTCCTTGATCGTAGAGCGATTGAACAAGGGCATAAGCGAAGGCTTGATTTTGCATGATTTTGCCTCTTTAATTTCTTAGCAGCCTAAATAGGAGTCGGATCTTCTTTGCGCGGAGCATACTTGTGTATAAAATTTATTTCTCCCGTCCATCAAGTGCAAACAAGAACCCGGAATGTTTCCCTTTACAAAGGCAAAACGAACAACCATCACTAACTATTCTTCCCATTCAAATGAGAAGAATTCATTTCTCTATCAATTTCTTGACCAGTTGAACAGATTCTATTATGGCATATATCGTCAAGCCGAATATCCCAAGTTCGACAAATACAAAGATTGTTTTCAGTTCGTCAAAATGCCAAAGCGAGAATCTACTTGTCGTCACAATCTCGATTGTTATTGGCAACAACGAATAAAAAGTCACGATGAATATTGCTGTCACCGGGAGAGTCTTCAGAAGAAGTAGCTTCAACAGTTCCCTTGTAAATTGCTTTCGTTTTACTTCCTGTGCAGGTTCCGGTTTTCGCAACTCGATTATCCTGCCGATGTCTTTCTCGATTGCGCTGAGGAGCATTGTCAAGAAGATAAGCAAAACTCCTATCGCCGAAAACAAATCACTCATGTTCATGACAGTTCCTTCATGAGTAAATTGTAAGTATCAACAGCACATATGTATTTGTTTGCAAGGTCTTTGATTTTTTTGATTGGCTCCAGTGTTGGTCCTTTTTGGCCAACGATTGAATTCAATTCTTCTATCGTCGATTGTGAGGTGCAGACAAATTCATATGGCCCCTCGTCTTCTCGCTGGGTTGCTGATTTTAATGTTTGAAGCAAAGTGTTGTCAATAGACTTTTCGATCTTTGTTCTGAATCTAGATTTCGTATTTCTCAACAATGTCTTACTTTGTGAAGGTGTCACCTGAAAGATTGAAGAAATTTCATTTTCTCCAGGCAGCCTGTCTATGAAATAGTGGTTGAGTAAAAAGAAAAGTCGCTCCTGTTGCACCTCATTTGCTCGAGTCGGAAGGCCCCTTTCTTTAAACATTTTTACATACTCCATAAATGCCGCTTTGCTAAGCTTCTTCAAGGCGGCATTCAAAGTAGCATCACTCGCTAATCCAAGGCACTCTTTGATGATGGTCTTGTCCGCAGCTGTTAATTCTGCGTCAGTTACTGTAATGGTAATGTCCATAAGGTATCCTCTCACTTTTCATTGCGATGATTAAAGCTATTACGGATCAGTATAGAAGTCCTTCATGTCCCCGAATAGCTGCCAAGAATTCAGAAATCTCGGCGGAAGCCTCTCGGCTTCCGCCTGCCACATATTGCCTACTAGTAAAGGCGATTCATGAATCGCCTTTACTTTTGCTGTGTCGGCTCCGGTGCCGGAGGTTGAGGCGGAGGAGTGGCACTCTTCCTTCCACCCTTCTTGATCGGCTTGAACTCTTCAAGGAGCGCTTTGTTACCGGCAAATGCCGACTTGGCAAAGCTCCTGATCTTGAACACTTCCTCCTGAAGGTCCGCAACCGCGTCGTCCCTCGTTTCGGTCGCAACGTTCCGCAGCTTCTTCGAATGCTCCTGCACTGCGTCCGCAGTTACAAGATTGGCATAGGTTGTCGAAAGAGCCGTGAAATCGTCTTCCGTCAGACCGTTCTCGATCAGCTCGTCGTGGTACTTCGTGCAGACCCCGGCCAAGTAGTCGAGGTTCTGGGCGAGCTTGCTTACGCTTTTTGATTTTGGCGCCCCGATCCTGAACTCCTTCTGCTTCGTCTTGTCCTTCCCGAATGCCGACTTCCCCGCATTCTGGATCTTGGTTTCCATGTTCAACCCCTCCTGGATCGCGGCGTTCTGACTTACCGTGTTCAGGGATAGCGTTTCGTGGGCCGCCTTCTGAGTCGAACTTTTCGCGACAACGGCTTTGATCTTGTCGCCGAAATTTTGAAAGCGGATTTGCTTGAATCCCTTCGCAATCATGTCCGCCATATGAGTTTGCATTGTCAGCTGAAGAGTTTCCGCATCTTCAGCGATTTCGCCTACGGTACTTGCCATGGCCCTTCTTCTCTTTTAGTTTTCGATGCTGTTAATTTATTTCTCCCCTTCGGCAAGAGGCCGAAGAAGGTACACATCATCATTTCTAAAGAGTAGCATCACATTAAGGACAGAGGAAGATCAGTTTGTCCCTGACAGTAGAACTTTTCCCGCTGGATCGGGAGAAGTCTCAGATATCGGTTCTCATGCCTGAATATTCGATCTCAAACCACCTGAACATACGTCTGCGCGGCAAGCGGGCCGCATTCCATTCCAAGTGAACATTTCAATTTAACCAATAAAGACTTTTTGTCAAGAGGAAAAGTGCGCTTCCTGGCAAGCAAATGGGTTTTCCGGTCAAATGGACACTTCTGCACAACGAGCGGGTGGGTCTGCACAGTCAGCGGGCTTCTCTGCACAATCGGCGGACTACCCGGCACAACCAGCGGACAACTTTTCCGAACGAGCGGGCCGTTCGGCGCAACCAGCGGGCAACTTTTCTCAGTGCGCGGGATGTTTTCCGGAGTGCGCAGAAGATTTTCTGCAGTAAATGACCAAATCAAAACTATCCGAGGACAACTTCGCGCAGAAGAAAGAAATCAGATAGTGTCTCAGTTTCATCCTAGCTGTCATCACAAGGTCTCACTTATTTAGATGTTCAAATTGAGACACTGCCAAGAATCGCTCCTCGAAACGAGAAGTTGAGGTCTGTTCAGTCCACAAGAATAGGATATGACACGTCGTTGATCTTCAGCTGACCATGTTCGAGCACAAGCTGAATTGCCCATTCGTGCACGGGCCCCCAGCCGGAATCCAGGAACAAATTAATTGAAAAGACGTTTTCCGCGAATACTTTAAAGTTCTTTACTTCCCATTTAAAGCCCGGTGCAAAACTCTTTTCATGGTCTACAAAAGACAACGCCGCATCCCCAATCAGGCCGACAACTTCCATGTTCAGATCGACAGAATGGAGATCTTCATATTTATATTGGAACAATATTTTGTCTGCGGCGAGCAGATTCCTTATGGTATTCTCTTTCCATAACTCCGTGAAAAAACCAGACCTGTAGTAGCGATCAACCTCTGCCTTCGCTCCAAGCGTATCGATGCAATAAAACTTCTGACCGTGCGATTTCGCAGATTTGAGAACATGACGGACACTGTCATCTGAAATGGAGAAAGGGACGTACCACCTTAGAAATTCGTTCATGCGGTTTATACATCGCGTTTCCATGTTGTCAGACCGGGTTGACTCTCTGCGCACTTGTTGATGAACGTTTCCAAAAGAAGACTGCATTGTTGAAGAACTGATTATTATGAGCAGCAGAAAATAAACAGACCTCCCCCGTTTCATTTCACACCTTAATTCTCTATTTCCAGATCTTCACTTCAAGCGTCCCACTTGAAGTTGCTACGCCCCGAAACATTCCGCTTGTGTTGAACTCCATTGCGTAGTTGCCGTCCTTGTCAACCGCTATTACCCCGCCGTCGTCGGGCTGGAGGATCTTGTAGATAACCGTGTCAACCGCCTCTTTCAAAGACATATTTTTATACGCCATCAAAGCGGAGATGTTGAACGCCACCGCATGTTTGATGAATTTCTCTCCCCAGCCTGTTCCTGAGACTGCGCATGTTCTGTTGTCTGCGTAAGTTCCGTCGCCGATCAAAGGCGAATCACCGATCCTTCCGGGCAGCTTCCCGGTCATGCCGCCGGTTGAAGTTCCGGCAGCGAGGTTTCCATATTCATCGAGAGCGACGCAGCCGCACGTGCCGTGATTTCCCTCCTTGACCTTTTTCATGTATTCGTCCAACTGCTGCTTGCGAAGCGGAGTATCGAAGTAGCTGTTCGGAACGAGCTCCATTCCCATTTTCTTTGCAAACTCCTCCGCACCGCCGTAAGCAAGAAGAACATGCGGGGATTTCTCCATTACAAGCCTTGCGAGCGAAATCGGATGGGCAATGTGCTCGACGCCGGCAACTGCACCGCATGACAAATCTCTTCCGTCCATTATGGAGGCGTCGAGTTCATGCGTGCCGGCGGAAGTGTAGACCGCACCGATTCCTGCGTTGAATTTCGGATCCTCTTCAAAATATCTCAGCACCTTCTCTACGGCGTCGAGGCTCGTTCCGCCGTTTGCCAGGACATCTCTACCGATTTGAAGAACTTTTTTGAGTGAGGCGTAATATTCTTGCTTTACGGAATCGGGCATCGACTCGCTGATAGTTCCGGCGCCGCCATGAATGACAATCGTGTATTTCGCCGTTCTCGTTTGAGCATTGCAGACACCGTTCACTGCAAGCATTGCTGTTAAAACTATGAACACGAAGAGATTATTTTTCATAGATTACCTCAAATGTCGCTCCCACATGTCAACTATTCGCTATTCATTGTTGGCTTTTCACCAATTTGCTGTGCTTTCTCCCGTAGAAAAAATATATCGATAATCCGATTGCAAGCCAGAGAACGAACCTGATCCATGTCAAGGCCGGAAGTCCGGCCATCAGGATGCCGCAGCTCACGACTCCAAGAATCGGCACCAGCGGCACCAGCGGGACGCGGAATTTTCTCGGACGGTCCGGCTCGCGTGCGCGGAGAATTACGATCCCGATGCAGACGAGAACGAACGCGAACAGAGTTCCGATGTTAGTCAGCTGCACGATTTCATCTATATTGGCAATAGCGGCAAAGAATGCAACAAAGACTCCGGTGAGAATCGTGGTGACGTGCGGCGTCCGGAATTTCGGATGAATCTTGCTGAACCACGGTCCGAGCAGTCCGTCCCTCGACATGGCCATAAGTATCCTCGGCTGTCCAAGCTGGAACACGAGGAGAACTGCCGTCATTGCAATTACGGCACCGAACGCGAGAAGTCCTGCTGCCCAATCCTCTTGAGCGTAGTGGAGTGCGGCGGAAAGCGGATCGGCAACGCCGACCAGCTTTGTGAACGGAATCATTCCGGTGAGAACCATGGCCGATGCGACATAAAGGACAGTGCAAATCGAAAGCGACCAGATGATTCCCCGCGGCATGTCTCGAGCCGGATCTTTACATTCTTCCGCCGCGGTGGAAATCGCATCGAATCCTATATAAGCGAAAAATATCAGCGAAGCTCCCGTCCAGACTCCGCTTACCCCGCCCGGGAAAAACGGATGCCAGTTCGCGGGTTTAACATAAGTTGCACCGACAGCGATGAAGAACAAGATGGTACAAACTTTCAGGACGACGATCACATTATTGAACCGGGCGGATTCTTTCACGCCTATTACGAGGAGCCAGGTTATGGCGGCCGTAATAACAATCGCAAGCACGTTGCAGATTACGGGAATTCCGAAAATAACCGGGTGACTTAAATGTGCCTGGTAGGCAATCGACGTTTCGGGCCCGAGCGAAGATACTCCTGACTCCGCAACGGACTTTGCCGCGAACATTGTTGAACGATAATCCGTCGCCATCCACGCCGGGATTTCGACTCCGAAGCCGAGCATCAACTGGCGGAAATATGCGGCCCATGAAATTGCGACGGCGATATTTCCAACTGCGTACTCGAGAATCAGGTCCCACCCAATGATCCATGCTACGAGTTCGCCGAGAGTGGCATAGCTGTATGTGTATGCGGATCCGGCAATCGGAACGAGGCTGGCAAACTCGGCATAACACAATGCACAGAATCCGCAAGCTACCGCAGTCAATATGATGGACACTGAAACGCCCGGCCCCGCGGGTGGAATGCCCTCTCCGCCGGAAGTGGCCGATCCGAGCACTGCAAATATTCCTGCGCCGATTATCGCGCCGATGCCAAGCGCGGTGAGGTCAATTGCAGTCAGACTTTTCTTAAGCGTATATTCTGCTTTCTCGCTTTCCGAGAGAATATCGTTGAGCTGCTTGGTGCGGAAAAGATTCATCTAATCTTCCTTAAGTTGCGGGGATTTATTTCATCTGATGCCGGCAATCGCGTTCTGCCATAGGTTGCAATCTATGGACGATAGATTTTAAATGCAATAATTTATTGCCGCAAAATGGCTTTGTTCGGCCGGCATCGTGGCTTTCGTTGTTTTTCGACAGGTTACTTCATATTTTTCTGCGGAGGAGATCAAAAATGAAACCCATTTACCTAATCAATATCTGCTTCTTTTCCACCTGTGCCATCATATTTGGTCAGACGGTTTCTCATAACCGTGACACCCGGCCAATTGAAATTGCGGAGAAAATTATCAAGACAATTTCTCCTGACTCCCTCAAATCATACGACAACACTCTCGCCGACTTCGGTACGAGACATACGATGTCCGACACGGTAAGCCTGACAAGAGGAATAGGAGTCGCGAGAAGATGGATAAAGTCAAAGTTTGAATCGTTCGCCCAACACGATGCGGACTTCAAAGTTTATGAGGATCGATTCGAACTCGACAGCGTTCCGCGGATATCAAGACCGACAACGCTCGTCAATGTCTACGGAATCCTGCAGGGCAAGGAAGGAATCAACGGAAGATACGTTGTCATCTCTGGACACTATGACTCAAGGTGCACCGACGGAATGGACGATACCTCTGATGCACCCGGCGCAGATGATGACGGTAGCGGATCATCTTTGGTCATCGAAGCGGCACGTGTATTTACATCGATGCATTTCAAGCCGGATGCGAATATTATTTTCATTTGCTTCGACGGCGAAGAACAGGGACTCTACGGCAGCGCACATTTTGCCGATGAAGCGAAGAAGAAAAACATGGACGTGATCGCCGACTTAAACAACGATATCGTCGGAGCTGTAAAAGGCGGCAACGGTACAATAGATAGAAACACGGTGAGAGTATTCTCGGAGTCATACGGTGAGATTACGATCGGAAAGAGGAAAATCGGAGCTGGGTTGATCGGTTACGAGGATGACAGCCCGTCGCGGGAGCTGGCAAGATATATCCAGACTGAAGCGAAGAAATTTACTCCGAAGTTTAAAGTCGATCTGATCTACAGACAGGATCGATTTCTCCGCGGCGGCGATCAGGAGTCGTTCAACAAGAACGGATATGCTGCTGTGCGGTTTACCGAGCCGAACGAGGACTACAACCACCAGCATCAGGATGTGCGTGTCGGGACGGATACCGTCAACGGAAAATTGGTCCGTGTCCAATACGGTGACCTGCCGAAGTTTGTCGACACCGTTTATTTGTCGAACGTTTGCAAAACAAATTCCTTGGTGGCTGCTCTCCTGTCAATTTCACCGCAGTCGCCGCAGCGTGCCGAGATGTTAGTTGACAAACTTGAGTACGGCACCCGACTGAAATGGGATAATGCCTCTCAGGAAAAAGGTGTTGCCGGCTGGAAAATCTATTACCGCAAAACCTGGGAGCCATTCTGGTCGGGGGATATCATGGTACACCCGTCCATAGATTCGACGGTTGAGTACAATCTAAAGACCCTGTCAAAAGATGAGTATATCTTCGGACTTTCGTCTGTCGGCACAAATGGAGTTGAGAGTGTTCCTGAGGCGCCATTACCCGGGAAGTGAAAACCGGCAAAATCAAGCAGAATTCCGATAAATTTCAACTATTTGGGAATCCTCCACCTGACAAAGCAATAATGGAAGAGACATGCCGCGGATGAATTACTTCCAAGAAATTTCTCGTGAGCCGAATATTTTATCCGTTTTTCGTCACAACCTACTTGACCTATACATCTTCATGACTTAAATTCGGAATGCATTATTTGTCATTTTCATGGAGAGTTGTTGTTGTTGTGGCTAACGATAAATAAACCAAACATTAACAAAAGGAGGAAAAATGGCAGCACCCGTTACGCATTTTGAGGTGAACGCGAAAGACGCTGCACGCGTTCGAGAATTTTTCTCCAGCCTCTTCGGCTGGAAAATTGAGATGGACCCAAGCATGAATTACGGAATGGTGAATACCGGAGTGAAGATGGGAATCAACGGCGGCATCGGCCAAGCAATGGGACCAGGCGCAAGTGTAACGTTTTATGTTCAGGTCGAGGATGTTCAGGCGCATATCGACAAGGCTGTCAGCCTCGGCGGAAGAGTAGTCGTGCCGCTCACTGATGCAGGGATGGTCACGTTTGCGCAGATCGCCGATCCCGAAGGAAATGTCATCGGTTTGGTAAAAGGGCCCCAGACTCCTCCACCAGAGCCGAAACCTAAGAAGGCTTCAGCGAAAAAGAGAAAGGCTGCAAAGCCCAAGAGAACCGCAAGAAGAGGCAAACGACGTTAATTTTTAATTGACTGATGTGCGACGGTTAAACTTTCGCACCGGATATCGGCTTCGGAGATCAACACCGAGACGAGAATCCAAATGGCGCCAAGGGAGAAGGCGCCATTTTTATTTCATAGCATTGTATAGCGCTGTACACCTCAATGTCGCGATTTATTTGCCAGTATAAATTTGCGAATCGGGTATTGACTGCTTCATGGCGCCAGTAACCGACCAGAAAACACCGAGACTGTCTGCGCCGCCGCGCTGGAAAAACTCCACGCGGATCGGATGATAACCCTCCTTCAGCGCAATGGTTCCTTCCTTCTCAATTACGCTGTGTTGATAATCATTATCCACAACCAGCCTGTCTCCGATAAATAATTTGCTTCCATCATCCGATGCCGTGCAAAAATCATAAATGCCGTCTGTCATGATTTTGAGGTATCCCGCATACACGACGCTGTAATTGATAAGATCTCTCTGCGGCGGCAGCAGGAAATTCACTAGTGTACCATCATGCGATGCCTTCAGTTTTCCAAAATCGGGAAGAGAATCCCATTCTCCTGTAAAGTACTCGTAATGAATTCCATTCTTCGCGCTGTCAACTCTTGCAGCGTCTTCCGGTTTCACTTTCGTAAACGCCGCTTGCGCAGTCTCGCTCACTGCTTCACTGTCACGAAAACACCTCGCACTGATAACGGTCGTCCCTGTTATCCTGATCGGATTCACCGCTACCGGCGATTTCATTGTCGGGCCGCTTCCGTCTAATGTGTAACGCACTTCAGTCTTTTCTCCGCTCGCATCAATGGTCACGTCGAGAGTGTCGATAAATATTTTTGTTTGCGCTTTGATCGAAGGCGGGTTGTAAATCTCTGCTTTTCCAATCCGAGCAGAACCCTTCGGATTGAAATCAAGGACCACCACGCTGCTGATTCCATCGGGAGCTTTCGGCGGAACTTCTATCAACAACGAGTCACCGCTTTTCTCTACATTCAACAGACTTCTCTCTTTGTCGGCGAGAAGGAAGGCTTGTCGTGGTTTATTATAAACTCCGTGAACGACAAGTTTCCCGTCGGCCGGCCAGTCGAAGACGTTCAAGAAAAGTTTACCGTGCTTCTGCGTGCAGCGTCCCCACGGAAGTTGAGCAGTGAAAGGACTGGCTGTCGTGCCGTAGATAGATTCGCCGTTGACTTTCAGCCAGCGTCCCATAGAGTCGAGACGGTCCACCTCAGGCTGCGGGATCACTCCTTTCGCCGTCGGTCCGACATTGAGAAGATAATTTCCGCCTTTACTTGCAATGTCTATGAGATTGTGAATCAGTTCTTCGGCGGACTTGAAATTGGAATCCGCGGCATTGAATCCCCAGCTGTTGTTGATCGTCATGCAAGTTTCCCAATCATGACCGGGCAAACCGTTCGCGGGAATCTGCTGCTCGGGAGTCTCATAATCGCCTGCTCCTCTGACTCGGTTGTTGACGATTATGTCGGGATCGAGCTTGTGCAGGTAATCATAAATCGCCCTGCCGTCTTCGTCGGTCCAGCCATCCATCCACTGTCCGTCGAACCACAAAATTGCAGGATGATATTGAGTGACAAGCTCTTTCAGCTCGGTCTTCATGTAACTGATGTAAGCTCCCTTTTCTCCCTCTTTGAAATGAGTCGGGTTGTAAACAGGATGCAGAGAGTCCGGCTTGTACGCTCCTTGAAACGGAGTATGCCAGTCCATGATCGAATAATAAACGGCAAATTTGATCCCATGCCGTCGGCAAGCGGCGCTGAGCGCCTTGAGCGGATCCTTGTGCCATGGTGTCGCATCGACGACATTGTAATGATTCGTTTTGGTTTTGAACATACAGAAGCCGTCATGGTGCTTCGACGTGATGACGATATACTTCATTCCTGCATCATGGGCGATCTCGGCCCAGCGATCTGCATCGAACTTCGTCGGATCAAATTGCAGCGCGTACTTCTCGTACTCTCCTCGCGGCACCTGTGCGGTCGTCATGTACCATTCTCCCTTTGCAGGCACAGCATAAATTCCCCAGTGGATGAACATACCGAACCTCGCATCACGCCACCATTGCAGCGGAGAGGATTGGGATGATCCCACAGACTGTGACTCTCGTCCGACTCCGGAAGGAAGAGCGGATGATGCACTCGTGAGGAGAACGGTTATTAGGAAAATGAACTTTTTACGGACCATTGCTATCTCCGAATTTGGGAAACAAAACTTAGATCATTATATAAGATTCGCTTTATATAAAAAATTATCTAAAGTCGCCGCTTAAAGCAAAGAGAATTCATTTTCAATTATTAAATTGTAGCCTGAAGAACTGGAGATGCGATTGACCGATAAGAAGGAACTAAAGAAGCAATATAAACAGACCGTGCAGCCGATGGGTGTTTATCAGATAAGAAATCTGATCAACGGAAAGATCTTTCTCGGCAGCGCGAAGAACCTGCAGGCGAAACTTAACAGCAATAAATTCCAGCTCGACCATGGTGCTCACATGAACTCGGAGCTGCAGAAGGACTACTCTGAATTGGGTGAAAAGAACTTTGCATTCGAAATTGTGGATTATCTCAAGCCGAAGGAAGAGGCGGGCTATGACTACACGGAAGATCTGACCGTCCTCGAAGAGATGTGGCTTGAGAAACTTCAGCCTTATGAAGAAAAGGGATATAATAGGAGGAAATAGCTTCCGTTAACCGGGAAACAAGTAGGACAAAAGAGGTCTGAGTTCCGAAATGAACTCAGACCCCAAATAAGACTGACCCGGCGAAGGTTTAGACCCTTCACAAGGTTCCCAATCGAATTACTTCATCAGCATCATCTTCTTTGTCGAAACATAATTACCAGATACTAGCCTGTAGAAATACACACCACTCGCCAGCCCGGAACCGTCGAGTGTAACCGAGTATCTTCCGACTTGCTGGAATTCGTTCACAAGCGTTTTCACTTCTCTGCCGAGGACATCAAAGATTTTCAACGTAACCTGTCCATCCTTAGGAATGGTATAGCTTATAACCGTCGTCGGGTTGAATGGATTCGGGTAATTATCAATAAGGGCAACGTCTCCGAGAACACCTTCCGCAACGCTTCCCTTAGACTTTACACCCGATGAGGCAGGAATGCTGTCAACCTCACCAAGGAAGAGTCTGGCCTGCCACGTAAGCATATCGTCTGGGTATTTAGACTTTAGCTCATCGAAGTAGCCTTTTCCTTTCACAGCGTCGTTGAGGAGGAAATTATGAATATACCCTAAATCGAAGAGAGCGTTCTTAGACGTTGTAGCATCGCTCGCAAACTGAGTCTTCAGCGTCGTGAGATTTTCTATCGCTTTCTTGTAGTCGTGTCCCGGGATCAGGAAAAGATTCTCTAGTTCTAATGTCGTAGCATATAGTCCGTCATCTTTAGACAACTGCGGCCGAACTTCCGTATTCAAGAAGTCTGAAAAATCTTTTTTCCCTTCTCCCCTATAGCATTCGGCTAATTGTCCTAACACATATCTCTTCATTGCAACATTGTCAGTTGACTTCAGCTTTGTCGTATAGAACTTGATGGCATCTTCATATTTGCCATCCCCAATCATCTTTTCTGCATCGAGTACTTCCTGGTCGAATGAATAGCCTCCATCGGAGGTGGAAGCCGTCGTCTTCGGATTGCTCGACCTGCTTTGTGAAGACCGCGGGTCAGGATTTACGCTTGGGGCGGTACTGCTCAGAGGTCCCGTCCAGGGGGACGGGCTACCCGGTTGGTAGAAAATCAAAGCCCCATTGGTTGCCGAAAAGTTTGACGGATTTGGCGGATACTGGCCCCAGTAATCGGCTTGAGCAATTACCTGCGCTGAATTCGTAGCTACAACCGCCATGTATCCGGGATTCCAAGGGTAAACGTCGGTATAGTAAGAATAGACGTTGTAGGAGCCATCAGCATAAATTGCGGTGCGGTTACCAATCATCCTGTCGTAGGGGCCGATTGTCGGGTGACTGTTGGCAATCACATAAAGGCCGTTGACACAGTTATCAATCTCACTGTTAGAAATCTGAGGGGCTGAGCCAACGCAGAAGATTCCCATATTGTTGTAGAATATATAATTTGTAAGATTATTGGGTCCTGAATTATCAATCTGCGGGGATGAATAATACAAAGCCATTGCCTGACCCTGCTGGGAGTAATTATAGAAACTATTCCCTGCAATATGCGCACTCGGCGTACCTACGTTGCTGAGCCAGATTCCCATGCCGGAGTTGTAATCAATATGGCAATTCGTTATGGGAGGCATGACGTTATTGCATCTGATTCCTATCCCGTTGTACCGTATTGTGCAACTGCTTATCGAGGACAGACCACCGTTGCAAGTCACTCCTGTACCCGCATGTTGAATGGTGCAATTATTGAGCGACCCGCTGGAACCGCTGTTGTAGGTTATGCCCATCCAGCTTGAAGACCCACTCTGATCAAATGTGGCGCTACTTGCGTTGAGCGTGCCGTTGACCGCGAGATAGGTGCCAGCTTGAAAGACTATCTTTGCACCTGAAGGGACGGTCAGCGTTTGTCCGGCATTGACCGTTTGGCTAGTAAGGACATAAGCCAGCTCATTACTTACAAAAGAAAAATTGACGGCATTCTGCAATGATTGGAAATTGGAAATCATCTTCGCGAGACAGCCACTTGATGTTACTGAAGCAGTTACGTTTCCCTCCGCATCAATTCCGCACTGACCATATGCGATCCTAAAGTATCCGTTAACACCTGCTTTATCAATCTGACCTGGCTCACGTTCGCCCCAGTTCCCTCCCCAGCTATTTTTGCAAATCCAGCACGAGTTAGCGTCATCGTAGCTTACTATTACGACAGCGTGCCCACCCAGATCATTCCCAAATGTATGTTGGTAAACACCTCCCGTGTAATAATAAGCGAAGTCTTCGTAAACTTCCATTCCCGCGAGGACAGGACTGGTTTGGAGCGCAGACTTTATAGCAGAAATGGAGACCGAGTTTACAGAGTAAGACGAGACCGTGTAGTATCCATGATCAAAATTTGGAAATTGATTCAGACCTTGTTTACTCCTTACTTTGGAACTGTAAATGTAAGACAAGCCACATGGCAACCATGATGTTCCACCACAATTTCCGCAACTTGCATTATTCGTTATATCCATTTGATCGAGATGAATTCCAACGTTTGATCCATAATAGTTATGCAACAAACCGACCGTCACGGCTGCTGCAGCGTATGCCCAGCAATTCTCGCATTCCTGGTTCCATACGGAGTCCATCATACCTATCCAATTTGGTACACTGAGAGTATTGAACAATTTGCCGCTCTTCATTCCGGCAGCTTTATACTGCTGGTACAAACTATCCTCTACTTGCAGCATTTCCTGCAACATAGAAGTATCTCTTTGGAGTCCGCAGCGTCCTGCCATTTCTTCTTTGGTCAAGTAGGAATTCGACGTAATACCTGGAGTCCATTGGTACCCTTTCTCTTTGATCATTTGATTAATCGCCTTGATTCTGCTCTGAGCGAATGCTCTTGCGGAGTCAGATATGCTTCTCTCTTGTGAAAAGGAAAACCGAGGGAAGAATATTGCAGCGATACACAAAACATATAATAATCTTTTCACTGCAGTTTCCTTTCAATCCTTTGTTGTTGAATTTGTCTGTAATTCTTTTTAGAATGCGCGTTGATAAACAATATTGTCGCGTCGTATTTTCTTAATACGACTGCGCGATTCTGAGAACATGCTTGTTTATCAATTTTTCTGGGCGGTAGTGGTGCAATCACTATCGCCTGTTTTTTCTTTTGCATTCTCCTCCTTTCGTCAAGTTTTCGATTCGCTCCCTTTCTCCTGGAAATCGCTCCTGCAGTTCAATTCTGTTCATGTCAGCCTCTTCGATTCCGATTTCATACTACAGCCTCCCAACAAACCTCCGCGCCCCCTGGACCAGGAAGCCCTCTTACTCAGATTGTGCGGAGGACTTCCTGGAGCTTTTTAGCAAGAGCCTGCGGAGTGAATGGCTTCTGGATGAATGCTATCCTTTTTCCTGCCGCGTCCTGCGGCGCTATCACGTCTGCGCTGTATCCGGACATGAAGAGCGTCCTTATCCCCGGCTTCATGTCTCTAATTCTGCGACTCAGCTCGCCGCCGTTCATGCCCGGCATGACGACATCGGCGAGGAGCAAATCAATGTCTCCTGAAAACTCTCTGCACACCGACAAGGCTTCTCTGGGATTCAATGCGGTCAATACTTTGTATCCGTATTGCTCCAAGCCTCTCTTCGCAAGCTCCAACAGATCGGGCCTGTCCTCCACGACGAGAACGGTTGCGTCCCCTCTCGGCGATTCGCTCGGAGATTGCTCTTTTGCCTTCTCCGGTTCTCCATTGGAGCGGGGAAAATAAATATCGAATTTTGTTCCGATGCCCGGCTCGCTTTGTACCTCGACATGGCTGCTGTTCTGTTTGACTATCGTGTGGACCATTGCAAGCCCCAGCCCTTTCCCCTCGGACTTCGTCGTAAAGAACGGCTCGAATATCCTTTTCAAAGTGTCCCTATCGATCCCTTTCCCCGTGTCTGAGAACGAGACCCTCACGTACTCGCCCGGCAAAAATTCGGGATGTTCTCGAACAAATGCTTCATCCACAAACATGTTCGACGTTTCGATGGTTATCGTCCCCACGTCCGCGATTGCATCCCTAGCGTTCGTTGCAAGGTTCACGAGTATCTGGTCGAGTTGAGTGGGATCTATTCTTATGTTCCATAGATTGTTTTCTAAATGGAGAGCCAGCTCACGATTCTCGCCGATGATCTGCTGCAACATTTCTTTGATGGACTCGATCGACGTGTTGATGCTGATAATCTTAGGGGATATCACATCCTTTCGCGCAAAGGAAAGGAGCTGCTTTGTCAGAGCGGATCCCCTCTTCGCCGCCGCAATAATAGCATCGAGCTGACGTCTTATAGACTCTTCATCGCGAAGCTTGCTCTTAATGAGCTCACCATAGCCGAGGATCACGCCCAGGACGTTGTTGTAGTCATGGGCGACACCGCCGGCAAGCCTTCCAACCATATCCAGCTTCTGTGCCTGAGTGAGTTCATCTTCGAGATATTTTCTCTCGCTGACGTCTTCCTTTGTCGCAACAAAGTGAGTAATTTTTCCTTCATCGTTTAAGACTGGCGTTATGGTCATGCCCTCATCGTAAATCGTACCATCGTTGCGCCGATTGACAAGCTGTCCGCGCCATGTCTTTCCGGACAGGATGGTGTCCCACATGTCTTTGTAGAATTCCTTATCCTGCTTCCCTGATTTTACAAGCTTACCTATCTCCGCGCCCCCAGCCTGAGATGGAGAGTAACCTGTGAGTTTTTCAAAAGCAGGATTTACCCATTCTACTTTTCCTCTCTGATCGGTAATCACGATTGCGTTGTCGATTGCGCTGAGGGCAGTGTTTTGAAGACTCAGAGTTTCCTCGATCTTCCTTCGTTCACCAATATCCTGAATGGTCGACTGAATCGAAGGCCTGCCGAAATATGTTATGGGATTACTCGTTATTTGAACCAGCGTCATCGAACCATCGACCCGGACGAACCCGATCTCCGATATTTGGACTTTTTGCTCGCCGACCGATATGTTGCTAATATGATCCATCATGACTGACTGGAAGTCCGAATGGACGAATTCCATCATCGATCTTCCCTGGAGCTGGCCAAAGGAACGCGCGCCGGCCAATTTCAGTGCCGCAGCATTCATGTAAACCAATTTCAAATCAGTGTGAACGACAACGGCAACCGGTAATTGATCGACGATTGCATTGACCTCCAAAGGTGTCTTAGCTTCGTGATCCGAGATTTGTCGGCACATCCCTTCGCGATAAATGATTTCACCTTCCGGATCCTGGACGTACCTGGAAAAGTCGTTGATGTATATTTCGGTCCCATCTTTTTTTCTGAGTTGACATATTTCCGGTTTAGAGCGGAAGCCGCGATCCATCACCTGCAAATCCAGCTTGGCGGGATTAAAATAAAGCCCTTCAGGGATATCAATGGCCAGCAACTCTTCACGGCTGTAACACAACATTCTTGCAAACGCCGGATTTACTTCTACAAATCTATTCTGCGTGCATCTATAGTAACCGATGGGCATAGCTTCGATAAGGTCGCGGTTCGCCTCTTCATTTAGATCGTCCTCCACACGTTTCTGATCGGCGAGATCGTGTATTATCGTGAACACCGCGCTGTGTCCGTCGTAATCCAGTACACGCGAAGTGGTTTCCACCGCAATCATCTCACCACTTTTCAATCGATGCTGTTGGATATTGGGATATACAATACCCGGCCGCAGGTCTGTGTTAATGCGCTCCATTTCCTTTGACAGCCGAATATCGTCAATTGTTTTTTCCAAGAATTCTTCACGGGAATATCCATATTTGTTCATTGCGGCCCGATTCACTCCTATGATCCTGAGAGAATCAATATCCTGTATCCACATTGGCAACGGGTGGTCTTCAAAAAAGGCTCCATGGATACCGTTATCACCAAGTGCGTTATGCTGATTGTTAGTTAAATATGACATCATGACCTCCGAAATTTCCATCTCATGCCCACAGGTTTGCAATTGTCAAACATGCTATCGGGACGAACGCCATTCCAAATCACTCCTCATCTTCTGCTCATTCGTATTCCGAATGTGACAACGCCTACCAGAATCCCAAGGATCAACATAAGAGGCATTGCGGTTTCCAAAACGTTTCCGCTTGGGCTGACATGAATCCGGATGCTTTTGTTTTCCCCGTCAATCTGCTTGTTGCCTGCAAATCCAATGGTCTTCATAGTCGCTTCGTAATCTCCTATCGCCAACCTCGCAGGTGGGATAAGTGTTACTGACACAGTCTGATCTTTTCCCGGCGAGAGGGATTCAATCAAATCTGGGGAGATCGTCGCCATCCATTCGGCAGGGAGATCTGTCCGGGTTCTTACGTTGTCAAGGGTTCGCGTGCCATCATTATGCACCGTCAAAGTCATGTTTACTCTGTCACCGGGTTTTATTTCCTGATAATAGTTGGTCGTTCGGACAGAGATTTTTCCGGTCCCGCGCGGAACAATTTCTAATCGAGCGTAACTTATATGGAGCTTATCGAGATCTGACGCGGCATACATTCTTGTCTGATCAAAATCCTCTGCCCCCGGGCCCTCCGGGATTGCGACCGCGAAGAAATCAATCGGCTTATCAACTGTAAATGAAGTGCTGTCATATCTATCGGGTAAATATGCGGCAAGGGAGACCTGTCGTGTGCTTGCGTCCTGGCAAAATTTTACCTGTGAGACCCTGGCATTTCTCCCTCCTCCAGCCTGCGTGTCAAAGAAATCGCAGCTGATTTGCCTGGGCAGATTCACTACTCCAAGTCTGTACGCATAGCTTCGATCGGAAAACAAAGCGAGGGTCAATCCAAATGTTGCATCGGATCCAAGGTCCACCTCCTGAGAAAACTGATCGAGAGTGATGAGGACGCGGTTCGCACTTTCATCCATTTGAAGAAGTATCTTTCGTTCCTCAGACTTATCGCCTCGAACTTCCTTTACGGTGACATAGTCCAGATCCTGCAGCAGCACGAAGTCGACTGTAACCGGCTCGTTATACTTCATCACAGGGATCTTCGCTTCATATGGCTGACTGACGACAGCGTGTTCGTCATTCAGCAGAGAAACATAGACGTTAGCGATCCGGTCGGTGCGAAGATTATCCATACCCTCAAACGTGCTGTCATTGCCCGACACAATGCCACCGGTGGTATTCCTGAGAGTAAGTTTTACCCAAGTTTTACCATTCCGGGACTGGTGCTTGACGGCTTTGTCAATCGTTATGTGCGGCTGTTCGAACGCGACAGAAAGGACTGCCTGTTGATAAGTAACCTGTGCTGTCTTAAACGCCGCCTCCGATTGCTCAAACTCCTGCTTGGAAATTAGTCCCTTGTCAAAAAGAATCCTCTGGCGGTCGTAGGTCTCTTTCTGAAGTCTGTAATCACTCTGTACTTTTTCCAGGTACAGAGATTTAAATCTCTCATCGTTAGGATTGTATAACATCTGGGACAACCCTGACCGCAGAAGTACAAGAAATAAAATAATGATGGCCCTATACATCTGACTCCACTCTCCATTTCTTTGAAAGTCTCGGGTTAATGGCTTCATCCTCAAATCTGTGGCACCCAGATTCTGGCATCGGAATCAAGACGCATGATCCCGACCATGAAAAGGATGACTTATGGACTGAACGGTATTTCAATCGACCCCCATATATCTGAGGTACGATTTTTCGAGATCTTCTCTATCTATATCTTCCTTCGTTTTCTCAGTGATAAGAACGCCCTCTTTCATTATTCCTACGACGTCAGCTATCTCCTTTGCCCTGAAAATGTCATGCGTTGACATTAGTATCGCCCTGCCTTCGTTTCTCAATTTGAACAGCTGCTCGACGAAATCGGCTGCGGCTTTAGGATCGAGGCCCGATGTTGGTTCGTCGAGGATTAATGCCGCCGCTTGTTTTAGAATTGCTATCGCGATCCCTAGCTTCTGGCGCATCCCTTTGGAAAATGTCTTGACACGCTTTTCAAACGATGATTCTGGAAGCCCGACCTGCCTCATCACCATGTGGTAATCCTCCTTCTTCAATTCATCCCTTCCCGTGAGTCTCGCAAAAAAATCAAGATTCTGCCGGGCACTGAAGTTGCCATACAGCATCACATTTTCCGGGATGTAGGCGGCATACTTTTTCGTTTTAAGAGGCTCTCTGGCACAATCGTAGCCGTTTATCCTCGCGCTTCCGCTCGTAGGCTCGATGAAATTGAAGAAGAGGTTGATCACTGTTGTTTTCCCCGCTCCGTTGGCACCAAGGAGGCAGTAGATTTGCCCCGGTTTGATATCTATGTTCAAGTGGTCGAGAGCAAGGAGGCCATCTTCATATCGCTTGGTCAGGTCAACTGCCTGAATCATGGATCGATCACGTAATTCCTCGAATCGGGAATCAATCTGCCCCTTGGTCGCTTCATCAATTATTTTTTCCTTATCGTACATCATATTTCAAAAACCTTTTGTAGGCTACGGCCAGCGGAACAATCAGCCAGAGGGTGAGGGACGTGAGACTTCCCATGTTGTTTCTGAAAATTTCTGAGAGACCGGCCCGCGGCACAGAAAAACTCGGCAGAGATTTCATATCCTGGACATTCCCGATTGACATGAAAGCAGCTGTGCGTCCGCTCGGGAACGTGAGGGTCGTACGCTCAACAAGATCAAACAATTCCCGATCTAGTGTGTTCTGATATGTTTTAACTGCTTCGACGTATTTCTCCTTGTCAGAGATTCCAGTGCTGCATAAGTCCGTCATTATATAGTCAAAAGCGGCGCTCGGGGAAATCAATGAAATCCCTGTTTCAATGCGTTGCTGGATAGCTTTCTCTCGTTCATAATCCTGATCGATGAAACGAATATCTTCAGTCTCTTTTTTTTCATAGGTCTGTACAATTTCATCCTTGAATGATCTCCATTGAAGCTCTCTAGCCGACGGTTCATTGCCGGAAGCAGAAGCCGTGTCCACTCCGAAAATCTCCTGATATTGTTTTCCCAATACCTTGGACTTCTCATTTTCAAGGGTGTTCATGGCGAGTGATTTCTCAACAGATACAACCGTCTCGGTCTTAATGGGATAGGCGAGTGCTACCACTATGTTGCTGACCTTAGGAACAATCAATTGCAGAAATGTCCACACTACGACAATCGCAATCAGAGAAGTGCGGGTTCTGGCTGTACAGGAAGAGATCATTATCCCAATTAAAAAGTAAATAAGAATAAATCCTGACGAGGCCGCGAAGATCAACAAGACCCTTACCAGAATTTCTTTATCATAAAGTGGAAAAGGGGTGAAGCTTAAGACCAGAATCCCTGCCACAAGTGCAAGAGCAAAGGGGAACCAGATGGCCGCATAGCCCCCAATGAGCTTGCCGAACAAGACCGTATCACGCGGAACGCTGTTTGATAACACGCTTCGCAGTGTTCCCAATTCTTTTTCGCCTGACACGACATCTGCACCGAATATCAGAACTATAAGGCTCACGACCAGTTGAACCATGAAGGCAAAATTCAACTCTCCTAATTCGGATGGGATCGATCCTTTGCCCGAGGGAACTGCTCCCTTCTCGTACCCGCCTGGCTTGAACGTATAGGATTGTGGTAGAGAGCCTTCTAGTCCTTGAGCAAAGACAGCGAGTGGTGATGGCTCTAGAAAACCTTTTAGAGGAACAGTCCCGGACATGAGATCCCACTTCTGAGAAGAAGACAAGGCTTTGTTTTCCAATCGTTTCTGTTCGTCATACTCACCCAGCCGCTTGGAGTAGCTCACCTCGTTAACATAAAGCCCGATCGGGATGAGAGTGGCGCTGATAATCAGGAAGAAAAGGAAACGATAGCTGTAAATACTTTCGAAGATTTCCCTGATGACGATTGTCAACAGCATGGGATTTAGACCTTGTTTACGTTTAGCCAATAAGATTTCTATGACAGTATGTATTGGACAATCCCCATGCCATTCTTAACAATGAGTTTCCGTGCATTTCTTAAAGACACGAAACCACAATGGGAAAGGAGATTCCCACCTGTATGGGAACGCAATTGCCCAAATCTTATTGGACATGCACAAACAATCTGTGTGCAAGTAAGCATCCGCATCGCTATCAGTTGTCGCGGCTGCACAACCCCAGTGCACAGAAGGATTGCAAATCACTCCTCGATTCCGCAAAAACATGATATTCTATGAGACTTTAATAAGGCACGCCGATTGCGAATATACCAAAGAATACGTTTAGCCATGGGGGACGAGGTCCCTAGAACGTCCCCCTCTTTTCGATCAAAAGATTGCGAGGTTTGCAGATATGCACACTATTGCGGTAGCAAAGGGTCTGTTCCCCTTTGCAAAGCCGCACCTGAAAAAATATGTAGTTGCAGGCATGCTGACAATGATCAGCGCATCTGCAGATCTGGCTGCTCCATTAGTCCTCTTGATCCTCATCGACAATATCATACCGCGAAAGGATCCGATACTTCTTGCAAAGTTTGGGCTAGCATTTATCGGTTTGTACTTCATGCGGTCTTTCGTCGATTTTGTCAAGGGAAAACTACTGATTACCTTCCGCGAAGATGTAGTCCGGTGCATGCAAAGGAAATTATACGAGAACGTTCAAGATCTTCCGGTATCGATATTTGACGAAAGGGGGACCGGTTACCTTGCAGGCCGGATACTTGCGGACACGACAGCCGCGGGCACACTTGTCGGCGAGACAATCATAAGTGCACTAATAAATTTGCTCGTCGCCGCGGGAACAATTTCGATAGTATCCATCATGAACTGGAAGTTAACTCTGATAGCTATCTCTGTTGTGCCGGCTTTTGCATTCGGGGTCAATTGGTTCAACAAATATGTGAGAGACGTCTCTCGCAAAGTTCAGGAAGAGCGATCACGAGTGTGTGGAGACATTCAGGAAAGTTTCGCGGGCATCCGGCTCATCAAAGCGTTCGGCTTGCAGAAGTTTCGGGCTGATAAAGTTCAAAGAAGCATCGACGAAAACCGCAACCTGAACATAAAGTTGGGCATACTTACAGCGCTGAGTGCGACAACCGTTCTGTTGTGTACAACGTTTGCCGGTGTCCTTATCCTTTGGTTTGGCAGCTACCAAGTAATCACAGGGACACTCACTCTTGGTCAGCTGATGGCATTCTCGGCGTATACGGTGAATATTTTTGGACCGATAAGAAACCTTATGGGAACAAACATGAGCGTTCAAACCTCTCTCGCGTCGGCCGAAAGAATTCTTGAGTTGATGAACAATAATGATTCACCGGAACAAGGGCACTTTGAAATACCAGGTGTGAAACTTCGTGGCGATGTCGAATTCAGAAACGTCTCGTTCGCTTACGAACCCAATCATTCGGTGCTGCGGGACGTTAATCTCGATGTGCAGGCCGGTAACATGGTTGCCTTAGTCGGAGAGAGCGGTGCGGGGAAAAGCACTCTTCTCAATTTGCTTGCTCGTTTCTATGACTCTTATGATGGTGAGATACTAATCGACGGGCAAGACATAAGGCGAATAAAAAGAGAAAGCCTCTTATCCCAATTCGGCATCGTCCTCCAGGATACATTCCTATTCAGCACGACCATTTTCGAAAACATAAGATATGGAGATCTGACCGCAACTGAAGCGGAAATAGTTGAAGCTGCCAAGGGAGCTAACGCACACGAATTCATAGTCGGATTTCCGAACGGATACCAAACTCAGGTTGGAGAGAGAGGGATGAAGTTGTCGGGGGGAGAAAAACAGAGAATTGCAATTGCAAGAGCCATTTTAAAAAATCCGAGGATACTGATCCTCGATGAGGCAACGTCCTCACTAGATTCAAAATCTGAAAATTTGGTCAAAGAAGCCCTCGCAAATTTGATGAGGGGTCGCACGACATTTATAATTGCTCATAGGTTTTCGACCGTCTTATCGGCCGACAAGATCATCGTTCTTGACGGAGGCAAGGTCGCGGCTATCGGGTCACATCAGGAGCTGTACCTGGGCAACCGAACATATCGACGGCTCTACGATGAACAGCTTTTTGCCGGCAAAGAAGAAAGAAGTCTATCGGGTCTCCCTGACGGAGTACGCATTTCCAAGATGACGGTGAACCAGAGCAACAATGGACAAAAAATGATTACGATTGAAATATAGTTACATGCAAACACTTTTGTCTCAACTCACTCAAACAAACTACAAAAACCGAAGGAGGTAAAAACATCATGTTCAACCCACTGGGATTCGCGAGTCTTTCATCGTTAGAGGCGCAAGCAGCATTACAACCAGATAGCTGTAGTTGTTTTTGCTCTTACCCCGTTACGATAGCCATAAATTTCGAACCCCCTAAATGAAAACAATGGCTTAAAAAAATCAAATTGCATTTGGATCATAGACGGGGCATTACCGACGTTCAGGTGCCCCGTCGATCCAACTAGTCAAGAATAAAAAGGACGGAATTTCTCAATGGAAATTGGCACACCGGATAAAGTAGATCCCGGGAGCAAAACTATTGCAAAAGGAAGGTCCTTGGCCGAATCTGATCTCATCAAGGCGAAACTCCTCCTTCCACCCAAACTGGTTCATCTCGCAAATGAAGAAGGTTGGCACCTCTTTTTCGATCCAGATAACCATGTCTGGATCCGCCTAAACGACTCCGGGAAGCAAATAATTGAAACACTGGAAACATCTCCCGACCTCGATGAGGCAATCAACCGCCTATGCGCGCATTACAGGCAAAGTGCCGACAGCATCAGAGAGAAGGTCGCCGACTTCATTCGGAGCATGATCGATGCTGGAATCATCCATCTCGATGCCTATGTAACCCGCGAGTTTGTTGATTCACCGGAGGGTGGACACCCAGTTAACGTATACTTTTCAAACACCGAGCGCTGCAATCTCTCATGCGTTTACTGCTACAATGCGGAGAACAGAAAACGTTTTGGAAAATTCAGGGAAGAAATGACAACGGCCGAAACGGTTCAGGCGCTGGAAAAGCTTTGGGATTTTGGTGCGTCAGCGGTTGCCTTTTGCGGCGGCGAACCTATGATGCGGCCGGACTTGTTTGATGTGGCCCGTTACGCCAAGAACAGGGGATTCCGTATCGCGCTGGTGACAAATGGTACACGTATAACAGAAAACCTGGCTCCTGCTGTTGCAGAATTATTCGACCTGGTGTGGGTGAGCCTGGACAGCCATATAAAAGAAGAGCATGAAGCACTGAGGGGTAAAGGATCGTTTGACCGGACCATGCGTGCCGTCAGATTGCTGGCGAATTACAATCCGAAGCGGCTCGTGATAAATTCGGTCGTCTGCAACGTCAATGTCAAGAGTATGCCCGAAACTCATAGGTTGCTCGTTGAGGAAATCGGTGTCGGCCAGCATAGAATGGGTGCTTTTCTTCCGTCAAAAGAAGTCGTCAGGGACAAAAACAATAATCCTATCAACCCTGTCATATTCGACGATGAATACAATAAATTTCTCGTCGCTGCCAGCCTCAGGCTCGAACTGAGCGGTGACGAATTCCCTCCTCTTGCTGTCGATGAGCACAACGGACTCATCGTCAAGCACGCTCCGAGGAAAAATCAGTGCGGTGCTGCAAACGGGGATATCCACATGGTGTCGAACGGCGACATATACCCGTGTACCATGATGTACAAAAAAGAGTTTAGGGCAGGGAACATTCTTGAAGAGGATATAAGAAAGATATATCGAGAGTCGGCAGTGATGAAGAAATGCCGGGAGACAACGGTCGATTCAATCAAGCAATGCGGCAAATGTTTTGTCAAATACGTATGTGCAGGCGGTTGCCGCGGGGCTGCCTACAACATGTATGGAGACATCAAGGCCTATCATAAAGACATGTGCCCTCTCTTGAAAAAATCTGCCATAGACAGCCTCTGGGCAGATACGCAGATTCCATTTAATAAAATGGAACAGGCTGCAAAAGCTTATGAGGAAAAACGAAAAGACATCAAAAAAGAAAACGATTACACCTTGTCTGATGCTCGCACAATTTAAAAAAATCAGTAGAAAGGATTATTGTAACAAAATGACAATCGAAATACCGAATCCAGAAGAGAAAAGAATGGTTTCTCAGGGAGAAACAATACTTCACAATGGTTCATTTTGCCTGACATTCAATAGAGCGTTCTTATCTTCCATTCATAGGAAAATGAATCGCACTTTCTTCCCACGTGAATCAAACAACGAAGATTATTTCTTGACCGGCACCCGACGAGTGCCGGGAGTTGGCAAAGGATGAGGTCCCCTGACGCTTTCTTAAAAATTCCGCGTCTATTGAAAAACCGGATGGCCGTTCCTGTATCGCAACAGATCAATATTGAATCTTTTAATTTTGTTGTAAACGGTGTTCCTATGTACTCCTAACAGCCGGGAAACACTGTTCACATTTCCTCTAGCTTTTCTCAATGCTTCCTCAAACGCTCCTCGCTCTATCGCGGCGCTGCGTTCGATATCATCCTCCAGGAACTGAATGTCGTCGGCCCTGATAACTTCTTTACCATCGCTGTTTAGGATGGAGCGAATGATACAATACTCTAACTCACGCACGTTTCCAGGCCATTCATAATGGGTGAGTTTCATAAGTGCTTCGCGGTTTAGAATTTTCCTGGCAGGCGAATATTTACGCAGGAAGCTACCAGCCAAAGTTTCGATATCGTCTTTACGCGCACGAAGAGGTGGAATAGCTATGACGGAGACCGCCAGACGATAATACAGATCCTTTCGGAATTTCCGCTCTCTCACCAGCGTCTGAAGGTTCATATTACACGCAGCTATCACCCGTGCGTCCACCTGAATCTCCTTCTCGCCGCCAATTCGCATGATGTATTTGTCTTCCAGCACACGGAGGAGTTTAACCTGCAATGTCAGGGGAAGTTCCGAGATCTCATCAAGCAAAATAGTGCCATGGTTTGCCTGCTCGAAGTATCCCCTGTGCGGTGAGAACGCATTCGTAAAGGCACCCCGCTCGAAGCCGAAAAGCTCGGCTTCAAAAAGGGTCTCAGGAATTGCACCACAGTTTACCGCGACAAACGGTTCCGCAGCACGAGCGCTGTGCTGATGAATATAACGCGACACAACCTCTTTCCCTACTCCGCTCTCGCCGGTTATGAGAACTGAAAATTCATTACGCGCGACCCTTTCAGCCTGCGACATTATTACTGTCATCTCCTGGCTGCCGAATACTACTTCCTTAGGCTCTCTTTCCATTTGATTAATCCATAATAATTTTTTGAATTTTGAATTCTAGTTCACTTTCAGGGATGATCGAACACCAACACCGTCTTGCTCTCCATTAACTTCGGTGCCTTCCCGGTTCTGTCCAGTAAGTTTGCACGAAACTGGTATCCGAATCATTCGTTCATACATTCACTGCGAACTTTAGCATATCTGAGTTTGGTTTGGGATTTGAAACGGTGGTTCCCAAAAACCTAACGCTCATTCCAGAAGCCAACCTGTTATTGGTGCAAGCGGAGTGCCACACTTTTTGCAGTCAGAACATCGAAATCCGGAGATCATCATCATCACGTGGGAAATGTAATGCCCATATACGTGGGTAAGAAGATTCCCACCGGGACATAAATGATGGCCAAATATTAGGAACATACTCTCCTCTCCACCAGACATCATTGATGGTAACAATTCATTTGGACCTCTGGATCAGAGTTATAACGGCTCTCCATCTCCGCCGTTATTAGTTTTCGGACTTTTCCTCGATGCAGTATTGTCTCATCTTGTTGAAAAGGGTCCTACGGTCCAGCTTCAGTTTTTTCGCAGCTTCCGTTCTGCTCCATTTACTCTCCTCAAGAGCCTTGATAATGATTTCTCTCTCCGTGTACTCGACAAGAGATTTGATATAGCTCTCAAGACTTTCCTCGCCATCATATTGTTTAGAGTTTGAAGAACTCTGTCTTGCTAGAAACATCAAATCGGCTGCTTCAATCCGACGGCCGCTCATGCTGAGCATGGCGCGCTGGATAGCGTTTTCGAGCTCCCGAACATTACCGCCCCAGTCATGCGACATCAGAACCTGAATTGCGTCCGATGATATTTCGCATTCCCCCCGATTGACGGTCTGTTTGTGCTTCTCTATGAAGTGAGCCGCATAGAGGGGGATATCTTCTTTGTGCTCACGCAAAGAAGGAATTCTAAGTCTCAGGACATTCAACCTGTAATATAAATCCTCGCGGAATCTACCTGCCTTCAACAGATCCTCAAGATTTCTATTGGTTGCCGCAATCACCCGCACGTCAACCTTTACGGCGTTTCCACCCCCAACGCGGGCGAATTCCTTCTCCTGCAGAAACCGAAGCAACTTCGTCTGCGCATCCATCGCGAGTTCACTAATCTCGTCGAGAAAAATCGTCCCTGTGTCCGCCTCCTCGAACTTCCCTATCCTCTGCTCCCGGGCGTCTGTGAAGGCACCTTTCTCGTGCCCGAAGAACTCGCTCTCAATTATGCTCATCGGTATTGAGCCGCAATCCACGATTACCATCGGGCCATTTTTTCTAGCACTTTCATAGTGGATCGCATGTGCGGCCAACTCTTTGCCGGTTCCGCTTTCTCCCTCTATCAATATGACGGCATCGGTTTCCGCAATGCGTTTGATTTCTTCCCGCACCTTCTGCATCATGAGACTATTGCCGACAATCGAGTCGAGTCCATGCCGCTTGCTGAGTTCCTTCCTGAGTTCCGTAATTTCTGCGGCAAGTTGATAATGCTCCAAAGCGCGCTTGACAACCAGAAGCATCTGCTCATTGTCGAATGGTTTCGTCAAGTAGTCATAGACACCATGCTTGGTCGCCCGTACTGCCGATTGGATTGTGCCGTGAGCCGTCAGGATTATGGGGACGATATGGCTGTCGATTTGCATCATCTGCGAGATAGTCTCCAGACCGTTCATGCGGGGCATCTGGAGATCGACTATCGCTACATGAGGCATGAAATCGGCCATTTTGTTTAGAGCCTCGGTGCCATCGTTCGCAGTCGCAACTTCATAGTTTTCATCTTTCAATATTGCGGCCAATATGTTGCGGATGCGTTCTTCATCGTCCACGATGAGAACTCTTTTATCGATTGGATTATTCATTGATGGTCCGTCAAATTTCTGGGAAGATTAATCGTCACATTGGTCCCTCTATCTTCTCCTTGCCGGGTGCTCCTGATCTCGATTTCGCCGCCATGCCTGCTGACTATTCCGTATGAAATAGACAGGCCGATCCCCGTGCCATTTTCTTTCGTCGTGTAGAACGGGTCAAAGACTCTCGACAACACTGAAGCCGGTATGCCTGGCCCCGTGTCGGAAAACAAGATCGTCACGAAATCGGTACGATTTGAAGCAACCGCCGTGGTTACAGTGATCTTCCCGTCCCTCTCGATGGCCTGTACACTGTTAAGAAAAATATTCAGAAACACTTGCTTCAACTGTTCACCATCTCCGCGTATACATGGATCGCTCAGACGATACTCCTTGATTATTTCAATATTATGATTCTTCAATTCAGAATCCAACAGGGAAAGTGTCTGTTCCAATACGGCATGCAAATCTATCGAATCAACATGTATCTCTGATGTCCTGCTGAATGAAAGCAACCCCTGGATTATTTTGTCGATCCGGTCCACTTCTCCAATGATTCCATCTACCAGAGTTTGCTTATCGATCGATAGATCTTTCCTGATGTACTGAACGGTGCTTCTGATGGCGGCAAGAGGGTTCCGTATTTCGTGGGCTGCTCCGGCAGCGAGTTCGCCGACTGTCACGAGCTTGTCCGCATGAAACAGTCTCTTCAGTTTATCCTCCTGAAACTGATATATCATGGCATACTCGATCGCCAGGGCGCTTTGCGATACCAGACTTGACATCAGCCCCTCTTCTTCCGGCGAGTACCTCCTTCTGCTGTAATCCTTTCCCACAAACAGAGCTCCTGTCAAACGATTTATAACGATCAGCGGAAGGATAATCTGAATCGACGCATCAAGCAGAAGTTGTCTTTCCACCTTATCCAAAAATCCAACGACTTGATCCTGGCGTGCCACATTAAGGGAACACCGGTTTATATTCAGCCACTTGATAAGGTTATCCTTCTGAGAAAAATTGAATCTTGGCAGCAGTCCGTTGCCGTCGCCTTTTGCCTTCCTACCGACATAGCGACTGGTAACCGGCTCCAACAGAACCAAATAAACCGAATCAGCAGCAAACATCTCTGTGAACTTCGAGGTGAAATTGCCGAGGAGTTGATCAATATCCGGGATAAGCGTGATCGACCTCAGAAATTCCTCGGGAGTGAGCAGCGGTGGGGCTTCCCTTTTACTCCTCTGCCGGAGTCTCATAACTCTCCGTAAACCTTCCGAGATTCGCAAAATGGTCACCTATCGGATTTTTCTAAAGTTAATCTTCGACTCTGAGAATCACAAAGGGATAATCTCATGAAGGTTGCTCTCCCGACGTCTTCTGCCTCAATCAGATATTTATGTTCATGAATCCAAATACAGCTGCCTATCCAGGCTCCTATATTGTATCGCCTCTCCGATGTGCTCCGTCAAAATATCTTTGCATTCCGCGAGGTCGGCAATCGTTCTGGCGACTTTCAAGATTCTATCATATGCTCGCGCGCTCAATCCGAGTTTCGTGATCGCCTGCTTCAGCAAATCTTCCCCCGCTTTGTCTACCTGACAGAATTCTCTTATCTCTTTGCTCTGCATATCGGCATTTTTGAAGAGTCCTTTCCGGCCGGTAAATCTGCCGCGTTGTGTCTCGCGTGCCTTCTTGACCCGTGCTCTGACAGCACAAGACTGTTCACCCATCCGCTTACTCGATAGTTCAGAGTATTTCACAGCGGGCACTTCGACGTGTATATCAATTCTGTCAAGAAGCGGACCGCTTATCTTAGACATATAGCGTTGTATCGTGGTTGCAGTGCAGGAACAGCTTGCATTCGGATTGCCGAAATTTCCACACGGGCAAGGGTTCATCGCGGCAAGGAGCATAAATTTCGATGGATAATCCAGAGACAGTTTCGTGCGGCTTATGGTGACGTGCCCATCCTCGAGCGGCTGCCGGAGGACTTCAAGCACGCTTCTTTCAAATTCAGGGAGCTCGTCGAGAAAAAGTACGCCATGGTGTGCGAGAGAAATTTCTCCCGGCTTGGGGATGGTTCCGCCGCCAACGAGCGCACTGTCCGAAATCGTATGATGCGGCGACCGAAAAGGCCGCGTAGCTATCAGGCCGGCTTCAATCGGAAGAAGCCCCGCAACGGAATGTATCTTCGTCGTCTCAAGCGCTTCCTCGAATGTCATATCGGGCAGGATTGTCGGGAGGCGCTTCGCGAGCATGGTCTTCCCGCTTCCCGGCGGACCGATCATTACTACATTATGTCCGCCTGCCGCCGCTACTTCGAGCGCGCGCTTCACATTTTCCTGGCCCTTCACATCGGCAAAGTCGATCGGGTACAACTGAGTCTGTCCGAATATTTCTTCCTTGTTGACATGAAAAGGTTCAAGAAGTTTGTATTCGCCATTCAGGAGTTGGACGGCTTCCGCAAGATTTTCGACGGGGTACACATCTACTCCTTCAACCATAGCAGCTTCTTTCGCATTTCCCTTTGGAAGGATAATCGATGGTATTCCTCTGTCCCTTGCCTCAACGGCAATCGGCAAAACGCCGTGCACGGGCCTGACCGTGCCATCAAGAGCAAGTTCCCCGATAATGATAAAGTTCCCGAGATGCGATGCATCCATTCCTCCAGATGCAGAAAGTATTCCAACTGCAATAGCAAGATCGAACGCGCTCCCCTCCTTCTTGACGTCTGCCGGAGCAAGGTTGACAATTATACGATGATACGGGAATTTTAGATCGGAATTCTTGATGGCCGTTTGTACCCTTTCGCGGCTTTCCTTGACTGCGTTATCCGGCAGACCGACCATCGACCAGTTGAACAGGCCGCCGCCGATGTTGGTTTCGATCTCGACGATGAAAGCGTTCACGCCGTAAGTCGCGGCGCTCGCGAGTTTGGAAAGCATGACGCCACCTGACTTTTATTTTCGACGCTATATCTTAGCTAAAATGTGCCACAAAACAAAGTTCATGCTTCATGGTATCGCGCCATGGTCAGCTACGATTTTTCTATCTTCGCCCACGTATCGCGAAGCGTCACTGTGCGATTGAAAATGAGACTCCCGGGGTTCGACGCGTCGTCGACGCAAAAATATCCGAGGCGTTCAAACTGGAAACGATCCTGCGGTTTTGCATTTGCCAAACTCGGCTCCGCCTTGCCGCCTTTCATGACTTCAAGAGAATTCGGATTGATGAAATTCTTCCAATTATCACCCGCAGGTTCTTCAACGTTGAAGAGCCGATCATAAAGACGTGCTTCAACATCTACGGCATGCTGCGCCGAAACCCAATGAATCGTTCCCTTCACTTTCCGCGCACTCGCGGGTGAACCGCTCTTCGTCTCGGGATCGTAGGTGCAATGCACTTCGGTGACCGCCCCTGTCTTCGGATCTTTCGCAACATCGACACATTTGACAATGTAGGCATACCGCAACCTCACTTCCGCGCCGGGAGAGAGCCTGAAATACTTCTTCGGCGGAATCTCGCGGAAATCTTCCTGCTCGATGTAAAGTATTCTCGAAAACGGAGTCTTGCGAGTTCCCATCGACGCGTCTTCGGGATTGTTGACCGCTTCGAGCTCCTCGACTTTCCCGTCGGGGTAGTTATCGATCACAAGCTTAAGAGGGTGCAGCACAGCCATGGCACGCGATGCACGTTTGTTCAAATCGAACCGAAGGCAATCCTCGAGCACCGACACGTCGATGACACTGTCTGCTTTTGAAACTCCGATTCGCTCCGCAAAAAGCCTTATCGATTCCGGAGTATATCCGCGCCGCCTCAACCCAGAAATGGTCGGCATCCTCGGATCATTCCATCCGCCGACATGATTCTCCTGCACGAGCTGGAGAAGTCGCCGCTTACTCATCACCGTATACGTGAGGTTCAGCCGCGCGAATTCAATTTGCCGCGGATGAAAAATCTCGAGCTGTTCCACAAACCAATTATAAAGCGGACGGTGGTCTTCGAATTCCAGAGTGCATATCGAATGTGTAATTCCTTCGATTGAATCGGACTGCCCGTGTGCCCAATCGTACATCGGATAAATACACCACTTATCGCCGGTGCGGTGATGCGCGGCATGCAAAATCCTGTACATCACCGGGTCCCGCATGTTAAGATTTGGCGAGGACATATCTATCTTAGCACGCAGAGTCCTCGAGCCATCGGGAAATTCGCCTGCGCGCATCCGATCGAACAAACTCAGGTTTTCATCGACCGATCGATTCCGACACGGACTGTCCTTTCCCGGCTCCGTAAGCGTACCACGATGCTCGCGAATCTCATCCGCGCTGAGATCGTCCACGTACGCCTTCCCTTTTTTGATCAGCTTAATCGCAAATTCATAAAGTTTATCGAAATAGTCCGAGGCGTAGAATTCCCTATCTTCCCAATCGAATCCAAGCCAGCGCATATCTTCTTTGATCGATTCAACATATTCCACTTCCTCCTTTGTCGGATTTGTATCGTCGAAACGGAGATTGCAAAGCCCCTTGTAGTCCTTCGCAGTTCCGAAATTCAAGCAGATAGATTTCGCATGGCCTATGTGGAGGTAGCCGTTCGGCTCCGGAGGAAATCGCGTATGAACCGTATCGTATTTGCCGAACCTCAGATCTTCATCGATAATGTCGCGGATAAAGTTTCTTTTTTCATGTCCGGCTGCAGGTGCTTTCGCAGATTCTTCGGTTTCTTCGTGTTCCATGATTGCTATTTAATTCTTTCGATTGCAGAATTGAGGCGTCTTAAGGTTTCTTCCTTGCCTAGAATGTAAATAATTTCGTAAACTCCCGGCCCTTCTCCAACTCCAGAAACCGCAAGTCTCAGAGGATGGATCAACTCCCCGTTTCCGACTTTCATCGACTCGGCGGACCGCTTCAAAGCGGCTTCGTAATCTTCCTTTCGTGGGTATTCTAATTTAGAAAACTCGGAGACCAGTTCTCTTAAATAATCCGGCGACTTTGGGTCCCATCTTTTCTTGATCACATCTGGATCGTATTCCTTCGGTGCTTGAAAAAAGTAGGGACTCTTTTCAACGTAATCCTTCACAAACGTGACTCTCTCGCGCATCGCGGCCACCACTCCGCGCAAATACTGATCCTCCAATGGCTGATACCCGGCCGCCGACAGATATTCTTTCAGCATGGCGAGGACCTCATCGTCAGTTTTGCGCCGGAGATGCTGGAAGTTCAACCAATTCAATTTTTCAATATTAAATATTGCACCGGCTTTGTTTACTTTCTCGAGCGAGAATTCCTTTTCGAGTTCCTTTAGAGTAAAAATTTCTCTATCGTCACCGGGATTCCACCCCAGGAGAGCCACGAAATTCGCGAGTGCTTCCGGCAGATATCCTTTCTTCCTGTAATCTTCAACCGCAACATCGCCTTGACGTTTGCTCAGCTTTGATCGATCCGGATTGAGCAGCAAAGGGAGGTGCGCGAAATTCGGCAGCTCCCACCCGAAGAACCGGTAGAGCAGGACATGCTTCGGCGTGCTCGACAGCCATTCCTCCCCTCGAATGACGTGGGAGATCTTCATCAGATGATCGTCAACAACATTAGCGAGATGGTACGTCGGATAGCCGTCGGACTTCAACAAAACCTGATCGTCAATTTGTTCGGGAGAGAATTCCACGTCGCCCCTGACCATATCTGAAAATCTGATGGGCGCGTCATCCGGCACTCTCATTCTAACAACATACGGTTTCCCGGAGGCGAGACTCTCTTCAATCTCTTTTTCTGAAAGGCGAAGGCACGTTCGATCGTACTTCGGCGTCAGCTTCTTCTTCTCCAGTTCTTTTCGCATTTGTTCGAGGCGTTCCGGCGTGCAAAAGCATCGGTATGCCGCTTTCTTTTCGATTAGAGTACTGACGTGGTTCTTGTAGATGTCTAACCGCTCGCTTTGAACGTAAGGACCGAATTCTCCACCGGCGTTTGGTCCCTCGTCATATTCCAGACCGGCCCAGCAAAGCGTATTGATCAAATTTTCAACCGCCCCATCTACGTACCGCGACCTGTCCGTATCTTCGACCCGCAGGACAAACTTGCCGCCGGATCCTTTCGCGAAAAGAAAATTATAAAGCGCAGTTCTTAATCCGCCGACATGCAAATAACCGGTTGGACTCGGCGCAAATCTTACTCGAACGTCATTCATAGCTTCGAACCAAAATAGCATAATGGTGACGCAGATGAAACAGATTTCGACCGATAAATTCACACATGGAGGGATTCGACGATCAATTCAACTATAAGCTGTGAACTAATTCTTCCTTGGTTCGTACTTGATTTTGAGCTGCTGCATTCGGTATCGCAAACGCGATCTTGTCAGTCCCAGGATTTTTGCGGCCTGGATTTGATTTCCCCCTGTGAGATCCAACGTCTGCAAGATAGCCTCTTTCATTATATCGTCCATTCTAATGCCATGGCTGGGGACCGAAACAATCTCTTTGTTGTCCATTATCTTCGAGGAGTTGAAACCTGGATGCATGCTGAGAAAGGCGAGGTGCTCGCGTTTTATTACCGTATCCGTTTCGAGCAGCGCAACTCGTTCAACGGCGTTCTTAAGCTCACGCACATTTCCCGGCCACGGGTATTTTTCAAGGACCTTGATCGCGTCCGGCGTGAAACCTTTTATGGACTTCCCGAATTTTTTATTGAACTCATCAAGAAATGTATTCGCGAGAAGCGCAATGTCTTCTGTTCTCTCACGAAGCGGCGGGACATGAACTTGGGCGATGTTGAGCCGGTAGAAAAGGTCTTCGCGGAATGCACCTTTTTCGACGGCAGTTTTCAAATTCTTATTTGTGGCGGCAATTATCCGCACATCCACCGAAATTTCTTTCGCCCCGCCCAGCCTGTAAAATCTTTTTGTTTCCAGGACACGCAGAAGCTTAACCTGCAGTTCCTGCGTCAGCTCTCCGACTTCATCAAGAAGAATCGTGCCGCGATTGGCAAGCTCGAATTTCCCCTGTCTCATTTTATCCATCGCGCCGGTGAACGCGCCCTTCTCATAACCGAAGAGCTCGCTCTCGGCAAGTTCCTTGGGGATTGCGCCGCAGTTGATTGAAATAAACGGGCCGTCGGACAGATCGCTCTTTTCATGGATCAAGCGTGCGACAAGTTCCTTGCCCGAACCGCTTTCGCCGACTATCAATACAGTCGTGTCGGCGCGGGCAAGCCTTTCCGCGGTGTAGACGACCTTCCGAAGGTTATCGCTTTTGCCGACGATCGCGTACGGCCCGAACTTCTGCTGCATCTCATCTTTGAGAAGCTCATAACGCCGCTCGAGATTTTTCCGGTTTAAAGTCTTATTGATGAGAATCTCAAGCTGTTCCAGATCGAGAGGCTTGAGGACAAAATCTTCAGCACCAAGCTTTATGGCACGTACCGCACTGTTGACATCCGAAAACGCCGTAATAAGAATTACCGGCGTGCTGTTGTTATCGGAGCGAAGTCTTTGAAGTATATCGAGCCCGGTTATCGAGCCTAAATAAAGGTCAAGAAGAACAATATCCGGCTGGAAGTCGGAAATTTGCTGGATGGCTTCTTCGCCCTTGAGAACGGAGAGGACTTCATATCCGCTTCTCGTGAGAACTGCATTCAGGGAATTATTGAGTAGCTCGTCGTCATCGACTATCAGTATTTTGTTTGGCACTACTGATTCTCTCTTCTGAAACGAATCGTGACTGTCGTCCCGAACCCGGGCTGGCTTTCGATACTTAGGCTCGCATCGTTCAATTCCAAGAGGCGGTGGGATATCGACAGGCCCATTCCCGTTGCTCCGTCTTTGGTCGTGTAGAAAGGTTCGACGGCAAGCTTTACCGTATCTTCGTCCATCCCCACACCGGTATCGACGATCTTCAAAACGAGTTCGTTGACATCAGCGCAATCTTCGAGCCTGAAAAGGAGTTTACCTCCATTGGGCATCGCCTCGATGGAGTTCTCGACAATGTTCAGAATTGCATGAAGAAGCTGTGACTTGTCGGCGGCTATCGTATCGTTTGTCTCGCTCTGCTCTATTTCTAAGCTTATCTTCGATTTCTGAAGAGACGTTTTTGCGAGTCCCGAGATTTCCGAAAGCAGCGAGCCTAACCGAAGTTTTGTTTTCGCCGGTGCCTGCGGTTGAGCGAAATTCATAGTTTCGCGCATAACCTTCTCAATGGATTTCACCCCCGATAGAGCGGACTTGGTAAAGTTTTTTTCCGGGAGTTTTTCGTCCAGGCTTTTGTCAAGAAACTGCAGATTGACTGAGATGACGTTCAGCGGATTTCCTATTTCGTGGACGAGTCCGCTCGAAAGTCTTCCGACGGCACGCAACTTATCAAGCATGATGAATCTCTCGAGCCACTCTCTTCGCCTTGTGACGTTCCTGATAATCACGATGTAAAGATTGTCTTCAGTGCCGGTCGACGAACCGCTTATATCGAGGAAAATTTTCGACTTTTCATTTTCATAGGTGCTTTCGAACTGTACCGCCTCCCCACGGGAAATTTTTTCGAACAACAATTCGCCGAAAGGTTTAAGCTCTATCAACGGTTTCTGCGAGAGCCCTTTCTCGCTCAGCTTCAGAATCTTCCTGGCATGGATGTTCGACTCAATCACGATCCCATCGGAACGATTCACCAAGAGTATTCCGTCGTTTGCAGAAATAAAAAGCTGCCGGTACTTTCTTCTCTCGCGTTCGAGTTGAACGTTTCTCTCGACAAGCTTCTGATTCACCGCTTCCAGCTCGGCCATTTTTGCTTCGAGCTTCCTGACAAGAACTTCGCTGTATTCTTTTAAATATTCTTTTTCGGGGATTTCTTTGTGGACAGGGACGCCGGGTGCCGTGGACGGCTCCTTGAAAGTCGAGAGGAGTCTGAGGAGAAGGTCCGGGTCCGCCGTTTTCCTTAAGACATCGATTGCTCCCAGATTTTTCGCAAACTGGATGTCCAGGGAATTAGTATATTCACCGGTCAGAATAATTACCGGAAGATCTTTATGCGCCTCGTCGGCCTTTACAGTCCTGCACAGCACAAAGCCGTCCATTCGGGGCATCAAGGCATCCGTCACGACTGCGTCAAACTCAAGATTTTTTATCAATTCCAGGGCTTCCAGCCCGTCCGATGCAGTATCGACAGAATACCCTTCAGCCCTCAGAACTTCCGCGAGAGCCACGCGATTTTCTACTTCGTCATCGACTAATAGGATATGCATTATTCAATGAGATATTGGAAGGATATTTTAACTATCCTTCGGAAGATTTGCAATTACAGCAAAATCAAAGGTTGAGAATGGTGAAATAAGACACGTAACACGCACTTAACAAGATACCCGCTTATCTTATAACATAACAGCCATGATTTTCAATCTTTCAAAAAATTTTCCACAATTTGATTCATTTTTTCAAACTCGATAAGAAAAGCGTCGTGTCCGTGGATGGACTGAATCTCCGCATACCTGGCGCCGGGAATCAATTCCGACAGGCCGCGTTGTTCCACGGCGGGATAAAGCACGTCGGAACTAATTCCAATGCAAAGCACCTTTGATCTTATCGATCCAAGCACATCACGTAATTTCCCTCTGTCATGAGCGACATCGTGGAAATCCATCGCGTGAGTTATGTATACATAAGTATTTGCATCGAACCGTTCGACCAGTTTGACGCCCTGATAATGGAGATAGCTCTCGACCTGGAAAATATTTTTCAGATCGAAAAAGCCTTTCCCGCCTTCTTCGCCTACCCTGTCGCGCTGGAATCGCATCGTAAAAGACTCGGGACTCCGATAGCTGAGCATTGCTATCATGCGCGCGAGTGCGAGTCCGCGCGAAGGCTGACCATAAGCGTAATAATCGCCGCCGCGGTATGCCGGGTCCGTGAATATTGCCTGACGCGCCACTTCATTTAGTCCGATTCCCCATGCGGTGTGGCTCGCGCCAGTCGCAATCGGAGCCACGCGCTCCACAAAATCAGGATACATGACCGCCCATTCGATAGCCTGCATTCCGCCCATCGACCCGCCGATGATCAGCTGGACCTTTTCGATGCCAAGCCATTCCAAAAGTTTTTTCTGTACGCGGACCATATCGCGTATCGTCGTCAAGGGAAAGGTCGTCCCGTATTCTTTCAAAGTCCGTGGATTGATCGTCGAAGGCCCAGTTGTACCATAACACCCGACAAGGAAATTCGAGCACACGACAAAATATCTTGTCGTATCCAGAGCTTTCCCCGGCCCGATTATTCCTTCCCACCATCCGGGCACCTTGTCATTCTCGGAATTAAGAAATGCCGCGTGAGCGCTTCCCGTCAATGCATGACACACGAGGATGCAGTTGGTCCCTTCGTTGTTCAGCTCCCCGTAAGTTTCAAAGGCGACATCGATCGGACCGAGTTTTGCGCCGACTTCAAAACGGAAAGGTTCGGCTTCAGTATAAAGCCGAACCTTCTGAGTTTTTACGATTGTTCTCGACAGAGTCTCTATCATGCCTTTCCCGGGCAGCTACGCGTGGATAGCTTGCTTGACGGCATCAAGAGCTTCGTCGAAATCAAAGACGATGTCATCAATGTGTTCTATCCCGACGGACACGCGGACCAGATCGGGCGTGACACCGGACAGCAATTGCTCCTGTTCCGAAAGCTGCTGGTGAGTAGTGGTCGCAGGATGTATCGCAAGTGTCTTTGCATCGCCGACATTTGCAAGATGGCTGGTCAGCTTAAGGCTGTTTATGAATTTTCTTCCTGCTTCCAATCCGCCTTTGATTCCGAAGACTATGATTGATCCGAAGAGTCCGTTCCTGAAATACTTCTTTGCGCGCCCGTGGTCCGGATGTTCTTCAAGCCCGGGATAAATTATCCAATCGACCAATGGATGACTCTTCAAATGTTTCGCGAGCTTCAATGCATTTTCGTTATGGCGCTCGACTCGCAGCGAGAGAGTCTCAAGTCCTTGCGTGAACAGGAAGGAATTGAATGGACTGAGGGCCGGGCCAAGGTCACGAAGCCCTTCTACTCTCGCCCGAATGATGAACGCGATATTTCCAAACGGCGACGATGGGCCGAATACTTCATAAAATTTCAACCCGTGATAACCCGGACTTGGCTCGGTAAATATCGGGAAGTTTCCGTTTCCCCAGTCGAATTTTCCCGAGTCCACGATAACTCCGCCGATCGATGTGCCGTGTCCGCCGATCCACTTCGTTGCCGAGTGTACCACGATATCTGCGCCGAAATCAATCGGCCGGCAAATATATCCGCCTGCACCGAAAGTGTTGTCCACAATCAACGGGATCCCCTTCGAATGCGCCAATTTTGCGAGCGCCTCGAAATCGGGGATATTCAACTTGGGATTCCCGATGGTCTCGATATAAAGTGCCTTCGTCTTTTTGTCGATCAACTTTTCAAACGCCGAGACCTCATCTCCTTCAGCGAACTTCACATCGATTCCGAGCCGCGGGAAGGTAACTTTAAATTGGTTGTAAGTTCCGCCGTATAAATTCGATGTCGAAACAATATTCTCACCGGCCTGTGCTATCGTGGATATGGTGAGAAACTGAGCCGCCTGTCCGCTGCTCGTGGCCAGTGCGCCAGCACCTCCTTCTAACGCTGCCATACGCTGCTCGAAGACATCCGTCGTCGGATTCATGATTCGCGTATAGATATTCCCGAATTGCTTAAGCGCAAAAAGGGCGGCCGCGTGTCCTGTGTCATTAAAGACATATGACGTTGTCTGGTAAATCGGAACCGCGCGCGCATTTGTTGTCGGATCCGGTTTCTGACCTGCATGTAGCTGCAGGGTCTCAAAACGATATCTCCTCTCCTTGCCGTTGGTGCTCATTTTATCTCCTCACTTGTATTTTTATTTATTATTCTTAAAGTGTTATTCTAAAAACAAAAAACCTCTTCCTGCTGAGAAAGATTGCAAGAAGAGGTTCTGATTCTTTGCTCATCTTCCCCATTCAGATTATCATGGGCAGGAATTGGCACCGGGCTCCCCGTATAACACGGAGACGGTTGCCAGGGTTTCATAGGGCCTGATCCCTCCACCCTTTCCCGGACAGGAAATCCGGGAAACCGCATATCACACGATGTGAGCGATTAGCGATTCTCGATGAATTAATATCAAATTTTCAAAAGAACTCTTTGAACCAATATAATAATCTTAGACTTAATATCAAGTTTTTTTCATAAAAATCTTGTTGTTATCTTTTTTCATGAAGCTCATCGCATATCTGTGGGGTGGAATGGAACATGCGGCAAATTACGGGGCTGATTGGAGAACTGAAATTGAAGCATGGTTTCCCGACAAGTTGGGCCATGGTGCGTTTAATCCAGTGAGAGAAAGCGAAGTTTTCCTCAAGTCAAGACATCCCGGAGTAGATTTCCGCAGTACAAAGTCGGGTGACATCGAGCTGCATCGTCGAATAGCGAAGGAGATCGTCAGATTTGACTGCCGCGAAATAATTCTACGATCCGATTACCTCATTTGCTATTACGATGAGAGTGCTCAACAAGGTGGCGGTACAAAAGGGGAATTAACCGTTGCTGCCGCATTCGGGAAGCCCGTTTACTTAGTAACCGGCATGAAGGTGGAAAATATACCAAGCTGGATAATCGGTTGCGCAGACGAGATTTTCAAAGACTTCGGCACACTCAAGAATTTTCTTCTGAAAAAATTTTCAGTCTAAGCAAGCTTTACCGCACCAGTTACTTAACTGGAAATCCTGAAGCCTGCCTTCGGAAATATTCTTACTTCAGCACCACCATTTTTCTTGTCTGGACGTATGTTTGCGCTCTCGACACCGCGGTGAGTCGAACGAAATAAATTCCGCTTGCCAAACTGTTTGCGGAAAATGTCAATGCGTGATTATATCCTGCTTGATAATCATGGTCAGTCAACGTTGCAACTTTCTCGCCGATGACGTTATAAACGTCCACCGTGACTCTCGAATCAGCGGAAAGATCAAATGTAATGTTCGTCGTGGGATTAAACGGATTAGGATAATTTTGATTCAATCTGGTGAACTTCGGAACAGCGGGCGTTGGAGTGACATTGGCTGGAATCCCATATAGTTCTCTCGCGACATTGACCGCTTTCCTGAGATCTTGCAAGCCTTCACCCGCGACAAGGGCAAAAACCAATTTCGCATTCGAGTTCGGCTGTATGGATACAGGGCCGCCCGAGACGACCATGGAAATATCTGCCGGCCCGACGGAGGTGATTCCCGTCTGACCTGAAAGTGCATCCCACTTTCTCGCTTTGTTGAAACCTACATAAGTGCCCGTGTTCTGATCTGCATTATCGATCGCTGTGAACGTCGGACTCGCTCCGTCAATCAGAGCACACCCGGTGTAAGTTTTGGGAGTGCCATCCATGTTATATGCGTATCCGAGCTGATAATTTCCATCGTACTTAACAATGTTGTTTGCTCCTTCAAGTCCTATATCCCAGTCGAGAAATAGCCCGGCATAAAAATTATTGATCGCGGCCGATTTCAGATTATGAATAGTGTATTCCAGGATTATGAAGTTTCCTGTAGAATCTCTTTTATATGAATAAGTATGCAATGAAACATCTATACCAACTCGATTGGAAGCGGCACCGCTGTCGTTAAAAGCCGTCGTGGCTTCCTGATCAGCCGTAACTCCCGGTGTTTTTACTTCGACCATTCCATCCGGATTGAAGTCCGCAGACTCTACCTGGCCGGAGGAATCGCGAGCAACATCCACCTCCTTTGTGGCCGACGTGCCGGCCATGAACGCACCTTCAAACAGGAGGCTGTCACTGTCCGGCAGATAAATGAATCCAACGCCTTCAGCATCGTTCGGGAAATCATTGAAACCGATATTTCCGCGAGCAGTAATTGTTGTCGCAATATTGTTAACGGTTAGCTGGTTAAACGTCGGATCAAACAATGCCGTGAATCCTTTGTAGTCGCTATAGCTGCCATCATTTATAAGTACCAAGAATTGAGCAACGTGACCGGTGGGCACGCCGTTCTTTATCTTGAAGCTCAATGGGCTGTTTCTCAAATCATAAGTCCCCTTAGTCGCGAGCGCACCGATCGTTGCACTTCCATTAACGATTGTGACGTAAGGATCGCTGGTCGTCAAGGTCACCTGCAGATTTGATGTCGGGGCAAGCCAATCGGTGAGAGTTCCAAAGACCTGAATTGTTTCTCCATCGGACAAAGTTCCATCGTTATTGCCTCCTGCAGAATCACTGAGCATGATGTCGCTGAATAAGACGCCCGGCGAAGTCACAGTCAATGCCCGATAAGCATTAACCCTTCCAAAACCCAAAAGATGAACATAAGTAGAATTGATGGCGTCTATGTTATCTGCACTGACGCGTACCTGTTCCATGACCTGCTGCGGCGTGTACTCAGGGTGCTGGCTCACGACAAGTGCCGCCACGCCTGCGGCACACGGAGATGCCATCGACGTTCCGCTTTCCAACTGGTATGAGTTTGTCCCCCAGGTTGAGATGATATCGAGTCCCGGGGCTGACACGGAAACATTATAACTGTAATTAGTGAAGTAGGTGGCGTTGTCGTTCTCATCTGTTGCCGCAACGGACAAAACATTGTCATAATATGCAGGAGTCTCGAATTCATCCGAGTGGTCGTTGCCAGCGGCGACAACGACAAGCGCACCCTCCTGAGTGGCTTGATTGATTACATCTTGTTCATATTGCACATAACCGACTCCGCCCCAGCTGCAGTTGATCACCCGGGCCCCCTTGTCGGCCGCATAAATTATTCCTTCAAAGCCGTAGATTATGTATGGATCTCCTGACGACGGATCAGTCATGTCGGCACGAGATGTTTTGACTGCCATTATTTTGCATTTCGGTGCCGTGCCTGCAATTCCTATGTGGTTGTTTGTGACGGCGGCGGCTATCCCCGCTACGTGTGTGCCATGTTCGCTGGGCGGAGGGAAATCCTCGGCAGGATTGCTGTCACCAAACCCGTTGTTGCCGCCGAAATCCCAACCGATGGAGTCGGCGGACGTATCGCTCTGCCAGTTGAGGTTATGCCAGATATTTCCATACAAATCAGGATGCATCCAGTTGACGCCGATATCCACAATGGCGATCGATACTGTTGGATCGCCCTGCGTAATATTCCACGCTTGGTAGGCCTGAATATTGGTCAGGGCATACTGCTGCGAACGCAGCGAATCATTCGGTGTGACTTCAGTCTTTGTAACTTTATAAATATAATGCGGCTCGGCGTAAATGATATCGGGATTCTTCAACAGCGATTGTGCCACCATAGCGGGTGTGACTGTGCCTGAGTAATTTAGAAAATAAATGTTGCTCAACGGCTCGGAGGATTTTTCCAATCTTATCCTAGGTGCTCTTGCCAGCGATTGCACGGATTGCGGATTGGCTTCTCTCAATATTTTCCCCTCGAGCTCCGGGACCTTCAGTAATTCCTGGATGCTTGCCACAACTCCCGGTTTCAATTTGACGACAACCACTCCCGGCAAAGCTAATTTTTCAGGATAAATGCCGCTCCCCCGTCGATTGATCGCTGCATTGCTTGCCTTTGCTCTTGCATAGACGTTATGGTTGTATGCCATCGCCACGATTAAGAGGAAAGGAATAACAAAGACTCCTCTGCCCATTTTTCCTAACTGCAATCTTCTAAACAAGAGACCTCTCCTTTCATGTAGTCACATGTCGATCCATGATACTATTCAACAAACGAAAAGGGCTGAAAGGTTCAACGACCAGACAGCCCAGGCAGCGACGAATGGAATTTAAATAGCTATTCCCAGTCCTGCCGTCACGGCGCTCACTGCACCGACACTGTAATCCACATTTATGTTGAAAGGCAGGAGACCTAAGTTCAAACCGATGAGTGCTCTGAATTTATTTTTGCCGGTCACCGAAAATGAGATCGGGATCGTCTCCGCGGTCTGGCCGGGAGGAGTGAAAGTGTAATTCAAATTGACTTTCGAATTCTCAAACTGAAGTCCGCCGTAGACGGTGAGAATCGCCAGTGTCTTGCTCACTTCTACATTTGCAGCAAATGTGGAAAGTTTAAATAAGTTATTCCCTGCCGTGTCCTTTATCGAGAAGTTCTGGAAACCAAGCTGCACCGCTATGTCGATCGGAATCAAAGGTATGTACTGACTGACATTGTGTCTCAATCCGAACCCGAACAACTGCACCTTGCCGTAACTCGCGAGTTTCATTGAGGGAAGATACCTGACCAGTACGTCCGTCCCGAAAAGACTTCCCAGACCGACCTGAGGTATCGGCAGCAAAGCAATACTTGTGTTGATCAGCCCACCAATAGTCGGATCGCTGTGAGTGACCCTGGTATGGAGAACCGGGTCAGTATAGGTTTCTTGAATTGTCCCTGCATTTTTGCTTCCAAAGATGGTCGGAGCGTTTATTACCGTATCATGGCTTGGAACCATTCCTAGTAGCGGGATATAAACCGAGTCATCGAAGCCCATACTAAACGACTTGTCCGAGCTTGGCACCAAAGCACCGCCGACCTGTACTCCGACATAAAAGCTCAGCCCGAACGGGAGAATCCCGCCGACCTTTGCCGTATGAAAAAGGCCGGAATTCATATCCATCCCGACCGCATTGACCACAGGAGTTACGTACGCCTGTCCATAAGGCCGCCACACTTTTGCGAGATTGCCGCCTAAATCCTGTGCATTAGCAAGCCCTGAAATCACAAACAATACCGATAAAATTGCCTTACACATTTTTCCTCCTTGTCCATGGACGGACCGATTTTTTGAAAAGTTAACCTGATCCAGAAACAATTTCGTGTGAACTAAATCAACAATTACAGGCCGAAACCGTCAACCTATCGCCAGTTTGAGGCGACCCGTAACTTCTTCAATTTCGCCAATGCCGTCGACTTCAACAAGCATTTTCTTTGTGCCATAATAATTTTTAACGGGTCTTGTTTGGTTTTGATAAACCTCAAATCGTCTTTCGATTGTCTCACGCTTATCGTCGTCGCGCTGATATATTTCCCCTCCGCATTTCGTGCACTTCGAATCACTGAGTTTATCGACAAGGAGGTTGAAAATCGATCCGCAATTTCTGCAGACTCTTCGGGAAGTCAGGCGGTTCATCAGGACTTCCTTATCGACTTCCATGCTCATCACCCTGTCGATTTTAATTTTCATTTTATCAAAAACCTTGTCCAGCGCTTCCGCCTGCGGAAGCGTCCGTGGAAAGCCGTCCAGTATGAAGCCGTTCTTCGCGTCGCGTTCTCTCAATCTGTCGTGGATGATCCCGATGACGACGTCGTCCGGTACGAGTTCGCCCCGATCCATGAAAGCCTTTGCTTTCTTGCCGAGTTCGGTGCCGCGGGAAACAGCTTCTCGAAGTATGTCCCCGGTCGCGATATGGACGATCTTCAAATCTTTGGAAAGAATTTTTGCCTGTGTTCCTTTCCCGACTCCCGGGGGTCCGAACAAAATAATCCTCATGTAGTTGTCCTTAAATTTTCAGAATTGAATATGCTTAATAAAAATAAACGATATCGCCAAGAGCTTCGCTGATCGTATCTTTCGAGAATCGTTGCTTCAAAGGGATCCTTGGACTTTCAAGGTAGTACATAACTTATGGCTTTATTTGGGTGCGGCTAAGCCGCTTTGTGGCTTCGAATATTCTTCGCAGCGAGCTGACCGCACGCGCCGTTGATATCTTCGCCGGCGTTGGAACGCACGAACGCTGTGATCCCGTTCTCGCGAAGCCTGTTCGCAAACTCTTCGATACGACCGCTTGGTCTTAGTTTAAGCGATAAGGGATCAACCTTCAAGCCCAGCCTGCTCAGGTGGTCGAGCGGATGGTAACGCAGAAGATTTACCTTCAGCGGAATGTCCCGCGAAAGTTTGATGAGCCTTTCCGCATCTGTATCGGTGTCGTTCAGCCCGTCAAAGAGTATGTATTCAAAAGTAATCCTGTCGCGTCTGGCGCGGGCAAATTCCTTTGCGGCGGAAAGAAGTCTCTCGAGTTTATACTTTTTGTTTATCGGCATCAAGAAGGTTCTGACCTCGTCGACCAGGCTATGGAGTGAAATCGCAAGCCGGAATTTTATCGGTTCGGCCGCCAGCAATGGAATTTTGTCCACAACTCCCGCCGTCGAAACGGTGATTCCCTTTGCCCTGATGTTCATAGACCTATCGTCGGTCAAAACCCTTATCGCGTTCAGTACGGCTTCATGGTTCAACAACGGTTCGCCCATCCCCATGAAAACAACATTTGTAATTCGCTTTTTCGTGTGCCGCTGGCCGATGACCACCTGCGATATAATTTCGCCGACAGTAAGATTCCTCATGAACTTCATCGAGCCCGTTGCGCAGAACGTACAATCAAGTGCACAGCCGACTTGAGTTGAAACACAAATGGTCTGTCTGGGGGCACCCTGGTCGTCCGGGGATTTTTCCTTCGGAATCAATACAGTCTCAACTTTACCTCCATCCGCTAGACGCAAAAGAAATTTCGTTGTACCATCAAGTCCGGATTCTTCGGCACCGATGATCTCCGGATATTTTATTTCGGCGATTTCCGACAGCTTTGAACGAAGCGATTTCGTAAAATCCGTTATCCGGTCGAAACTTTCAACCTGTTTCTTATAAAGCCAGCCAAAAATCTGCCTGCCGCGATATGGCGGCTCGCCAATTCCCGTGAAGAATTCTTCGAGCTCTTTTTCAGTCTTACCGAATAGATTTGTCTTTCTTAGATCGCAGGGAGTTGTTCCTGAAAAATTAGTCATTGGAGAAAATATCATTAACCATTATTTCATGGGAACCTACGGAGCTCGGCGGTTCTGCTCAGACTCTTTTTTATGCACAGCATCATTTCATCAAGCTCCTGGCTATCACTTTTCCGTGTTCCCTGCCGTTCTCAATGAAGATTTTATTGCAATCATAACCTGCCACTATCGAGCCTGCGACGAAGATCCCTTTTACGTTCGACTCGAAAGTGGATGGATCATGATTCGGAACACCCGTCTTTTCATCCACTTCAATTCCAACCTCTCTGAGGAAATTCACCGCCGGATGATAACCAGTCAACACATACACGAAATCACTCGCGATTTCATGCCGCGTTCCATCCTGCTCGATAATGATTTTATCAGGCTTTATTTCCGCCACTCGAGAGTTGAAATACGCTGAGATCACGCCACTTTTTATTCGGTTCTCGATATCCGGCAAGACCCAATACTTCACACCCTTGCCGAACCATTCTCTGCGATGAATCAACGTAACATTGACGTCATGCCTATGCAGGTCCAAAGCTGCCTCCACCGCGCTATTATTCCCACCGATTACGATAACTTTTTCGCCGAAGTGGATGCCAGGCTCTTTGTAATAATGTGAGACGCTGGGAAGATTTTCGCCGGGCACATTTAACATATTCGGATTGTCGTAGAAGCCGGTCGCCACGATAATCCTATCCGCCGAAATAAAATTAAGCTGCGAAGAGATTTCATTTTTGATTTCTATTGTGAAGCAAGCAGAGTCATCACGCGATCTGCAAATAGAAATAACTCTCGAGCTAAACCGGAATTCGATTCCGAAAAACTTTGCGGTCCGGGAATAGTAGTTCACCGCCTCGACGCGTGTCGGGTGCGGCGAGCCCGCCACGAACGGGATTCCACCAATCTCGAGAAGCTCCGCGGTCGAAAAGAAGGTCATGTTTGTCGGGAAATTTTGAATCGAATTAACAATGGCGCCTTTATCAAGAACGAGGACGGAAAAATTTTTCCCCTTCGCTTCGATTGCGGCAGAGAGACCGGCAGGTCCTGCACCGATGACAACCACATCATACTTCATTTAACACCCGATGATAAACTCTAAATTCTAATCCGGAAATTCCGCACAGATTCAAAACTCAGGACATAAAATCACAAACGAAAGCTCTCTGCACCTTGGTTATTAATCGTCAGAGAGTGTTTGGGATTTGGAATTCAACGCGTATTGTTTCTTCTTTCTATCTGTTGAGCTGAAGGTGGGATTCGAACCCACGACCTGCGGTTTACGAAACCGCTGCTCTACCGCTGAGCTACTCCAGCATATGTCAATTCATTTCATTCTCACCGTAAGGCGTCTTTCGGGCGCTTCCGATGCCGCGAAATTCACCGAATTGGAATCATCCTGATCCTGTTCGAGAACCGGAAGCTTTGAATGATTTAAATTGCGGTAACAAAATACAAAACCGACGTACATCATGCAATCAATTGTGGATACACTGTTTTGAATCGAGATCGTAGCAGAGATGAAATCTCAGTTCGCTTCTCCTGCAGTTGGGACCTGTACCACGAACGAGCTGAAATATTTCCACTTGAGACTTCTCAAAGGCGGATCTCTGATGGAAGTTCATCTCTATCACAGATTTACTATTGGAATTTGAGCCTTGAAATTTTATAATTGATCTATGCTTACGTTAGGTGAGATGCTCATTAGATTCGGAGCGGCCATTCTATTAGGTCTCCTCATCGGATTGGAGCGTGAATCGATCGGCAAGGAAGCGGGCGTGCGAACCGACATGCTGGTTGCGGCTGGCGCAGCCATATTTTCCATAGTCGGGCTTTCGCTGCCTTACATAGTAGCTGTAGGCAATCTATCCGACGTGGTAGCCAGAAACAGCGGATTCCTTGCTGTCATCGCGAACGTGGTCGTAGGCATCGGGTTTCTCGGTGCGGGGATAATAGTGAAGCGAGGAGTCCACGTGCGCGGTGTGACGACAGCTGCCACGGTTTGGTTCGTTGCTGCAGTCGGGGTTCTTTGCGGTGTCGGGCTCCTGGGATTTGCTGCAATCGCAACAGGTTCAGTGGTAGTTCTTCTATTGATACTCAGAAGATTGAACTTCCCGCTTTTGATTGAGAGAGCGGAGGAAAAAGAGAAGGAGCACACGTAGGAGATCCGCTGCTATTTCGATGTGATCGATAGCTTGCGGTATTGCCTTTCTCTGACCGTCCTTTCTTTCATCATTTTTCCGGTAATCAATGAAAACCCGAATACCCAGTTATCCCTGAGGAATAACGCCGAGGCACCGTTCAACATATTTGCACTTCTCGAAAACAGGGAATAAATTTGGAAGTCAAATGGGCACATAATAACACATGAAAAGTGTAATACTTCTTTTGTGCACCACTGGAGGTAATAACGTAAACATAATCATAGCGGTCATGCGACATTCGCTTAGGAGGTAAGAAAATGAATGCAGACGTAGACAATCTTTCAAATGAAATACTCGAGTTTTGTCTTAACCGCGCTCCCGCAATGAAGGGAATGGACTTTGATCTTGTTCATCATTTTGCAAATCAACTTGCAGATGGCGACCCATCCACTCTGGGATCCGTGGAGGCTGGACGACAGGCAGTTGAACCGGCAATTGCAGAGCTCTGCAAAGACAGCTATCTTCACAAATATGGAAATAATTATAGATTGACCGGCGCAGGCAGAGTTTTTGCGAAACGTCATGGATATGATGGTCTTGCTGAGCGGCAAGATGAAGAACGAGACCTTTCACAAATGGTGAGTCGCTCTGTAATTGGAACGAGTCGGTTTGTAAAAATATCGGGCGTGGCAAGTGTTCTTGTAGCCCTCTTTGCCGTCCTGGTTGCGTGGATCAAAGCACCCCGACCAAGTGAGATAATACTGTATCAGCAAACGCCGACAATGCAGCAATCACAGTCAAGCTCAAAACCAGACACCACACGTCAAATGTTATTTCATCAAGCTTTACCAAATCAACAGCAGAAAGCGCACCCATGATCTCCTTGATATTTCTTTTCCCGTATAGGTTGTGAAGGTCGCATAAGATGCGGAAAAAGGTCGCTTCCCGATCGGGAGCATATCGGGACAGGCTACCATGGTTCGCTTTATGCCGCGCTCATGGGAACAATGTAGATGCATGGCGGGACTTCTCTCTGGCGGACGTAGTATCAGTCTTAGGAATAAAGCAAGCCTTGTAAACTTATGAAGATTTTGGCTCTCGAAAAGGAAGTTGAAGGAATTCCGGACAGTTCATTTACGGATCAGCTATTGAAAAAGGAAGCTGAACATGCGTGGGAGCTTCATCAAGCGGGAGTCATAAGGGAATTGTACTTCCGAACGGATCGAGTTTCAGCCGTGCTGATCCTCGAATGTGCGAGTGCAGATCAAGCTCAATCCATCCTATCAACTTTACCCCTAGTGAAAGAAGGACTGATCGACTTTGAGATTATACCACTGAAGGCATATACGGGATTTCAGCGCCTCTTTCAATAGTGACATTGCATGCCTCGCGTAGACGAACGCCTAATAGCGCGAACCACGACCTTCGATTATTATTTGTGATGGAACGCAATCACGATGGCTTCGTCCCGATCATCAGGTCTGCTCCCATGTTAGTGTTCGTTCTACGCACCTTCCTGAATCCGGCTTCCTCCATCCATCCGCGCACCTCCGATTCGGTGTAAGTATCGCCTTCGGTCGTGCCGACCAGCATGTTCAATGAGAAGTACGCGCCCGCTGCAGGTGACGTCCGATCATTGTTCATCATGTAATCTGAAACGACCAGCCTCCCGCCGGCATTCAACGCTTCGAACGCCTTGTGGAATAGCTCCCTGTTCGTTCGTGCGGAGTTGCTGTGGATGATCGCCGACATGAACACGAGATCGAAATTCTTCCCGAGAGCGTCAACGGTGTAATCACCCGCGACAACGGATACCAAATCCCCGAGATCCTCCATTTCAATGTAGCCCCGCGTGAGAGGTACTACACCGGGCAGATCGAAGACCGTCGCGGTGAGCTCTCTCTTTGCGCGGACGAATGCAAATGAAAACGCTCCCGAGCCGCCGCCGACATCGAGGACGTGGCTGACACCTTTTAGGTCGATCAGCTTCACAATCGGAGAGGCCTGGTGTTTCGCCCTCATGTGCATCGCCGCTATGAAAGCTTCCAGCCACTCTGCACCGCTCGCCGGTTCTCGCCCGGCCGCACGCGTACCACGACGAATAACTCCGGTCAGCTGGCTCCAAGTATTCCAGAGATGAACCTGATGCATTAGCCCCCCTAAATAGTTGGGCTTTCCGCGAACGAGGAAACGGGACGAAAGCGGAGTATTTGAGAACGAGCCTGCTTTCTTCTGCAGATATCCTGAAGCGCAAAGTGCATTCAGAAGTCTGTCGGTCGCTCTTGGATTTGTTCCTGCCAGTCTTGCGATCTCTTCCGACGGCCTCGGTTCATCACCGATGATAGTAAAGAGGCCGAGCTCATACGCCGTAAGGAGAACGCGAGCCTCGCGAAAAGCGTAGACAGAATCGGTGATTTTCTGAGAGGAAGGTTTTGTGGTACGAAAATTTTTCTTCATGATTCTAAAACACGGATCCTTTTTTCAACTTACAGATTCATTTGGGCAAAATCAATTTGCCTTCTCAGGTATGCGTTACTCTAAATACGGCGGCAGGAACAGAGAGATCTGACAGTAAATATTGCGTATCGTCTTCCAGAGAGACACCTCGGCTTACTCCTGGAAATTGAACTCACGGAGATCAAATAGGGTTCACTATTGAAGCACCTGTTCACAAAAAAAGCAGGGAGAAACAAAAGAGATGATCATCGTACACGATATTTTCGTCTGCAAACCGGGTAACGCTTCCAGAGTGGCAAAGATGTTCAAAGAGGCCATGGCGCCAAACCCGTACGCAGTAAGCGTCATGACCGACGTGACCGGTCAATACCACCGTGTCATCATGGTGTCACAATACGAAAGCCTGGCCGAATTTGAAAAGGAGATGGAGTCAATGAAGAACCCGAGCAAGGAAATGCAGGAAGCCATGAAGAAGATGGAAGGTTTTCAGGACATGTATGTTTCGGGAAGCCGTGAAATTTACAGGACGTGGTGAAAACAATCTTCACCGCTTTGCGTATCCCTGAATTTAAAGTGGCCTAAGTTGCCCAAGGAGAATCCCGTCCCGACAGGACAAGCTGAGTAAATGAATCTCTCTTAACTTTCCATTGGAACCTATTCTTAATGCGATTGTTAGAAATTATGCAATGAAAATTTCCCTGGCCAAACCATTCCGTCTCCCGCAAGAGTTGAGACGTCTCCTCCTTTTCGGCGCGATCGTGACACTGCTGTCTCCCGCACCCTCGTCAGCGTGCGCTTGCGGATGCAGTGTCTTCTCCGTTGGAGCGAGATGGATGATGGCAACTTCCGAGGGACTTCGGGCTTTCCTGACTTACGACTATATGGATCAATACGACAATTGGAACGGCTGGCATAGTGTCGCACCGGATCTAAATGACGATCGGCTGATCAGATCGGGCTTCTACACACTCGGCGTGCAGGACATGTTGAGCCGCGATTGGGGAATCATCATCGAAGCTCCCGTTTGGAACCGCTACTTTGAAACAACAGACGACGGAGGAGGCCTGGCTTCCGTCAAACACATTTCGCCTGCCGACGTTCGCGTGATGGGGATGTACACCGGCATCTCCGAAGACATGTCCACCGCCATCCAGTTTGGACTGAAGCTTCCAACCGGTCCTTTCAACCAATCCCTGCTGGACAGAGACACACAGATCGGAAGCGGGACCACCGATCTGCTCCTCGGCGCATACCAGATGAGACAGCTCGACACGTGGGGATGGTTCGGCCAGGTACTCTGGGAACATGCGTTCAATTATCGGGATGAATACAGACCCGGAGACAGCTTCGATGTAACCGTCGGAGTCCACTACGACAACCTTCAGCAGACTTACAGGATCGTTCCGATGCTGCAGCTTGAAGCTTCAATTCGCAGCTCGGACAGCGGGCCGTCTGCCGACCCGGCGAACACAGGTTATGACAGGATTTACATTTCTCCGGGTATCGAAGCAAACCTGTTCCAGGGAATACAGTTGTACGCAAACTTGAGAATCCCCTTGTTCACTCACGTGACGGGATACCAGCTTGTCGCTCCTGCGTTGTTCGAAGTGACCCTGGGCTATTCATTGTAGATTTGACTTCCAGGGCTGACTTCCTCTCAATCTATGTGAGAGCATTCCTGCCAATCTCTCTCATGAAAAAGAGGGCATCATGGAATCCGCCAAAATAAAAAAGCCCCGCACCAATGACGGGGCCTGTGACACAACCACAAATAAATCTTAGAACGACCAATTGATGATCGGGAACACCGGCATAAATCCGCCGGTCTTGATAATGTTTATGAGTCCTATCTGAATCCCTTTCATGCTCCCGGCATTGTTGATGAAGCCGAGCTGGAGGCCGCTCACATGTCCTCCATAATTATAGAAGCCATATTGCACCCCGTGCACGTCTCCATCGCTCAGGTTAATGAACCCGCCCTGGAGGCCGAAGAAATCTCCGTCGTTTGAGTTTACGAATCCCCACTGCAGTCCGGAAACGCCGCCAGAACCGACCCCGTTGACCAGTCCCCAATCAAGTCCGGCGATGCCTGCGTTCTTGCCGTATATAAGGTCTATTCGCAGGCCTGTTACCGTATGGCTTTCCGAAAATATCTGGACCGGATTGAACAAGGCGATGTTGATCGGGACGCTTTGAGCCGCGCCGGTGGATGGGAGAACGATTGCGGCAAAAGTAATCGCAAGAATTGCTTGCATGATCTTTGCTTTCATGGAACACTCCTTTTGTTGGTGATGTATTAATATAAGGTTTCCTGGTACACTCCGCAACGTCATGGGGATGGATCGGTAGAGATGTCTGCCCGCCTCGCTGTCAACTTGCGGAGCAGATCTCTCATGATTTTGACTTATGACCTTCTACTTCTTACCTCTTCCTTCCGGCAACTTGTCTATTAAATACTCTGCATTATACTTCAACAGCGCATAAGCCTTGCTTGTCATGATCGGATTCTGTTTCCTATCCTCAAGCTTCTTGCTCAGACTATTCAACAGTTCTACTTCCATCACAAATATCTGCAAATCCCTTCTTGCCTTCACGGAATCTTTCTTAGCGAGATCATCCCTCGCCTTACCTAATCTCTTATCCAATACACTGACTATTCCGTTATTCCAATCATGGTCGAAGTCCCAGTCATTAGCTGGATTCCATTTGCCAAACTTTTCGAAGTCCCCTTTCTTGTACCAGTCTCTGCCGTTCATTATTTCGTCACAGTCTTGCTTGTGAGTCTTGTCCTCCTTCAGCCAGCCGAGTGTGACGGATTGATGCTTGTAGGAAATGAGGGTGTCCAGGAAATCAAGAGGAACAAATGGCGACGGTGGATTGACTGGCCCAATTGTTTTGCCGACAATACCGGGTCCGTATGGCGTGAGGTCATCGTAGCCGGGGATGCTTTCTTCTTCTACATCTCCTGGCCAGGCTGGTGGAGGAGCATATCCTTCAGAATAATAATCGATAACCCCGGGGAGTCCGTTAGCATCGAATTGAAAACCCGAAAGACTTTTTCCAGGAAGGATTTCATTTCCACCCGGGGTCCCCCATCGCAACTCAACAATACTATTCTCTTCAGGCAAACCCAACTTCCATCTTGCGGGGTTGTGACTGTGGGTGATGTTAATCCTTGGAACTCTTGAAATTATATAGAACTGCCATACTTTTTGTTGACTTTGTGGCAAACTGGTTACAATATATGAGTACCGCAATTGAGCGCTGGAATCCCGTTGCGTCGTTGCTGTGACAATTACTTTGATTTTATTGCCCGGCTCAAAAGTCTGTGAAAACAAAGGAGATGCATTCGAGCATAACCATAAAATAATTCCAACAATTCTAATCTTATCCATTACTCACCTCACTGAAATGTTAAATGAAAATGATGATTGGAAGTGGTTTTGTCTTCGTCAACTACTGTTCCATATTTGTTGATTTTAAAGAAATCGCGCAACCATTGTGATGAAATGAGATCGCCGTCGGTACTTGTTATTCGCATATCAGTATTCTTCCCTTCTCTATGAAATTGATGCGGCGTGTTCCAGTTTGCCTTATAATCAAATGGTCCCCCGTTAATCAAGCTCATATCATTGTACTGCAAGACCCAGGATGAATCAGCATACGCAGAATCGGCCAACTCTTTCAACCTCGATATCGTAGTCGACGTTCCGTAATGATTTATCTCATGGGTAGAAGTCCTTCCGACAAGAACGTAGTGATCTCCCTCAGTTAGTTCTTGCAAACCCGGGAACTGCAGCAGAATCGTTGCAGTTGAAATATCTCTGGCGGTTTTCCCCTTTACGAAAATCGAATCCACTCCTCCGAAGCCGCTACAAATATAAGCATAGGTCGCTTTCCCGTCGCCGTTCGTACTTCCTTGAAAAGTCGCTAGGGTGTCATTGTTCGGCGTTACGAACTTTCCTGTCGGCCGATTTGTGTTATGGTCATGCCCACCGGAATTTGGACGAACAAACGCACTTAGTGTAAATGGATAGTCAGGCACTGGATTATTCTCGATGTCGGTCACAGTAACAGTGACATCGGTTGTGTTCCTCTTTGTCCAATCTATAACTCTCGCATTTGGTTTGCCGGTATTATCATCGTCCCCGAGCGGCGTCAAAGTTGAGTCTGCGGCCGTGACTTTTATTTCCACATTTTTTATCTCCACCCATCCGATGCCGTAATCGCCCTGATAAAAAGAAACTTTCTTGCGATTACCTGAATTCGCTATCGACGACGATGATTTCACCGGAGAACTCTTGCTCTTTATATTAGCAGATTTGTTTTGTCTCAATTGCAGCTGAGGAAATTTGGATA